>Ga0179593_1712860_pt1 | contig 13627 bp, 19 predicted proteins | sample CZODoug2_1_08_16_FD_185931 | JGI IMG/M metagenome (GOLD analysis project Ga0179593, IMG submission 185931) | Vadose zone soil fungal communities from Angelo Coast Range Reserve, California, USA - CZODoug2_1_08_16fungal (PacBio error correction) | ecosystem: Environmental > Terrestrial > Soil >... | reverse complement strand
TCCGCCATGGTTTCTTAATGGCGTTTCCCCATGCAAGTTGTCACCCCCCGTTTCCAAAGCCCTTTCAGCTCCAGCTTCCTTTGATATCGTAGCCCACTCAACAGCGTTGCCTGACGATTTCTTTTTTTAAGTCCCCCCCTCTGTTTTTACAACCCTCCTGTCCGAGGTCTTTTTATCTTGGAATTACGGCCTTCCTCAAACCGTTCTCAACCCACTTACCGTTTTTGCCCTTTTCGTCTATGTCGATTTTTTACGGTCCACCTTTTGATACCCGCTTTCATTCTTTTTTCCTCGGTGTGTGTGGAAGACCCCCTTGGTTTCTCACCCTTTCTTCCCCCCCCCCCCCCTTACCGACGCTTGAATTTCCTGGTGTCTTCCAGTACTCCCCCCCACTGCAGTTTTTTTTTTTGAAGCCCTCTTTTCTTGGGTCTTTGTTCTCTCCACGCATGCATGGGATTTAGATACGCGTCTTCCCAAAACCCACAAATTTTTTTTTTCCCCCCCTTTGCCCCTGCCCCCCCGGTTCCAATGCAATCGTGTGTACCTTCCCCCCAAAAGCAACTCTTTCTTCCCAAAGTGGATCCCTCCCCCTCTTCCGTAACTTTTTCCCAAAGCAGCCCTCCCCCAACCCTGGGCTCTCACCCCCAAAAAAAAACCACTTTGCATCTTTGTTTATCCCTCCCCTTCCCCCCAATGAGTTCCGACCACGCCCCCCCTCTCTCCGGGCGGAAACCCCCAGATTGCCCTTCAGCGCCGGGTCCCCTTCAAACACACGATTTCTCCTCCCTCTACATCCTTCCCCAACCCTTTGTTAGTTTGATTAATTTCCAGGGCCGTTTTCGTATGGTGCGCTTTTTATTGTTTTTCCTTTTACCTTTCGGACTTTTTTTTTTTTTCCATTGTTTCCCTTCTGAAACCCAGTTTGGGGGTTTTTTTTCTGGATAGGGGCATTTTTTTTGCTTTTGCTCCACCGTACTTCTTGAGCCCCCCCCTCTTTCGTTGTACGCCCAAGAACCTCTTCCCTTGCGAGATTTTCACCCCCTTTTTTGGATGTGAGTTGTCCCCGCTTACGTTGGGACCCCCCTTTTTTCCCTGCCCCCAGATCTTCTTCTTCTAAGGCCTCATTATTGACTTCTTTTATAGAAAAGCAACCCTTTCAAGCCCCCTTGTGCCTTTGTGTTCTGTCTAAGTAGGGACTTTTCAGCAAGTGACCCCTTTTTATTTCCTTCCGGGATGCTTTTAGCCGAGGTGGCCCCCGCCCCCCCCCCCTTTTGACTTTCTCCTTCTGTTTTTTTCCCCTCACCGATTTCCCCTTCGGACTGGGGGACTACGTCAAAACCCCCGAAAACAAAAACTTGCGGGATGACCACTGCGGAGGTTTTTTCTTTTTTGGTTTTTTTCCTCCTTGCTCTTTTTTCCCATTTCCTACAAAGTCTCGCGTTCGGTTCTGTCCTTGAGTTTTTCTTTTCCTTTTAACTTTCCCCCGTTCTGACCAATTCCCCCTCCCTGAGGTTTCCCTTTTTCCTTACTCTAGCCTGGAATTTCTTTTACTTCTTTCCTTCAAGTCAACTATTTTGACCCCTTGCTTTCTTCATTGTGAAGTCCCATGCGTTTTTCCTCGGACTTTGTCCCCCCCTTGGCACCACCTTCGGGTTTGCTTTTTTTAATTGAGGCTCCTTGGTTTGACTTTTTTTTTTACACCCTGAGCCTTGGTTCCCCCCCCTAGTCTTTGAGATTTTTGCGCTACTATGCGCCTACTTTTTTCTTAAAGTTTTAGTGTGTGAAACTTTGGTTTTCTGTCCACTCCCCCACCCCCTCGGCGTACGGGTCTCGGGCGTCGTTCTGCCCCCATATTGTATCTTCGTTGGTCTTTTTTTCCCCCAAGGGTTTTTTCTGGTTAAGCCGTTTTTTTTTTTAACCACCCCCCTTTTGCTGTGGCGTGCCCCTTATAGAGCGCAGGATAGTAGGTTTAGGAATTCCCCAAAAACCCTTTCTTCGCTGCCCCTTTTTTGGAATATTTCTTCCCGAAGAAGACGTTGTTGTTTTGTTTGAGTCTCCCCGAGTACCCTCCCCTCCACTTCAGTAGTCCCTAATAACACCCCCCGTAGGCTTTTTTTTGGTGCGAGATTTTCCCCTCCTCTGTGCACCCGTGTTTTCGTTAGAGGAGGAACTTCCCCCCAACAACCCGTCCCTTTATCCCCAACTTTTCTTCCCCCCCTTTGAGCCTGTGTTCCCCGAAACAATTTCTCCGTTTGACCGGTTTATCCCCCCCCCCCCCTCTTCACCCCCTATTTTCGGCCTTTTCCTCCCACGCGTTATCGCATTAGTTTGCCGCTCGCTTAGTTGCCCTCTTTTATTTGTACCCACAAATCTTGTCCCCCCCCTCTTCATTCCCCCCTTCTTCTCAACCCTCGTTCAGTGCCCCCCCAAGAACCGGTTTTTCCCCTTTTTCATCAGAGACAATTCCCCCCGAGTGACCTTCCCTTTTTTTCACCTCTTTTTTCAAAGTTCCCCCCGTAAGTTTCTGTTTCCCCCGCCCAATGGGCCGCCCAGAGGCCTTCTCCTTTAGTTATTCAAACTCAACCCTTCCTCTGAGTGAGACCGGCCCCTTGGACCTAACCCCCCCCCTTTCAGAACCCCTTCCTGTTGAGCGAGAATTTCTTATTGAACTTAAGTTTTTCCCCCCCAAATGTCAACCATGGTACGGTTTTTCCCCCCCCGATTTTTCTTCATCTCAGGTTTTTTTTCTCCTTACGATTACGTCCCCAGTCTTAACCCCAAGAATTTTTCTTGGCCCCATAGGGTTTCCATTTTGCCATCCCGTAGGTTAGAAATCATTTTCCGTCCCATCACAAGGCCTTAAAGCGTCACCCCTTCTCTATGCTTTCTCCCGACCTTTTGACGCCCTTTTTGTTAGAGGCACCCGCCCGCGGGGATTCTGTTGACTCCCGCTTTACGTCCCCAAAATCTTGTCCCTAGTTTTTCCCCCCCCCCCCAGTTCTTTTTTTTTTACAATCCTTTTCTCACAGAAACCTCTTTCTTTCAGTACACCCCCCTACGTTGCTAGTTTTTCTTTCTGGGAAAGTTTTTTACCCCACCAACGCTTCCCCAAACCCCTTCCCCAACAAACCCCCCCTTGAGGTAACGTATCTTTTGAATCATTACTCGCCCCCCCCCTGAACCTGCCTTGCCGTGATTTATCCCCCCCCCCCACTGATATTGTAACGCCCCATGGAAGAGAACATTTTAAAGACCATAGGGCTTTCCTCATTCTTAGACGCTTTTTCCTATATTCTTGGGGTTTTTAGTCGGCCCCTTTTTTTTGTTTTTTTTTTTACCCTTAATGGTTGTTTAGGGTTCGGCTTACCAACCTCTTGTGTTCCCCCCCCCAGATGTGCCATGCTGGTCTCATCAATTGTCCCGAGGATGATATTGACCCATTTGATCTTCAGGTTTTGTGGTTGCCTGTTTTTTTTGTTTGTCTTTTGCATTAATTCCCCTTCGATTTTTTTTCTTTCAAGGTTTATCCCCCAACTCCTCAGTTTTCCCCCGAGGATTTTCCCTTCTGATGTCTTATCTCAATTCCCTGGACAAATTCCCCCCGGAGCTTTTTTTTTTCTTATTCCCCCCCCCCTCTCCCGGGATGCCTGAGGTGTTTTCTCCCCCCCCACAGGCACATTTTCCTTCTCTACCCTGTCCCTTTTTGAGACTCCGATTCGCTTTTCCAAGGCTTTTTGGACAGGTTTCCTGCTGTTTGATTTACCCCTTCTTTCCTAGATTTTTCACTACAGGTCACCTTCGTTGGTCCTTTTTGGCCTTGGGTGGGTTTCCCTTTAAAATTCCCCCCCCCAAACCTTTTTTTTTCTGGCTTGTTTCCCCCCAAACGAAGGATTTTTCCCCCCATGGCCAGACCAGAGGCCCACCCTCCCCCTCACACCCAGTCCTTAGAGAAGTGGTTATGACTACCATTGCGTTGAATTTTCCCCCCCCTTAACGTGGCTTTACTACATTTTTTGAACCTCTTGTGGATTTCCCGATTCCCCTCCTCCATTCGTGTCCGTACGTCCTTTGCTTTAAACGTTCCCCTATGATGTTGGCCCCCTTTGTTTTTTTACGCGACCCCCACTTTTCTTTCTTAATTCCTTTTAGAGTTTCCCCTTGGAGGTGTTGTTCCCCCTTTAGGGCGATCCGCTTTTAGGTGCTGGCCAACCCCTATTGTCCCCCCTAGGCTCAGGTTTTCTTGAGATTTTCCCTTCCCTGGGGGCCTTGCCCTCTCGCTGGTGATTTCTTTTCTCAAACTGGCCCTTATATGGGCCTTTCTTTTCAGGACCCCCCCTCTTTTCGTCTTTTAAGGACCCCTGGTGTTTGGTGCAATTCAGCGCTTCCTTCCACGGTTTTCCTTTCTCTATTTTTTCTCCTAAACCCCTCCTCCTAGGTTTCTTTTCACTTGCACTCCAAACCCTTCGCTGTACTTTTTATAACTTTCTTTTTCCCCTTCAAATAAGTTTTTCGAGTGACCTTATTTTCTCCCTAACCATGCGTTTCAATCCACGATTCTAGTCCCCGCCCAACAACTACCCTTCCTGGCGTTTTTTCCTGATTTTTTTTTTTTTTTTTTTTTTTTCTAGTTTCCCCCTCTTGATCCCCACTTCCCCCGTGTTTTTTCTCCGTTGCTTTCCCAGTTCCCCCCCACTTTTTCCCCCCCAACCCGTTCGCCAAAGACTAATTTCACTTTCTGCGTTTCCCCCCACCCCCCCGTTTTTAAAAATCTTCCTCTTCCGAATTGTTTATCTTAATTTTTCCCTCATGTCTTTTTTCCGCTTCTTCCGCCTTTTCTTCTTCTTCCTTCCTTCGTTCGTGCCCCGCGTTTACAATCAATGGTTTATTTACACCGATTTTTCTCCCTTCTCGAAGAGCCCCCCCGACCCTTTCTTTTCCCTCCCCGGATAAATCCGTCTTTTCCCCTTTTTCCGCCGCATGGAGTTTTCTTTTTTTTTTGCACGGTCCCTTCTTTTGCAGTTCCCAGCTCTCAATTGCCCCCCCTTACCCGTACCGCTTGCCAGGATTTTCTACGTAGTAACCCCCATTTCTTTTTCTTTCCGGTCCTTCTTTACCCGCTGTTGGAAGACCCCCCAAATAGGCTCGTTTTCCCTTCGCGAGAGCCCTGCTTACTCTCTTTTCCCCTATGAAACCCCTGGAACACCTCCTTTTTTTTTCACGGTCGCGGTTCATTTTTGTCGATTTTTATTTCAAACGGACGTTTTCAATTTATAGGTCTTTGCCATTACCTTCATGTCTTTTTGAGGACCCCAGTCAAATTTGTTGTTCCCCGGCCGGGACTTTCCCCCAAGTCATCCCTACGCCCGACTCGACTCGGCGTCCTTCTTTAGAGCAATTTCTTTCCTGAAGATCTGGTCGTTCTCCCCTCAAAGTGCATCTCGCGCCCTTGTTTTTATTACGTCTCTTCCGTACCCTTTCCTCGTTTAATTCAGTCTTACCCATTCCCCCCCCCCTTCTTGTGCTTTTTTTTTTTTTTTTTTTTTTTTTTTTTTTTTTTTGTGTTAAACTTTTTCTTGCACTGGTCTTAGCCTTCCTTGCTGGACACCCGTAAATGCCGCCCCGACAGACTACCCCACCTGCCCTGATCCCCCCCCAACCCTTTTTCCGATTTTTCCTTTTTTTTATCAGATCGCCCACTCGACCTTTCAGGCACCGCCGGCTTTGCGAAAAACCCTCACAATGGTCTTACATCCTTGCCCAACGAAACCCGATTTCGTTCCCTTCATTCATTTTTCTTTCCCTTCCCCCCCTTTTTTTTAGTTTGTTGTTTTTCTGTGATTTTTTTTCTTTCGGCCTTTTTTGGGTTCCGTATTCGCGACCTTCTTCTGGTCCTAAGCTTAGGGGCTTCCCGCGAATCATTGTTTCCGAGGTCTCTTCTTTCACACCCACTTTTTCCGGGTTTTTTTGAAAAGTTTTTTTTGGCCTTGCGTTTCCCTTGAATTTTTACGGTGAGGAGGTGCTCCTTTTTCCTTCCCCTTTTGGGACCCCCTCAAGTAGGTGAGTTCTTTTTGCTTTTTTCACACCTTTTTTTGATGGATGGCGTGTCTTCCGCTTGAAACTCCCCCCCCCAGTCCTCCCCTTGCATGATTTCCCCTGTGATGGATTTGGCGTGCTAGTCCCCTACCATTTCTTCTTTTTCGACGCCTGAGTCTCTCCTTTTGAAATCAGGGCCCCCTTCAAAGTTTCGAGGTCAGGTAGGGCATTTTAGCGACAGGGTCTTTCCAGTTGGGGGTTTTATTCACCTAACTTTTGGTAGGGTCTCCGAGTTTTCTTTCCCAAGTGTCCCGGGCGGGTATCAGGGCCGTCTTTTTCAAGTAACCAATCCCTCCCCCCGGCGTCTTAGTCCCCCTACCTTTGTTGCGACTTTTAAAAAGAACGGACCCTCCCCGGTTACGTCTCTTTTTTTTTTCTACAAGTTGTTTTCTCCTTCGTTGGTACGGTAACGTTTTTGACGTGCCAATTCCTTTTTCCCCGCGTTTCTTGCGACTCTTTTCCCTCCCTGTGCCTGGTCGGGTACTATTAAGGCTTTCTTTTTAACTTGCCCTAAGCTTTTTACCTTGCCCTTCATGGGAAATAATCCCCCCTGCGGGCTTTTCCGTTTTTTTCAATTTTTTCACTTCCAGGTTTTTGTGATTCGTACGTTGGAGACCCCCCTCTGTGGACAATCCAATTGAGTTTCGACCTTTTTCTGACCCATGCACCGTCTTTCCTCTTCCCTCCCTGGCTCCCTTTTTTGAGTGAACATTATTGGTGATTCTTTTCTCAACCCTTCCTTTTTCCCTTCACGACGGTTGGGGCGCCCCCTTTTATAACCCTCTTAGGGTTTATATCGTTGGAGAGACTCCAATTTGGTTTTTTCCCTGGTACTTTTCCCCTTTTCTAAAACCCCCAGGGTTTTTTTTTTCCTTTTTTTTCATAGGGAGAGCTACAACGAAGAGGTGAGGTTGATTAATGCGGCCTTCGCTTCTGTCTCCTTCTCTAGTCCCCTCATTTTTTTTTTTGTTGCTTTTTTTGTGAGTCCTCCCTGAGTCACATCCTACGATTTGGTTAGTCCCATTGATTCACCTCCCTCCTCTTCTTGGCTTTTTGTCTCTTCAGCGACCCTTTCCCCCCCAAGCGGCCAGCCCTTGTTTTTTGTCGTTGTTTTAACAGTCAAAACTCCCTTTAGTCCCTCCCCACGTCTTCCCCCTGATAAGTTGGTCCTTCCCCGGCCCCCCCCAAAGAAACCTTTGTTCTTTTCCTTTTTCTTATTTTCTTTCCCCAGCCGGCCCCCCCCATGTTCCTCCCTCTGATGACAAGCCTGAATCACCGTCTCTCCCTCCGCTTTTCTTGATATCCCCCCCCTCCTTAAACACTAAATTGGGTTTTCTTTCACAAAAAGTCCCCAAGGTGACCCTGTTATTTTTTTCCCCCTCCATAGCCCAAGACCGTTACGACTTTCCCTTCAATCCGTCTCTTGAGTAGAAGGCAAGCCATTTTATTTTCTTCTTCCGAATTCTCCTTCTAACTCGGGTCTTGTTTGTTTGCAACTCTCGTTTTTTCAAGCCTGTTTTTCGGACCAGACCCACCTTAACCCCCGGACCCCAGACGTCCTCCCCGATTGACCAAGGTTTTTGTATCTCTCTTGTCCAAACCAACGACCTTTTTGATTCTTTTCCGTTACCTTTTTTCCGACCAACGTCCTTTTTTTCCCTCACCCCCTCCTCCCCCTGTGTTCTTTTTTTCCAGTTCTTTCCAACCAGGTTCCCACATTCCTCTGGTGGTTTTTTCACAAGACTTGCCCCCCGGTTCGCTTTTTTCTCCATTTTTTCGCCGGTCTACACAGCTTATCGTGTAGTGGCCAACACTGGAGAAATCCACATTTGGTTCCCCAACGTTTTTTTTTTCACTTTTCTTTACCCCTCCTTTCCCTTAATATTGCTCATGCCCTCTCTTCACATAATTAATCTCCGTTGTCCTGTGCCCCCTCCTCCAGACAACCCTCTTTTTTACTTTTGTTTTTTTTCTTGAGATCTGCTTGTATAACTCCCTTTTTACGCGTAACGCACCTTTTTTACCTCAGTCCCCATCGTGTCCCTCCGAATCTTTTGCCCCCCCCCCTGGCGTTTTGAGTCCCCGGAATGGGTCTTTCTCACCTGGCTCACACCCCCCCCCCCTTTGTTTTTAGCCGACAACAAGGCTATAACCCCCACAACCCGCGACTGCTGTCATCCTCCCCCCCCTATTAGAAATTCCTCCGCCTTGACCTAACGATGTTTTTCTCGACCCCCACCGGCCACGTCCCCCTCTTTAGTCCTCCAATTTCTCCTCTCCTTTCCCTTTTTTTTTTTTCGATTTTTTTAGCCGGTCCTTGTCTTTCCGGAGATGGTCTCCCCCAATTCCTTTTCTTTTTTTTCGGGTCTTGGCTGAGACTCCCTTTTTTCTTTATGAATGTAACCCTTTTTTTTTTGATCGTCGCGGAAGTTGTTTTCCCCCCTTTGGTTGTTTTTCATGTTTTTTTTCATTCCCGTTCTGCTCCCCGCCACCTTCTTTCTTCTTTACGAAACGCCCCCCTGTTAGGTGAGATGACCCACCGTGAGTTTCCTGTCTCACCTTGGACCCCTTCCTTTTTCCACCCCAAAAAGGAAAGTGTTTTTGTAAGTCTTTTTTTCCCCCGTCTTTTCTATAAATTGGCTCTCCCCTGGATTTCGGGTGTCTAGACCCTCTCGTGCTTTCTGTCCCCCTTTTTTTTTTCAAACGGTCTTGCATAATTCACAGTTTTCAGCGCTAGAGAAAGTATGACAAGGTTCGGTAGGGATCCCCGGGGGTTCTGGATGGGGTCACGAGTGGGAACATATCCACCAACTGTGTTGTAGGCGAGTAAAGAGCGTTAGTTTAGTTTTACCCCAGCCTTAAGATTGAGTTTTTCGATTTGTACTTCAGGGTGGGCCGGTCCATTTTTACCCCACATCCCCCCCCCGGATCCCCCACTTCTTTTTTTGTACCCGAAGGGATTTTCCTCAATGTTGATCCTTTTGTCACCCCTCAAGGGCATTTTTCCCTCCAAAGTCAGCATGGGGGTCATGACAGATCTTTTCCCCCCCTTTTACCTTTGTTTGCCCAGAAAGAAGAATTTCAATTTTTTGAGGTTGGCCCAGATCAAGTTTGTCATTTTTTCAAGGGCTCCTTTTTCCCGTCTTTCACTCTACGGATGTTTTCAAACTTGTAGTCCCCTAGATGAAGAAACGCATTTTATCTCGACCCTTCTCCCCTTTTCGGGTTGTTCGGCCGTATCTCCTTTTTTGGGGACCTGCTTTTTTCCAGAACAATTTCTCGATCGGGGTTTTTTTCGCGTTGTTTTTCGCTAATACTTCCTCTTTCTGGGACCCCCCCCCTGCCTTTGGAATTCTTTCAATACCCCCCCGTGCTCGTTCCGGTCTTTCGGTAGGGCTTCAAGGACACCCCTTTTGATAGTCGTTTTTCCTCCTTCACGAAATTTGGTCCTTTGTTGGTGCAAACAGTTTTTTCCCGCGATAAGCGAACCCCGGGTGGCTCCCTTTTTCGGGCTTTTTTCTTGCTACCACCTTTCGTGAGGCGTGTTTCCCAGCGGGCCTAAACAAAAACTGTTTTTTACAGATTCGCTGTCATGTCCCCTTTCTTTATATGTTTTTTGAGCATCCTTATTTCAGAGTAACAGCCCTCCAAAATCGGTTAGTTTCCCCCCGGTTCCCTAACACCCAGTCCTCCTTTCGCGTTCTGTTACTGGGGGCGCTCCTAGTCAGCGCCCCGCCACGTGTTTCTTTTTGACGATGGCTACCCTAAAACCTTTTTTCCCAAAAATGTAGTTCTTTCAACGACGGCATTCCCCAGATTATTGTTTTTTCCACCCGGCGACTCCCCCATCTACCTCCCGCTTTTTAACCCTTCACAGACTCCCACCCGGGAATTTTTTATTTTCGCCATGATTAAAGAGTACTTGCTCTCGTTTCTGGATAAGTTCGGAACACCCCCCCCCCTGACAATTGTTTGGTCAACATCTAATGTATCAAACTTTTTTTTTCGCTTTTTGGATTTTTCCCCTTTCAAACCCCACAAGGGTTTGTCTTCCAGTAAAGGAATAAGTATCTCAACAGCCGCACTTATTCGTTTTCTTCCCCTTTTTTCCCATTCCCCCCCCACACATCCCCTTAGTTTTACCTTTTTTTTTTATTCAAAGCAGGTCCCCCCACAGTTTCCCTCCGTACCTCCCCCAGGCCCCCCCCCCCCCGAGCTCGTATTTCCAAAGCAACCTCTGCTTTTTTTTTCTGCCTTCGTCTCCCCCCGGAATTCTGCACCCACCCCGCTTGTGATATTGTGCTTTTTCAGTGCATATGTTACCTTTTTTCTCAACGTTTTTTCCCCGTCAGTTTGTTTTTTCCCAAGCTTTTTCCGGTTTTTTGTTTTTGATTTTTTTTTACGCCGTAACACCGGTCCGGATTACCGCTTATAGTTTTTTTTTTTTTAGTTTTGCCCTAACTTTTTTTCCTGACATACCCGTCTCCGCTTTATAACCTCCGGTTTAATCACGCGGAAGTAATTCCTTTTTTTGCTTTTTCTGAGCGACCACCTTGCGTCCCCCGTTCAGGAAATTCGATTGGTTTTGTCGAGAACCGCCGTCCTTCTTTGTCCCTGCATGATTTTTTTTAAGATCTTTCCCAATTGGTCCTGATTTTGCCAATACAGACATCGTGTTTTCCCTCTACTCTCCTGCGTTTTTCCCCCTTCTCCGACGTGGCTCTGCTTTTCTGCCCCCTCCCACGTAAAATGTTCCAACGAAGCCAACAAGCCCAACCCCCCTTTTTTTTGCTACCCACAACTTTTTCTGCTTTATCAATGATTCTCCTTTGACGGACCGCCTTAGAAGCGTTCACATCACGATTGTCCCTCCCCCTCTCGACATGTGCCCCGCTTTATCCCCCCCTTTGTCTCCCCCGTTGGTTTTTTTTTTTTAGGAGAGAATTTTAGAGGGTACAAATAGGGTTTTTTCCCCTTTCGTTCCCGTCTTTTCATCAGTGTTTTTTTTCCTTTTTTTTTTCCTCGTCCCCCGGGGCGGCGGTTGAAAATTCTAATCTTGGCGACGTTTATATGAAACCAGATTCTTGCGGTTGTTGTCTTGATCCCGTTTTGGGGTTGGTGCTGGCGTGGGAGGTGCATTTGGTCCGCTGCGTTCTTTCCTTTCGTGCCCTTTTCTCAGAGTTCTTTCCGAGTCTTTTTCACTCTTTTGCTGATTGTCGTGAATTCCCCACCTTTCCACCCAGCGTTAGTAGCCAAGTCTAGTATATCAAGGCGGGACCGGATGTGCTGTTTCTCGACACCAGCCTCCTTCTTTTAGACAGTCCCCCCCCCTTTTTTCAACTTCTCTGCTAAGGAGGGGAACCTAGCGCCGATTTGCAAAGTATTGTTGGCTTTCGGTTCCATTTTCCTCCGGTCGCCCCAAACATGGGTGATGTTTCCCCTATTCGTTTCAATATTCCCTGGGTATCCCCTCGGGGTTCCACGTTCGTGAAAAATCGACCCCCCATTCCCTGTCCCCCCTCCTCCTTTTTTTTTTCCGACGTGAGCTAAAAGAGCATTCCCTTCAAGCCACTTTCTTCTTTTTTTGTTTATGTCTGCCTTTTTCTTTCCCGTCCCGCGTTGACGTCCCCTCCAGACATCACCCCCCCGCTGTTTGGGAGGTTTCCTTTGAAGACTTCCTTTCCCTTTTTCGGTTACCGTCCGGTTTCCGGCTTTAAAGCCCACGGATGGGGCCCCCTTGGCACTGAACCTCTCTGCCTTAACCCTCCCTTCTCTTTTTCTCTCACTTTCATTTCTTTCCTTCCAAATGCGTGTGACGGCGGGTTGCTGTCAGTCGGATCTTTCCCTGCCTTTGCTGTTTGGTCCCCCCCAGCCAATGGTTTTGTGTCGCATTTTTTCTGGACGACCCCCCTCAGCGGAGCCCTCCCTCTTCACTTCGGGTATTTGGGAGATCAAACCATTTTGCCGCTGTTTTTCTTTTCTTTTTCAATCCCCCACCTGTGCATCGGTCTGCGGATGGACTTGTTTTTTTTAGGGTTTTGGTCCTACCACGATTCTTTGGGATCTTTCGTTGCGCTATTACCTGGTCCATTTTCCCGGTTGCAAACCACCACGGTTCAGCCGCCCCCGCGGACAAACCTGTGGACTGCCTTTTTTCACGTTTTCTTCCTGCTCCCTCCCCGCCGAGCGGGCTTTTGATTCAGCGGTCCCAAAATCGGATTTTCGTGACTTCCTTATTCATACTTTTCTTCCTTTTTAATCCAGTTTTTTGTCGGCGGATATGTGCTCCCTTCTCCCCAGCTCACCTCTTTCCCCCAGCTTGAATCAACTTGCTCGGGCGTGTCCGCGAGACGTCCCTTGCGCCAGCCACAGTGTTTCTCTTTCGCGTTGAACCGTTTTTTTCCCCCTTGCCAAATGCTTTACTCCCATACGATCAACGATGGTCATGCAACGCGGTCCTGAAAAAATACACCTCCTCGAAGATTCCTGACTTTCTTTCCCCTAAACACCCGTTTTTTTTCCTCGACCCCTTCACACGCGTTATATAATAGTATCCCCCCTGCTCCGAGGAAGGCTCGCCAGCTGAGAAACCACATCCTGGTTCTTGTCCCCCAGCATGTCTCCCCCCACGGCGATCTCATTCATCAACACTTCCCCTGGGTTCCCTGAGTCCCCCCCTCCTTAGTTACATTTCCCTTTGGAAGTTTCTTCCCCCTTCCGCCCCTTTACACTCTGTTTTTCCTTTTTCCCTCCGCCGTACCCTTTCCCCATATCCCCTGCTTGATCTCGTCTGCCAACTACCACCCGCGGTTGATGCGGCTTCGTCACGCTTACAGTTGGACTGTTTCCCCCAGGGATCTTTAAATTTTAGCGTTTTAGAAATGTGGCTCGACCTTGAATTGCCTCTTACATATTTACCCTTTTTCCCAAACCCCGTGGTCAACCTGCCGTTTTTTTTGTCGATTTTGAGCTCTCCCGGCCGGCTACCTTCTTTTATAGGGCTGGGCCATCATCTAGAACATCACCATGGGTTTTTCTCCCCAGAGACCCCTCGGGGGACCTCTAAATAATTTGCCTAGGCCGGCTCTAATACATTAGCGCCCCCACTGCCGTGTTTCGAAGAAAACATTCGGAGGTGGGTTCCCTTCCCCAGCAGCATCCCGATAGCGGGCTTGATCTATACGAGCTTTTTTCCTCCGGTCACCTTTTTTACGTTCCCCTTTCGATTGTCCCCCCCCCGCCATAAAGAACTCGTTTTTGTGACCTTTTTCTCTCAAACCGACTCTGCTTTCGTCCCCCTTTTTTGAAGGATACCTTTTTTTCTAGAACGCTCGGAACGTCCTCGCCAAAACGTTGGTCGGACCCCCCCCCCCCACACCAACCCAGGCTCCCCCCCCCACCCCACAACCCCCCCCTTCTTTCTGGTTTCCTATCTAATATGACCCCCCTTTCGCAATTTTCCTTCAAATCCTTCTTTATAATAGAAACACGTTTTCTTCCAAATCTAGTCCCTCCCCAAGAAAACGATTGAGTA
>Ga0179593_1544611_pt1 | contig 13627 bp, 17 predicted proteins | sample CZODoug2_1_08_16_FD_185931 | JGI IMG/M metagenome (GOLD analysis project Ga0179593, IMG submission 185931) | Vadose zone soil fungal communities from Angelo Coast Range Reserve, California, USA - CZODoug2_1_08_16fungal (PacBio error correction) | ecosystem: Environmental > Terrestrial > Soil >... | reverse complement strand
CTTGCCCGCCAGATTGGTACCCCTCTCGTTCCTTTTGATCTTCTCCTCCCCCCCTTCCGTCCATGCGCCAATGTAGTGACGAAGTCCTTGGATCGTGTAGCCGATCGAAACCAACCCCCGCTTGGAAGTATAAAACTAGTTCATGTCCCCGACCCCGAGGAATTGCCTAGATCGAGTAGGTTCATTCACCTCTCGCCGGTGGTAGAGTGAGATCGGCAAATGCGAGACTCCACCAGTGACGATCTCACCTCTGAACGTGTGTAAGCCCTCCGGAACAGGTTCCTCTCATCTTTTTTCTGGGTCATGCTCGTTTTTTTTAACCCTGACCCCTACCCATTCGGCTGCTTTGCCCCGATTCCGCTAATTCGAACTTCATTATGACTTCTCTTTGCAGGTGATTTTTTTTTTTCCCGGTACTATGGTCGACGGGGAACCATTTTCTTTTGAAGGAATGACATCCTCGCGTCTCCTAGATTCGCTTGGTCAGGACCTTTCGGCCCCCTCACCCGACAGTCAGTGGGGCGAAACACTGCGAAGGAGTACGTCAGAAAAGTGAGGAGGCCGGAAGGGCCGATGCGAGCTCCTACAAATTCTAATTTCGAAGATGTGACCCCTACAGGACCGTAATGCTGCTTCCGTTTTTCTTAAAATAGAAGGAACCCGGCCTCTCGCGAAACGAAACTTCTCTACTTTTCCTATCCAGCCTTTTCAGAAGCTGTAAGCAATCCCCCTTGGAGAAGAGGATCGGGGATCCTTCGAGAAGATAGGAGAAGCATGGATTCCGCGCCGAAAAACCTGTTGAGAACTCTCCAGGAGAGGACCGAACAGGTCACTCTTTCTAAGACGCGCGATCCTCTGGGCGAGCCCCCAGAGAACGCATCCATTCCCTCAGCCCGGGAGTTTTCTTAATGCCGAGCTTCAAACTTTCCGAAGCTCAGAACACCCTCAGCCGTGTTTCCGGGCGTGTTGTTTTTTTTTCCCCCAGAATCCGAAAGAAAGCGTTTCTCTTTCATGGAACCAGAACGTTGTTCAGGATAGACCCCAGACACCGTCCGCATCTTTTTTTCGCACCTCAGGTACTTGTGTAGCCCCCTGTCCAGTCTTGCGGGCGCTTTCCGTAAATCTTGAGTGGGATAGATCCCCAACCCCTAGCATCCTCGCCAGTCCCATGACTCGCCGTCTCGCCCCCCCTTTCTATGCCCTGTTACTGACGTCCAGTCGTCCTTCCTTGTCCTCGAGTGGCAAGCGTTTGCCTTTATCGGCCTCTCTCTATCGGCAGTCTGGTCGACGATTTTCGCAGTCCTGGAAACACCCTTCCCCTCTTTCTTTCAGACTTTGTTTTCCGAGAGAGATTGCCAGGATTTAAATCGTCCCCCCCCTTTCCTGTTCCTCATGGTAGGCGGATAACCCCGGATTTCCCCCACTCCGGAAAATAGATAAGCCTCAGGTAGACCTTCGGATAAAGGCTGAGATTTCGCCTTTCACCACTGGCACCCCCCTTCGATAATGGACTTTATGTAGTAGCGATTCCAACCGGGAGGGGGCCAGAAATGGGCACGAGGTTTCAAGACTTAAGCTACACTCCCTTTTCTTGTATACACCCTTGAAAGAAACTGAGACCCCAGAGAATTAAACCTATGCTTGAAAACGGTATAAAATCGGGTGGAAACATTCTTCTCGGGCTTCTATTAGAGAGCGGCTTTCTGACGGGTCTTTTTTTTTTCCCGGACGTTAAGAGGGTCGCTCGTCAGAATAATAGGGTCTCTCTTCTGAAGCCTCTTTACCGCTTAGATGCCGCGTACCCCTGAAGGTAGGGAGCCCCAAGACCGGAGATTAAGTTCTGAGGTTCGTATTTTTCTTAGATCAGGAGGTGCCCCCGGCCATAAACGCTCCCCCCGGATCCCTTTAACCGATCATTATTGTTCTATCTCTTTGTCTGGAGGATCCGGAATGGAGCAGAAAAGCCGTAAAAGGGTGCGTTTCTTCTCTGAGAGGTCTCGAGACCTCCCAAGGTGGGCCTTTAAGAGATGGGGACCTTCTAAGAAGCTTCAATAATTTTTGGGTTTTGTTTCATCGAACTTAGAATCCGATGATCTCTCCAAAATCTGCCTTCTGCCAGGAATTTTCGTAGGTTCAAGCCAGATGGGGCCCTTCTTAGAATACAGCGAGAGGTTCTCCGCGCATTTCCCGGGCGCCCCCTCCCCAAAGAATCCTTCTTCCCCCCAGGGAACTTTCCAACCTCTTCCAGACGCCCTAGAGGCCATAGACCGAGTCCCCTCTCTGAGGCAGCATGGGAATTTACCGAGCACTTACGAAAAGGGCAGTCTCGACAGACGAGCGAGAGTGCCCAGAAAGATTCCCCCCAACACGCCAGGAAGAATCATCCCTCGTCAGGACAAAGTCTACCTCCGGAGATCAGGTCGAGCCGGGTGTGTCCGAAGACCTGAACGGCAGGGAGGAAACCTTGGCCCTTACACCCGAGAAGGAAGCTCTTCGAAGTACAAGCAAAATCGGGCATCTCCTCTTAACAAAAACCTCTGGAGATGAAGGATGCCAGGGAGGATGGTAGATTCCCTCGGCAAAAAGGGCTCGAAGGGTAGACGAATGAGAGGAACCAGAGAAAAGAGCTTTTCTCTGAATAGTGGAACGCCAGCAAAGACTCCTTAAATTGAGTGGCCCCCCCTGAGAAGTAAAGCCCCCCTCTTCCTGCGACTTTTTGGCGAGATCTTCCCGACAGAACCTCCGGTATTAGTCTCTCAGAAATTTATTTTTTGTTCTGGTCAGGTAGCAGAAGATCACCCCTTTCGCATCCTCCGAGTAAATCTGTCGCCATATGACCCCCCAGCTTACTCCCCTTTGTGAGATGGTCCAGATTCACCGGAAGGCGCCCCCTTGGCTGCGTTATGCGACAGGCGTCCATGCCTCCATTCGGCAATCGACCTGCTTCTCCCGGCCTTTTCGGGTTCGCCCTCTCGCAACGTGGAGCGATGATCCGTGTACCCTCGTCCCCCCCTACGAATAAGGCCCCGAGTAGCCCAGAAAATGTCCCGCCCCCGTTGTCCTCTGCCTTCTTCTTATGATCGAACCTCGGAACTGCTGACAGCGTTGAAATGTGTGCCCAGAAAATAAGGAAAAGCGTAGATATCTGGGCCCTCTTCCCCCTGATTCGGCCCCCGAACACTGCTTTTTGGGAGCATTTTCTTTTGGAGGCAGATCATGCCTGACCCCTCAACTATATTCTTTTTCTTCATTATGCCTCGCCTGCGCCTTCGGCGAGCCTGGTATTCTTAAACAGGCTGCTAAGGACGAAGCCGCTGTGCGCCCACTGTCGTCCCTGTAATTCCTCCCCCAAACGCCCCCCCGACAGTTTTCTCCCCAAAGAGATTAGTCAACCTTCCAGCCAAAGGGTCTTGCATCCTCCGGCCTTATTGTACTTCCTATCATCTAAGGCGCTAGGGATGTTACCCTCCCCGCTTTTTCCGGCATGAAGCCTTCTGCATCCCCCTCTGAGGAATTGTAGCTTCTCCAGATTTTTTCGAAACGTCAAAGGAGTTCCTCGGGGATGAAGAGAAATCAGAAGCATGAAGATGAAAGAGACCTTTGGACGCACGGATTTCCCTCTGTCGGGAGAGCGAAGGAGATTTGGCTGTAATAGGTCAAGGGAGAACCCCCGAGTGTCCGAAGACCAAAAGTAAGAGAAGGCCGGCAACTTAAAGCGAAAGCTCAGAGGAACGTTTTTAGTTGAAAGACTGCTTGAGACTCGGATGGCTTTTGCCGAGCGCATTCGACGGCCGGCTTCACAGCCCGTTCTTTCTATCAGCATCCTCTCCTCCTAAGCGCCTTGCTCCGGAAATTTGTCGCAGGGAGACCTCATACGACAAGAACCGTCCGTCGAAAGATACTCTTTCTTTCCCTGGTGTAGACCCCCTTCGCCCATCGGAGGGAACTTCCCGCCCCCAGTCCTTTTTATCAGAGTGAAACCGAAAGGCCGCAGGCGCTCCCCTTCACGTACAGGGTCGCATCCCTTCTCAAAAATGGATCGAAATGGCCTCCGGCTCCGTCCTTTCTAAGGTACTCTCCTTTCCCTTTGCTGCGGGTAAGGTACTGCCTTAAACTCTCTCTCCACCCCTCCCTGCCCCCTCATCCACTCCCCCTCTCTTCTCCCCCATTCTCCCCTCCCCTCCCAACCCCTATCTCTTCATCTTCCTCGCTCACACCTCCCCGTCCCCTTTGCCCTATCCCCCCCCCTCACTCCCAGACCCCTCTCCCCCCCCCCCTTTCATCACCCTTCCATGTCTCCCCCCTCTTCCCTGAAATCCCTCACCTCCCCCCCCCTTCAGACTCCTCCCCACCCACCCTCCTTCCTCCACTTCTCTCTGCCTCCTATCCCACACCCATTTTCCATCCTTTTCCCTTCCCCCCCCCCTTCTCCCCTCCGCCCCAACCTGCTCCCCCCACCTCCCCCCTCCTCCCCTTTATTCCTCACCCTTCTCGTTTCTCCCCCCCCCCCCTACCTTCTTTTTTCTCCTGTTCTCGTCTTTTCCCTTCTTCTCCCTCCTTCTAACCCCCCTACCTACTTTCCTCCCTTACCCCAACCCAATTCATCGTAACCCTCCCCTTCCCGAATCCCGCTACTCTCCCCACTTTCCCCCCTCCTTCTTCGCTTCCTCCCACTCTCTCCCCCTTCTACTTCCCCCCCAGTCCGTGCCCCTTTACCTCCCTACCTCCCCCTACTCCCCCCCCTCCCCACCCCCCGTCCTTTCTCTCCTCCACGCCCCCAACCCCTCTATATCCTCTCTCCCCTCACTCCCTTCCTCCCTCCACTTTTCTCGGAGGGCTTTTCGATTGCAAACAATTCAGTCATTTCTCTCGAACCCACGACCATTCTAATAACCCAAGAGTGGTTTTGGAGACTCGAGAAGCCTGCGCTTGTGGAAACCTCCTTCCCCCCCCTGAAGGATATGACTTAGGTTTAAAATATACCACCTTACTAGAAAGGAAACCACTTTTTTCTCCCCAGCTTCTGAGGGAGACCGGAAGGAGAAATGCAGGGCCCGCCCCAGTGGGGTAAAGATCGGACTACTCTGTGGCTTAGGGAGCCTCGGAAATTTCTTGGAACATTCCAAGAAGATTTTTTCCTCTGGTAGACTTTCCCCCCTTGCAGAGGTATCCCCAAGTTCCTTTTTTCCAAGGAGAGTTTTTTTTTTTTTTTTAAGTGGAGAATACATTTTTTCGAAAATTATAAATGAGCCTTAGGGATTTCTTAAGTGTGTCTGCCTTCTTTTCTTAGAGTTTGATGATGATTCTCTTCGATTCGGTTCATGGCCCCCCCCGTAGAATTTAGGGCATTTTGCCTCGGCCCACCAGCCTCTCTTCCGCACGTTTTCACGCGGTTGGCAGCTTGCGTCCATTGTTTTGCGGAGGGCCTTCTTTTTTCCGAATGCAGGAGCACGGGGGAGGTTCGCAATCTGTTGGAGACCGCTTAAGTTTAAAGTAACAGGCCCCAATATCCCGCGCAAGAATAGGCATTTTTTTGACTCTAGATTTCGGTGTCGCCGGCATGTTCACCTGAAAAGCTTTGATCTTCCGTGTAGGGTCGATGGCGCGGGCGGCTCCATTTTCAATTCTATGGGGCTCCTAATTCCTCGGTTCTCGGGCCTCAACCCAACGTACACAGGACGCTTCAGGCCCCGGGAGATACGGGGACTACGAGCAGGAGGATTCCCCTCGGACCGAAACCGTGTTCGGCGTTCAGGGGGACAGGCTCCTAATTTGGAGGGACCGAACCAGGAGAGGGAGGGGGCTTGGGGTTTTGACCAAGCCACGAATCCCCTTGGAAAAATCAAGCGACTCCCTTAGTCTAGGAAGACTGTTCCCCCCGCGCTCCCCCCTTCCAGGCTAGCTAGCGACGAGCCGCAATCCCCCCCAGTGCAGAAGATTTTTGCCAGTCAGCAATTGCTCGTTCTTCTTTCGCGCCTTTTCGCGTCCCGATGGCGAAACCTTTTCCCCTAGTGATTCCTATGTGCTTAAGAGACCCAAGCCCCCGATTCTCCGAAATGTTCCAAGTCTTTTCGTTCCATTTGCTATTTCACTTCGTTTACAGCCTTTTAAGCGATTGAGCGGGAGCCGCCCGAGAGGGAACCTCCTCCAAGTCCCCCCTGATAGGCGGTGACTTGGACCGTCGCTAAGCCCTAAAGGCCCACTTGACCCTTTCAGGGTTGACGACTTCCTTAATCGCAACGTGGGGACGACCCTATTGGCCGTCTTCTTAGAGTTTGACAATTTATTCCATGGAAGTGTCTTTCGGAGCCTCTTTTCGAAAACACAGGCGCTCCTGAATCTTGAGGGCGATTGAAAATATATATATTTTACTCCTCTCTCTTTTTTGTTGTGCCTTCCTCTTTTGTTAAAACCATCGACGGTGAAGTTTTTTCCGATTACTTCTTATCACCTTTCCCCACTAAATGAAGAAATTGTCATTTCCCCCCTTCCCTTCCTGCCGTGCAGATTTTCCACGGTAGAGGGAAGGATTTTTTTCTTCGTGATAACCTCGTATCCCCTTTTCCTTGCGCGACAGCTCCTCCCCAGCTAAAGATCGAGTGGCGCTTCCCTTCCGGAGAACTTTCCCTCGGACGGATTGCCGATGCCTCCCGCCCGTGGGAAAGAATTCCCCAGGTCTGATGCCTTCCTCTTTTTGCGGAGATGCCCTTCATTACTCCCCTTGTAGCCCATTCGGCGCGGAGGAAGCTCAATTCTCGACCCCCTCCTGCCCTTCTTCTTACCCGGCGGTGATTGCTCGGTTTTCCCTGAGAGACCTTTTCGTTTTTCTTTTCCTCGAGAGGGGGTCCCGGGGAAGCCCTCTCAGAGTCTATGGCCTCTCGTGTCCTGAATTCGTTTTTCGGCCCCCTGCCAAAGACCCTTTTCCCTAAAGAAGCATTTTTCAGTTCCTCACCAAGTAACGTCCCCCTTATGGGAGTGCCGAAGATGCGCCCTGGCGATAATCGTTCCTCCCCAGATAATTCTTTTCCGACAGGAGGAAGATTTCGCCGCAACCCCCATGAGGATTGTATGCAGATCCCCCAGCGACAACTTTTCCTCTCTTCTGACGACCCCTGAAGTTTCCCCTCGAGAAGCAACTTTCTTCGTAACTTTTGGAGCGGGACTCGTCCTTCGGTATGGAATTATTAAGTTTTCCCCCAAGAGATGAACACGCTCGCGACGGTCCTTAAATACGAAGCCTCCCCCTTTTTCTCCCGTGAAATAACTGATCCGGAGGGATCGTCCCTCCCTTTTTCCATATTCGACGTCGCCTTTTGAACCAAAATGCGTCCGTCGACTCGCATCAAGCCCAAGCCTTTTCCCTTTCTCAGACTCCAGCACGTGTCGTCGTCCGTGTAGCCCCTTCGAGATCTGCGTAGCACGCTCTTTCCGGTTGTGCTAGACCTTGATCTTTCCTCCGGTCGTCTACTAGAGCGTTTTTCTCGATTCCCCCCGAAAGGATGCGTAGTCTCTACGAAGAAAGTCCATTCTTTGCCACCCAATGTCCCTCTCCCCGGACCTTGGGAGCAGTTCCCTTCGGTTCCGCAGATCCCTCTGATGGGCCTGTGTATAGGTGATCCCCCCCCCCCATAGATAAGTCATGCTTTTGCAACAATCCCCTTTTTTTTCTTTCCCGAAAACTCCTTTCCTCCTCCTAAGTGTGTTGAGTCTTTTCTTTTCCCGAGAATTTCCCTTTTCTCTGTTTTCATCGCGACCCCCCTTCTCCTGCCTATGGTGCTTCTAAACTCCACGGATTCCACCTCTGCCCCCTGGACCTGATCCACCTTTTAACGGTCGGCCCCTTCCGGGGGCGTCCTTCCTCTTTTTGATTGTGCTTTCCTCTTTAAGTTCCTTTTCTAGCAGGCACCTCCCCGTGAATTTCGCCAAATCCGATTGCCGTAGAATCTTCGGTCCTTTCGGTCTACACCAGTTTTCCCTCCTTTGATTTTTTCAGATCGTCGCTTTTGCGGTGCGTTCGGAATTGCGACACGTGCTTTTGGCAACCATTCAGTGATCTTTCCTTCCTTTTCGACCGGACGGCTGAAGGACTTTCCCTTTCCCACTCAAGTCACTCATCCTCTTTCTGAGCACCGTCAGTTTTATCCTCGGGAGCTCGTACATGCTTAGCCTCGGATTCCCTTTTTAGACGTCCTCGTTAGGAGGACCCTTTGTAGCACGGAAGAAAGCCAGAAGGCCCCCTTTCCCCTTCCCGCGCCCCCCCCCCCCCCTGCGACTCCCTGAGCGGCTTCTCTCCTTCAAGCAAGATCCAAAGATGATTCCATCTGGGAGGTTTAGATTTCGTTAGCGGATACAATCTGGAGGTCTCTCAGGTTCTCGTCCCCCCTTTTCCAATCGACGATGATCTTCTGTGATTGATCTTCCCCGTTGACATACCCTGATGGTGTCCCTTCCCATGAACAGGACCTCTTTGGCCGCCTGTCCTCTCCGGATTTCAGCAAAATTGATCTGTTTTTTCGGTTCGGACCGAAGCCCATCTCCTCCGAACGCCGACCCCCCCCCCTTCCCGAGCGAAGAGGACATCTCGTCTTCTTTTTTTTTCGGTTTACCCAGCGCGCCCCCTCGCGAGGCGCGCCGTCGTCCCCCGCTTCGAAGGATAGTTTTTTTAGCATGTTCTCGAAACGCCGCCCCCCCATGTGTACAATTTTTTTCCGAAGCAAACACCCTGGTGTTCCCATCGAGGAGTACCCTGTTCCGGAACCCCCCTTCTGCGTTCTCGTCCGCTGAGTTCCTTCTCAGTTTCCGCACTTCGCGCCACGCGATCCTTCTCTCGGGGCCGCGAGCTACAAGCTCCCGTCCGTCCTTCCCCTTAGAAGACCTCCAATACCTTCATCGCGTCCCCTTGAGCCGGAGCCAAACAGATCCTTTTTGCGATTTTTCTCTGAAGGGACGTGGTCTGTTTTATTTTCTCTGCTAAAGATCACCCTTTTTCGCGATACTGCCGGTTTTTCATTTTGCTTTTCCTCCCAACTACCATATCTTTTTCATCCCTCCGTCGATGGTAGATAACAAAGAAACCTTTCACATTCTAGCATTCTAGAGGGAATGAATCGTAGGATGAAAAACAGGGACCCAAACGATGGCCCTTCTCCTTGGTGAGCTTCCTTCTACCAACGTCCCATGCCCACGAAGCAGAGCCAAGGCGAAAGGAAGAAAGACCGCAATCTAGAACGACGAGAGAAAGACAGGCCCCGTGTTAAGAAAGGCACCAAGGAAACACTCGCCCTCCAACGCCACCCACAGAGAAGAAAAAGAAGAAAGATAGGAAAGAACTTCGCGACTGCAGAATGCTACTTAGTACCCTTCTTTCTCAACTCGTCTCCTGCAACTAAAACCACGTTCTCCTTGGCACACAGTCAAGGCAAGCGTCAAAAGGAATTAGGAATGCGTTAATCAAGGTACTAAAGAAAATTACGACGATACCCATGCGAAGAATTTTCTTTAGAACCACTGCAAAAGTGGCAGCGAAAAGAAGGAAACTAACTACGGCTACGGGAAAAGAAATCGGCTAACGAAACAGGACAAAAAAAAATAAGGAGCGCTCTCCCACGATGCGACAAGCGCTCCCAAAATGATGGGGTAAGGAAGAAGAGATGAGGAGCAATTCGAAAACCGGTACACATAAACCAGCGAGCTCCACTGCGAGTGCAGGCGAAAAAGATAAAGCCACTAAACGAAATATATTCCCTATGTTGGGCGCTGACGAGCTCGAAAAAAAAAAGGGATTGAAACCATTAAGTAACAGAAAAAGAAAATGCCAACCTCAAAATCTTAGAAATTCGGACCGTGAAGAGAGACACAGTCTCCCTGAGTCTGTAGAACATTACGCGAAAGGCAACTATACCCCTTATGACGGGCACCCCAAGGGAACAAATTCACCTATACTGCGCGGTGACAAGAAGACGAACATCGGAAGACGATAGTCTCGAGAGACCTTTTCAACCTTTCAAAAGCATGCATGCCGCCTAGGTTCTAGGAAACAGGCCCTGACAGTACTATCCAAGGGAGGGCAAGAAGGTCCTCTCCCCCCTCGGACCCACCGCAAGGTGCTAGATATGATGCACAAAAAAACAAGATGACTCTTGGTAAGAGTGGTAAACGAAGCCTTTCCTTTTTTAGGCCCCTAAGAGCAGTTGCCCTTCCTTTCGACGTGGCCAACGTCCCGACGTGCCCTTCTGTGACTTCGATGGTCTTTTCCTTTCCGAGCAGCGCGAAGTTCTTTCTGATGTACCGTTTTCCCCTTAATGGACGCCTTTCCCCCTTCCTCCCCCCCATACTGTAGCCGCTCGAACTCTCTGGTTTCCCACCCCCTTGGATCTCTCTTTTCCTTGGACGACTCCTGCGCCGAAAATAGAGCTGCTCCTGATCCGACGTTCCTTCCAGGAGAGTCTTAATTTTCTTCCCAGAGATGGAGCCTCCTCTTTTCCCCTTTATATGCTTATGACACTCTCTTCCCCTGATGTACTCGGCCCCTCAACATGCTTCGAGGATGGTGGTCCTCCCCTCCCCCCGCCCATCTTCGACTTTCCCCCAAAAAGCCCTTCAATACTCCGGCCTAGAAGACACCCTCGCTACACTTTCCCTCTGAAAGGTGTAGCATCTCCCCCTTCCGAAAACTCCTCGGCGAGATCTGTCTTATTGTTCATAAACTGGTGTAGCCCATCCTTATTGAGTTTTTCGGAAATAGGATTTTCCTCCATGACCCTCCCGTGCGTCTCCTTCTTTCCAAGAACGTAAAGGTCTCGTATTCCCAATGTCGTCTTTTCCGGGATCTTTCTTCCCCGTTTTTCCCTCGAGGTGCCGGTTCCCAGGTTTCTCCCGCATAACACATAGATCACCCCTTCCTGACTGGGGTTTCCAAAAATCCTTCTCCGAAAAATCTCTCTCTTCCCCTTTGTTGTTTCTTCTTTTTAGAGAATTGCCTTCCTTGCGGTTTTTCGTCGACCCCCCTTTTTCACTCCATAGGATATATGTCCGAACCTATACCCCTCGAAAGAAGCCCCCGGCAAAGATTTCCCCTATACAGCCCGCACCTCCAGGATCCCCTTTATTTGGGTTTCTTTTTGCCTGTTAGGCCCTGGAAGTTCTTTTTTTCTTTCAACTTAATCGAGAACCTGAAGCCTCAAGAAGTGGCCCGTCACACCAGTTCCTTTTCGGATCCGACGAAAGATTTCTTCTCTGTGCACGGTCTACCTTCTGCTGGACCCTCCGTGATCTCGGCGTTGGCCTCTTCTTCTGCTTCGACCGGCCTTTTTCTTTTCTGGTTGAGTCGAATCCTTGCCCTGCTCGGCAGTTTTCCCTTTTCTTTAGGAGAACGTCAGTTTCCTGGGGTTTCCCCCCCCCCGACCCCATGCTTTTTCCGCTTAGGTTCCTCTTTACTCTCGAAGATCCTCAGGCCCGGGCTCCTTGGCCTTCCGGCAACTCCCCCCTGAGAGCGCAACGATTTCTTTCACGTCCTTATAGTAGCCGGCCTTTTTTTCTTCCAAGCGGAGATCATTTCGTGGCCCCCGGTTAGGCCTCAGGTCCTCATCCTGGCGCCGTGCCTTCCTGGTCTTTTTTTGTCAAACTCTACTTCGACTTCGGGTCGATGACCTACGCCCTTTCTTTATTTTTTCCAGACCGTTCGTTTTCTTTCCCGTTCGCTGGTTCTTCTGCTTCCCCTGTATGTTGGGCGTGGGCTAAAACTCTTTACCAAGATCGACGCGCCGTTTCTTATTCGTCAAGCTTTTTCAACCGGGCTTACCCTTCCCCCTTCGCCGCCTTTTTTTTCCCGAAATCACGTGCCCTTTGATTGCGTCAGAAGGATAGTCCCTGTAGCGCCTTTTCTCAGCAGCCGAATGTCCCCTTTTGTCGGGGTCCCTTTCTCTCAGTTCCAGCTGCCATGCCTCCCTTTTAGATTCTCGCCATCCTTGGGCGATTTCTCCTTCAGCCTTTTGTTTCGAAGCAGGCAGTTCAGATCGGCCACGCGCCCTTCTTCGGGACGACGCGTGCTCCCTTCGATATAAAGGCCGTCGTTTTTTTTTTCTGGAGACGACTCCCCGAAGGAAAATACCTTCATTCCCCCCAAGTGTGCGATAGGCTCCTGCCGTCCCCTTTTTCTTTTTTCCCCAGAAAATTTATGAATTTCTTTTTTTCTGTAGATTTTCTCCCAAAAAGGAGATCCTGGCCGAGTCCCTTTTTCCAGATACCCCCCATTTAATAAGTTGTTGTTGTTGATCCTTCCTTTCCCGAAAAGATTTTTCCTTCTTCCTGCAAATTGGTGAGAGTCGTTCCTCTCCCCCCCTACCCAAGTAGAATGCCTCCATAGACGCCTCCCTTTTTTGCATAGGGTAGAAGATAGAACTTTTTTCTCGATCCTTCCTTCCCCTTGATAAAATAGTCTCATTTCCTTTCACGTACTTTTCCCCTGGAAAGATTGACCCAGTCCTTTTCAATTCTAGAGGGAGAGGGATCTTCCTACAACTTTCCCCCCTCCGAACTTCCGCGGACCGTTTCTTTCCCTTTTGGGAACTCTTCGGAAACCCCTTCCCTCAATATCATCGACTGGCGTTTGACTTTTTCGTCAAATATTTTTTTCTCATTCGGGCTGCCTTTTAATGCGCGAAATGATAGCCCCCCCCCCCCCCCCCCCCCACACCCCCCCCACATTTGAATGCCTTCCTGATTGCGCGGCGGCTCTTTTCTTCGACTTTACAGGGCTTTTCACTGGGCTTCCTAATCTCTCGAGAGATGGACGATTCTTTCCCGGACTTCTCATTCGTTCGGCCCCCCCCCCCAGTACATTTTGGCTTAAAGTTCCGACTTCTTCCCCCTACGAAACCTTTGTTGGGCCTAAGCAGATTTCTGCTGTTCTCTAGAAAACGGCCTAACTTTTTTCAAGAACGAGACCTCTGCATTCTTTCGCGGCCTGCGGACCTTTCCGCTCGAAAGCTTTTCCTGAACTCCCTTTTCTTTCTGCCGCTCCAGGCGTTCTTCTCCCTTCGCGATGCCCCCCCCCTCGAGCGTAGCCCTGTTCTTTTTTCGAGCATTTTGTTCTGGCCTCTTTCTTTCTCCCCCTCGATGGAGACGCCGCCCCCCCCGTATTTTCGCGGTTCTTGCCTAAAATACGAACCTTGTACTCTTCCCCTCGCGTGAAATCCCTGAAGTTCTACCCCAGCGGAGGCTGGATGCGAGCGCCCCCCTCCCTTTCTTTTTAAGGAAGTTAAAGCAACCCCCCCCCAAGCACGTCCGGTCGCCCTCCCCCTTATCTCCTTCCTAACGCGCCGAGGATCCCCTTCACTTTCCTCCTACCGTGTAGAACGCCGACGATCTTTTCTCCCAGATTACGTGGTTCATCCTTGTATAAACTTGGACCCCCCCCTCGAGAGAGACGGCTTTTCTCCGATAACCTAAATGTGTCCCTGAGAACTTAAAGGAATACTTCTTCCCCAGTAGGATACCTTTCAGTGGCCCTGACCCGTAGTCGTTCTCATAGACCGTTTCCTGAAGCAGGTTTTTAGTTATCGGCACAACAGGATTCGTGCCGTCCTTGTCTTTGAAGATTTGCCCCTTCCTGGGCCCTTTCTCAGAA
>Ga0179593_1484802_pt1 | contig 13627 bp, 21 predicted proteins | sample CZODoug2_1_08_16_FD_185931 | JGI IMG/M metagenome (GOLD analysis project Ga0179593, IMG submission 185931) | Vadose zone soil fungal communities from Angelo Coast Range Reserve, California, USA - CZODoug2_1_08_16fungal (PacBio error correction) | ecosystem: Environmental > Terrestrial > Soil >... | reverse complement strand
TCCCAACTTCTTATTTTTCTTATATTCTGGTAGGTGATTTGCGTCCCCCCCCATCCACATCTTTCTCCTCCCTCTTGGAAATGATTGCCCCCTTTTTATACCTTGTCCTGGAGTTGTTCCAAGACGTGCCGCGGCCGCGTCCCTTTCCCCCTTTTTTCTGTCTCTCCTGCGAACGCTCGTTAACTGGTCAAAAAGTACTCACTGAAACCTTTTTATCTTCCGGCTCCTCCCTTTGCTTCGTCTCCCCCTCCCTCCTCTTTTTCCTTCTCCTTTTTAACGAATCCTGCTCACCAGTCCTTGGACCTGCCTCTTCTGAGGGCCCCCCAACCCTGGAACCTAATTTTCTCACATATCCCCGGCATTGGTTTCATCCCCCCGCGCGTATACTGACCCCCTCTTTTTTTTCGCTACTTCTTCCCGCGCGGGGTTTTTGATAGCCCTGCGGTCTACCAAGCCTTGTAAAATTGGTCTTAACCTGCGTCTGTTTTTTCGCGCCCTTTGGATGCGATTCGGGAAAGTATTTTTTCTCTTCTCTTCTTGTCCTCCTCCCCACTCCCCGAGTATTGCAACGGCCACGTTTCCATGTGCTTTCTTGAAATGGTGCCTTTTTTAGCCCAGTTTTACTTATGAAAATCTCGCTAGTCGTATTTTTTATCTTCTTCCGTCCTAGCCCGTCTTTTTTTCCCTTTCTTTTATTCCGAAGAGTAGCCCATCTGAAGCTCGATGTCTGTTAACTGGTTCTCCCCGATTTGTTTCCCCACGACTCCATCGCAGCGCCCTTGAATCATCCCTCTAGAACGACCTCGCCCGCGTCTTCCCTGATCGGAGCGTTTTCCCCGTCCAGTCCTCGTGTCTATCTGGCCTTCGATCAAGTCGCGTCCAACCGCTACTGTGGGGATAAGGCCCCTTTTTCTCCTCTGGCCACCTCCCCCATTTTTTTCCATTCCTCATGCCCCTCGGGGTGCGCCGCTTTTCAAAAGAAGAGTTTTTCCCCCCCACGGTGCTGACCCCCCAATGCCGATGGGAAAGAACACCCACAATACTGTTTTCCTTGTCTGGCATCTTCTTTCTCCCGTTCTTTGCCCCGTTCTTTTATTCGCACAGCTCACCTCTTTCACGGATAGCTAAAGCCCCCTTTTCCTTCACCCTTATCTTTAGATACCATTCCTGTGCAGCATCCTGCCGGTCCCACCCCGAGCCTTTTTTCCACCCCTCCACTTCCCCTAGGCCTCTTTTTTTTTTGCTCTTATCCGAGTTCCTGCCATACGAACTTCAAGGTTTTTTTGACTTAGGAGGTTTCCAAACTAGCTTATTCAGACCCAATCAAAAGTCTTTCCCCTTTCCCACTCTCTTTTTCTCTCGCCTGATAGCCTCTTTTCCTTAGAAGTGGACTTTTTGCCGAAGTGGTTTGCCGATCAGCTTTCTTGAATGCTTTATGTTTCCTATTTCGTCCCACTCCTTCTTTCTCTGTCCCTTCCTTTTTTTTCCTTATCCGTAGAAGACCCGTTTACGGGCTTCTTTCCCCCCGGTGACCAGTTTATCCTTGTTTGTTTTGTTGACTCTTTATAGAGCAACTGAACCCAACTCCCACTACCGTTATTCAAAAGTTGGCGACCCTGCCCTTAGACTTTGCGTTTTTAAGCTGGCTTATTCTTTTTTTGTCGACCGGTCTTTTTCCCCTAACCCGTCCCTATTGTTTGACCACTTCTCTTTGAAACTATGAACCCCCACGTCGCGTCTTCCGTGGGTCTTCCCTTCCTTCCCGCTTTTCTTCCACCCCTTTGTTCCTCTTAAGTTTCGGCTCCCCCTGTTAGTTCAGCAATGTGTAGTGTTTTTTTTTTCTGATTGTTCCTTTCAAACGATTCTCAGGACCTATCGTCCCTGCTTGTTTTGATTTCGACAAAGTTCTCCCACCCTCTCCTTTCCCTCTATTTCTACTCCTCCCCCCTCAGTTTTTTTGATAATGGGCAGCTGATCCGCGTCCCCTTGCCGTTTCATCACGTTTTTTTCCAGAAGGTCTTCAGGACGATCAGTTGTGTTTTTAAATCAAATGTTTCCTCGCCGTTAAATTCTTCCCCCCCCAATTCGTTTTCCCCCATCATTTCAGACTGTGCTGGCGCCGGAGGAACTTTCATATGGAGGGGAGAATTTGAGTTTTTAATGTCGAACTACTGTCTCTCCTCTGACGTGAGTCTCGCTTTTTCCTTTTTTTTTTCCCTCTTCCCCCTCACCTAAGATGATAGATCAAAACCTTCGAAGAAAATTGGCAATGTCACCGATCTATCCCTCTACTTTCGTTTAGGGCGATTTCGACCTGAATGGCAGTTTTTCTTTGGTGTGTGTTTGCAGGAAGGTCTTAGAGACATACGTTTTCTCCGCTCCCCCAAAACCTGCCTTCCCTTTTTTCCCAGTCAAAAGTGCCGTCGAAGTCCCCTCCTCTTTTCTTCGACCCTTTTGCCATCCATTTTTTTGACTTCCACCAAGGTAAAACCTTTTGTCAAGAGAATTTCTTTTTTCTTTCTTCTCCCCCCCCCCCTTCTCCCCTCCAATTTCACTATCAGGATGAGCGGCAAGAGTTTTTTGTAAGATTTTTCTTTGTCCTTTTTTTTGGTTTACGGCTAGCATTACGCCACAACCTCTACTTCAAATTTTTTTTCTGTATTCCTCCTCTTCTCTCTTTTGACACCCGTTTGCTTGCAATGTTTTCTCCATTGTCTTTGAATTTTTTTTTTTCTAACCCCCAAAACCTTTTTTCCATGTTGTTATTCGTTCGCGTCAACTGGTCTCGTTCCGAATCCTTCACCTATTCTTTTTGTTTTGCAAATCCCGTCTTTCTTCTCCCGGGATATCCCGCGTTTTGGTTTACTTCTCCTCTTGATTGTTCTTCACATTTTTCCTTTATCATCAGCTTGCGCAACTCGTCTTCCCCCCCTCTCTTCCCTAAACCTTTTGAGAGTTACCCTGAGTCCCCACCCCTTCCAGAGTTTTACGCATCCTCTCCTTCCCTGAAGCATTAGGACGCCGCCCCACCTGAACGCATTGTCTTCCCGCAGCGTGCGGTCGATGCGCGTTTGAATAATTATTCTTGTTCTTTATTTGGTCGTGGTTTCTTTCCCCCCTGCAAAGCTCTTGGCGCGCCGCGTGGCCCGTCCGAGCCCTTCCTTTCAATCAGCTCCGCGTCCTGGAACCCCATCCCAGCATTGACGGCCGCCGACGTAAACTTTGACTGCAGAATTTCCTCCCCTTCGGCTCATTTCCCCCTCCCCTCAGCACAATGGAGACAAATCCTGCACAGGCCCTTCCCTTTGAGTCAAGTTTCTTTCTCCTTGGTTTTTCCGTGCGTCTTTCTTTCAGTAGTAAGGTAAAAGCTGTCAGGGCTCCTGTACGGCCTCTAATTTCTTTCTTTTTCTTCTTGTCTCCCCCGGAAGAGGGCTGTTGGAATCTGGGGGCCCTTGGAAAAGCGTCATTGCAGCTGACCCAGACACGCTGTTTTTTCGTTTTCATTAACCGCTGCGCTCTCTCTTTTCCTCCCTCCGGTTGTTTTTCTCTTCCTCTTCCCGCTTGTTTTTTTTTTCTAAAGCGGTGATTACCTCGTGTTCCCGAACCCCTCAATTTTTTTTCTTTTAAGCTCTTGTCCAAGTATAAATACGCGTGTAGCCGCCTTGCCCTTGTTTCCTTATTTTAATTAACAGTCGTCAGCGTGGAACCCTTTCTTCCCCTACAATCCTTTCTCCGAATGCGCACGCAAAGGTTGTCTCAACTTCGACCGATAACAAGGCAGTACTTTCTCCCCTTCTTCTTTTTTGGTCTCATTGAGACTTCCTGGTTTTTCTCTTGCCCGAGATTCCCCGGTGGGGTATTTTGGCGGAGTGAACGTTCGGTTTTCACTTGGGGACGAGTGACCTGAGTCGCGCGTTTTAAGCAGTTGGGAACTTTTCTTTCTCTTTCCCCGGAGGCTCTCCCCTAGTTACGTTTTTCTCCACGAACAATCATAAGTCCCCTCTCCAGAACTTTTCGTTTTTTCCGCGCGGCCACCACTCGTCGGCTTTTCACGTAGTTTGCCTTTTCCCCCCTCTATTCACCTCCTTGACCCTTTTCTAAGTTGGTTTTCGAACTTTTAAATCAGTGCCCCCTTTTTTTCTTTCGCTGTTGGCCTTCGGGGTCGCTGTGAATTTCCCTGACAACAAGTGTTCTTCTTTTTTCGATGGTCCACTCCCTCTCCCGGAACGAAAAAACAAAGATGGTCCTCCTAAGCGTCCCTTTGTATCCACTTGTCACCTTTTTGCCGCACTCGCTCACGTTCTCGTTTCTAACGACTGACAGAAGAGTGGACCAAGTTCCGCTCGAGAGGTATAACCCCCCAACTAACTTTTTTTTCTTCAGGACACTTCCCTTCCGAATGCTGATTCAAAAAGCCTCCCACTGTCGTATATGCGGTGATGGTTCTCCAGATCTTTTTTTCCTTTCGTACTACGGTTCCGGTACTTGGCGAGTAGATTTAGGTCTAGCCTTCTTCCCCCCCGACAGATTTCTTACTCTTCCTCGTCACCTTCAACAGCTATGTGAATCTGGCTGGAGTAAGCTCAGGCACTTTTCTGTAGTGCTTTTTTTCGTCTTTTTTACGCATGGCCGTTTGCGCGATCGTGCCTTCTCTTAGGAGTTTTTCCTTCTGTTTCATCACTTTTTTTTTTTCCTCTCTGATCCCTTGAACTAACCTGTTCCGTTCAAAAGTATCTTTCGTTCGGTTGTATTTGACTCTTTTTTTCTTTAACGTTTCTGCAACGAACGACCGACTTCACCCACGTCATGCCCCTTTTCCTTTCCCCTTTTTGGGGTTTCCATACGATCGATCCTTAATGTCAGATGGTTTTTTTTACAGTAGCGTTTTCTTCTGTTCGGTATTTTGACCACCTTTACACGGCGTTTTTTTTTTACATCAGTCCTGCCCACCCTTCCTACCTTCCTTCACCTTCCTTTCTCTCTTCCTTACTTGGTTTAGACCTGCCCAGATTATTTGTTATGTTCCGAGGTCCTTTTTTCCCTATGAGAATTGATATTGTCAGCTCTGGTCCTGCATTGGTTGGTGCCGACTCTCTTTTTCTGCTCCCAACTTTCTTCTCTTTTTCTGAAATGATTGCGTCATGCCCTGTTGATTGAGAACAAACTGCGACCCCCGACGGTCTCCTATGCTTTTTACTACCTTTTTTCTTCTTTTTCTTTTCCATATGACTCTGCGGTTTTTTTCGTACTAAGACACAGTCATGCATGTACTGAGGACTTCGTTTCACATAGTCTTTTCCACCCCGGTGATCACCCATCCTGAGTTTCCCCTCTGAATAAGATCGGTTTTTCAGGAGATCCAGTCTTTAAACCCTGGGACCTCTCCAGGCAATGTTGCGAATCAGGGGCGGCCCAGTTTTCTCCTCTCTCCTTCTTCCGCGTTTACTCAAGTTTTCGGCACTGTTCCACAAGCCTCCCGTAGAACCCCCCCCTTACCCCAAACAATAAGTTGGTCAATTGCCTACCCAGCGTTACAAGCTTCCACCGTTCCCCCCTTATGCGTTCAAAAGTGAAGTCTCCCCCACTTTTTAAATGTAGATGTATCTTTTTGGGGAATCCCCAGGTTCCAACACAAACATTGACTTTTCCCAAGTGGCAAAGTGAATCGAGACTCCAGTATGAGGTTTCGGCCTTTTTTTTTTTCTTCTCATTCTCTAACCCTCGTGACCCAAAGGATAAGACTTCCAGATTTTTTTTGGTGTTTTGTGTTTGTTGTGGGTGGGGGGCTGTGGCTTTTATTTTTTTTGGGTTGTGGGTGGTGTTTGGGGGGGGGTGGGGGGGGGGTTTTTGTTGGGGGGGGCGCTTGTGGGGTTTTTTGTTTTTTTTTTTTGGGGGTTGGGGGGGGGGGTGTTGGGTTTGGGTGTCCTTGTTTGTTTTGGTTGGTTGTGTTTTTTGCGTGGAGTTTTGGGGGTTGAGGGGTGTTGGGTTGAGGGGGGGGTCTTGGGGGGGGGGGGGGTTGGGGTTGGGGGGTTTTTTGGGGCGGGTTTTTTTGTTTTTTTGTTTTTTTTTTGGAGGGGGGGGGGGTGGGTGTTTGTGGGTTTGGGGGTTTTTTGGTTTTTGGGGGGGGGTTTTGTGTGGGGGGGGTTTGGGTGGGGGGGGGGGTGGGGGTGTGTTTGTTTTTTTGTGTTTTTTTTTTTTTTTTTGTGGGGGGGGGTTGGGGGGGGGGGGTTTTGTGAGGGGTGTTTTGGGGTGTTCCCCCCTCCCAATATTTCGTCTGCTGCGGCGCGTCCCCCTTTTTTTTTGCAATCCTGAAGGCCCTTCTGAGGAGCTGCTAGCAGTGTTTCCGATGAATTTTCCTTTTTAGCCATTTATTTTTTTCTCCATTAGAGTCCCTCCCAAACGTATGGAACCGACGGGTCGCCGCTTACTCCCCTTTTTTACCTTTACACCCCCCCTCCCCAAGATGGGATAAGGGTTTTGTTTCCCTTATGGTTGGTTTCTCAACCCCGCCAGGTTATTAGTTGTTATAAACCTTTTCCTGACCGGGGTCGAGTCCATGGTCTCCGCCTGATACTTTCATAGAGTTGCTTTTTCCCAAACCAAACCCCTTTTTTCTTCGTTAGGTTTCTCCTCCATCTTCCTTACCTCACTTTTAGGCAGTAGAGCTTTTAACTCTTTTTCATTTCCATTCTTTTCCTTGGACTCTGCGAACATCTAGGCCATCGGTAGGGGAAGCGAAAAAGTTTTTTTTATTTTTCTCCCCCCCCCGTTTCTCCCCCCCGATTTTTAAGAGGATTGAATAGCTGGTGTAGCCTACATTCTCCCCTCCCAGGGTATGAGTTTCTTGCTTTTCGAGGTACCTTCCCTTCTTTTTTTCAACACTTCTCTGTCGCTGCTATTGATTGATTTGTTCGAGACCACTTGCAACTTTTTTTCTCTTTTTTGGTCCCTCTCCTCTCTCTGACTGTTTGTTCCAGTTCCCTTTTTCCACCGACAGTGACCCTCCTTCAGACGACGATAACCCCCTGCCCGCGATTAAAGAACGTTCGATGCCCCGACTCAACCATGGCTTCCACCCGCCGCCCCGTTCACTTTTTGTGAGCAGACTTCTCCTTTTTTATTAAAGACTCTCCTTAAGTTCTTTTCTCCAAGTTCGCGACGTGCCGCTCCTGTGCGGCCGGAGCCCCCCCACTTTTTCCCACCTTCTTGATTTACCCCTCAACCCTTGAGCACGGTCCCCTCTTAAAGCCAGTTTTCCTAAATCCTCCTTTTTTTTTCGAGGAGATAATGTGTGCCACGTTCCATACTCCTTTCTTTGCTCCCTTTGTGTTCTTTCCCCCTAACTGCGCGATCTTTTCCCCCCAATTCCCTGGTAAGGTTTTCCCCCCTTCAGTTTTCCCTTACCGTTCTCCGATGCATTTTCAAGTTCCATTTTTGTAACGCACCGCTTGCGAGGTCGAATTATTTCCAAGGCTTTTTCCGCTTTTTTCCTTGTGGAATTTATTCGCCGCGAAGCGCTTTCATTTCTCCTCTCTTTTTCTTCCTTTTTTTTTGACGGTCTATCCCAGGGATTACACGGCGTATGACTGTCCCTGGAGATGTACAGCCGATCGGTTGTTTTTTTGCTTCTCGAGTTCGCAGACACCCAATCGACCCTCCCCTCTGTCTCCTAATGGATGTCGAATCCCCCTGAAAGTTCTTAAGGAATGTCTTTCTGTTCTGCGGCGTCATGGCTTTATCGGTTACAATTTTGATTTCAGTAAGATCACCCCCTCTTGGGTTATCCTACTTTTTGCGAAGAGGGGAACCTCGACCCTTTCTCCTGGTTCATCGGGACTTTCTTTTTGAATTCCAAGTGACCACATATGCCGGTAACCAAATTTTTTCCTCTCGATATTTCCCAGAAACCCCCCCCTGGCTTCATGAATATGGAGGTCATATACAGGCCCTTTCATTGGATTCGGGACTCCCTCCCGGACCTTTGTCTCAATTTATGACCATTTCTGCCCAATCGACGAATGAGGTTATCACCTTATCTGGCTTTTTTTTCTTAACTGAAGCCAGACGAGAATTTTCCCCCATTAAAAGAACGTTTTCTGTTTTAGATTTTTTTTTCGGACAAACTCTTTTCATAATCTTTTTGCGAGTAATCTATGCTGCATTCTCCTCCCCACCTTTCTTCTAAAGCTTATTAAGTGAAAAATTCCCCCTAGATGGGCCCAACCCGATCTCTTCTTTCTCTTTTTCTTCTGCTGCCCAATTTTTTTGGTTCTCCGCCTGCCGCATGTCGGATCCTTCTCAGTGCATTCTCTTGCTGCTGATTTTGACTTCCCCATGTTTCCATCTCTTCATATTCAGCGCATTCCAGAACGTGTTGGGACTTTTTCAGTGCACTTTGCCCTGTGTTGCCCTCCAGGCACGAGTTTTGGCTGCGTAGCCGTCCGTTCCTTTTGCTCCCCTCCGCCCCATACCCTTTCATTCCACTTTGTGCCAGGAACGAAGACTTTTTTTCCTTTGCTGTACCGCGGTTTATGAAATTGACACGTAGTGCCAGTGTAGTTTGATCTCACACTTCTTTTTGCCCATTTGCCCCCAATGCATCCGCGATAACTTTACCCGCGGTATTACCTGTCCGGCATTTGTACAACCTCCTTCCCTTTTCGCCCAGTACCGTGATGTTTGGCTATTCACGCTTTTTCTTTTCCGCCTCTTTGTGCGGTTGTCCCCCCTCGCTTTCAACTGAAATGCACAACTATGTTGATCCCCGTACATTTTTTTTCCGAACCCTTTTTTTTTTTTTTTTTTTGCACGCCCGTCCCTGCCAATCTCTCTTCTCTCCCGTTGTTGTTGTTTTTCTCTTGGCAGATGATCTCGTTTGGTTCCTTGTGTTTGACAATTCTAAAGACTGGGCAGGAACGATCAGTTTTATCAACCCCCCTTTTTTCAAGTTTTGCCCCCATTTTTTCCCCCCATACCCTTTTTTTTTTCCGTCGCTGTCGGAATCTTGAGGCGCGAAGGGACTCTAACAGGTGGGACCCCGGTCCCTTGGCCCTCCTGGGCTTCCCCCTGATACTGAGCCTCGGTGATATTTTTTTCTTGTTTGGACCTTTTTCACCCCCGCCCGAAGTTTTACCTTTTCCCCCTCAAAATGCGACAACCCCTTGGCAATGGCCATACGTAGCCGCTTTACACCCTCCTTCTCGGCTGACACGGTTGCGACCCTTTCTGAGTGCCGTGTATTTTTTTCTTCGATTATTACCTTCTTCCCCCAAGTCCACACCTTTCTTCCCCTGGGCAAAAGTTGCAATGTAGCCTTCCTTTCCTTTTCTCCGGACATGCGCTGAATCAGAGTCCCTTCAGCGATTTTCTGGACCCCACAAAACTCCTCCCTATCTTTTTCATGCCTGGATCGGCGCGTCTGCTCGGCGGGCTTCCCACTTCTTCCCTTTTTCCTAGGTTCTCTTCTCCTGCCCCCCCCGTTTGGACATCCCGGGTTGTTCATTAAGCTTCTTTCTTTTATTCTTCTAGCGCCCCATTCATCTCACCTTTTTTTTGTCCCCCGATACGGGTTTCTCGCGTTAGCCCGTCTCCCCTCAACCCACAGCATAAGGCTTTTTTCCTTTTTTTTCCCGCTCAGGGTCTTCTACACCCCCACCATATCCTGTGTTATCACCCTCTTTTCGTAATTTCGAGGCCCCCCTTTTTTTTCTCCGGCTATCCTTCCCTCTTCTTGAGGATAGTTTTAAGGAGGTAGTGTTAATAATTGCCATTTTTTGGTAACGGCTCTTTCCCTTCAGTTGCGTTGTCGTTCCCTCTTTGTCCTTGGAATTCAGCAAGCTGGTTTTTAAAATCCTTAGCCCTCCTCTGCTCTCCAACGTGTTTTCCTTTTTCCAATTCCAACCCTACGAAACCCTTCTGGTTGGACTTGACTTAGATAGCCCCCCCTCCTTCCCGAAGACTTTCGTGTCGATCGTTTTGCTGTCGAGTTCCGATTCGATCGGTTCTCTTATTTTCGCTGTATGAGTGATTTGTCGCCTCCCCCCATTCAAATTATTGTCTGATCGTGGAAAGCGCTACCTAGATTTTTTTCCCTGTAATCCATCGTTCCGTTTTGACCCTCGTGCTTCCACGGCCGTTCCCTAAAACCGTGACTCGGTAGATTCCTCTCTTTCCTTTCGTCCCCTTCGTCTGCTGTTACTTCCACTCAAAAAGAAGCACTCAAACCTTTTCTCCTCCAATTTTTCGCCGACCTTTCCTTGTCCCCTTTGCTCGTTTTTGTTCCCTTTTCGCATCCCTGCGTTTTTTTCCCCTCTTCTCCGGTGCTTCCGTTCCCCCAAATTGGACACGTTTTGCGCCTTTGATTTTTCTCAGGTACCCTTTTTCGGACCTAACTTTCTCCTCTTTCTTTTTTAATCCCCTCCTTTTTGTTTTTTTATACTTGGTTTGACAGCCGGAAATTTTTTTCTACCTGTTTTTGCGAAAAGCCTAGAGCACTACCCAATGGTTCCGGATCCCCCTTTCCCCCGGTTCGATTTCCCTGTTCATGTCTTGCGGGAAACACTTTTTCTTACTGAATCAGTCGTTTTAAGCACGCCCTCAAATTCTTTTCACGTATCAGGCTCAAAACGAAGTCTGATTCTGTTTCGTGGCTTTTTTTTTCTTTTTCTCTTAAGTTCTTCTCACATGTTCGCTGAGTTTATCTTCGCTAGTCTGAGAAATTTTCTTTCTTTTTTTTCTACGGTGGCCTGAGACGGACATTGTACAACTTCTTTAGGAGACTTTTCCTTCCCTTTAGTTTTTTCCACCCCCGTTTCCAATAGCGCGCAGAATTTATTCCCGATCGCCTCGGACCTTCTGACCGCTCGTCTCATCGTACCCTCGTTTCTGCTGTTTTTCGTCTCAGGCGGACCTCTCTGGTAACGACGGGGGCTTTTGCCGGGTGGTCTTCTTTTTCCTTCCCCCACTTTTCCTTTCTCAGGTGGCTTCGGATGTTGCTCCTTGCCTCCCCGGACACAGAGTGGCCTTCCCTCTATTTTGTTTTCAAATCCCGTCTTTTCACAGAAAACAAAATTTCTTAAAATAGGCGGATACCCCTATAAGGAAAGTTTCCCTCTCTTCCCCAACCCTATTCCGGCTCAGTCGTTTTAACGTTCCCCTTGACTGAACCCAGTTCTCAGCCGTTTTTGCTCCCCAACCTCCTAAGTTTTTTTTGAGCCCCTTGGCAAAAGGCCCCCTTTTTTCCCCCCAAAATTCCCCCTTCCCCCGGGTTTATCGCTTTCATTCGTTCTTCGCCTCCGACCGTTCAGTCTTTACGGCCGTGTTTGGCGAGTAGATTAGGCGCTTTTTTTACTCAGGACTCAAGAACCTGAAGTCTCAACCTCCCCCTCTTCCCGTGAACCCCAAGCGCTTCTCTTGCAGCTCAGCGATAGGCCGTTGTTTTTTCTCGCCAGTGTTTTTCTTTCAGCGGTATCTGGCGTCCTTCAGTTAAGTTTGCGAGTTTGTTGACTTTCTGCTGTCGCTCACTGATCTGATTTTTTTTTTCCCTCTGAATTACTCACACTTTTCTTGTATTCAGTTTACCACTTGGGTGTAACTCGGCGTGTCATTTTTTCTTGTTAGAACGAGTAACTCTCAATACAAGCAACCCTCCCTTTACGTAATTTTTTTTGTCGCCCGGAAACGTCCCGATCTCGTGCCGTTTCCCACTTTCTGTACTTTTTCTTCCATTTCCAGTTTCTGTTTTTCTCCTTTTAGTTTGATAGTAATTTTGGGAGTTGCCCTCCCTTTGCATAACCACCCCACCCCCTCGACCCTTCTCTATCTTTTGGTTGAAAGGCCCGTACTCTCAAGACTTGCATGGCGGTACCCATCCGATCAACAGTAGTTTTCCTGATGCGTCCTGAGCTGCACACTTCTTTAGTAATTTTTTCCAACTGATTGCCCCGATGATTGATCCTCAGGACAAGGACTTTCCTTTTTTTTCGTTTGCCGTCGCCCCCCTTGACAGACGCAGGATCCATGCATCTCTATCTTTCCTCCTCTGTTTTTTTCTCTCCTCAGCTGAATTTGTTTTCTTTTTCCGTCAATCTACAAAGCAGGGCCTTTTTGCGATCGTCCTGCTTGTCATCCGTTCCCTTTTTTCCCCCACCACCCTCTTTCCGTCACCCTCGCACAGTGAGCGTCTCTTTTCCGCTTTTCCTCTTCAGGGCCCTCTGACCATTTGACCGCCATCCCCGCTGTAGAAACACCCCAACACCCCCCCACAACATCTTCCTGGTTTTTCCCCCAATCGACTGAGCCTGAAACGTTTCTCTCAATTGTTTTGGCCCCCCCTTTTTTCCCCTTTACCTCTTCTTCTCCAAAACTCACTGGCGAAACACGTTGGCATGGCCAATTAACCCCCATCTTAATTTTCCCTCGATTGACTTGCCCTTTCCTTGCTCCCCCCTTACCGGGTAGGTGCAGTATTTTGGCAGGTCTTACTATTCCCATTCTCCCCCCCTTTCCTCCTCCCTGTAACACCGGTTCCCTTTCCCCCCTTTCCTAATTATAACTGTTTACGGAAAATCTTTCTGTTCACCTCTCTTTTTACCCACCCAGGTCTCCCTTTCCAGACATGAGCAAGCTAAGAATATCTTCTTGATGCGTAGCTTCCCCCTTTTCTCCGCCCAGTTTTCCCTCGTTGGACTGCTCCTCCTTTTCGGTGTTGAAATTCCCGCTGTTCTTCTTCAGTTGCTCCTTTTTTGGTCTTATACGGTAGTCCTTCAATCTCCTCGCCACCGCGTACTGAATTTTTGTAGCTTGGGAAGATCCTTTCCCTCCTCACCCAGACACGTGGACTGTTGGCATTTTGTGCAGGGTTCTCCCTGGCCGTTCCATTTTTTCCCACCAATTCCTGAGAGCTTTTAATATTTCTTTTCGACCTTTTTTTCTATTAATGCAGTCTCGTTAGCCTCCTCTCAGTTAATAGAGTTTGCAGTTTCCGTAAAATTGACGCTGTCCGGGATTACGATTTTTTCCTTCCTCTATTTGGGTTTCGGTGACCCCCTTTAGCCTTTTAAATCAGGCCTTGTCTTTCCCCTGGGTCAATTCTCCCCCCGCGTTCCACCCTAGTTCCAGCTGTTGTCCCCTAGAACACGGTTTTCCTTTGTCTCCACCGTTCCGTATCCCCCCCCGTCGATTTTTACTTTTTTTTCTATCGTCCCGAAGCACAAGTCACAGGTAAGCGAACCGTCCCGGTAACGATCGCTCTGGGCGAGGACCTCTTTCTCTTTTCCCCTTAGTATTTCCCCTTTCTTTTCCCCACCCTTTCTTTTTCCATTAATCTTCTGGCGCGCGCTGCCCGTGCTAGCTTGTACTTTCCTCGACTAAAGTTCATCGTCAAAGTAGAAATAACGGTCGTCCTTCCTCGATAAAAACGTTGACTCGCGATCTTGAAGCCTAACTCTTTTTTCTGCTCTCCCCCGACCCGATCCCACAATGGAGACAAAGACCTAACCGGAACCTCGTGTGAGCGTCGACTTTAGCGTTACTTATGTACTCCTCAGTTCTTTAGAGACCCTTCCTTGCCTCCTAGACCCTTAAATCTTTCTGTAACTTTAGGATACCCCCTTGCCAGGATACTTGT
>Ga0179593_1483638_pt1 | contig 13627 bp, 13 predicted proteins | sample CZODoug2_1_08_16_FD_185931 | JGI IMG/M metagenome (GOLD analysis project Ga0179593, IMG submission 185931) | Vadose zone soil fungal communities from Angelo Coast Range Reserve, California, USA - CZODoug2_1_08_16fungal (PacBio error correction) | ecosystem: Environmental > Terrestrial > Soil >... | reverse complement strand
CAGCCCCCGTCAACTGCGGGTTTCCTTCCCCTTGTCCGATCGCTGGCGCGCCTTGGTTTTGGTATTCCTTGGCCATGTCTTTCGGATGGTCATCTGAGGGCCAGTCTTTAGCGCTGCGAGGTCTTCCGATACCCCAGTCAACCCCTTCGCAAGACTTTTTGACCATGCGCTTCTCGAAACAGTGTGCCCCCCCGAATCACGTCCTCATAAAATGCAATAGTGCAATAATCCCTTATCGCCCTTCTGACCCCACGACCCATCCCCCAACCCTGCCCACAATCCCTCCCTGCAAGCCCCCTCTTTTACGACCCGGATTTTCCCCCATCCTACTAAAAATGATCTAGAGCGAGTCTGCATGTGACGATACTCTCGAACTGATTCCGTTCCAATCTCCTCTTCTTTCTGGCCGTTGCTTCCCCTTCTCTCCATTTTCTCCGTTCCCCCCCTCTACACGCAGTGAACCCTATCCTGGACTTGCGTGCCGATGAGTTCCCCCGATCTTTCGCCTATTTTACATTCAAAGTGTCCTCCCTCTCCTTTCCCCCTTTTCTCCATCTTTTTTCCTCTCTTGGCCCCAGAGTCTGCTTTTGTCACCCACACGTTCAGCCACTTGTTGATGCATGCGATTCTCCGACTTTCTCCCGGCTTCCTTTTGCGCGTGTCGCACCAACGACAGTGGTTTGTTTCCCTACTCCTTAAATGTGCGGCTTCCCCCCCGACCCGTGAGCTGAATTTCCGTGAAAACGGTTCTCTCAGTCTTTACGTCTTCTTTACCCTGATCTTTAATTTTGCGGTTTATCTTATTTTGTTCAACGTCGCATGAAATTGCCGCTGTCTCCTTTGCAGTATTAATGCTTTTCATCTCTCGAGCCGTTTTCCCCCCTTTTTTTACTTTTTGATTCACCGTGCCATGCTCTTCAGGACGTTCACAGTTACTCCTCCATGGTCATGTGATTTACCCGCCTAAGGCCTAAATTTTTTTGCGACTCAAGTTTTGTAGCTTTTTTCCTCCGGCTTTTCTCAGCTTAGCCATGGGGTCCCGTTTTGGCTAACCCCATATGCAGTGTGGATAATTGAAGCTTTGATGTACGACTTGTCAGTCCCTGTTCCTCGGCGTCCCACTCCCGTGACCCATCTGCAGCGAACCGGACTTCAAGGTTGTAGTTTCTTTGGTTCTGCAAGTCTGGTGAACGTCTCCCTTGATGTTTCCCCCTTCCCCCCCCCCATTTTTTTCTTCCTTTTGTTGCTAATTAAAGTCCGTAAAAAGTTCGGCTTCCGCTTTTTTTTTTTCGTCTGCTGGTACTGCGTTTTTTTTTTTTTTTTTTGGTGTTTCGGGTGAGCATTCCAGACGTTCCGGCGCGCCCTTTTACCCCCTACGATTTTTTTTTCTTCTTCATCTTCCCCCCATCCTAAGCCACCGGTTCCTCCCTCTATCGCCATTGCCATTTTTGTTCCAGCCACCCACAAACGTGATTGCGAAACAAGTAATTATTCTACAACCGCTGTTCCCAGCTCTTTCATCCCTCCCTCATTGTTTTTTTTTCCCCCCCTCCTACCCCCCCCCACTTTTTTACTAAGGTTTTTCTCCTCTTAACACGCAGGTTCAGCTTGTCGTTGCTTATTTGTGCAGCTGCCCCCCTTGTTCTTCAACAGGTCTTTTTCTTTTTCTCCCCCCTCCTCTTCTGGCTCGAATACCTTCCTTCTCTGCCCCCCCTAATGGACGATTTATTGATCCGACCAAACCTGGGACCCATCGCCTCCACAGAGAATTGCGGTGTTAAAAACTCCCCCCTCTTTTTCCCTTCCGACCCCTCAACCCCCCCCCTGTTGTTTTCCCCCCATTGTTACGATACGTTCGTTACCCTGTTGCGTTTTAGATTTCGCGACATTCGGCCCTGGTCGCCAATTTTTACCGTAAATCGCACTGTTGGTTCGCGTCCTCTCCTGACTCTTCTTCTTTTCGCCTTATTCTACCTAATTCGATTTCCCTTTCGTTTCCTGAGCGAACGGCAACTTTTCCTGTTCTTCAGAGTCGTCTCTGCCTCTAGTTGTCCCCGTGTATCGGTTTCCCCCCTTTTCTCCTCTTTCTTTTTTCCCTCTCCTCTGCTTCAACCCCTCTGCCCCTCTAGTTTTTGAACTGAATTTTTCTTCCCTTCATCTCTCCGCCTTTTGTGTGGATCTTTTGGTCGAACAGAATACGTTTCTCCCTCCCCTTCATTCCCCCCCCCCCCCTTTTCCTTGACATTTTTCCATTTTTGTCCTTTTAGCATAAAAGATCTTCCGAGCCCGTACACGGTTCATTGCGGCGGCCACTATAAAAGGATTCGTCCCCCCCCCCCCTCTTTTTCTAGTTCGTAACCCTCTTTCCTGCCCTCTTCTTTTTTTCACCTGCCTTTCGATCTCGTCCCGTTTAGGTGCCTTCCCCTGATTCCCCGTCGCCCCAAAAATTTTATTACGTTCCTTCATCTATTGTTTTCGCCCGCCGGACCTTCGGACCCTCCTAACGTGCCCCCTCCGTTTTTCGTATCCGTCCCGTTTAAACCCCAGTTGAGTTGCTTTTCTCCGACCCCGGCCATCAAAGTTTGTACCACTCCCCTCTCTTTGGTTTTCATTTTTTGTTTTTCGTTCTTTCCCCAGTTTTCCCTTTTTTTTCGGCCCACATACGACGTACCGTCGGGGTTATTTTTCGCCTTCAAAGGTGCCCCGTAGATACGCTCGCGTCCCCCCGGCAGCGTTCCCTTTCAAGACCTTGCTTATTTCCTCCCTCCCCGGTTTCCCTTCTCTGCCCTTCAATTCCTGCTTTTTGGACTTGGGGGCCACTCTTTTCACAAGTGTCTACTTTTTTTTCAAGGGCTGGCCGGGAGATGGTTCTCCTCCAGTGTTATCCCTCCTTCCCCCCGCACTTTCCCCCTTCCTCTTTTTCTTGCTTACAAGCTTGGCCAAAGTTCTTTGAGACTTTCCTTTTGGTTATTGAAGTTTCCCCTTTTTGATAACTCATACTTTTTTTAATCTTCCAAATTTCGTCGGCATGGCGCTCCCCCCTGCACTTTCTTGCGCCTTTTCGGCCGACCAAAAAAAGATAAGTCCCAGGTTTTTTAAGAGTATGGTTGTTTAATCCATATCCACTTCCTTATCCCTTTCCTTTTGTTTCGGGTTCAAACATTTCGCCCATCAGAACCGTAACCCACTGAACCTTCTTCAGTCTTTTTTTCCTCTTAAGTTGGTCCCCCGTTTTCCATCCCGCCGGCGTTTCATGACAACAGGTCGGACATCAACAACTTTCTCAACAGTTGGCTCTTTTGGTTGCCCCCCCCCCCCCCCCTTCCCCCCCCTTCCTTGCTGCGTCGCCAGCCGTTCTAAAGTACCCCCCCCCCCTTTTTCTTTCGGCTTGGGAGTAATTCACGACCCCCCCCAATTATTCGAACTTAAACCTCTTTGCCTTGACGTTTCTTCCTCTCTCTCCTTTTTGCACCGGGTTCATTCCAATTTTCCGCTTACCTTTCCCGGGCGACTGATATGTCCGCCTTTATCTGCCTGCAGGACAGCCCTAAATCCTACCGGGAAAGGAATAGGACTCCACCTTTTCCCAGATAATTTCCCCCCTCTTTTTTCCTCCCTTTTTCTCTTTTACTCTCGCCCGGCTGGCCGCCTCCTTTTTTATCCATACTTTCCTCCTTGACTCGCCTACCCCAATTGCTTCCTTTTGAGGCCCCCTTCTGTGATCCTTCCCTTTTGCGTCCCATGCTTACAAGGGCCTGCGCGACCTGGCTGAAGGATTCAAGTAGGAGTTTGTGAAGCCTTCCCCTTCGTCCTAGCGGCGCCCCCTCTTCATCCTGGCAATGCTTCTTCGTCTTTTTCCTTTCTGGGTTTTTTTGCCCCTACCGAATGCCCCTTCCCCGTGATCGGCACGAATTCGGCTCTTAGATGTTTTTCCTCTCAACTGGGCATCCACGTTCCTGGAAGAGGACTTGCCTTTTTACTCATAGGCTGAACGTCCCCCTCCTTTCTATGGTTTTTTTTCTCCTGCGTTCACCCATGCCTCTTTTGAAGCGTCGTTTGTGCTTTAGTGATTTGCTAGCCACTTTTCCTGTAGTTTGGAAAGTTTCGGTGGATGCGCTCGAACCGGAGGCCTAGGATTTTCCCCCTCTTCAGATTTCTTTTCCTTGCGGCTTCCCTTTTTTTTTTGCCCCCCCTTGGAGGCTCCTTCTTCATGATTGATGATAGTGGTTGATTGCGTGCGTTTTTCCCCCCTTCCTACGCGACCATTCCTCCCGTCTCCCCCTTTTTCTTTCTTGTCTCCCCCCCGTCCCCTCCTTGAGACTGCTCAGTTAGAGCCCCTCCTCAGTCTGGGAGGTTTTGTTTGTGGTTTTATTTTGTGGTTTGTTCTTGGTTTTTTCTTTTTTTTGTTTGTTTGGGTTTTTTTTTTGTTTGGGTTAGTCTCACCAGTCGCTTTTTCTTATAAAGTTTTGGACCTTTTTCCTTTCTTATCCTTTCCTTCTTCCTGTTTTTGTTGTCATCGTCGATTACTCCCCGAACCCCTGACGCCTGTTGATATAAGCCAATCGGTTGATTCCACTGAGCATGGCAAGGATTGATTTTCTTCTTCACTTCTCCTTTCGTGGACCTTTGTCCCTTCTCGGACGTTCCTCGCCCTTTTCCATGAACGAGTCTCATCCTTCCTGCTTTCCGTTCAGATCCGGCTTCTTTCACCCTTACGCGCGAATGTCAATAATCTAACTCTTATCTCTCCCTTGTCCTCCTCCCCTCCTTTTTTCCCAAATTGCCAAAAAGTCCCGCGACCGGGCCCCCTTCTAACGTTGCCAACGACCGCATAACCTCTATCTTAGCGTGAAGATGAATGTTGACCCGCATTTTTCAGGCAGGAGAGCAGTCCCCGCGATCGTTATCTGCGTGATGCACAAGTACGCTTCCCCTTTTTTTCCTTTTGGCGTCCTCTTTTCCTCCGATTTAACATCTTCCCTTTCTCTCTCCTGAATGCTTCGATTGCGTTTCCCTTTCTTCGTTACCCGACCGGCCATTTTCGTTCGAAAAGTTGCATTCCCGCGCGTTTCTATTGGGTCCCAAACTCTGCTGTCCCCAGTCCCACGTTTCTTCCCTTAACGCATTCGATCCGCCCTTCCTTTCTCACGTCAAGTTGGCTCTCTTCCTTCACCGGTTTGCGTTTCCGTATGTTCCAATACGTATTGCTGCCATTCCCCCTTCCCCACTGCTTTATGACATCCGTTTTCACTCCTCTTTTTTCTTTCCGCATCTCGTAGTTCACTGAGCGACCCTTTTTTCTTGTCTCGTCGTCCAATGTTACCCTCGTCCAAACCTGTTCCTGAGAAGGTTTGCCTCGACTGCTCTCTTCTTTCCCTGTGACCTTTTTTAGCCCGAATGATTCAACTTTTCCCTTTCTTCTTCAGGACGTCCCCCCCCCCCCCCCCCCCCCCCATTATGCAAAGAGTTTTAATTCTATCCTTTTTTATTTTCCTCTAAGTCTTTTTTTTCCATTTTTCTCATCCTTTTTTTTTCGCCTCCCCCTTGTTGGCCAGCCCACCTTTAGAACTTGGTAATCGTGGGCTAAACACCAGATCCGCCTGTCCGAAGCCTGTTTTTATTTTCGCCCTTTTCCCTTCGCGGTGCGCGTTTCCCTCTTTTCACACTCTCCCCATTGCAAGAGCTTCATCTTTCCCAGCTCTCGGTTGTTTGGTAGTTATGGTGTCCCTGGATTTTTTCTGACGATGTTGTCCCATGTCCAACATTGCTTGACGCCTTCCTTTTCCCTTTCCCAGCCCCTTGAACACCCGACGCCCTAGAGTAATTCTAGCGGGTCGTTGGAAGGATTTTATCGGTACGCTTCCTTACCTTGGCGCCCTGCGTTGACTTTTCCTCTTAATGGATACCTTTAGGCCCACCCAGTACAAGCATTCCTGCCCCCACCTTCTCCTAGCTGCCTCTTTGGTCCCCCCCTCCTTTTCCAGCCCAAATCACACGCGAGGCCCCCAATCTTTGAAGTCCGCTAACCCGCTTTCGCTACCAGCTCCCCTGGTTTAATAACCCCATTCCGCCACTTGTTTACAAATCGTAGTCCTGTGTCCCCCTCCGACTCCCTCAAGAGTTAACCCAAGGTCTCTTCTTCTTCTTTTGGGTGTGGAAAAGTTCACATCGACGACGACCCTGGAGTGTAGTTTTTCGACACCTTTTTTACTGGATCGCCCTTTCCTCTCAACTCCCCTGAACCGTGAAAGCGTAATGTCGTTTTTTTATTTGATCTCCTGCCCTTTACTGACGGAACCCCCATCGACTCCATACCCCTCGCATTTCGGTTTCTTCCCTTGTGCCCCCTTCCCGCAGCAACCCCTGAAATTTTTTGTTCCAAACTAATAATACTTTCGGAATTTTGCGCTCTTCTCTCCCCCCTTTTTTTGTTTTTTTTTTTCTTTTTCCGGAGAGTAAGCCCTCCTCGTACTTTTTTACCTTTGGGCTACGGCTACCCTTCGAAGTCAGTATTTTCTTTCTTACCTCCAATGAAGCTTCCTTTCATGACTTTCTTTCCTCTTTTTTTACCGGACCTTTTTCTTCGCCTCCCCGGTGACCGTAGATCCCCGGTAGTATTCCCTTTGGTACTTAGTTTCCACGTTTTGTTCCCCACTAGTAACCTCGTTTCGACGAATGGAGCCACTACTCCTCTTCCTTCTTGGCCTGGAACGTACTTTCTTTTCTTTTTTTGACCCCATATCTATCTTTTCCGTGGTGGAATTGGATTAACCCCCCCTTCCCACTTTTGTTTCCCTTTCCCTGTCTTTTTTTAATAAGTGCTTCCCAGTCGGTCTCAAATAAAAATTCTTTCCCCTACGTTGCCCGCTAACTTTTTTTCCCTCGGCGGCCTGCCAACTATCCAAGTTCCCTCCTAAACAGTTGCTTGACCTTCCTGTAAAGACTTGCCCCCTCTGATCCTTTCTTATTTTGATCTTCTCCTTCCTGGCCCCCCCTCTTTTCCCGACGGTCCAATTTATCTCCTTCAACCCACATTGCTCTCCGGGCTGGCTTCTTTTTTATGACACCGGGAATTTTAGATATCACTTCCCCATTACTACGTCTTCTCTTACACGTAAAACCCCGTCGGTAATTCCTGACAGGGAAAAGATTGCCAGAGGTTTAAAAAGACATCTTAGGGGTTGTTGTCCTGATGTCTTTCCCCCCGGGTCCCTTTCTTTTCATTCCTTAAAGAGTAGTCAGTAAGTTCCCCTTATTTTGATTTTTTTTTTTCCAGTTTTCCATTCTCTCTTTTGGCTACCCTAACGCGGTCCTTCTCCCTTCCGATGTTACTCCTAAATGAAGAAGCTGTCCCTATTACGGATTGAGGTTGGGACTGAGGATGCACTTGTCCTATACCTATTTGTTTTCCCCCTTTTCCAAGGGCTTTCTTTTCTCCATTTTTACCTTTGCTCCTTTACTAACTCCTTCCATTCCCGTCCCTTGACTCGAGTGTTATAAGTTGTGTCCAAAGCGATCTCTTTTCTTTTGGCTCCCGGCTTGTATTCTCCTCCGAACTTTCCCTCCATTCTCGACATTTCAATGGATCCCCCCCTTTCTGGGCAGGCACTCCTTCCCCCCCCCTCTCAACCACGATTCCCCGACATCCTCTTTGTTCTGTTGATTCCGGTCTTTTATCCAGCGTCCCCCTTCCTTCGTCCCCGGTCAAGTTTGGTCTTAGGTTACAACCTTTCTCGTCACTGCCGACTTCGTGCCACAGACAAAATTACAACTAAACCCCATTCACGTTTCATTGGCAGATATCTGCTAATGTTAGTGGGCCTCGCCTCGCCACAGCTTTTTGACCACTTTCTTCCCCCACAGGGCTGTCCTTCTACCACCATTTTTGTTCGAAATCTTAAAAATTCTCAGTGCGGAGTTCCCTCCCTAGCGTCCAACCAGTTGCCCAACTCCTTCTTCTTCGTACTCCACCCCTCTTTTCAGACCCCAATGCCAATTCTACTTCCCATCTTGCCCTCCTGTAAGTATAGAGTCCCTTGTAAACGTTTTTCGGCCCCCTTGACCCCGGGAGAGAATGCGCTTTTTCTCTCCTTCCCTCTCGCCTGTTCCAGCTTCAATTTCCATGTACACGGTCACTACGTATCCCCTCCCCCCCCAATTTTACCTTTTGATAAGTTAACAATATCTATGGAACGATAGGCCTGCTGAGATTTATATCCTGATCAGCCTTTTCTTTTCCTCATACGGGTCATCCCCATTTACGGTATTCCCTACCGCCAACCCCAACGGTTTCCAGGCGCCCCAACTTGATCGGGGATCCCGCTTTTGCCCTTTCATTAAAAAGGCGGTGTAGCCTTTAACTTGGCTGACTCAGTCGGAGTTTTTTTGCCCCCGCCCTTCCCAAACGATGGCCAGCGGGGCCATCATGTTTTTCCTTTCCCCAAGGCTCTGCCGCTGCTTTTCCCCGGTGTGTTTTTTTAAAAATACGAAGATGGTAACGCCTCGGCCGCCCTTCCGGAGAGTTCCCTCTTTTCCCCTTCTCGTATGGTTGACTCCCCGCTGAATGGCAGCGTTGACTTTGATCACCCTCTTCCTCTCCTGCGATTTGGACGCCCTCTTCCCTTTCACTAGGGAATGGAGATTACATGCCCCAGTCGCTATTATCTTTTAGTTCTTCTTTTTCGGATGTTGCTACGGCCGAGCGCTAGCACTGGTCGCGTTTCTTTTCATGCTTTTCGTTGGTTTTCGAGGATAATTTCCAGGCGATTAAGATTGAGGACGGGGGGATTTGATTCGCGTCGTAGTTTTGGCAACTTTGCTCTAGCGGATGGCGCTGGTTTATCAGGCTAATTGAGCCTCGTTTCGTTGTTTCAATGATGACGGAGCGTTGCCATTCCGATCTTAACTTTAACAGATTCTTTTCCTGACGCCAACGACCCTCCCGCTTGACCCTCTGTGTCGCGCGGAGATTTTTAGATCACCCCAGCGATTCCGTTTTTACCGTTTGACTGTTTCTTTATCGTGTTGAGCGAGCTTCCCGTCAGCCAGTCAACTGAACGGACGTTTGAACATCTACCGCCCCCCCCCTACCTTCCTTCGCGATCCAACGGCTCCGTTCCCCCCTGCATTTTAGGGAGTCAAAGGTAGTCGTCCCCCGGTCCGGGGAGCGACCTCCCGAGCGGACCCATCCAAAACGATCTCCACGACCTTCATTTTGCCCGCGCTAAGATCGATAGCCCTCCATTTTCAAAACGTAAGACTGAACAACCCCTCGCCACTCTTCATAATTCATCTCACGACCTTCGCCCCATCCCCGCCTCAAACTTGCAAAAAGCCTTTTAATGCTAACTCCCCCCTCTCGCATGTTGAATAATAAAAGACGCCCTTATCTTCGCGAGCTGCAGTGAAGTTTCCCTCCTCGGCCAGGATCTCCCCGGTCAATCTCCGATCGTTAGTTGATTCCAAGTTTAAACTCTTTCCCTTTTGTCCCGCTGGATTAGCCCTTTTTTACCATTGACAGATTGCCTGCTCCCGGAATTGTGCCGATGTCTTTCCGTGATCTCGTATTTCCCCCTAGACATCACGTACGCCTATTTTTGTAACTGCCTTGCTGCTCCCTCCATTGCCCAGTCTTCATGGAGGCGCAACAACATTTCTCCCCGTACGCCGTGTTGAACTCTGCGATCTATTTTCCAGGATCCCCCCCCCCCCTACCCTTTTCTCCCCCGAGTTCGCTCCGGTAGTGGTTTGTCGTCCTCGTGAAATTACCGAGCTGCGTTTTTTTTTTTGCTTACAGCTTCCAAATGAATTCGAGCCATTCGTTCGATACTTTCTATCTCGTACTGTTTGAAGATCGCCGTTATCCCTTGTGGCGGGTATCTGTGCTCCGTCGTCCCTTTAAATTGCAAGGTGCCCCTCTGCCGCGACCGCGTCATATCTTCGAATCCCAGTTTTCCCATACCTTTGGCGGCGTTGCCCCCCATTCTCTCTTCAGGCCGTCTGCCCCGACTTTTGTAATCGACCTTTCCTTTTATGTGAATTTTTGAGTACGCCTCACCCGGAAATGGGCGTTCATCTGTGGTAGTACTCTTTGCGCGCCTCACTTTTTCTCAGGGTTACTCGTTGGGTTAAACACAATGCCTCTTTGTGTCTATCAGGGCTGCATGGTTGCTGTCCTCCGAGAAAGAGGTGGCCGCTGCGTCACTTTCCACCAGAGCAGCGATTCTGCCCCTTGACTTCCAAGTTCTTTTTAGTGTAGTTGTCCGGTGTCGGAATTTATTGGACGGAGACGTATGTTGTCCCACTGTACACAAACCATGAGCGACGATTCGGATTACAAGAGATTAGAGCGAAACGCATTATCCCGGTAGGAATAGTCGAATTTTTTTCTGGTCCTTCTTTATTGCCTTCCTCCCTTTCGCGAGCACCTTGATGCGAGGGCACAACACTTGTATCAAAGATACGACGACTCCCCCACGGGGGTGGACTATGTTATTTATCTTTGGCCAATTTCCAGCCCATCAAAACCACGCTCTTCCCGAAAAACCTGGTTAGGAGCACTTGACCCGCTGTAGATCCCAAGCTCCCTGGAATCACAGCCTAATTGATGGTGAACCCCCCTCCGCCCCAGTTTTTATCGTTCCCTCTTGGCCCAATCTAGTCCCGCGGAAATTCACCCTTTTGATTCGGAGGTTCCAGGTATTGTGCGAACAGCGCCACTGTTCTTGACGTCAGACAGGCGTTCTCTTCCACCCCTCCGCGTAATGGTGACTCCCGTGCGGCGGATAAAATCAGCCGGTCCCAGGATCCTGTGATCCGAATGCATCCCTCAAAAACCGAGCATGGCGGTTGTTCCCAACTCTTCCAGCTGTGCCCTGGACTGCGCCGAACCCCCTTTTTTTCACTGTGTTACCCCCGATTCCGATTCCTTTCCATGTGAAGCCTCGCTCACATTTTGTTCTTTTCCGGCGGCAGTCCTCCCAATAGGATCAGAAGCCGCCTCGCCCCCTTTTTTTTTGTCGCTCTGCTACCCTTGAATCCGTCGTCCCTTGAGGCCGTAAACTGGTTTTTTTTAGATCGAATTCGCATTGACGTCGCTGAGAGGACTGACGTTTACGCCGCATAACCTGGTCGACATCCGTTGCTCTTCAGAGTCGATCCCGTCCGTTTTTCCTCACAGTGTAGGTGCAACTCGTACTTCCCCTGTATTGCGATACGACTTTTGTTTTTCCCAACCTGAATTTACTGACCTTATGAAGTAGTGAAATGAAGAGTATTTCTTTGATTTTGAAATCCACCTTCTCCTTTCCTCCTCCTCCCGTTTTTTTGTTTATCTCTCTGGGCTTTTCAACCTCAAACGACCCGACGACTACGTTTTTCTAATTTCCATACTTAATCGGTCATTAATGAGAAGTCACCGCAAATTAAATGATTAGATTTGCACCATAGTTTCCCAACTATGCGGCGGCCTGCCATCCCTCTATCCCACGGATGTCCCCCAGTTTTTGCGTAACCTTTCCGGGCAAAATCTTCAGAGATTCCCTTTCGAATTTCGATTTCTAGTTTACGGGCTCCAATTCTTGGCTTCAATTTAGCGCCGAAACACTTTGCGATTACGGGCCGATAATATTTTTCTGATCCGCCGGAAAGGTTCCTTCTACCCCACGCACATTTTCCATTTCCTTCTAGTCCCCAGGGGGAAAACAACCAGTTTTCTTTTCGGCGGCGAATTACTACAGGGCCCCCCCAGATGAACATGCTTTGGGTAATGTTGTCTCGATGCAGGGGAATGGGCGGAGATCCAAAAGAACTCCCGTCCTGGACCTTGCTTCTTTTTCCGGCCCTGTGTCCTGCTACTCCCCCCCTTTAGGAACCCGACACTGCGTTTTTCTCGTCCCCTCCCTTTGCGCTGTTCGCACACTCACGTTTGGAGGAAACTTAGTCTTGGGACTTACGCTGCGGTGGACTATGATTTGCCCAATCGGAACTATACCCTCTTCTGTCCTTTTCCCTCCGGGCCGGTCCTGGTATTCCAGTGAGCTGATTCCAGACGCCTAAGTACTTGACCTGGATCTTATAGCTGGACCACCTAGGGCTCGTAGTCTTGGGGCCTCTTCTTTTTTTTATTGACTGCCTAATTTAAATCCCCTTCCTCCCTGACCCCTTCGTCCGGCCAATTTTTTTTGAACCGGAGGCGGGCATCCGAGGACGGACTCCAGTAAAACGATTCTCCTTCGTGTCCCAGATCGCGTTGGTTCCTTCTTAATCCATTCAAATTGCCTTTCGTCACAGTCCAATGTTTTTTTCCAGGTTTACAACATCTTCTCCTCTCCAGACTTCAACCGTACAATCAACAACCAAAATTGAGGAAGTCATTGATCGTCTTCCTTTCCAGTTGGTACGTGTTTCCCCATTCGCCGCGCACAGCTGCTGACCCCCTTTTCCTCAACCCTCGGCCTCCTCATCCACCCCAGGCTTTTTGGTTTGCCCCCCCCCTGAGTACCCTTCTCAATTGGCTGTCGTTTTTGAGTCAAGCCGCGATATCCAAACCCGGACTCGGAGTAATCAACAGCTTCAGACCATGGCAAATTCGAATTCCCCATTTGCATACGTCCTCGCTCTGAGCCTTTCCCAGCTGCCCCGATCCACTTCTGCCCCCCCTTGGGCACCTAGTCTCGGACGATGACTCATTATCGCGGCCACGACTTGGAGCAGGACAGCTTATTTAAATTTCCTCCGGGGCACATTGACTACGATTTCCCCCCCGTCCCCCCTTTACCATCGTAACACTACATCGCCAACGCTACTCGGCTTTTTTCGAACGTTATAGAGATTTTCCGACAGTTTGTTCAATACAGTTGCAGCCCATTACGGCATCGACAACCCCCCACCGGTACCGGGTTACCTTTTTCCCTGCGTCTCCCCCCCCCAACTTTCATTTCGTTGATCCCTTCTTGTTCTTAATCGCTTCCGTTCACCCGCGTCTCTCAGTCGGCGGTGTTCGAGGCAGCGTGCAATAGCTTTGAGCAATTTGCTTAAGCCAGTTATGCGCGTTTCTCCTTTTTTGTTTCCCCATTCTAGATCACGTTCAACTCCTCCGGCCCTCCTCCGGATCGAGATGTTCAATCTTTTCCCGCGTTAACCTTCCCATGGGGACCAATTAGCACTTGGGCATCCCCTCTACTTTATCGCGATTGGTCCCCCTCCCCTCCTGGCTCGGGCTTCGCTCCCTGTTCCCCTCCCTTCTGCTTGAAGACTCATTTTTTTCTTTCTTTTTTTTGTTCCTTCTGCTACAGTCTTTTAGCAAGGTAGCTCAAGGTCTGCGTGGATGCGTGCGTAGAGAAGTTCTGAAGATTAACCACATCTGTCTCACGCGCTCACGAGTCCCTTCGACGGCTTCTTTTTTTTACACCACACGCTTCGAACGGACTTCCTTCGCGCTTCCTTCCTCTTTCCTGACTATACTCCTCACTGCCGGTTTCCTTCCCTCGGCGCTTCCCTTCTTCTCGTACATTTCATTGATTGATTTGACGGACTACCTCAGATTTTTGCATGCTCGTTGCTGCGCTTGCAGTGTCTTTTTTTCTCTCTTTCCCACCCCTCCTCTTCCGTTTTCCTGTGGTTACTG
>Ga0179593_1272380_pt1 | contig 13628 bp, 16 predicted proteins | sample CZODoug2_1_08_16_FD_185931 | JGI IMG/M metagenome (GOLD analysis project Ga0179593, IMG submission 185931) | Vadose zone soil fungal communities from Angelo Coast Range Reserve, California, USA - CZODoug2_1_08_16fungal (PacBio error correction) | ecosystem: Environmental > Terrestrial > Soil >... | reverse complement strand
TGGTTGGTTGGTGTTGCTTTTGTCAATTAATCTCCCGTTTCTCCTGATGTTTTTTTCCCCTTTTTGAACCCTATAAACTTCCTTCCCTCCGGGTATTATAGATGTTTCTTTACCCGTCTGGATCTCATCTTCCCTTGCGTTATGATCCTTTACTCTTCTTTGAGAGTGTGATAGCCCCACATTTTGACATTCCCTTTCCCCCTCTTCCAGGTTTTAACTCCCCTTTTTTTTTTCGACCTACGTGCCTTTTCCTCAGTGAACTAAATTGTTACAGATGGTATCTCGTCTACCTCGACCCGTTGGGGATTGCCACCGCTAGCTTCCGCACGTTTCTCCGGTTGCATTCCTAGTCGCATCTAACAGATGCAAAGCCGTGTTCCCCCTTTCAAGCCTTTGTCTTCTTCAACCTCGGAACTTCCGCCTTGCGACATAACCCGTTGTATAAATGCCCGCGCCAACCTCCCGGTTTCCCGAAGTTTCTCTCTTCCTGGTTCTCAACAATTTCCCCTTATTTCCGAACAACTCTTCAGAGTTGTCTCTGCCGTAAGGCGGAAGCCGGACTGTCAATCGAGGCGCTTCCAGTATCATACGACCCCCGTCTCACCTTTTTTCCTCCTTTTTTTTTTTTTCCAATTAGGATTCACGGAAGTTGCGCTCTGACGGAATTTTTTTTTAAGTAGCATGCCTTTTTGAAACGCGACTAAACTATCGCAGTTCCCCCTTCCCTTTCTCCAACCCCCAGTGGTCCTGCAGTGCCAATGTTAAATTGATTTCCCCTTATGGTTCCTGTCCATCCGTTTTCGCCATCTCACCCTTATGGTAGATTAGCCAGCTCCGGCTCCTTCCCGTCTCCCCTTCCTTCTGTGTGAATTTGCCCCCCACATGTTTTTTTTTTCTCCTTTGCCCCGTTTACAAGTCACCCTGGATAGGTAGAGATTGGTGTTCATGGCTAAGGTGCCCTCTTTGCCAAGCGGGTATTTTCCTTTTTCAAAACAGTTTCTGCCCGCACTGTATTCAGCTTCCCAGATATATATTTTAACTTATAAGTTGTTTGTGTTGCTTCGTATTCACAGCCCTATAATCCGGCTCTTCGACCGTCCCCGGTTGAAACCTTTTAAAATCGGGAAACAGTTGAGCCGTGCCCCCCATAGGCTTTCGCGACTCCCTCCCCCCCTGGTTTGTGTTTCCGGCCCGGGGAAGGGGAAGGGCACCCCCGTGTTTTTGTTCCCCCCCCTTACCTAGCCTGTTCGCCTTGGCAACCTGTCGGAATTGTAGGCGTTTACTTCGACCCCTCCTGTTTGAAGATTTGACACCAAACGGTTATGTCCTTCCAACCCATTCGGTTTACAATTCAAATTGACCTGTTTCCCTACCCCCCTGCCATTTTTCGCCCAATAGGGTTTGGTATAAAGGTTTAGCCCCCCCCAGTCGAGCCCTTTTATGTTCTCGTTTTTTTCCTTTTTGAGCGTTCCCGGCTTTCAGATAGAAACCCTTTTCAGTTAGCTCTTTAATTTAGAAGTCTAAATAACCAATTTCCTTTTCCCCAGTCATCTTCCCGTTTAGCTTATTCTTCCCCGCGTCTACCCTTCCTCAATTGGCTAATCCCCCAGTCAGAGTATCAAATAGGTGTTAACCCTTCTTTCATTTTTCTTCATTCCTTTTATAAGGCCCCGTAGACTTACTCAACGTCACATGAAAAGTAAGCTTATTACGCTTTGGTCCTCTCTTAGCTACTTTTTATTTTTTTCCCCATTGTCCCCCTCCTTCGACTTTCGCCCATCCTTAGATTACCTATATTTGCAAATTAGACTGCGAGGACACGACTTTTCGACCTTGCCTTACAGATTTCTTTTCCCTCTGACCTTGCCCATTGTTGGAAGCCCCTGGACATGGAGAGCCTGTTTTTGGTCCCGTCGTTCCTCCACCCCCGACAAAGGTCCCCCGGGGTTTGGTCACTGAGCGTTTTTGGGTTTATCTTCCGGGACTCAATTTAATGGTTTTTGCGGGCTTCACCTTCTCCACCTCTGTCTTTCCCCGGGTAATGCAACCTCCCTATTTCCTCTTCCGCAATTTTGAACTTTTGACTGCTAAAATCTGAGGCCCCCCCAACCAGGCCTTACCTTAGTTACTCTTTTTCACCCACCACTCCCCCCAGAGCTAAAGCGTTGTCATGATGATAATGATTTTATCCCCCAGCCACCATTTCTCTCCTCTCCCCCCATTTGTTCGTTTTCATGACCCCTAGACTGTAGGTGAGTTCGAAGCATTTCTCCGTGATTTGGAAGATGTCCTCATTTTTTTTTATTTATTTATCAGTATTTTTTGGAGGGAGGATATAGGCTTACGTGTTATTTTACTAACCCTCCCTGAGAAAATAAGATTCCCATCGGCCCCAACAGCCCATTCTTCTCCCGTCTTTCCCTGCTCTTGTATTATTAAGGCACTTGGCGATCGCCCCTTTCACCCCAAAACATGGATTTTAGACCTCCACCTCCCCCTTCACGTAAGTATTTTTGCGAAACTTCCTATGTCCCCCCAAAATCGAGATTTAACCCCTGAATTTTTCTTTCCAAAACTCATTTCAGTGTACTTCACTCTGAGTGTCATCCCTCCTACTTTCCTTTTTTTTCCTTTTTGACTCAAGCCCCCCCCTTCCCTGCATGAGAATGGTTTTCGTTAGGGGACTCCTGTAGGTTTTTAACGTAGTCCGACCACTTGACCCGGTCCCCTTGCTCCCAGTTATACTTATACCCCTGAGCTTTTTTCAACACTATAAGGGTTACCCTCCTGGCAGGTGTTCCCCTGGTGGTTATGCACTCTCCACTGACCCCCGTTAGTTTTGACCTTCTCAAGTTGTGTGAACCTTTGATAGGTCATGCCATGTGCTCCCTTCAGGCTTTTCCCTCCGTGCAAGTCTTGGCCCCTCTTGTTTCCTTCAATTGAAAATCGAGTACCCCTGGCCACGAATTCCTCGGACGGCCTTCCTCCCGTCCAGATCACCTCCGGCCCCCTTTTCCGCCCTAAGGCCTTTACCGGGCCCCACCAAGCCTTTGAAATCTCAAATAATGATGGCTCCCCTGTTCCCCTCTGTGGCCACCCCCCCGTAGCCTTTCACCCCAAGACTTGCCATCTCCTGGGTGCGGCACCTTTTTAATGCGGACCAAGTCTGTTCGAGAGCAAGCCTCCTCCTTTCCCCCCCACTCCTGTCCGCGTCTTTAAGCGAGTTTTGACTGCCATCTCATCCCCTCTTGAGAGGGAAAAACGAAAACCTTTGTCTCTTCGGTGCGGCGTATCCCCGATTAGACCATATCTTTTCCTCCAAGGGAGTTTGTGTGAGTAACCTTTTCGCTCCTGTTTTGTTATCTCTACGATAATCACGCCCCCAGGTCTCTTCAAATCTGTTTTAGCATTTAAGGGGACCAAGGACTTATGAGGGCCTCTGCCCCTTTTTTAATTTCCCCCTCCTTTTTTCCCCCCAAATAAAGCTGTGCACCGACTCCTTCCCAAATACATAAAAGATAATCTCAAATTCTTCCTTGCCACGGATATTTTCCCCTCTCCTGGCTTCTTTCCCCCCTCTGAAGACTACATACCCAGACTCCTCTTTCATTGCAGCCCCAGTTTATTTGAAAAGCGCCTGTCCTTCGGAGATGGCTTTGTTGAAGTCTCACACGACCTTTAACTGTGGGGTTGTTGGAACTAACCCAACGCCCACGCGCCCTGATTAGATAACTCAGCTACAGCATTGCTTTTTGCAGAATTTCCGTTTTGGCATTACAATGTTTCTTCCAGCACCGATTACCCCTTGAATACAGCCCACACTGACTAGCGTTTTTATGAGAGACCAACAAAAACTTCCGGCTCTCGCGGTCCCCCGGCTTTCCCCCTTTTCCTTTCGTTCAATTTGTTACTCGGTTCCATTTTCCTTCCGTGTATCCGTGTTTTCTCTCCGGCTATCCCCCGATCTACTTTTCATCCCTTCTCTCCTTTTTCTCTCACCTCTTTCCTGGTTTTTCCCACTTATAGAACACTCACAATAGACGTGCGATGCATCGGTTGCGGTCCCGGGTGGGGGTTCTTGTTTTACAACCACACTATTGTTTGGTTGGTTGTTTTTTTACTTCTTGAGCTTTAGCCCCCACCTTTGTCTCATCACGTTGCCCGTTTTCTTGGAAAAGTGATAACAGGAGGCTTCTCACATGTAATGTCCGGCGCTCACCCGCTTCGCGTGTTTCCTTTTTTTTCTCCAAGCTCACTCTTGCTTCCTTTAGGGTATTCCCGCCGTCACTAGACAAATATAAAGTTCCAAGTCACGTCCATTCCCCCAACCGGCCTCTTTTGGATCCCCTGGTGGACCCCCCGATTCCGTATTTCCGTTCCATCTTTTTCCTCCTCGTTGAGTTGGCCGGAACCATCCGGAACGCCCCCTTTAACCCCGTTTCCTTTTGGGGCTGAATTTTCTTTTATTTGAAACTCCCTTGTAATCATTTTGTTAGGCTCGTTCTTCTCGTGGGCATTCCTCCCCCTAACTATGAACAGGTTTGCTCTATCCGACTCCTTTCGCCCGCCCCTATCGCCAACATAAGTGATTACCTCCATTGGGTCCCTCCCTTTTCCCAGCGAATGTCCGCGGCCCGTGACTTTTCAAGATTGGTTATTACGGGCGCTCCCAAGAACCTCGCCACCGTCCCCTTCCCAGTTTTTTCCCTTCCGTCCTCTTCCAGAATCCTCTCCTTTGTTTCCCGATTACGAGCATGTTCTTTTTTCTCCTACCTATCGCTAGGAGTCTTCTTTCTATTCTCCCTACTCTCTGGATGATTACCCGCATCTCAGAAGACATTTCCCATGCCACCTGCCCCCACCCCCCTGCATGCCTTTTTTAGGTCGTCCATCATGGGTTCAGCGATCCCTGCCAATCTTGTGACTCAATCTTCTCCTTCTTTCTCCCTTTCCTTCTTGCGAGTCACCCCTTTACAAAGTCCATAATTCAGTAGTTCACTGTAGGTCGGTAGCGACAAGGCGCTTTTGTTTGCTCCCCCCCCCCCCCACTTGACTCCATTTTCTTCGCCTCTCAATCCCTACAGTCCTGCCCCCCCCCTTTCCACTTCTATCCTTCTAAATGATGAAGGTTTTATCCTTGCAGCGGCATCCTTCCCGCTCCCCGGATCTTTTCACCTCTCCCATTCGCAATATCATTTCATAGGATGATTTTGCACGTTAATGTTGTGGCTTCGTCTCAGCTGTCTAGGATTCAAAACAGTCCCTATCCTGCCCACTCCTCTCCTTTTTCTTTCCCTTTCTTGTCTTCCCCCCCCTCTTGCAATCGCATTTTTTTTTCGGACCCAGCGGAGAGATTACCAGACCCGTTGAAGGTGATTCAGGACCCTTTCCAGTGATGATCTTAAACTTATTTATCTCTCATATGCCTTGATGGAGTATTGTTTTCCATTCATATTTTGCTGAAGCTTTCTGTTTCTTTCTTCCCCTCGCCCTTTTTATCCCAGTAGATTCTTTTTTTCGGGCCGGAGAGAAGCACTTCCATTTCTAAATGTTACTCCGCCCCCCAGCTCTCAAATTTCTTTTTGGATTAGTGACGGTTTTTTCCCTCGGTGGACAGTTGCTTTCCGATCCTTTTGTCCCCGCCCATTTTTTCTCACCAAGGCTGTCATGGGCAGGGTCCCCTTGTAGCGTCGCGCACTTCCTTGGCTTTTGACGTCTTGACCTGGTTTTAAGTATTTTCTTCCGTAACCCCCCTTTCCCCCCCCTCTTGCCTCTGCGGGTTTTTTCTGCCGAGAAAGGAGAATGCGATGTTGCACCTTATCCTGCCTACCCATTTTTTCCTGGCGCTTTCACCCCCCCCCTCGCCCCACCGGGGGCACTGACCTGTTCATATTCTTTCGTCGGTCATTTTTAGTTCACTTTTAGACCGCGTCCAAATGACCTCACTTTTCCGTGGAATCCCCTTTTAAAACGAGTTAGCTCCATCCCACACCAGCGTGTCGTATTTTCGTCACAGACTCCTCCCCACCGGTCTAAAAGGTCTGCCCAATTCGATGGCAGGACCCCCCAAAGGAAGATAGTTGGCAATGCTTTACTCGATTTTTGGGAATTACTTAACTTTCTGCCCCCATATATTATTTCCATGTTTTTTCATTGATGGTTACCTCTGATCTTCGTTGGATAGTGGAGTTCGACCCCATAGCCCTTCCAGTAAGGTCACGGACTTCTAGGAGTTCACTAATGGTGGTCGGGTTAGGAAATAGTGCTGCTTTTTTCATCTGGGCTCAACCCTACACATGGTCCTCATCTTCGCTCTACCATCCCTCTCAAGCTACTTGCCTCACCATGAGTAATCGCCTGTCTGACAAAGAGGCTTACAGAACTCGAAAGCTGGCGTCCTCCCTGCATAACATCCCCTCCGATCCAATACCACTGGGGGAGATAGGGCAGACTGTAGCGGGTCTACCGAAATCTTCTTTCTTGCTTTTTTTTAGCTTACCATTCTCCCCTTTAATCCCCCCAGTTCCTTTTGGGTTGTATATCTGGTTCGAACTGATTCTTTCCTGATTTTCATTGCGTAAGAAGCCATCGAGTGATGGGAGATCCCACAATAAATTGGATTCCTTTATAATTAAACCAGCCGTTACCGCCTTGGGTGTCTCGCGTTCCGAGTGCCGATGGTCCAGATGGTTGGCGTCCATCACACCGGTGGGTCCCACTTCCCAGCCTCCGAGGCGACTGTGAAGGTTCCTCCGTTGAAGATCAGCAACATTCCAATATTGTGCCGCTAACGTTCTTGATGTGTCATTCTTCCAAAGCGGACACTTCACCCCTTGCTCCTTTCAGTACACTGTAAAAAGCGAAATAATCCATTTTTAGAACGTTATCGTCCGCTGCTTCCAAATTCCGTTTTTCAACAAGATGAGGAAGGTATACATCGGTTACTGCCAGTGACCTTTGGATCTGCCCGTCCCCCAGTTTTTCCAAATACGTCATCCTAAGTCTCACCTGTGTCCTTGTGATTGAAGGCCCCCCCAACCTTCGGAGTTAAATAAGCGTAAGCTGCAGTAAGCTGTGACTTTTTTGTAGTCACAGGCTGCAACTTCCCCCTTCGACGCGTTACATACCTTTCAGAAAAAAACCCCAGGATACTGATTCTTTGACACATTGACATTTGATGTTTTCCCCGAATTTTTTGTACCCCCCCCACGTTTTTGGAGAATAACACCTTCTGTCAGATTCCACTACGCACTAACCTGAACCCCTACCCCCTTTCGATTTTTGGCACACTGTGGTTTTTCCATGTCCACTTTTCCCCTCCGTTCCCCTAAAGGTTAGCCCTACTTGGCCCCCGGATGTTACGTGTCGCGTGTGGTTATTTGCATTCTAAACCCCGTACCGACCCGCATTGCCCCAGAGTAGCTTTTTTGAAACCTCTCTCTCTCAACTAAGTGTTTGAGATTCCGTTCTCATCGTTTTAGCTGCGTTCTGGTACGGTTTTTTGACATAAATACATACAAGAGGCCAACCATTTTCCTTTCGCCATGGGCCCGAGCTACAATATCCCTTAAAGACTCTACAAGGGAAAAAGGTTCAGGGAAAAACAACCGGTTGTTGAAAACCTTCCACACCCTTGATTTGTCCTGGAAACACATTTGCCGCTCCCTTTGCGTCGAGTTAGATCACCTCCCCCCCTCCAAGGTTATGCCATTTTACCCACCAAATGATTGTACTGTGCAACCATTTTGTGTCCCCACATTGCCCGGACAAGGTATCCCTAGACGATTTGTTACGGTCGTAAAGTTTCTAGTCATGTTTCTCCTGTTCCGCCGGCCTCTTCGCACCATCTTCCTTCGTTCAGCTTACTTTCTTTAAATCCTACCGTTGCTAAACGGTATTCCCACCTGTTGATCTGCGCTTCTCTTGAACTGTGCACTGTGCCTGCTCGGCTTTGCTTGATTTCAACTAGTCCTTTGGAATTTTTTCTCACCGGCAGATCCTCTTCTCATCGCCATTATACTTTAACTGGCATAGTTTATTTTTCGCTTTTCATTTTTAGCAACTTCGCTTCGGGATTGGTTCAGTGTTCATGGCAGGAGCACCTCCGTTTCTGTTACCCCTTCTATTTGCCTTTTTTTTGCGCGTGCTCTTGAGGATTGTACGAACCTCCTGTCAACGGGCTGCACCTCGATCTTTACTGCCCCACCTGGTATTCTTTAAGAAGATAAATGACCCATTGGCTCGCCGCTTGGACGGGCACGTCGGTGACAAGGCCTGGTGGGATGGGTTGAGATCGTGGGGTAAGGGAGAGCGGAACTCCCCCTGATTGTCTGGATCACTCTGCTAATCGTAGTCCTGCGTCACTGGAAACGCCAAGCCGAGATCAGCCGCCGTGTTTCGCCATAAAAGTTCACATCCAACCCCCTTGTTTTTCCGGACTTACTTTGAGTAGTTGAAAACCAAGACTTCAATCATTTATTCTTTAGAATTCAGCAAGCCATGACCATTCTTGCCTTCGATAAGTCCCCACCTTGTTAGTGGAGCGACGAGTGGGTGCTTCTGCCCGACTTTATTTTTTTTTTGTCCTCCCTCTTGTCCTTTGGCGATTTCAGCAGCTTTTCGGCTGGTTCTCGTCGAATCTTCTTCCTGTTTAGGTTTGAATCCCTGCGACTCCTTGAATCCAACGTAATTAGTGCCATCCACAGACTCCCTTCCTGAACGCCTCAGCTCCGGATTCTAAATTGCGATTGCCCGGCACCAAGCCACAACCCCAACGATCCCAGCGATTATCCCATTTCCAGCCTTGAATACTTTTTTGGCGCGAGTTTACGTCCAAAATCGTTACATTAAAAACTCCCCTGCCACTCATATGTCTTCTGGCATTTGGTTCCTCCCACAATGCCGCCATTTCTGACTCTGTTGATCTTTTTCTTCCCCCTGCTTAGAAGGTTGCTAGCTGGCGGAGAGCCCCTGTTCCGGTTTTTCATTCGCAGAAACCGTGCCCCCGTGGCCCGCGTCTAAGATTTTACGCGGATTTTCACAGCGGGGTCGCCCACAGGTCATTGTTTCTGTCTCCGGTGCCCTTTTTATGTTAAGCCGCCCTGCCGCTTTTCTTTTTTGGACCTCAGTTTTGCACAACTCCTGTTTTCGCATTGCCGTTCTCCTGCCCTGTTTTTAGGCGTCAGCCCGTCGGCACCTTCGGGGTTTCCGTTTAAGGACCCCATGCTGCAGAGTTACCCCCACATTTGAGTAACCCAACATGAAGTGTCGGGGCCTGACTGGACGACTAGTGCAGCCTTTTCCTCACGCCTGCTACCCGTCACCCCCAAGGCCTGGATGCCCTGGAACCCCCAGACAAAACTTTACGCAAAGGCGTCCCCCCCTGCCCTATGTGGCCCCACGAGCCCCGAGACCTCCAAAACTTTTTTTCATGTAGTGGCGACCCTTACTTAGAAGTCTTTTACAGATCTCGTTCGAAGGCCCCGCCCCCCCAAGCAATACGCCGTCCTCGAGCGAAGTTTGATAAACAGCAAGTCAGCAACTCCCGGCCCACAGAAATCATATCTTGCTCTTCGATTTCCGGCGCTATGAGAAAAATATTCGAAATCAGCACTTGATGCATCAATCCTATAGGAATCTGTTTTGCAATCTCGAAAGAGTCCCTTCACACCGAAAATGGGTAGATGCAAAATCGGTTTACGCCAGCTTTAGGCCCAGCCCAGATTATATGTGTCTCATACTGCCGCGTTGGGATCCAATCCTTTCAATAAAGCTTTGCTCAGCACAACCCCCCTTCTTACAAAGATCTGGTTTTTTCCATCTATTGCGCAATTGTTCCAGTATTGCAAAGATTACGGATGAGATGGTCAGGATGCACTTATCTCCCAGGATCGCGACCTGTCTCCTCTATGACGGTTTTGGGTCAAAGTGTTTGCAGCCCGCGTCGATGTTCTATTTCTTTGTCCTCGGATAATGTGGGTGGTCTGCCACAACCCACGCTCCTCTTCGCTACCGTTCCGCCCCCCTTTTGCCGCAGTCTTTTTAATATTCGTCCATGGTCTCGCACCCTGTTGCAAAGCTATCGTTTTTGAGAGCCAACCAATCATTTGCCGAGGATTTTGCACACGTACCACAGTGAGACTTGGTGAATTCGGGACCATTGTATTTTTACTTTTGCCCATATCTCGGTGTTAATCACCGGCGCATAGATTACAGATTCTCCATATCCTTTCTTTTTGCCTGAAATTCCTGGACCCGAACAATGCCCGCTATTCTGACATCTGTGACGTTCCAAACTCGGCAAACGAGCAGACGGTGTTGATAGCTTGAGCGCCTTTTGGCAATATTCCACATAGGATGTGATCCTTCACGGGCTCTGAACATTTTTGGGAGAAAATTTACCACACTAGCTGTAAGCAATTATGTTTGTCGATCTTCGCTCCCTCGGTCTCCTTGGCCTTTGTCCGCATGCCAGAGCGTCCCTTCGGTCTTGCCTCCCTTTTACCTAGAGATACTAAAAAAATGATTTCCCAAAGACCTAGGATTAAAGCCCACCATTTCATGTTTGTCCTGGTGGGACGGTTCCTTTTATGGTTCCGAAGATCCCTCTTCCTCCTCCTCTTTTTGAGTTTGAGATTCTTTTTCGACCAATATCCCACCGATCCACAGCCCCCGGTTTGGGAGTGTCCTAGCTTTTTCCATGTTAATCCATTTTGTTAGGCCTTCATTTCACCGTTTTTATGAACACCGACCCTATGAGACTGAGATTGTCCACTCGCCAGAGTCTTCTCCATTTTTTTGTTCGACCATTACCTGCCGTGCTTTACGCCTCCCCTTGCCCCTCACTTTCCCAAGCGAATGGTCAGTTTTATGGGTTCAAAGAGATTGTTTTTTTTGTTTGCCAAGGCTTTCAACTGAAAATTACAACCCCTCTTTTTTTTGTTTACCTCCCGTTCCAGTCCCCCTCTGTCTATTGTCTTTACATGGACCTGATCATCTTTATCGAAACGTATGAGGATGAGGTACTCGCGCGGATGATTACACACCCCGCGACGCCGTCTTGGCAAATTTTCACAAGGAAAAAGTCCCCGGAACTTATGGGGACATACGTGTCCACGATTCAAGGCCCCTGGTATTGGTGGTTTCACCGCTATGCGTTAGGAATGAGCTTACGTAGCCCCCTTGCCGGATGAAGTCCCCTGAATGATCCTGTCTCCTTCCTTGCTCATTCAAGCGCGTGGGTGGGCTCTTCCCCCCCACCCCCTTGTGTTTTTTTTAGCCAGTTATGGCTAAATACCCCATCGCCCAGTTTTTTTTTTACCTGCCGCCAACCCAAAAACCTTTCCAATTACTATATTGCGTCCCTTGAAGACGATATGGGGATTCTTGGAATCGGCAAGATCATCTTCTCTTGGAAATCCTTTCCCTTGCTGGCAATAGTGCAACTATTTGTGCTTTGTCAGAAGTTGTGTGCTGCTTGCCTCCTCTTTATTGAAGGAGTGGATTCACACCCTGCGGCCCGTAGGCCTGCACCGACAGGCGTCGTCGGCCACCAATATTTGCCTTTCCCCACTCGGATATACTTTCCTCTTTGCAAACCCCCCCTTCCTGATCGGCAAGGTATTCAACTCCCGTGTAGGTTAGAATTTTTCTCAGTCGCCTGAAAACGATCAGAAGCTTCTGATTCCCACCTTTTTGCTGAAGCTTTTTGATTTTCTGCCCCCCCCCCCCCAACTCGCTTCTTTTCACGCGATGCTGTGCTTGCTCTCGCGAAGGAGATGAGAAGTGAGAAGCCAGCAATATTTGATGCAGCTTTTTGTTTGGTCCCCTAATGTTCACTTTTATCGTCCGCCGATCAGGTGCCCGTAAGTTGATTCATAAGGCGTGTCAGGTGGGTATGTCCCCTTCTGTGAGTCGAGACCGTACATTCCCAGTCTCCGCGCGCATGCTTTTGATTTGTGGTTCAATTCGTATTTTACGTAACAGAGTTCCCCCTCTGATTACTCCTCCTGTCAGGGCTGACGGAACCTCTGCCTTCCTAATTTTTGTGTCCCCCCTAGTAATGTCCCCCCAAACACACAGGCTTGTCGAGCTTCTACCGGAATGAGATCCTTTGGAAATGACATCATCCCTTTTCTATCATCGCAGTTACCATTAGCCCCGACCCCAACTTGGCCCTTCACGTTCCCGTGCCGCTGTACCCCCACGCCAGTTGCTCCCTAAGCTTCTTCTCTGCTGGAGGAAGCGTCAAGAATCAACAAGTGTCCCCCTTTCTGCCCCCTCGATTTTGCAAGGACCCTCTCTTCTCTTTTTCAATGCTGGGTTACTCTCGTTTGGAATACGTCCCAAGACCACATCTTGTGTCCCTCTAATCGCGTTTGTCTTGGATGCCGGGTTATCGCCCCCAACTTTCCTCTTCCCGTACGCTGAGTCGTTCATATCATGGGTGTGTCGTTATGCAATTTTATTCAGGTTCACTAGGTCAAACCATAATCGACTGAGATATCCTCCCCCCCGTAAACTATTACCCTGATTGGAAATCTTCCCCTTCGGACAAGATCACCAGCACTGTAACCCTTTTTGAGTCAGAAGAACTCACTCAGTCCGCAGAAAAGCAGGGGGAGAGAAATTCTTCCCTCCTTCGGTTCTCCCTCTCTCCCTCTCTCGTTATCTTGCTTGTTTTTTTCGCCCCACTTTCAAATTCGAGACTGGGGGGTGTATGCGGTATAGTAAACGCTTATCTTCCTTTGTTTGGGTTTTTGAAAAATTTCGTACTGCGTTTCTGTCTCCCCCACTCGACGGCGCTCGTGATCCAGCACAACCATTCAATTGATTGGTCTCGCGTCGTTACACGCTGCTTTTTCCCTCCGCCGTGCCCGTAAAGAGGGAGACTTGCCGATCGATTCTGAGTAATACCGGGCGTTTCCCCCCCGCACGCCCGATTCTTCCGCACGTTTCGAACGTCGTCATACGACGTGAAGCTCAAGCTGCCCCCTTCCCCCCAAAATCGTGTCCCGCCTAAGGCATTGAGGGCGCACGCGCACGGAACTGCCGAGGGTCATGTCAAAGCGAACTACTATGCTTTTTCAGTATGAAGTTATCGACTTTAAGCGGATACCCACCCGAAGTTCAACAAGATTTCAGAAGTTGTCCGTCCGTTGAACTTTCGTAGCGGCTGAAGCAGAAGTGGGCCGTGACATTCTCAACTCCAATCGCAGACACCTTTTGTAATCTTTGTGTATTCGGCAACTGAGTAAAGGAAGAGGCATCCCAATAAGGAAGATTTCGTAGCTGTATACGCGCGGCGCACCTGTAACACTTCCCTGCTCCGTTTTCCTACTGGAGAACACCACCCCGTGGCTCTGCTATGACACATCCACACTGCATTTGTAAAGGAGTGTAACTTTTGCGCAATTCCCCCTGATTTCCTCTTCCCTATACGTCCGGACAATTTTTTCTTCTCCCCCTTTCAAGTATGTAAGGTTGGCTAAACCCTTTGTCGGTGCACTATTTTAACAGTTCTGATCTTTTTCTGGGCATCTGGTGGGCCAGAATTGTGCAGCTGGCAAGCGTGTTCTTTGCCTGCCCCGCGACCGAAACGCAGCGCCCCCCCCCACCGATTCGGTGAA
>Ga0179593_1644081_pt1 | contig 13629 bp, 20 predicted proteins | sample CZODoug2_1_08_16_FD_185931 | JGI IMG/M metagenome (GOLD analysis project Ga0179593, IMG submission 185931) | Vadose zone soil fungal communities from Angelo Coast Range Reserve, California, USA - CZODoug2_1_08_16fungal (PacBio error correction) | ecosystem: Environmental > Terrestrial > Soil >... | reverse complement strand
ATACCCCACGAGACTTTTTTTTTGTGCGTCCTCCAACTGGTTTCCCCTTTCGGCTCCTTTTCGCGGGAATTATCTTCTGCCTAACCCCCCCCAAATCTTTTTTTGTCTGAAATTCTTAAAGCTGTTGAAATTTTCTCTTCATTTCGTCCCCCCCCCACAGTGAAGCCCAGAGAATAGATTATTCGAGTCCTCCCGGGCCGTTCGAGTTGCTCCTATCGATTCCCCCCCCCTCCTTCTTAGCGACCGTTTTCGAGGTTTCATTTAGATTCTCCCCAGCTCCCGTTGTGGCCTGGATGGGCTCCAGAAGGGCCCCTTCTTGCTGAATTTCTTGTGGGAGTTTCTCTCCATCCCCAACAGGCCCTCTGTTTTTTTTTGCAATGTCCCCTAATTTTTGTTTTGTTTGTTGTTCGTGTCCACCTTTCCTTCTCTATACCTTTCCTTTTTCCCTTTAATCGTCTCTCGTGGCAGGCTTTTTCTCCCTTTTTTTAACCCCGCAGCTTTTTTTTTTTTGTGGCTTTTGTCGGCAAAGATTTTAGTCGGCGCCTTCCCCTTTTGCAGTACCTTCTTTTTTTTCCTCCCCTGGCCCTCCGTATTGCCCTCGTAGGCTTCTTTTAGAATGTTCCCCCTTTTTGAGAGAACATCCATAATTTTTTTTTTGAGTAGATTTCTTTTTTTCCCCGGTAGGCTCATTGAAGACTTTCCCCTTCTGTGCAGCCCCCCTTTTTTTTAGTGAAAATTCTTTCCCCCCCTTCTTTGGACCTTCTTCGATTTTCTTTTTGTCGTCGTCGTTTTTTCCCCCCCACAGCTTTATCAGCGATTTGGAATTCCCCCCTAATCAAACTGGCCCCCGTTTGACGAAGTTTCCTCTTTTTTTTAATTCTTTTTCTCTTACTCAGTAGTACATTGGAATTTGTTGATACTCGTTCATGCGTTTGAATTTTCTGCTCACGACGACTTCTAAGTCCCTTTTCCCCTTCCTTCCATTTTTTTTTCTTATACCGTTTCGTGCGGTTACTTTTTTCAAAGCTCCTTCCTTAGCACACAGAGTTAACCCGCCCCCCTAGAACTCTCCCTCCACCTCCGAGCGTTTTTTTTTACCGATGTTTCTACGCCCTTAGGTTTGAAGACAACTCCTCCCTCTACTCCTTTTTCCCCCTCCCCAGAGGATTTTTTTCCCCTTTTCCATTTGATCGTTGGACCTCCCCCCCGACCCTTCGAAGCTTGCCCTGACATCACATATACCTTTTTCCTACACTTCGAGTTAAAACCTTTTTTCTTTTTTTCTCCCCCTTTCCACTCAGCCCTCCGTCCTCGAACAGACCGGATATCGCCTCCCCCAAGTGGCACCTTCCCTTCCACTCCCTTCTGTTCCCTTTTAAGCGCTGATTCTTTTCCACAGCCCCCCCCTTCGCAAAGTTAGGCCTTTCTTTTTCCTCAGCTCTCCCCCAACTTAGCTTTTTCACGTCGTTGATAGACTCCCATCAATGTTCCCCCCTCTCTCCATTAGTTGCATAAGAGAGACCTGTGACCTTCTCCTTGGATCTCCCCCCCCTTTCTCATCAAATTTTTTCGTTGGTCGACAACTCGTCTTTTTGAGTCGCCCCTGAGAGAAAAGTTCGAAGCGGCATGATGCCCTTCCTCTCCCCCTCCTCTTTTTTTTTTTTCCCCCGGCTCCTCGTCGAACGCCCCGTTGAGATTCTCTTTTCCCCAACTTCCGTCACACCGAAAAGAGTTACAGATTTCCCCCCCTCTCCCCAATGAACGCTCCTTCCCTTCCTCTTCTTTTTTTCTGATCGATCTAGTTTTTTTTTGGTTTGTTTGGGTTTTAGAGCAGGTCTTTCCGACCACGTCTATTACGAGGCCGTCGGCGCGCTCTTGAGGCTGGTGTGGCTCTGGCCCTGTTTTAAACGATTTTTCCCCCCCCCCCCCCCAATAGGCTTATGAATTCCCCATTCTTCTCTGAAAGTCCCCCTTTCAATACTCCCTAGACTAGATGGATTCTCCGTGTTTCTGTCTAGAGGGCCCTTTTCTTTTCAAGACTCTTTACTCCTGGAGCGACTTTTGTCGAGCCTCCCCATATCCCTCTCCAGGGTCTTGTCTCGGAAGGGCAGCTTGAAGTTTGACATTTCTTCCTTCTTTTTTTCTCCGAAGAATCCCTCCAAAACCCCTTTCTTTTTTTAAGTAATGTCCTTTCCGATAAATTTCCGAGCCCCTCGGTGTCTCATTCTTTGGTTCCAAGGAGGGCTATCGATTCTAAGGTTCCCCCCCCCTTTTTTGAACGTCTTTTTTGGTTTTTCCTTTTATCTGTGTTTTTTGCCCGGAGGAGAGCTGTTTGACGTAGCCTTCCCTTTAGCAGTGGTCTTGGCAATTTTCAGAATTCCTTTCTTTTCTTCTATTTTCTCTGAGGAGGTCCTTTTTTTAGTTCCTTCATAGGGAGCCCCCCCCCCTCCAGATGTTTTTAGAGCTTCTCTTCTTTTGTAGGTTTGCGAGTTGAAAAGCGGTTTTCCTCCCAGTCTGTCCTTTTCTTACCCTTCGTGCCTGGTGGGGTTCCTTCATGCTTTTTTCTTTTCGGAGTCCAACTCCTCGACTTTTCAATGCCCAACTCTAACCTCTGAGTGTCTTCAGTACCCTTCCAATTTTTAGAGATCTTTTCTTCACGGTCTCCCGGCTTTTTTTCGTAGCTGGAGAATTCTTTTTTCCCCTCCCCGAACGAAGCCCTCTAAGAATCCCTGAGTCCTCGTAGTAGCCAGGTTTTTCAAACCAGCTTGGACACTTTGCACCACACCCGTTTCACTCTTCATTCATGCCTTTCCTCTTTCTATACTTTTTTTCTTCGGACTCTCCCCGAGGTTCCTTCTCTGAAGACCCTTTTCCCTCTCCCCCGCACGTAAAAGAGCCGGATAATTCGTAAGGATCTTCCCTTCTTCCCTTATCGGTACTTTTCCGAATTTTTCCCGGCCAGACTTCTCCCATCACACCTCAAAACCCAAGACCTGTCGCGTTTTTGCCTGCCCCCCCAACGCGCTTCGTTTCCGTTCCCCCGCTCAAAGCCTCACCGATACTCCCTCTCAATTCTTCCCTTCCTTTGATCGGCACCTTAGGACACATTAACTCACGACCGGATGTTCTTTTTCTTCCTCTTCCCCAGCCTCTTCTCTTCTCCCCCCTCACCTACTTATTCAAGAAACTTCCCGCTTTCCCTTCCTTTCCGAGTTTGCGGCTTGCTGATATGTTTCTCGAAATACTTTCTTCTTGGCATCTTTTCCGAAGAATTTTCCCCCTGCGATATCCTTGACTTGCACCCCTCGTCTTCCTGGCTTCTTTGGGTTTTCGAAAATCGTTGTGACCGGCTTTTTTCATGTTCCCCCCAAAGACATTTTTCCTCTTCATGCTGGGGAAATTCACCTTTGGTTTCCCCACCGTTGTCTCCCCGCGTCCCTCAAATTTCTGAGAACTTTGACGCACCCCCTTTACCAGTGACTTCTATAACCCCCCTTCGTACCCCTCAGACCCAAAAAAGCCCGTAACGCCCCCCCGTTCCTTTTCTTTATTTTCCTCCACTTAGTTTTTTTTTCTCTCGATCTCTTTTCCTTAACAGATTTTTCTTTTCGGCTGTTGCTTTTTTTTTTTTTTTTTCTTTTCGGGGGTCCTTTCTTTGCGACTGCACCTGCGAAAAATGTAGTTAGGTGTTTTCCTCAGATTTTCTTAGTCAGATATATCCCTCTTGTGTCCCCCACCAAATCGTTTTTTGGGGTTTCTCAATTCCTTAATGGAAATTACGGACCCCCCTTCTTTCCCAAGACCTCCGCCCTCTTGTGATTAGTCCGGAACTAGCTTCCGCAAATCTTCTTTTTACCAATCCCCTAAGGTAGAGACCGTTTTCCCCGGACTTCATATTTTTTTCTCTCATTTCCTCGCACATTTCCTTTTTTTCCCTTTGACAGTTTTTTCTTCTGAAAGGGCCCTCTTAATTCTCGTGCGAAGAAGTAAGAGCATGATCACCCACTAATTTCTTTCATTTAATGTACTTCCCTTCTTTTTTCTCTCACATCTTTCCCCCTTTCCTTATTAGCCTTCTTTTTCCTGTTTCAGGTTTTTTTAGACCTTTTTCCCCTGCGGAGATCTAACAATTTCGGAAAGAGCTTCAAGTTTTCTTCTTCTCTTGGTCCCCCAGTTACATTTTTCCGTCTCGCTTCATTTTCCCCTTTCAAGTCTCATCTCCCATTTTTCCATATCTTCTTGATGTCTTATAGGTGCGCTTTTCCTTTCCTCCCCTGAAGGTCGTCTTCTGTCCCCCTTGGATTTCTCCTCCTAAGCTTTCTTTAGAGAGCTTTTTTTGACATGTCCTTTTCCCAGGAGGACGAACAATGCAGTTGTTTTCGCTTCCTACTCTGTAGCTTTGGTCCCCTTTTCGCAGCGGCCCCCTTCTTCTTCGGGTTTAGAGACCTCACTCGGAATTTTTCTAATCCCCAAATGGTCAGATTCTTATCCCGTTTCTCTCTATCTTTTCCCCTTTTTTTTGAGTCTTACTTGTACAATTTCTCAGTTCGGCTGAGTTTCCTCGGTTCCCTTTTTCTCGGAGAATTATGATTGGCATCCCCTAATTCTACCCCTACCCCCCCCCCCCCCTTCCGGTCCAACGTTCCCAGTTCGACCCCCTCTGGGCCCCCCCCTTTTTTCCCAAACAGAGAGAAGGACCACCTCACCTTCTCCCCCCCCTTCTCCGCTTCTCTCCTTTCTGCAAAACCTTCTCCGATGTTTTTCCTGCGAATTTATTTTAAGAGACCTCCCTCTCTAGCCTCTTTCCTATGGTAAAGGAAACCATGCTCTCCCTTTCCTCGTACTTCTACCCGTGGCCTCCCCTTTTCAAAGCATCAGATACTCCACACGCTTCCCGTGCCATTCCCCTGAAGATATTAGACGCTCCTCTCCTTTCAGAACTCTCCGCACCTTTTCCTTCCCAGTAAAGTGTTTTCGCCGGACCTTGATCGGCATTCCCATGCTTTATTTTCCATTAATTAAAAGACCTCTGCAGTGTTTATTCCCCCTCTCAGCGCTCCTGAAAGCCCCTCCGAACGTCCCGCGATTACCTGTCGTTTTTTTCTCTGTGCTTTTCTCCGGTGCGAGACGAATTTTTTCTCCTACACTTCCCTCCCCCCCCTCTTGAGTAAGAATTTTTCCTTTAAATGTTTCCTTTTTCATATTTCCCATCAATCTGTGTAGCCCAGAGTTAATTATCGAAAACTACTGGAAGCTGTTCCTGATGAATCCCCCCCTACTCCCGATTTTTTCCCCCCCTTTTTCAAAGTTTTCAACAAACAACCTCAGACGAATTCCCAACTTTTTTCCGTTTAGGACGATAGCCCCAGACGAATCCCCCCCTCCCAATCACTTTTCCCCAGAATATTAGTCGAAATAGGCTCCGTGTTGTTGTCTTTTCGATGACCTTTTTCCCGAGTAGTATCCCTATCAGGTCTGGATTAGGAGATTTGTTTACTTCCCCAGTTTCCCCCCCCCTCCCCGCTTACGCTTTTCTTAGAGTGCCTCCTTCAGTTTTTTTTTTTGCCCCCCTCTTTCCCCTGCGGGAGAATCAGCAAAGACTTTCTTCAAGAACGCCCCCCTTTCCCCCTAGTTTCCCCTTTTCCTCCCAGCGAATCTTTTGTGGATTTCTTCGCGTTTTTCTTCGATAGCCTCTTTCTAAGAAGGAGAGACTGGTGGACCCTTTTTCCTCTCTGAGAGAATATCTCGTTTCGGACATATGGGATTCCCCAGCGGCCCCACTTCTTGAGTTTTTTACCTTGTGGGAGAAGACTCCTATACCCCCATAATCTCTGGCCCTTCCTTCCCGATGTGTTTCTTTGGTCCACTTTTTCCTCTCGGAGAGTGGATTCTAGGTAGGGCCAGGATGAGCCTTTCTTTTCAAATTCCTCCTTCCTGCAGATGGTGTGAGGCCTATGGATCACCTCGCGCCCCGTAGACTCCCGTGAGTCTCTTCTCTCAATGCCTCTTCCTTTGGAGATTTTGTCGGACCCCTAATTACCATTTTTTTTTTATGCACAGAAAACTAGTTCATAGACCCCCTTCCCATCAGCTCTTTCTTCAGTTTTCTGATTTTTCTTCCGGACTCTTTTCCCAGGCCTTTTCCAATGTGGTTACGTACTTCGACTTTCTTTTTTTTGCCCAGGGTCTTTTTTCCTTAGCTTGTAGTCTCTTTTTTTTCCCCCCTGCCCGTAATTCTCGATCAGCTTACCCCCCCTTTTGCCGATTCCCCTCTTCCCCCTCCGACACTGGACATTTTTTTTTTTTGAGAACTAGTCCTTCCGGATCTTTAAAGGTTCCTCAATCGAGGTCACCCTTTCTCCTTGGAATTTTCCCTTAAGCCCCCTTCCCTTCCTCCCCCTATAATTAGACCTTCTTTAGTACATTTTTTTTTCCCACCCAAATTGGCCCAAATTGATTTCCCAATCCCCTCAGTCCCCTTCTTTCTAACTTTACCCCAGTTGACTCTTTAGGTAGGGATTGAGTATCTCCAGTTTCGGGTTATTCTGACGAATTTTTTTCTCGTTTGAACCCTCCCTGACCAGCCCCCCCCGGATTTCCCTTTAATGTTTTTGCCGTTCCTTCTAAGTAGGATACATACCAAAGAAGGGGTTCAAAAACTCAGAAGACCTTTCCTAAAGACCATCCTTCCCCCCCTACCGTTCATAGAGTGACATTTTAATTTCTTACTCTCTTTGAAGACGAGACCCCTTTTTCCTTCCGCAGATCGCCAACTCCCTCCTCTCTCGACGCCGGTCGTGTTAACTTTACAAACATCCCCTTTCCTCCATTCCCCCGTTGCGAGATTTTCCCCAATGTTTTCATGCTCTCCGCGATGGTGCCCTTTCCTACTCATCCCTTTCCCCTCTGTAGTCGGTCCCTTCCCCCCGAAACAACCATGGGGTAGCTTACTTTTTTCTACGAGGTCCTTTTTCCCCCTAGCAGGCCCTTGTGTATCCTTCACATAATTCTCTGGTTTCCCCCCTCGGCCGATGGGCATGGGCTCAAAAGACTTTTAAAGTCCTTTTTTTGGTGGAACCACCCCCCTCGTGCCCTTTCTCCTCGGAAAACTCCCCTTTCTCTGCCCTTCTCCGCGACTTGCGCGGATTTCTGCCATTCCTACTGATCGTTCCCCCTCCATCAAGACATCGCCTTTTAAACGCCACTCTTTTTTAGCGAAACTCCCTGTTGTGTGTTCTTCTTTAGCTGACTTTGCGGGACTCTCTCTTTTCGGTGGGTACTTCGCGTGTTTTTTTCTTCCCCCTTTCCCCGCTGAAAATGGTACCTTCGGGAGGCCCCCCCTCGACTTATGAGTATTTCTTTTTGAATCTGAGGGTCTTTTCTTGGGGGCGCGCGGCTTTCCCCTCTTCCATTTTTTCCTGACAGATTTCTTTAGACCAAAAGACTCCGTTATTGTCTTTTTCTTCCAATAGACCTTTCCCTTTTCTCCGATTTCAAGGGGCTGGATGGAACTTCCCTCTTTTCTTGAGTTTCCCTCTCGACATGAAGGACGTCTCCTTCCTTTTTCTCTGGATGGTTCCCCCCCGCGTCTCCTTGGCATGTTCCTGTTCCCCCTGACAGACGCTTCTTCTTTCTTTTTCGTGGAATTATTTGTACCGCCTCCTTTCACCTATCCTCTTATTCGAGATTGTTAGGATTTTCCGCGAGGGCTCTCTTTCTTAATTTTTCCCACTTTCCTCTTTTTCCCCGGTAGTGTTTCTTCCTCTCTCTGTCCCGCTTTGATGGACCCCTTTAGCAATCCGAGCAGCTTCGTGGTCATTTAACATACTTTTCTCTTCTAGGTGGCTCTTTTTTTTTTCTTCAACTTCACTCGCGATTCCTTTTTTTTCGAGAGCTTTCAACGTATTCGAGGTTTTTCGTACTTCCGGGACCGTCTTTCCCCCCCGATGTCTTTCCCTGTAACCGTTTAACATTTTGACGTTTCTTGGCTCCCCCAGCCGGAATCGAAGTCTTCTGATTATCCCAAGAACCCCCCCCCGCCGAGGAAGCTTTTCCCCCGTACCTTTTTCCGACTTCTCAAGGATTTCCCTTTTTTTTACTTGACCCCCCCCCCCCCCCCCCCCCCCCCCCCCGTTTTTGGCCCCCCCCTTATTAAAGGGGCCTCCAGTTTTCTTATGGATGAATGTGCCTTTTTTCGAGTCTTTTCTATATTAGAACTTCTAGTTGGAAAATCCTTATTTATATACTCTTTCCCCCCCATTGGAAAAAGTGGCGTTGCACACCAAGTCTCTCACCCCTTTTCCGACATTTCCTGATCAGAAAAAGATTAGGCTTTTTCTCCATTTTCTCTCATTCGAAGAGAGTCTCTGCACCCCCCTATCCCTCTGATTGTTCCCCTGGCCCATGGATCGCCTGATCTGCTCTCCGTTTTTGGATACTTCCCCCATTTTGATCCTAGCAGGTTTTTAAAACAGTCCAAACCCCTATGGACGTCCCCCTTTGAAGACTCCCCCCACTTTCCTCCCTTCCTTAATTTTTTCCCACAGTCCCCCCGAAAGTGTCTCGAGCCTCCCCTTTTCCCCCGTGGACATCTTGGTAAATTTCCTTCACCCCTACCCTAACTTCCCTTCCATTTCCTGTATTCCTAAAGGTCCCCCCTCCCAGACAGCAGCACCCTCCCAGAGCCCCCCCGAATCAGCCCCCCCCCGTAGCCTATTAGCTGATAACTCATACCGCTCTCCTTGACCCTGGCCCTCAAGGTATTTCCTCCTGGTAGGACTGGAAATTTTTTCCCCCCCAACTTTTTTTCCTCTCTTCCGATTTTGGCGTCGTAGTGAAATACGTCTTCCCCTTTTTTGTCTTCCCGAGATCCCCTCCTGTAATGATCCAAGTCGCCCCTTTCGTTTCCCAATCATTTGTCCAGCTTTTCCCCCCCACCCCTCATTCTTCGTTTTTTTCCTTTTCCCAATTTTGCCCCCCGCCCCCGCGACTACTCCCCGAAAATTCCTCTTCCCCAACATCCTCGCCCCATGTCCCGATTTCAGCCCTTTTTCTCTCTTTTCTTTTGAGTTCCCTACTGAAAAGTTTCGTTTGAGGCTTTCTGCGGTGGGCCTTCTCGTAGCTCCTAGCGGAAGCCAAAGCGTTTTCCTTTCGGCTTTTCTTCCCCTTTCGCAGCCCTTTTTGTTGTTGTTTTTGCCGTTTTTCCCGGTGAACACCCCCCCGCAGCGGATTCCTTTTCCCCAGGTCTTTTTCGCTCCTTTTTTTGTATGAACCCCCTTTCTTTCACGTCGTTTAGACCCCTCTTTTTTTTTAGATGTCTTTCCCTCACCATACCCATTTCCTCGCATGCCTCGAAGTTTTATTCCTGACCTCGTTCGAGAAATATCCCTTTTAAGTAGTCTTTTCCCCCTTGTGAGTTTCTCGCTGTAGCGCGTGTTTTTCTTGAGAACCAGTGTGGGCGACTTCTCTAATCCCCCCCCTCCTCGGTAGTTCGTCGTGCCCTCCTCCACTCCTCTATCGGAGAGGTCAATAGTTTTCTTTTTTTTTTTTTTTTTGACTGGTCCTATTCGTGGGCCCTTTTTCCTCGCGATTCCACCTCCCGAGCCCTTTCTTTTGAGGACGGTCCTTTTTTAAACTCTTGAATTGTGGAGGTTTTCCTTTTTGAGTGTCGCCTCGACCCTTTTCTTTTTTCTTTTAAAGTCCTTTTCCCTCCTGAGTGGATGAGTAGGAGTTCTATTCACCACCCTTTTCTAATTAGTTTCCTTTTCTTTTGAGATCCCCTCCCCCCCCCGCAGACCTGATTTTCTCTTCAATGTTTTCTCTGGATGTACGTTTTCTCCTTGCCCAGGCGTTTACTTTGAAACTCTTTCTTTTAGTTCGATTTTTTCTTTTAGGTCCACGGTATTGGGTTTTTAGCGCCCCCTCCCCAGAGACGGAATCGCGACCCTTTTTTCTAAAATGTTTTCTTCTTCAACGGTTCTGTCGATCTCCCTCAGTGTTTTTTTCCTGAGATACTTTTTTTTACTCTTAACCCTGACTGAATATTTCCCCTGAGATTTTGTCCCCATCCCTCTCTAGTCTCCCCGAACTTTTTGACTTCCAAAGCTATTTTTTCCGCAACCCCTTTCGGCACTTTTTTTTTTCAACCCGCGTCCTAAATCCCCCCTTTCTTTCTTCCCAGATTTCCGCCGTTTCCCCCGCGTCTTTTTTCTGTTTACTTCCCTTCGAATCTTCTCCCTAGACCTCCTCCGCTATCCCGACCAAGTTCCGAGTCCACGCCCTCTATGCCCCCCCTAAAACAGGTCTCCATGAGTTCCGAACCAGAAGGCCCCCCAGAAGTCAACAGTCTTCCTTCATTTTTGAAACCTGCACCCCCCCCTCAGATAAGAAGACTTTCAGGCCCATCCTTCCATATTCCACGTATTTAAACTGGCACCCCCCCTCAAGGACACTCCTTTGTGTAGTCTTTCGGACCCTTTCCCCCCGGTAAAGCCTTTTCACCGCAAACTTGGAATTCATACCGCGCACCTTTCCGATCTTTTTTATTATGTCCCTCTCCCTTACGCCTTTTTTCTTGACTCCCACCCTCGAAGAGAATTGTATCCCTTTCTATCGTCGCGACCCTTCCCCCCCTTATTTAATCCTTTCGACCATCCTTGTCGTGGGCTTTTTAAGCCCTTTTTTCTTCATTTTGAAATCTTTTGGTGTTTCCCCCTGCGAATTTTCACCTTGACTTCCTATCAAGCTCTCCCCCCAAACCATACTCCTGAATTTTTTTTTTCTTTTCCTCGATTTTCCGGCGCCAAAAACTCCAACATGAAATTCTCCCCCCTTGAAATTGAGTTCAGTAGAAAGAGGCTGTTGTGTGTTTTTTTCGATGACCCTTCCCCTTTTGGCGTTGGAGGGTTTCTTTTGGTACCCTCTTTTTTTGAGATTCCCCCGCCAATGGTAACTGGATTTTCTTCTTTTAGAGACCTTTTTGCGAGGCCCTTTCAAGATTGTTTTTTTTCCCCCCACCCCCATATTCTTCTTCCACTTCTCTCAGGATTTTCTCCTTTGAAATGGACCTGTGAGCTTTTTAAAACCCCCCCGCCCTCCCCTCTTGTTGATTCTTCACCTTTAACCCTTTCTTTCTTTTAAGGATCTTTTTCCCCCTAAGGGTCTCTCACGGTTGGATCTTTTTTTTTGGGTCCTCTTCCCATCTATTTATCTCCCGGGTTTCTGCTGAGTCGGGCCGGTTAATTGCTTGGACGGTCTTGCGTATGTCTTCCCTTTTTTAGAATTTCTTTTTCATACCCACTCCCCGATTCTTTTTCCTGAATTTTCTCTCTATGTTCCGCTTTTCCCCCCTTTTCGAGATCCTTTTTTTCTGAGATTTTTTTTGGCTGATCCTTTGCTCTTTTTCCTTCTGAAGCTTCACCTCAAATGTTTTCCCTTGTTTACTGTCGGCGATCTGATGTCGGCCATTTAGGCTGCGTCTCATTTAAGTGACTCTCCGACCTTCTTTAAATATTCCTTTCTTTACGTGCTCATAGTAAGGTCGGTACTATCCCCCCCTCTTTTTTTCTTCTACTTTTTTTTTCCTTTCCCCCACTTACAGCCCCGCCTATGTTCGAGATCCTATCCCTCGGCCCATTTTATGGTGATTTTTTTTCTCGTTTTTCTGCAGATTCTTTAGGACCCCCCCCGCCTTCCGGCAAGAGTTTCTATCTTTCGCGAGTTAGGTACCCTCCCTGACGTTTTTCCTTCCCTAAGATTTTCATCCCCCCAAACTGGCCTTCCCCTCAAGTGGACGACGAGTTATTATTTTTGTTTGTGTTTCTCTCCTACGGCGTCCTTCCGGAGTTGCCCCTCGCTCCTCGCCAACTTCTGAAGCGTTAAGTTTTAATAGTAGCCCACCGCGCCTCAAACCCCATCACCCCTGCCTTCATTCTTGTTTTCTACGACAACTTTTCACCCAGATACCCCCTAGCTCCCCACCTGTTCCTTAAAGCTTCTCGTCCCTCCTCTTTATGGTGAACCCCAACTTGAAAAGCCTATTTCTCCTTTTACACCCAGACCCAAACCCTTCCGAAATCCTTTCGGACATTTTTGGTAGACCGACGACCTGCAAAGTAGTCTTTTCTTTCAGTTGGTAAGGTCAGCCGTCCTTCCCTGAAGCGAGTCTCGAAAGCTTTTCGGCCCGCCCCTCACCCTCCCCCACTTCCTCTTTCCCTTCCCCCCCATGGATCTCTTCTGTTGTCAGTCCTTCCTTAAACCCACCGTGCCATCCCCGAATTCCCACTCCCCCAGTCCCACACTCTACGTCCCACACCCCCTCAAGTGCTCTGCCTTTTTGAAAATTTATCTTTTTTTTCCCTTTACCCCCCTCTTCTGCTCAGTCTCTTTCATGAACCTTCCAGAACTCCTTCCCGAGACTCTACTACCCTTTGATAGCTTCCCTTTTTTTCCCTTCCACTCACCCCCATGTTGCTCTCTGAAATCCGCTTAGGACGCCCCCCTGAACTCTTAAAAACTGCTCCCTAACTTCCAACTCTCTTCCCATATCCCTGCCCGCGCCCCTTTCTCGCGTTTCCCTCTCTCCTTGATCTCCCATTCTACCTCCATCCCTCAGGTTTACCCGTCTCCTCTTCCGCGAGATCCCTCGAATGCCCTTTTCCCCCGGCCCTTTCATCACCTGTTTCTCCCTATTAGCATGGAGTAGTTTTGTACTCCGCAAGACCTCGTCGGTCATGGTCCCCCCCCCCTGAGAGAACCTGGAAGCCGTTCCCTTTCTTGAAATTCCTCTCCGCCTCCCTGTTGTTTTGGGCAACCACTTTTTCCCCCAGGCCTCGATATTCTCAACAAATACCCCTTCTCGACATAGTCCTTCCCCATTACCATTTCCTGACGTGGTCGGTTCTAGCACCACAAGCTTCTAATTACTTCGTACCCACAGACCCTCCCCCCTCTTTTCCCTAGCAGAACACCTAAGCCATGAAGAGTCTAGAACTAGGTACTCTCTACTGTTGTTTATTGAGGGATCCCCCCTCTGAAACTCTTCCATGTGCATGCGAGGATTGCGTCGAGAGTTCCCTTTTTAGGTTAAGTTTTTAGATCTTCGTTTTTCTCGAGGAAGACACGTTTTTAAATTTGTGAAAGTTCTTCGAGTTCGCTTTCGTCTAGATGAGGTTTTGGTGTTGGATCCCGGGAATATCCTAGTTTCCCCGATTGTGGTTGCCCCCCAACCAACCCCGCTGCTGCCTCTGAAATTCCTACCGACCCTTTTTTCAGATAAGGTTGTTTTACCGACTCCCTTCTTGGTCCTAAGAGTACTCTTTTCACACACCTACGTGACCCATTTCTCTCTGATTAGACGCGGTTTTGCCCCCAGAACATGTTGGTGAACGCTTTGATTATATAGATTTACCCCTCTTCCCGAAATTTTCTCCCACCTGGTATGGATGCCCTTAGGTCGCGCGGACTTTCGATCCTTCTATCTCGCAAGAGTCTTCAGGTGAGTGTAGTTTTTTTTAGCTGAAGGTACAGCGCTTTTCTTTATTGTTTCCTTTCTTTAAGCGTTCCTTGTGAGGCGACCCCCCCTGCGAAGACGCTAAAATCAACATTCCCCCCCGGTAGTGGTTGACTTTC
>Ga0179593_1505042_pt1 | contig 13629 bp, 15 predicted proteins | sample CZODoug2_1_08_16_FD_185931 | JGI IMG/M metagenome (GOLD analysis project Ga0179593, IMG submission 185931) | Vadose zone soil fungal communities from Angelo Coast Range Reserve, California, USA - CZODoug2_1_08_16fungal (PacBio error correction) | ecosystem: Environmental > Terrestrial > Soil >... | reverse complement strand
TTCAACGACCAGAGCTTTGTTGGGGCCGTTTTCCCCCAGCTTTTTTCTTTTCCTTCTTCAAGTGTCCTCGCGTTACAGTGATTTTACCGCTCGTGGGCCTTTTCTTTTTTTTCTATTCTACCCCGCTTTTTCCAGCCCTAGTATGACCAGATAGCCCCGCTGATAATTGCCTCCTACTTTTCTGCTCCCTGTTCCCCTGTTCCTGACAAAGGCACGTGTTTTTTTTTTTTTTGGGCGGAACCCGTCCTTTTTCCCCTGCGCTGCGCGCTTTGGCGCCCCGACCTCTTTGATCTCGTTTTTCGGGAACCGGCAGCGTACCCACGGGAGTTTTCCGTTGCGCATTGTTGTCCCTCGTATGATCATGACCCGGTAGACACGGACAAGTTCAGGCTTTTGGACCCCTCCCTGTTTTTTCTAGTTGAAGGCCGGTGGGGGGCAGGTCCCCGTTGCTTCTTTTGAACCCTGGTTTCCTTTTTTTTTGGATTTTTGTTTTTTTCGCCTTTTTCCTTGGCTTAAAGGGTTTTGTCCAGCTCGGGCTAGGATTAATCATGGGTTTCCCTCCCCCCCCCCGATTCTGACCCGTTTGCTCCCCGCCTTGACGACTCGCCTCCTGGCCTTGGCTTCCAGTTTTTTTTTTGGTCTCTGCCCTTTCCTTTCGCCTTTGCCTCCGCCTCCTTCCCCTTTTAGGGGGGTGTCAGCATTCGCACCAGGATCACCGCCGCACCCTTTCCTCCTTGTTTTGCCTTCTTTTTTCCTTCCGGTTTGGTCGGCCCACCTTTTTGGCAGTTCCCTTTTCCTTCCCCTTCTTTCTTTCGTGGGCCGACTCTTCTCTCGTTTCTCATCCCCGTTGTGTTTTTGTTTTTTTAGGGTTTCTTTTCGTTTCTTAATGGCCCTGCACTTTTAGGCCCATTGCTTTGGTTGTTGCCTACGGGTGAGCGGACCCCCTATTTCTTTTGCCCCCCATTCTTCCCGTTTTTTTGACGGGTGATCTTGGGCGTCGACCTGCTGCGACTATTTCGGTTTCTTGTTTTTTTTTTTTTTTTCCATTTTTTTTATAGACCCGTCCCCCCCCCTTTCAAGGCCCTGGGAGGCCGATTCGCATCCCCCCTTTTAATTTCTCTTACTCCGTGTCCTTGCTATCTTTTTTTTTCCCCTCTGGCAATTTCCCCGTCAGGCGTGTTTACGCCGGGCCGGGTTTCTGATTTCTTTTTTCCCCCCACCCCTGCCGGTGACATGGCCGCGGTTTTCTACCGTCGTCAGCCTGTCATCTTTCCCCCGTTTTTCCCCCCCCCCGCTGGGTACCGGATCCCATGATCTATGCGGCCACGTGTATTTTTCGACGCATGCAGCCACCCCCTTTTTGCCCCTTCTTTTTGCTCACCCCCTATTATCCGGCCGGCGGGTCTCGGGCCATGGGCCTTCCTCCCCGTTTTTTGCCCCCTGCCCCACAGTTTTTTTTTTTCCGTGACCGGTTGGTGTCGTTCTTCTCGCGGATTTGCGTGTTTCGATCTGGTCAGCCCGAGGGCTGGTGCGCGGGTTTTCCCCTTTTCATCCTTCTTTTCGCTTTCCCGTCCATCAAGGTTGTTGTTTTTTTTTTCTCGGACACCCGTCGTCGTCAAAGCCCGCAATTTGCCTTCCCCCCCCAAGCCGTTCAGGATAGTCAACCGAGTTTTTTAAGTTTCCCTGCCGCCTTCCCACCAGAACAGCCAGGCAACCATCGTTGTTTCCGTAGCTTCGCTCCTTGGCTCTTCTTTTCTTGGCCTTTTTTTTTTTTTTTTAACACCGCGTTGTTTCTATGGTTTTTCGCCATGCGCATTGCCCAAGCTGTTCTTGCGCTTTATGCTGTCAGTTTTTTTTTTTGGAGGTGTGTGGTTTTGGTTTTTGTCGCCGCGGGCTGAGGCCCTGTTTTTTTTTTTTTTCGACCTCCTTTCTTTTGGTTCTCCCCCCCCCCTCGTCCGTAAAGGGCATGCCCTGGGTTGTTCTGGACTCGGGACGGTTGCCACGCCCCTGAGCGCCATCCGCCATGTTAGATGGAAAGGCCCCCCTAAACGAAGTTTGTTTGCTTTCATTTTTCTTTCCCCTCTGTACCAAATTTTAGGAAAATCACCAGCGTGTGTCCCACCTTTTTTTATTTCATGGAGAAGCTTTGGGGAAGGTGGGGGTGGTCCCTTTTCTTCCCCCCTTTCGTCGCGCATTCCTGCAGGGTACATTTTGATCCCCGGTTTTTTTCTCTCAGTGTTCCCAAGGTTAGGCTGCTGCACTTTTCCCCCCCCCATGTGGGTAACGCCGGAAGGAAATTCCTGCCCCCCAAGTAGGCGATATTGTTATCAGTGTGGACACGTCGTTTTTCAGATTCCTTTCCCCCTTGGGTCTTGTCGTGTTAAGCCGGGCTTTTTTCCCCGCTTTTTTACCTCACCCGTCCCCCATGGGTGCCAGGTCGTTCCAGGAATTCGTCTCTTTTCCCTTTTTTTGGTCTCCGTGGTCTGGCATTGTCGTCGATGGTCCTTTGTTGCTGACAGTGAGCCTGTTGTCAGGCGCTAGTTTTTTTCTCCGATCTCAAAGTTTTTCCCTTCCAGGCCTTTTCCCTTTTTTTTCCTTTTTTCTTTCCTGGATCCCTTTTTTTTTTTTTCTTGCCTTTCCCAGTCAGTCTCGCTGCGATCGGTAGGCCGCCTCTCCGTCCTTCCCCCCTTTGGTCGGACCCACGTCCCTCCTTCTTTGGGGAGAGGGAGCGTCTTGTGGCCTCCCTAAAGGCCCCCCTCTGTGCCTGCCCATTTGCTTTTTTTTTCACTTTGCGGGTCCCCCGGGTCGCGGGCCTTGTATTGCGCTTTCTGTGGAAGGCGCGGCCAGCAGCCTCGTTTCTTTTTTATTTCTTTGTCCCCCCTTTCCTGCCTTTTTCCTTCCGGGCCAAGTTTTTGTCGGCCCACTCTGGCGTCTGCTTTTTGCTTCGCCTGGTCTCTCCTCTTTTTCCCCAGGTTTATCATTGACGTCATGTACCCGCGGTTTGCGCTCTTTCTCACCCTTTCTTTCTTTCTTCGCTTTTTTTTTTTCCTTTTTTTTGCAGGTCCCGGACCCCCATGTGGCCCAGGGCGCTGGCAGCGGGGATTGCGGCCCAGCGTCCTTGGCCCTCCGTTTTTTTTTTTTCCAACCTTACGTCTCCAGGCAGTTGAAACCAGTTTCATTGCTGCGCGCCTAGGCGTGGCGCGTGCCCCTTTTCGGTCTTCTTCGATTTTTCCCTTTTTCGTCTTTCCTTTTGCAGCCATTCTCTTCCCCAGATTCGCGGGAGAGTTTATTTTCCCTTTTCTGATTTTGTCTCCCTTTCTTGTTGCTTTTGGGGAGAGTTTCTTCGGTCCCCCAAAACAGGGCGGTTTTTTAGGCTCCTTTTTCTTCTTTTTTTTGCCTTTTTTCAAGTTTTTTCCGCTTGTCGTGCCTGAGTGTCTTTTTTGCCTTTGATACCCGGACGGTTCCATTCCCCTCCGGTCCTTCCCTTTTGGCTGTTTTCCCCTCGTCACCCGGGTGGTTGACCGTTTGCGTCGATGCCACCCCTTCGCCCCTGGACCTTTTGTTTCTCGTGATTTGCGGTTGCCAGCACCCCTTGCGTTGTTTTGTTGTCTTTTTTCCTGCGTCTTTTTTCCATTTTTTTGGGTCGAGAGCCGCTTTTTAGTTTGGTTTTTTTTTCTCCCCCATTTTGCGAGGCGGTGTTATTTTAGGTGTCCAGGCTCGGACCAATTAGGTCTTTCTTCGCCCCTCCTTTTTCTCTATTCCGTCACTGACCGTGAAGGGAAGTTCAAAGAACACTCAGGTTCTTTTCCCCCTTGCGCTCCCTTTGATGGTTTTCCTCCCCAGGCTCATGTTTGGTCAAGGAAAGTTTAGTGGTTTGGAGTTCTCCGCTTCCCCCCTTTCTTCTATCCCCCCCCAGTTTTTTTTTGATGAGTATCCTTTTCGGGTGAAAAAGTTTCTTCCCATTAATTCCCTTCCCCCCCAAACGTTTGCAGTCGTTGACGTTGGCTGTCTGCTAGTACCCTTGGCCCCCTTCTGCACGTCTAAGGGCGCTTGCTGGCCCAGGGATGGGACCGGCGGTGTGGGGGTTTTTATGGTCTTTTCCTTTACCCCTTTTCAAATCGCGCGTGCCCCTGGAGCGCGTTGAACCTTCCTCCTCAAGTCCCCCCCTTTTCCCCCCCCTTCCCTTGGACACGCTATTACTGGCCCCCTATCCGCCACGTGAAGCCAGTCGACACTCCCCCCACTCCCCGGTTTCCTTTCCCCAACCCTCACAGGTGGTTCTTGCACCGGAACATCTTCCCGAGACCAGCCCCGATTTTTCCTCCATTTTTTTATGGTCCGATTTCACTTGGCCCGGTCCGCGTTTGCCCTCTTCGATTCCCCCACTCCTTTGACACCCTTTGTCTACGTTCGGGTTTTATCCCGTGCCTCGTCCCCCCCCCTCCCCCCTCTTCCCCTTTCTTTCCTGCGTACCGAGCCCGGGTGCTACCGCCTTTTGGTTTTCCGCAGGCCTCCGACCCGCGCGCCCGGGCCCGCCCCCCCTTATCCGCCTTTTCTGTGCCTCTCCTCGATTTCTTCGCCCTTTTTTTCTCCCCCTTTCCTCCGTTCATTTTGGCAATTCCCTTTCCGCCGCAGTTAGCCGGCCCTCCCCCCCCCCGATTTTCCCCTCATTGCTGGTTCCTCCTGGAGGACCGCATTCTTACGACGTGTTCACGGGCCCCTCAACCCGGTCCTTTTCCCTTTCCTCCCTTAATGAAGCGCTTGTACCACATGGTACCAAGGCTGCCGCCAACCCGTCCCTCGGCCCCTGCGTCGTTTTTATCCCACTTTTTTGTCGAGCGTAGCGAACCCGGAGTCCTTCGTCCTTTACTCCCCTCGGTTTGGCCGTTACGGGGCAGAACCTTTCTCCGTCTTCCTCTATTTTCTTGAGGAGTGGTCCTGATTGCCTTTGTCCGTTTTCCTTCCCTTCCCGGCGGTCCGAAGAAAGACCCCTCTCCGGACGTCCTTTTGCTTCCTTCCGTTCTCCCCGTGGAGAGCATTTCGTCCCCTTGCCCGAGGCCGTTCCAACACCTTTTCGTCCCCCCCTTTCTTTTTTTCCCTGGCGCGGTGGTCCATTCGTCCCCGAGGCACACCACGCGTCTCGTCCTTTGATCCCTTTTTTTTTTCCCCCTTGGAGCTGGGGCGGCCGGGCTGGTTTTTCCTTTCCCGCCCTTTTCGCTTGTCGTTGGGGAACCTTCCGCCGTCCTTCGGGGGCCAAGCTCCAACCTGGGATTTTTCCCCTTTTTTCTTTCCCCCCCCCCCTTGAGCCTTTTTTTCCTGAGAGAGCCCCACTTTCTTCACGATCCCGGAGAGTCACTTCGCCCCTACCATCTGGTTTCCTAACACCCCCGACCGACTCCTCCGGCCCCCTGCGAACTGGCCCGCGACCCTTCTTCCACTGCCTGCTCCTTTTCTTTGGTCGCTGTTGCAAACGCCTGGCACCTGCGCCAACTCCCCCATAGTGTTTCCCAGGGAAATCTCGGGACTTGGCTTTCGAGATGTAATCTGACGAGACTTGCCCTCGCTGCGGGCGTCGTCAGCTCTGTTGGCCGCCCCCCCCCCCCTTTCACCGTCTTTGAAATTGACTTCATTTCGAGCTATACCCCCCCCCTCCTGCGCAGACATAGCAGTTCGTCTCCGGCAGGCTGTTTGAAGACGCCCCCCCCAAACCCCCCCCCCCCCCCCCCCCCCACTGATAGCACATCTGACGCACTTTTCCGGAGGGCAGCAGGTCCCCATTCTCGATTTCCGTTCAGGTCCCCCTTGCACCCCCCAGACGGGTCGTCGCGCTCCCGCTTCAACGTAGCTGCTCCCCGGCCATGTTCCCCCCACCCCCTTTGCCCCCCTTCAACCCTTTCCTGCACCTGTTCTTGTGCAAAAAAAACGGCTCCTTTTAACCGGTTTTTTTTTTTTCCGCCCTCGTTTGTTCCGAAAACACTCTTTCGACCGTTCCCAATGCACCCACCCCACAAAGCCAGGGAGCGGGTGCAAGATTCAATGCCCTCTTTCTGGCCTGTCCTCTATTTGACTATTTGTCCCTTTCTTCCCATCGCTTTCCGCGCGTTCTGCCCCCCTCCCCCCCCCCCATCTTCCTTTGACGTCGACGAAATGTCCATATTGGTGCATGGAAAAGGCTTTGATGTTATGTTCCTGGCCCCCCTGGGTCCTTTTTTACCCTGTTGGCCTTTTTCCTGCATCCTGTTTTTAAGGCATTTGGCGCGTCTCGGCTTTTTTCCTTTCTTTTCCGGATGTGTTTTTACCGAGCCTTTGACAGTGATTTATTTTTTCCTCGCCCCTTCGTGGCCCCGTCCCCCCGGGTAACCGGTCCCCTCTGAACTTCGACGTCCCGATTACGTTTACGATTCCCCCCCCCCCCTGCCAGTCCCTTCCGGCGTCTAACATCCCCTGCGGTGGTTGGTTACTCTCCCCCTTTTTCTTGACTTCCCTCGATTTGAGTCCCCCCCCTCCTGCGAGCTATTTCCCCCTGTTACCCCGGGCTTCCATTTCGAGTTTCACTTTTCTGCATGCGCTCCTCCGTTGTGCCCCTTATCTATTTTTTTTTATCCTCCAACCCCCCTGCACAGGGTTCAGGCTTTTTTTCGGCCGCCTGCTGCATTTGGGTTTGTTCCTCGCCCCAGTAGCCGCGGCCATGTCGGCTGCAATCCCTTGTCCCTCAGTGCACACGGTGGCAGTGCTTCCCGCCTGACGTAGTCCTCGGACCGGAAGATTGTTCCCCCCCCACCCATGGCCAAGGGTGAGCTCACCCCTTCTTCCCCCCTGGGCCTTCAGGGCATTTTTTTTTTTTTCGAACTCTGACCCCCTTTTTGTCTCAGCCCCGCCCTCCCCCCGAAACTAGGGGTTTCGGCCCCCCCTGCCCATTTGCCCCCCACCCCCTCTCGCTGAATGCTCTTCAGGTTTGTCGCAGGATTTTTTTGTCCTCTCCCCAGATTTCCCTGTTTTTTGCTACCCCTTTTTAGAATCCACAGCCTGTTTGCCCTTCCCTTTGGATCGCTTCTGCGGTATTGTAACCTTTATTCTTTTTTTTTTCCCTCTCTCGTTTTTTTTTTTGTTGTTGAGAGACGCACCCTCCTCTCCTCCTCTCTCCTCCCTCTTTTTTTTGCCGTGGAGTCGACCAGTGGCCCCTTCTGGGGTGACCATCTGGCGCACCCTTTGGGCCTGACGCCTTTCCCCCGGGGCTTCTTATCCCTTTTTTTTTATGCTCCCTCGGTGTGGATTTTTGACAACCAGGGCTCGATCCCTGCCCCTGGACCCTTTCAAGGCCTGAGGCGAGTTTTGCCTTTGCTCTTTTTTTTCAATTTGCTGGGCATGCTCTCTGGCCCGAGTCTGGGGGAACTTTACCCCTTTTTCAGGCGGGTCTTTCCTCGCCCCCTTTTTTCCTCTGTGTTCTGTAGCACAAACCCTGTGTTCACTTCCGACTGCATGGTTTTAGTTCTGCGCTTCTGCTTTCCCCCTTTTTTCCCCCCAAGACCCGGCTTATTTCCTTGAACATTTGGGTTCTTGACTTTATCCTGATCTTCCTTGCAAAAACCCTGAGTAATTCGCCTGTTCTCACACCGTCAATTTGAGGCCTTTTTTTTTTTATGGACGTTCTCGCTAGAGCCGAGGGCCTTTTGGGCCCTAATTCCTTCTTGGCTGTTTGTCTGAGTTCAGCCAAAAAGCGTTCTTTTTCGTTTACCGGCCTGTTGGGCTTGGGGACAAGTGGGGATTCCCGTGATTTGTTTGAGGTCTGCCCGGGCTCCTGGGGGGGCGGGCAATCTTCGACGGTCTCTCTTACCCCATTTCCCCTGCTCCCTTCGGATCCCCCCGGCCGAAAAAAGCTATCCGCTCCCAGGCTTTCCCCTTTTTTTGATCGACCATTATACGTCTGAAACAACTGAATTGTTTTCCCCTTTCGCCTCATTCCAAAGGTCTTCCCCCTCCCCAATAGGCTAACGTAGCCTCCTGGATCTGGATCTTATGGAGCAACTGAGAGGCTCGTGTCCTAATCGAAATGGAGATGTTAACTGAGGGTCCTTTCTTTTGGTGTCACCCTCAGGTTGTGTTCTTTCGAGGGCAGGTGGTTGGCGCCTTCCTCTTGCTTTTTTAACCGGATATCCCGGCAGTGAATGGCCCTGTCCTTTCACCCCCCTTCCCTTCCGGCTTTAACATGGTGCCAGTACTGCGGTGGTTTTTTGGCCCTGAATTGGCTGGCGAGTAAGCTCATTTGCGGTCGCCCCCCGTTTACTCACTTGGGTTATTGGAACAGTCCTTGAAGACTTTTCATTTTTCCCTTGGTCCTCCCCTAAAGAGTTGTTGCCGTTAGTCCTCTGAGTAGTCGTTTAGTAATCTGAAGGTGTTGGTAGGTTTAAGAGTTACGGAAGATTTAGGGAGCGATGTCGGGGTGGTGTCTTTCTACCCCTTGCAGTGGAGGCCTGATTCCCCCCCCAGTCTTTCTCATGTCCTTCCAAACTTAGGGCGCCCACCATGCCTCAGCTGTTCCGACAGCCCTTTTCTGGTTATATCTTTGGACGCCTCGGGATCCTTGGGGGTTACTTTTTTTTCGCGACTTTTTTGACCCCCCCACCAGGCTTTGGCCTCAAGTTCACCCCCTATCAAAGGGAAGTGGTAGCAATATTAGGGACCCCGAGGACCCTTGTCTCCATGCCTTCTGATGGACGAGGGTTAGGAATTGTAGTCTTGGTATAGGCTCCCCCCGGTCTATTTACGTCATCCTAGCTTGGGAGACTCCTGAGACCCGTTGAAACTATTAGACTCCATTCCTAGTTTTTTGTTTTTTTTTTTACTTGATGTGTTTTGCTTTCAATCTCGTGAGTCTAGGTCATTAATAGTTACATCTTCTCCGTGCGGGCCAGATTCGGTTTTGGCGCCTCTTCGCCTTTTTTTTCAACCCACCTAAAGCCGGTCGCGTTGAGCGCGCTGTGGGCCCCCTTCTTTTTACCTTTCCTGCCGTTACACAATCTGGGCACCTCTCGTTTTGCGTGTGCGTGCCCCGATGCGAAGGTATTATTTCTTGCCTTTTCCAGAAGTCCTTCTTCTGAAGCAGAGTCTTCAGTCCTTTCCCCATTTTTTTTCCCCCCAGGCCCCCCCCGGTCCAACCTGGCGTTCGGTCTCTCTCGTCGCGGGGCCGCGTTCTTTGATCCCTCTCCCATCCGATGTGCATGGTCGACGTCGGTTCGCCGATTCTTCTCTTTTTCCACCTTTATTTATTCCAGGCGGAGCGGTTTTGCCGGACGTTGGGGGCGTTCCGGGTCCATTAAAGTCCCATGTGGGGCCCTTTGCGCGTCGGCCGTTCCTTTCGTTTTTTTTTTTCTGATCATTTTGTTGCGTTTCAACAACTTCGATGATGTGGGGCCTCCCATGGCTTCCTTTTCCCGAAGTTTTTTGCCCTGACCTCTTCTCCTTTGCCCCAACCACAACCCCCCCCCCCCCACCCCCCCCCACCGCCAACCCAAATCCCACCCCCCACACCCCACCCCCACACACAACCTCAAACAACCAACCCCCCCACCACCCCAAAAACCACCACCAACCCCACCCCCCCCCCCCCCACCCCACCCACAAACCCCCCAAACCCACACCCCCACAAACCCCCCCCCTACCCGCCACCACACAAAACCCTCCACCCATACACCCACCCCCCCAACCCCACACCCACCCCCCCAACCCCCCCAACCCAACAAACACAAAACCCTTCAACCCCCCCCCCCCCCCCCCCTCCCCCCTCCCCCCTCCCCCCACCACCTCACCCCAACCTCCCCCCCCCCACCCAACCCCCCACACAAAATAACACCCCCAACACCCCACCCCCACCCCCCACCACCACACACCCCCAACCCCCTCCCAACTCCCCAACCACACCCCCCCCCCAAACACCACCCCCCCCACCTCCCACGACAACACCCCCCCACCACCCCCCCCACCAACACCAACCCCCACCAAAACCCACCCCCCCCCCCCCCCCCCCCCAAACAACCCCCCCCCCAACTCCCAAACAAACCCCACCCACCCCCCCCCCCCCAACCCCCCCCAACCCCCTCCCAACTAACACCCCCCACCCCCCCCCAACACCACCCCCCAACCCCACAAAAACCCACCCCACCCACCCCCCCACCCCCAAACCACAAAAAAACCCCTTCTAAAACCCCCCCTCCACACCCCCCCCCCCAAAAACCAACCAATACCAACCAACCCCCCCCCCCCAAAAACAACCAACAAAACAACCCACCCCCCCCCCCCCCCCCCCCTCCCCCCCACAAACCAACAACAACAAATACACATCCACCCCCCCCCCCCACCCCCCCCCCCCCCCAACCAAACCCCCACCCCCACCCCAAAAAAACCCCCCCCCCACCCCCCCCCCCCCCAAACCCCCCCACACCCCACAACACCCCAAAACCCCCAACCCTCCCCCCCACAATAAACACACAACCAAAACCCAACCCCCCCCACCCCCCCCCCCCCCAAAACCCCCCCCACACACCCCACCCCCCCCCCCCCCATCACACCAACCCCCCCCCACACACCCCCAAAAAACCCCCCCCCACCCCCCCCCAACCCCCCCCCCCCCCCCCCCCCCCCACCCAACCCACACACCCCCCAACACCCCCCCCACCCCCCCCCACCCCCCCCCCACCACCCCCCCCCCCCCCCCCCCACAAACCCCCCCAACCCCCCACCACCTTTCCAATTTTTAGGGAGGGCTATGATGGAGGCCTTTCACCAGGGCGACGTTACTTAGCAAGGTTTCTCTGTTGGGGAGCGGCCAGAAAAGGTAGGCGTCTTAGGAGTTCATGCATCGCCCCTGCGAGGGTCTAGGGCAATCGTTCCCCCCCCGGTCGTAGATCCCGTGTCCAGTGTAGACGGCATTCTTCGCGTCAGTGGTTTCTTCAGGCCTGGCGAGAGCTAACGACGGTTTGATTTGGCGGAATTGGGTTATTTAGATGGCGAGGCAACCCTTTTTAATGGCCTTAAGTTACGCCCTTCCCATGTTTGGTTTTTTCGGTTGGATGTTTTTCCCGTTTCAAGTCCCCCTTGCTTGGCACGGCCGTTGCGGGTCTTATGTCTCCCTTTTTTTTCGTGTCGGCCGCTGCCGCACTCATGAATTCCGGGTTCTCTTTGTTTATCTTCAATCGTTTTTTTTGTATCTGCGTTCCCGGCGGTTTTCCGCCCCCCCCCAATGTGCGCTCTTTTTCCGACCTTCCCTGCTCTCCCTGCCACGGAAGGAAAAGACCGCCTCCCTCGTCTTTTGCCCAGTGTGATCGGGGACGGCCCGGACGTTTCCTCCGTGCTGAAGTTTTTTGTAAATGGAAGATGTAGTTGTTTTTTTCCTGTTTTTTTCTCCTCCCCCACAGAGTTCTTCTTTTTTTCCATCCCCCTTTCCCCCCCCCTTTTGTTGTTTCTTGATCTTTCTCCTTTTTTGGCCCCGGCCTTGCCCCTTTCCGAACAAACCCACTACCCTTTCCCCGGCCCCCTTTTTTCTCCAATTGTGTAGACTTTATGGTCAAAGAAGCAAGCTTCTGGTTCCGTTCGACGGGTTTCCCCCGGGATTTCCCCATAGGACAGGTGCGGGTTTTTTTCATCCCGGTCCACTTGCGTTCAAATCCGGCGTGGGTTTTTTTTTCCCTGCAAAACCCATGGTACAGAACCGGGACAAGCCCCGATTGTGTGGGAAACCCCCTTCGAACCTATCACTTGAGCTCGAGAAAATGACCCCGAAAGAGACAGGCACCCCGGGTTAAATCCACAACAATTTTTCAAGTGTTCTGATGGCACAACCGTCTCCCTTGGGTACGACCCCGACTTCAAGCCAGATGCTAAGTGGGGGGTTTTCCAGTCTTTTCCCGGCCAGTTTGTGAGGGACGTTCCCCCCCTCCCGACTTTTGGGCTGAAACGGGATTTAACCGTCGTGTACCGGGTCTTGCCCAGCCGCTTTCACCAGGCGGAGTGCCGGGTTTCTTTGCTTTCCCAGCGTCAAGGCTGTATCTTATTGCACAGAATTTTGCCCGTCTTCCTGACCTTTCGCCCCCCTTTCTTGTCCCTCCGCCCGGAGATCCCTCGGACTTTCCGAACCCCTTTTTTTGCTGTTGCTCGCCCTCTTTTTACTGGTTTGGCAGCACTATGTTTGTTCGCCCCAGGTTTAAGCCGGTGCCCCCGCCTTCTCATCCCCCTGGGTCCCCCTCTCCTTTTTTTTTTTTTACCTGTTGCAGCTGCAAGGCCTCTTGTCCTCTGCGTTCCCTCAGCGGAAACGGGTCTCTCACCGCCGCAGCCGTTTCCGATTGCAGCCATGCCGTCCTTGTCCCCTCCCTCCCCAACAATAAGGGCCGCTGCCTCCCCCTGTCTCCCCCCTCTTTGCCCCCTCGTCGCCCTTTGCACTTGTTGCGACTGCAAACCTCGGCTTGGTCCCTGATTTTTTTTTCCCTGGGAGTGGGGTTCGATTTTGCGCAACCTCCCACCCCCCGCGGGAAACCCGCTCGGACCCCACCGCCCAGAGCTGACAGACCGCCTTTCCGGCCCAGGGTTTTTCAACAAGGTGTGCGTGTCGATGCGAAGAAAACACCTCTGACTTTTTTTTTTTTTTTTGGTTTCCCTTTTTTCCTATCCCCCGTCCGCCATTCGCCCCTCGGCCCGAGGGCAGAACTTTCATTTCCACTCTTTTGGGTTTCGCGTCTGTCCCGTCGTAGGCCAACACCCGAAGTCGATCGACCGTGAGCCCCCCGGCGCGGACCTTTTTTGGTCTTAGGCTTATCTGGCGTACCGCATAAATTCGTCTCTCCTTGCTTTTGGAGGTCTCCCCCCCTGCCTTTCCCGCCTTTCTGCGGGGCCCTTCACACACTCGATTCGCCCTTTCTTTCCTTGTTATTTTCGGGTTCTGATGTCCAAATGCTCACTCCTTCGGACGGCCCACGTGTCCCTTTCCCTTTTTTCGGCCCCATTCTCACCCTCCTCTCGTGGCAGGCGAACTTGTTTACGGTTCGTTTTTGTGACCCCTGATTTCAGTGGGAGCGGTGGAGTCTACCCTTCATTAAGGTTGGACCTTACCCTTTTTTCCTAAGTTCACTCGCTGGGGAACTTGTTTGTTGACACACGGGCCCTACCAGTTCCTGTTTTTGACGGTTTAAGCCTAGTTGGGCCCCCTTTTTCCCATGGGCCATGGAAGGGCGGCTGTCTTCGACGCTTTTAAACCTTTCACTTTCCCGTCAGCTCGACGGCGAGGGTTTCCGGACCCGGACCCCCCACCCCCCGCCTTTCCCGGCACTCCTCTCGAAATGCCCTTTTGTCCCACAAGTTCGCGTCCCCCTTCTTTGCAAGCCCTTTCGGCCCGCCCCCCCCGTGTCCCGTCTTCTCTCTCCACTGCTCAACGTCCTCTTCCCTGTGCCCTTCCTCCCCCCCCCCCACCCCCACTTCCCCCTTCCCGGTTTTCTTGGGAAAGGCTCCCTGGGTTAGTCTTCCTTGGGGACTTTTTGCCCGCTTAACATCTCTGTTGTGCCTTTGGCCCCTGAGTTTTCCCTCTCCATTCCCTTGAGTCAAAACACTAACCACGCCCCCCGCCCATCCCTTGATTTTCCCCGA
>Ga0179593_1448386_pt1 | contig 13629 bp, 22 predicted proteins | sample CZODoug2_1_08_16_FD_185931 | JGI IMG/M metagenome (GOLD analysis project Ga0179593, IMG submission 185931) | Vadose zone soil fungal communities from Angelo Coast Range Reserve, California, USA - CZODoug2_1_08_16fungal (PacBio error correction) | ecosystem: Environmental > Terrestrial > Soil >... | reverse complement strand
ACACCCCCCCCCTTCTCTTCTAACCCCTTTTCCTGTTCTGTTCCACCTGCGTGTGGTTGACCTGGACATTTTTTTTGAGATTTTGTGCCCGCTCTTGCCGCTCAGAATGCCGATTAATTCCCCCCTTCCCCTTTTGGGATCCCCCTAACCCTCCTGTTTGTAGCCGAAACTTCCTTTTCTGTGGCTGGTTGTTTTGCATTGTGCCGGCTGCTTCTTTTCCTTTGGTTCAGTTGTTTCCGTGGGGAAAACGTCCCCTCGTTTTCCCCCGTCGAGAGCTTTTTTCCCCACTGAATCACCAAATGTTGGCAGTGGCACTTTCCTTTGATGTAAGTCCTTGTGGGGGGTGTTTGCACCCCTTTTCCTCCGGATTTATCTTTTTTTCAGCCCATTTGCGCTTGTGCACCAGCTACTTCGTCTTTCTCGTTTTTTTGAATGACATAACGCCCCCCCAGTTGGCCACTTCCCCCCCTTCCGTTCCGCTCGCGCCCCGCCCATGCCTGCCTGCGCCAATGTGTTACCGGATCGACCCCCTACCCACCCCAACACTCGCCCCCTTTCTGCGTCTCATCCCCGATGCCTGTGGTTTTTTTTTTTATCTTTTACCGAGGACAGATTCATCTGGACATATCCCCCGTGACACTCCCCCTCCCACCGTCCCTTGATGTTTCCTTGAAACGACCCAATAGGTCTCGTCTGGGTTTCACCCCTCGTTGGTGTTGGTCGCTGCGGCAATGTTTTTCCTTTGCTCCAAATACCCGGACTGTGCCCCAAGGCGCGGGCGTTTTTTTGTGAATTTTGCAATGAATTTTCAAAACTTAACCCACTTTTTCCTTCTTTTTGCTCGAGTACGCCCCTTCGCCAAGACACCGTTGCCGCGTCCCCGCTCCAGTTTTTTTCGGACCCTAAAACCCCAGTAGTTGTTTTGGCGTTGCTTGAGTTCCACCAAACTGGAAGGTTGCTCCCCCGAGCTTTTGGGCTCGTCTTCAATGCCCCCTTTTCCTACCTACTGTTGCAGTAGTTCTTCTTCTTGGCAGGCGCGGCCTCATCTTTCGCCGGCCCCTGTTGTGATTTTCCCCTTTTATGGCCGTTATTTCCTTTTCTTTTTCCGGTGTTAGTTGAACTGCGGGGCCCCAGTCCGGCCGTCCCTTTCTATTTTTTTTCCAATCTGCGGTTGTCCTTATGAAATTGGATTTTCATTCTCCCCGGACTTCAGGGGGGGGTCGTCCCCTGGTTCCTCCCCATCTGTCTCCCCGGCCAATCGTTCCTCCCTTGATTCCGCCTTTCACTCCCTCGCTTTTTTCATTTTGTTCCCAAAGCAACATTGTTCCCTGTTGGTGTTTTTAATCTGCAAGATTTCTTTCCCCTTGTTCATCTGCTGCTTACTTGGGGACCAGGAGGTTGCCCCCCAGATAGCGAACTTTTTTTTGGAGCTGCCCCACCACCGGGTTCTTTGGCATTGCGGTAGCCGATCTACTGCAGCGTCGCGCAAGACTTCCCTTCCTTAACCAGGTGACCCCGCTTTGCCCTAACGTTTTGTTAGATCGATATTCCTGTTCCCTTCCCACCTTTTTCGTTTCCCCCCCACGGTTTTTTGAATTTTTCCGCTTTTCTAGAACTTCCTTTGGCATTAGTCCCTGGTCGTCAAAGTTGTCGCCCTAAGCTTTTGTTTTTGTCACACCCGGGGGGACGGTCTCCAGATTCTCTCCCTCTTTCACCGGGCAACTTGCAACCACCCCCGTTGGGCCCCCGCGGTGGGTGGGGGTGGGTCAGGCCGCGTTTGTTCCCCGTAGTTTGAATTCGAATTTTGCTTTTTTTTCCCTCCCCTTATCTGACCGAGGTTTATTTCCAGTTCCCATTGCGCCTTACCCTGCCCACTTTTGACCTGGTCGTATGATGGTTTTTTCGCTGCTTTGCCCCCTTCTGTGAATCCGTTTTTACCCTTTGGGTGAGTGTCCCAAAGGTTAAACTCCTTTTTCCCGCGGCCGCCTGGAATAATAATCATCGTCTGTTGGCCTAATTTACGTTTTTGAAATTTGACAACGGGTTCTTCAATGTTTTTGACGGTGACTGGTAGGTCCTCGGAAGGAAATTTTTGGTCTTCGCTTTACTTTTTGAGCTCATCATCGTAGACAAGCAAAACGGTTTTGTTTTTTTGCTTGTACCAAGTTCCCCCCCCCTCCCCTTTCTCCCCTGGGTCACCTGTGGGAACCGATTTTTCTGGTTGTTCTCACGGAAAAGCAAGGCCCCGGGATTTTTTTTTCCCCGTTTCCCCCCCTTTCCCGGCTTTTCGTTTGGATTTTTTTTTGAATCCTCCTCTGTTAAACCGGTCTTCCTTTGGTCCCCTCTTTCCGTACCCCCCCCCAATGAGTTTTTTTTTTTCCGTGGCAGTGCCTACGGCCGCTTCTCTTCCCCTTTATTTTTGACCTACTTGGTTTTTTCAACAGGCTGCCAATGACAGTGCCCCCCACTGTTTTTTTTTATCCCCCCTTTGCTTTGGCTCCACATTCCCAAAGTTCTTCTGTTGCTAGCCCCCCCCCCCTACCAATTGGGTCAAGTGAACCCCCCCGCTAATTAGTTCTGGACCCCGAGCCTACGATTTCTAACGCCGCCCCATGGAATTTCTCCATCTTTTTTCCCCATGCCTGTCACCCACTTCCCCCTGTCCCCAACTTATTGGATTTGCCCGATGACCCCCCGCCCCGGGTCAACGAGTGGTCAAGGATGTTTGGTCCCCTTCTTGCCAGAAGGTTGGACTTTCATTTTTTTTCTTTAGTCTCCCCTGTCCTGGTTTTTCGTTGCACCGTGCTTCTTTTGGGTTTCGGCCTATTTTGACCCACTGTTGTCTTTTTGAGTTTGTTTTTTTTGGGAATTGAGTTGTTTTTTGAAGGAGTATCCCTCCCCGTTTGCTTCGGCCCCTAATTTTCCCCCCGATTGGGTTTTAGTAACGTCCCTTTTCTCCTCCTCCAACTGATCACCGACGTTTGTGCCCCCCCCCTCTTTTTGTTCTGTTTTTGTTTGATTTGGTAACCCAAGAGGTTTTGAGTGTACCTTTCGGACCGTGATAGTAGGTTTTTTTCCTCCGTTGGTCCCTCCTTTCTTGGAAAAACTTCCTTTTTCCAGTTGAGTTGCCCTCCCCCCCTTTGCAGTGTGTTACGGTCGGGTGCCCACGGTATACTCGGTCCCTTCCCAGCCCCCTCCTCTTTTTGTCCTTCTTTTTTCCTTTTTGTTGTTTACCGGGTTCCTGCGGCGGGGTTTGGTCCGTGATTCAGGAGAGGCACTGTCCCCTTGGTCATTTCCCTCCACACCGGCGTTTACCTCGCCTTTTTTTTCTGTAGCTGGACCCAGGAAAAATTTGTTTTCTAGGTGGTTTTTTTTCCATCTTAAAACCGTTTTCCAGGTCCCCCCTCCTGCTCCCTTTTTTTTTCCCCTTACTTTCCTTCGTTTTCTGGTCAGAGCTTAGTTTTCAGTCCACTTGGGTGTGCCCAACTTTTTTTTTTGAAACCACCGCCTATTCCCCAGCCCCCAAAAGTTTGCTGGTTCCTGTATTCAAGGTTGTGGTGGTTTTGCCTTGAGCCTTTGCGTCCTGGCGGAAGGTTCCCCTTGGCTTGGATCCCTTCCGGCCGCCTTTTGAAAACGGGCCCTTATGTTTTCCCCCCTCACTTCAACGAGTTTCTGAGTGTCCCCCCCTTGCACATTTTCCGCCGTAAAAACACGCCCTCTGGGGGCTTTCTTTCTTTTCAACACTTTTAATTTCCAAGTATCGTCCCCCAAACCCCAAATCCCCCCCCACCAGTCGACTCCCCCTTCACTGCCCCTCGTTCCCCCCTTAACTTCCCCCCCCCCCAACACCCCCCCTGTTGTCAGTTTCAACGGTCGTATTTGTGGTTGTTGTTCTCCTTCTTTAAGGTTTCCGGGCGTTACGTTGTCATTTCCATGGGCTGAAGTCTTCTTCCTCCTGGCCCCCCCCTTCTTTTCCCCCACGGGCTACCCCATTCTCTGTTTTGCCTGCCGGAGCGATCCCTGTCACGGATTTATTTTGACCCCCCCCCCCCAGACAGTAAGTCCCCCGTGGTGAAAACACTTCCCCAAGGGCCACCCCTTGCCTTCCAAATTGCCCCGGGCGTGTGAAAAAACCCTTCTCTTTCCCACGACGGTGACCAGGGAGTGCGGGGCATCTGCGTCTCTGGAAGGTTTCCCCCCTGCTGGGTTGGTGGGCTTTGTTTTGCATTGGTTGTTTCTTCGCAGGTCTTTGTGGTGTTGGTTTGCATACTTTAACGCGTGGCCCGTTACAATTGCTTTTAAGTCTAGGTTCATGTATGTCTGTCTTTCTCCCTCTTCCTTGCATGTTCGGCCTTTTTTTCTCCTTTCCCCCCCCAAGTGGACCCCTCCTACCCTTGTTAATTTGTCCCAGCACTGTACAACAGTATCTCCCATGCGGAGCGGTCGAGTTGGTTTTGCTCCTTTTTCCCGTCAACCCACTCATTTTTTTGAACTTAGGGACCCCTTCCCTCCCCGTTACATCTGAGTTTCCGTCAACCAATTCAAGAATCTTTTCCCTTTGGGGTAAACAACCTTTCTTGGACCCACTGCCTTTTTGTGTCCGTTCCCCCCCCCAACTCCAATCTCTTTCTTGACCCCCCCTTCATTTGGTCTCTTTTCTGGATGATCTTGGCCGCAAACCGCCCACTTTTTTCCTTTTTTGAGGGTTGCCAACCTTCCCCCTTCACCCCAGTTCCCTTCTCGCCGCCAACCTTTTTTTTCCTTTGTCCCCCCCTCCCCCCCCGTTCCACATTGGTCGATCGTTTCATATTCGGCCCTTTGAGCTTCTCTTCAGTAGTAATTCCAGGACTTAGTCACCCTTCCTGTACCTGTTCCGGGTCCCCCACCCCACAATTCTTCCTTGATAAACCCTCTTGTTGCAACCGGCCCCCTTTCAGTCCATTGGGGCCTTTGCTTTGAAACTTCCCTCCTTTCTTGCGAACCTCTTATCCCCGTTTCCCTCCTCTTTTCCAGCCCTTTTCCGGCTTGTCACCTCCCACGTTGAAAAACCCCCCTCCCGCATTTCCCCGGCGGTAAGTTTTTTGCCGTTGCATCCAACTTTCCCTCTTTAACGACACCACAGCTTTTTTCCGGTTTCCCCGGGGTTCCTATTTGAGTTTCCCTTGCTGGAGTGCGGTCTTTTAACACGTGGCCTCCCCTTTGATCTTCCTTCTATCCGCTTCCTTTTTCGGTTCCGTTTTAATTGTTCCCCGCGGCGTCCCTTTTTTCATTTCTTGACGGATTCCTCTTTTTAGCCCTCCTGAAAGGGATCCTTGCGGGTTCCAGCTCCAAGGCCGCCCATGTTTTTCCACTCGCCCTTATTTCTATTCTTCTTTCCCCCTTTTTTCCAGTCCCCCTCCCCCCAGGCCATCGCCCCAGTGCTCCACCGCTTCAACCTCTTTATAACCTTCCCCCCGGTAGGATTTATTCCCCTTTCTTAAGCTTGCCCCCTATGGGCAGGGCTTTGGGCAGTCACCCTTTGCCCCCCTCCCCCCAGGGGTTTGACACCTTTTTCCTTTTGTCAAGTTGGTGAGACCCTTTTTTTCTGCCGCTTGGCCAGGTAATCCACCCGCGGGCTTGTTGCTTCGAGCCCTCAACCTCACCCTGCCCCCTCCCCCCCCCTTTCCCCCTTTTCCCCCCAACTCCTCTTCTCACGTTCTCCGATAGGGTTCCGCCCGCCGGCCACCCCTGCATTTCTAGTTGTACATTATAGTTCCACACGGCTAACTTCCGGAAACCCTTTTTTTTTGGGGGGAACCAGGCTTCAGGGTTCCCCTTTTCAATAGCTTACATAGGACTTTCTGTCTTCTTCTGCGGACTCTTTCTTTGCACGGATGGCAAGGCTTGTTGCTTCATGCTTTTACCCGCTTCCCAACTAATCCTTTATGTTAGGAAAAAATCCCCTTTTTTTTTGAGCGAACCCAGCGTTCTTCACCACGAGGACCTAGGTTCTCTTTACCCACACCATGGCTTTTTCTGAGTGTTTCCGATTCTTTCTCGTCCCCTTCCCCCATGGCTTCCCTCAGTCTTTGAGCTTTTTCCTTGGATCTGGTGGTGGTCAGGCTTCTTTATTTTACTTCTGGGTTTTGTTCTCGGCGTCCCGGTAGTAGTAGTGGTTCCCCAGCCTTCGGGGGCTTGGCCTTTTAGTCCCTCGACCCTCTGCCGTTGCACCCCCCGCTGGCCATCCTTTCATAGTGTGGATCTGCCTTATCCCCTTTATTGCTTCCACTGTGCTGATTCAGGCAAAGTTGGTGTTTCCCCTTCCCAAAGAGTTTTTCCGTCCCTTGGACCCTGCCGTTCCACAGTAGCTGGGGGCTGTCCCAACGCCCCCCCTCCCCCCTCAGCACAAAAATTTCAGCCGAAACGCTTCGTTTTTGTCCCTTCTTTTTGGGGATGGCTTTTGCTCAATCTTGCCCCTTTTCCTTCGGCCAACTCGACTCCCTTCATCTTTTCCCCTCACCTTTGAAACACCTTCATGTTTTTGAAAAGCCAGACCAAACAGTTTGTTGGTCTTCCCTTCTGTTCCTATTCCGTTGTGTTTTTTTTTCCTCTCGTCTTTCCAACGGTTTCTAATCACCCCCCCTTTAACCTTTTTCGTGCTGTGGCCGTTTGCCCTCCCCTTTCTTTTGATGAGGTTTCCGCTAGCCCTTTCTTCTTACGTCTTCCTGTCTCCCCCCCCCCGGCCCCCTTGTGCTGTTCCCCTACCAAGATTCGTTTTATTCGACCGCCCAAATTTTTCGAACATCTCCCCCTTTTTAGAATTTGTTGGCTTTTTTTTTTTTGCGTTGCAGGGTTGGTTTATCTCTTTTCCCCCGGTCTGGGTTCCCCTTCCACAAAACAACCGGTTCCCTCGTTTGAAATTTTGAATGTGCTTGCCACAGATAACCAGTGGCGGCTGGCCTTTCCCCCCCCTTTTCTTAGAGCTCATGACGGTCTTCTTCTTTTTTGGTCATTTTGGCGATTTTGCCGCGCCTGCGGAGAACTCTCTTTTCCTTTGGACACCGCCCGTGCGATGGTTCCACTAATCCCTGCTTCCTCCTAAAGAGTACAGTTGTAGCCCCCTCGTTCCCCGCGTTTCACACCCCCCCCATCGCCACTTTCTCTTTTCAGGCGATTTTTCCCTTTTTGCATTTTGTCTTCGGGGGATCTATCGGCCAACCCACTCAGTCCCCCCTCCTGATTTGTGGCTTGGGAACACCGCCAAGAAACGGGGTCTTTTTTTCCAGGACCGGTGGGCCCTTTGTTTTTTCTTTTCGCACCCCAGGAATTTGTGCTCCAAACACTTGTGTTTCGTGCGACTCCTCCTTCGTGGACATTGCAGCCCCCAAAAATACTTTTCGTGCTCGTTTTTCAATCCCCGGGAACTCCCTTCCCTTTCCTCTCTCCTGGACTTGAACCGACCCCACTGGTCGTTGCTGGCTTTTGTTTTTCCCCCCCCCCCAAAGTTTCTGTGCGGGAGGCTTGTTTTTGCTAGGAACTATGAAACCGTCTCAGTTGTTTTCCCCTTCGGCCCCTTCCCTCCTTCCACACTTTTGTGGCTTTTTTTGTTTTGGTTCCGTTCGTATGCCTGTTTTGTCCTTTAGCTCCGCTGATTCCTTTTCCGTTGCCCTTTTTGTTCGTAAATCCCCCCTTTGGTCATCCCTTTCCGCAAGCTTTTGCCTGGGACCCTCTTCTTTCATGTCTCTTTATCTGACCCCTTCCAGTTCATACTTTTCTTTCTTGGCCATCTGTCCCCTTGCCAGCTGCCTTTTGCGACTCGTCTTTCGATTCATCCCCCCCTGCTCTTTTTAAGGATTTTTCCCCCCAAACACCTTTTGTTGTTTTTTTTTATCCCTTCTTTGTTGAGCACTTGATTCTGCTGCTTTTTTTTGCCGTGGACCTAGGGCAAGGTTGCTATGTCGAACTTTTCTGGTTTTTCACCATTGGTTTTGATGTTTTTTTTTTCGATTTTTTTTCCCTCCCCGTGGCCGCATTTTTCCGGGCGTTTTTTTCCCCTGCCGATTCCCCGTGGGGACCCCCGAGGGGCTTTCTTTTTTGACCCTGTGAAGGCTCTTCCCACTTCCCCTGACCGTCATTTAGTCTGGATATCCTCTTGATCCTTATTCCGTTTTCCAGAACCCGCCAAACAGATTGGGATTACCCCGTTTTCACTTCTCCAAATCATTTTTTTCCCCTACCTTTCTCCCAGACTTGTCAGTTTCCTAACCTTTTCCCCCCCAATGCGCGGGTACCCCCCAAAGACTTTTTGCCGGTTGTCTTTTAGCTTTTCGCGGCCTTGAAAGATCGGGGGCATGGCGGCCTTCTTTCGATTTTTTCCGGAAGTGAGTGTGCTCCGCCCCTGTTTTAATCTTTTTCTTTCTTCTTCCACCGGCTTTGGTTCCACCCACATGTAACCTATTCCTGGTTCTTTGATCCTTTTCCCGGCAACCGGTTCTCATTAAGCTCTATTTCGACATGTGACGGTTGCCGTGGTTTCTGCAAATGTTTTTCGAGTCCGCTCTTTTCCCTTTTTTTCTGTCTGTCTTGCCTCCCCCGTTAAAGTTTAGAAAGAAAAGGTAACCTGGGGAGTTGGTTTTTTCGGGTCCCTAGACATCCCAGAACATTTCAATCTTTTCCGACCTTAGCCTTTTTTTGTTGTGTCTTCGCCACCGGAACCATTCATGCAGGCGGTTTTTTGGTCCCCCCGGGCCCTTTGGTGATTCGTTCTTTGCTTTTGACGACTTTCAGTACACGGTCATTGTCTTTCCTGGTGGCGCCTTTTCCCCCAACATTTTTTTTTTTTGTCCCTGAGCGAAATCACGCTTTTACCAGCCAATTCTTCCGTGGTGCTCCTGTTGGAAACGGCTGTCATTAACGTTTTGCTTCCCTTGGTTGTCTTCCAAAACAATGCTCGGCTTCCCAATTTGTCCCCCTTTTTTCCCTGGACAACGCCAATTCCCTTTTAAAACTTTTCAATTTGCTTTCCGGGCGGAACACTTTTTTTCGCTTCGGAACAACGAGCGACCTGCGATATGCCCCCCCTTTCCCCCGCCCAAGTGAATTTTGACAGCCTTGGGCGCTTGTCGCCTTGCTTGGTTTTCCCCGCGCGACTTTTTTCCCCCCTTGGATGTTTCCGGTCGGTGTCTACTTTTTTGCCGCCGGGGTTTTTGCCTTTTCTTTTCTGAGAGTCTCTTCAACGTGCTGCCTCGTTTCGGCTCAGACCCCTGTGTTTCTCCGTTTGGTCTCTTTCTTTTGTTCAGTTTTCGTATACGTGTTTTCTCGCCCCTTGCCCCTCCCGTCCTGGGACGTTGGGAGTTTCCACTTTCCTTCAACCCCTCCGCGCCAAGAAAAACTACTTTCCTCCATGTTGTTTTTCCGGTGCTTGGAACAGAGGTATTTGAAATTCTCCTCATTCGGCCGTGGTTTGTGTCCTACCTTGGAAATTACTTTCCATTCTTACCACACCTTTCGTGGTGTTCCGGGCTGGTAAAGGTTTAATCGTTTCTTTTTTTTCACATATCCAGGTTCCGGTTTTCTTTGGCTGCCTGTGTCCTTGCCGTTCTGGGCCCGGATTGTTTTCCTGTCTCTCCCCCCCCTAAGGGGGGCAGCCACCCATCCGTTCACTTTTATCTCCCCCCCTCCACATTTTTTCCCCTCGGTCGGTGGTTGTTTCGAGGCCCAGTTTCCTTCCCCTTTCTCGTTCCTCCTAGACCTGTTTGTTTGTTTCGTCACTCTTTGGGACTTTCCCCCGGGGTATTTCCAATGGCAAAACCGCCAGTACCCTCCAATTTTTTGCTGTAATGACTCCTTTCCAATTTTCCCGGTCTTTTGTTCACCCGTCCTTTTCCTTCCCCTTCCTTTGTTCGCCTACCCGTGCCTTTTCCTCCCCTTCCGTCGCAACCCCTTTTCAGTTTAACCCTTCTTGCTTTTTCCGTGCCCCCCTCTCCGTTGCCCTCCCTTTCAAACCTGTTTTGCGTGACCTTTTTTTTTGGTCCCCCTTTTCCAGTATGCGGAACCCTGCGAATCCGTTTTTCTTACTTTTTTTCTGCCCCGCTTCACCCATCCCACCAAAAAGTTTTGTTTTTTTTTTTTAGCGTGGCGTTGAAGTTCCCATGCTCCCCCCCCTCCCTCCTGCCGTTTGAAGGGCAGGGCGAACACCTCTTTATTCTATTCTCCTTCAAATCCCCCTTTTTTGATGTTCTTTTTTTATGCGTTCCCCTTCTTCCGGCAACCCCCCCAGGACCGACTTTGACCTGTCCTCCCCCCCGGCCGGCGTTTCACCTTCCCTCTTGCCCCCCTCGCGGCTTCCGTGGGACTGGCTCTTCCTACTTGCTTAACTAGCATTTTCTGTGGGAAGGGATTGTGAGGGGCCTGCTGTCTTTTTTTGTTTAGGTCTTTCGTGGTTTCTTTCTCTTCCCTCTTTCCTTTTTTCCTTTTCGTTTTTGTGTCCCCTGCTTGTTTTCTTCCTGTTCTTGTGTTCTTTGAGACCTTTTTCCCCCTTCAGGGACTTGCAGGTTCACTCCCCCCTTGTTTTTGAAAAAGTTCCAATGTCAACACCTTCTCCTCCTCCTTTATTTTCTTCCTTTTGGCTGGCCTCCTCCCCTTTCCGTGAAAGTCTTTTTTCCGTTTCCACTTCCCTCCTTTCTTTTTCTTCCACATCACGACCTCCTCCCGGGCCGTGATTTACGACACTTCCTACCTTTCGTTTTTCTTGTTTGTGGCGCTCCCCCTCCCTAGGTCGGACCCAGGATTTTTTCCCTTTTCCCCTGGGTCTGGTCTTCTTTTTCTTTCCCCTGTCCAACCGCCAGTTTTTTTTGTCCTTTTTCTCCTGTAGTGTGATTCCATGGTTGCCCACGGTCCCCCCCCCATTTTTCATTCCGTCAAACCTTTTCCTCATTCCAACCCCCCTCCCTTGCGATTTCTCGCTTAATCGCTTTGATTTGCCGGCCCTGACTTTTCCCCTTTATTGGGTCACCTTCCATTCTTGTTCCTTTGTTTTCCCTTTGTTCCCCACAAATTCTTTCCTTCGGCATTAGTCTTTACCTCCCCCGCTCCTTTTCAATTTTTGGTCCAAAGGCGCTTCGCCCTCCCCCCTTCTTTTTTTGTTTTTTTTACAGCATCCCTCTTTCCACCTCAACCCCCAACGTCTTCCCTTTTAAACCGCTGGTCTTTTTGCCGTTCAGTCCCCCTTGGTGAATTCTTTTCAAGGGTCCACCACCTGCTTTTTTTCTTTCCCCTTGGTCATATCTTGGATTTTTCCTCCCCTCGGGATTTCTTTCCCCCCCCAACGTGCCCCCTCCCAGTGAGAAGCCTTGGTTACCCCCTCCCCCCTCCTTTCGGATGAATTTGACAGACGCCGACTTTCCTTTTCTTTTCAGGTCGATTTTCTCGGCTTTTTTTTTCCTTTTGATTACAGTTTCTCCCCTTCTGAATGGTTGCCCATGGTTGTTTTTTTTGGTTCCCCAAGCTTTCTAGGTCTGTTTGGGTAACATTTCCGCCTCGATTCCCCTGCTCCTATTTTAACAAAATTTTTCTGTTATCCCTCCTTACCTGATGTGTTCTGTTTTTTGATTTATCTTTGCAGAAGCTGGCCGTGCTGACTGTTTCCTCTTTACATGCTGTGAATTTGTCTCTTAATACAATCTTTTTTCTCGATGTTTGCCCATTGAATTTCTCTTTTGTTGATTGTTCTAGACACCCTCACGCCAAGTTCCCTTCAGCCCGGAACCCCCCCACCCTCTATCGGTTCACGCGGAAGATTTTGTCCTTTCATTTCTCATTTCATTTTTTTCCATTTTTTTTTCACCCCGATTCCTTGTAACCTGGGTGGTTTTTTCCCCTCTCTTTACGGTGTTAGGGTTTGAAAAATATCCGTCTCCCCCCCCCCCCGTTTTGGGTTTGTGTTTTTTTTTTTTTGTTTTTTGGATCACTTCGGCTTTATTGGCTTTCGGCTCACGTGACAATTTGACCTCACTTCCCACCTTTCGATTTCACGTCCCCTCTTTCTTTTGAGAACAGCTCCTTTTTTTGGCGCCCCCCCCCCAAGTGTATGCAATTTGGACTTTTCAATGTAGACACCCCTCTTTTCCTTTTTTCTTCTTTCTGTCCCTTCAGAAGCCAACAACTGCTCAATCGATTTATTATTTTTCTGATTGGTTGTTTTTTCGTTTGGTTTACTTGAGGAACGATACTTGGGCTCAGGTAGTCGCTTGCTTTTCCCCCCCTGCTTCATGTCCCTTTTTTTTTTAGATCTTGTAAAGCACCGAGGGCGTTTTTTTTTAACCCCCTTCCCATTTTAAGGACTAACCCTTCCTTCCCCTTTTTCCATCAATCGGCGTCTTCTCATGTGGTTTTTTCCTTTGCTGTTCTCCAGGAAAACTAGGTTCTTTCCCCCCTTTTTCACCCTGCAAAGCCTCCGCGCACACCTCCGCTCAGCCCCCATTTTAGAATTTTCCCCCTCCCCCCCAGTTTGGTCCATTTCAGGGGCGGGTTGCTTTCCTTACGGTCGCGGCACACTCTCTTCCCCCTACCTGTCGTTCCGCGGCCCACCCCTCGTAATCCCCCTCGTAACCCTTTGGTGGTCTCTTTTCCTCCTCCGTTTTGTTTTTTTTTTTTAGGGTTTTTTCATCACAAAACGGATACCCCCCTCTCTGTGGGGACGGTCACCTACCCTTTTTTTCTCTAGTTTTTCCTCTCTCCCTCTTAGCATTCCCTTTCTCCTCCCCCCCCCCTCCATGTACTTTACCATTAACCCTTCCGTGTGTGTCCCCAACCCCATAAATTCTAATTTGCGTTTTTTGGTTCTCTTTTTGGGAGCTGCTTTGCGGTTGTTGTTCCCTTTGGAAAAAGCCTTGTTTTCCAGTGTCCATCTTCCACACTCCCTTTTTCTTCCAGTGGCGCCGTCCCTTCCTCCTTTGTTAATTGTATTCCTGGCCGATCGGCCTTCCTTTTTGAAGTGGATTTTTTTTGGACCGTTCTTCCTTTTCTTTTTTCCTGAGGCCTTTCCCCCTTCCCCCCCAAAGCGGCGCTTTGCCTTCCTTTCTACGGTTTTCCGCGAGTTCCCCGGATTTCCGCGGCCTACCCCAAGCTCCCTTTGGAACCCACCATAGTCCCCTGGTCGCCCTGCGGTGTCTCCTGTGATGCGTCCGCTATCGGAAAAAGTCGCAAAGCCTGATTTTTTTCCTTTTGGTAAAGGAAAACCGAGGTTCTCGTCCAGTTCCCCTGACCCCCCGCCCTGTTTCGCGCACCTTTGGTGGTTTTCCCACAAGCCCGCGGCTTCGTGTGGAAAGATGCGTGAAGCACCCTGTAAAGGCCCCCCCCAAATTACTGGACTTCTTCTCCCTTGCGCTCCCCTCCCCCCCCCTTTACGAAATGACGAAGTACTTTCTTTTTTCCCGAAGTGACAAATTTAGACTTTTTTGCCCCTCCCCTTTGCTTTGTTTATTTCAACCAAAACCACTTTTCTCCGGTCAGCGTTTGTAAGAACCAGTCTTTTCCCCCCCTCTCGATGAAGGGGCGGGTTCTTCCCCCTTGCGCGTCTCTATCTAGGTGTTTCTCTTTTTCCGCGATTGGAGTTGGGATGGTGCGTTTGCTTTGTTAGTTAGAGCGGCA
>Ga0179593_1358734_pt1 | contig 13629 bp, 17 predicted proteins | sample CZODoug2_1_08_16_FD_185931 | JGI IMG/M metagenome (GOLD analysis project Ga0179593, IMG submission 185931) | Vadose zone soil fungal communities from Angelo Coast Range Reserve, California, USA - CZODoug2_1_08_16fungal (PacBio error correction) | ecosystem: Environmental > Terrestrial > Soil >... | reverse complement strand
CTCACCTTGCGAATGGCCGTTCTGGACCTCTTTCGGCTTCGGAAGCAGCGCCTTTCCACCCTGTTTCATGTCCTTCGTCCACATTCCTAACCGAGTGGAATAACTCCTACCCTTTTCACCTCCCTAATTTTTCCTGCTTCCTGACCAGGCTCGTCCCTTCGTTTCAGTTACACAGGCCCCCCAGCCTATGAGTTGAAAGCAAGGTGAGCCTCCTTTACCATTAAGGTGTGAATTTATGATTGGAGCTCTCTTGGCTTGTTCCCTGGACTCACTTTTTGTAACCCAAGATCGTAAAGTCCCAGATTACCTTTAATTTTCTTTTCTCCTTCCTTGAGGTTGTCATTCCCGTTGTAAGGCTGGAAACGCGGTTCCCCAGGAACCGAGCATCCGCCTTTTTTTCCGTCAGGTCCTCTGAAGATTTTTTCTTCACTCAGATCGAGCCAAATTTTTCTTGCTTTTCCCCTTCAGCCTTTCCAGGCTCTTTTTTGTTTTCCAATACTTATTTGTGCGGGGGAATCGCCAGTCAACTCCTTTTTTCTCAATTTGGGAACTTTCTCCGATTCCTGCTTGAAACCTCAAGCTTCAGGGACAGGCTTAAATGGTTGCGTGCTCGCTTTAAGCCAGTATTTGGTCTTACAGCGTTGCGTCTACAACCCCACTCACAGCTTTTCTCTTCTTCCTCCTCCCTTGGGCACCTCTTCAGCCGCAGATTATTATCCGACAGCTCTTTTTCTCCTTTCTTGCATCCACATTTTCTTGACTGAAGGCGAATCCTGACTTTAGCTCCAAACCCCTCGTTTTTGGAGGTCTGTCTCCGATTCCCAGCTTCCGTCATCGATCTCTTAGAACCAGTCGTCCCCTCATTTTCCTTCTCGCTTCGGCCCTAAATTGGTTCCCAGTCCCAAATTACTTTCCCCCGCCAACCTGCCGCCTGGAATCTCATCGCCGGTGCTTCTGCACTTTTTCCCATGACGTTTCTCTCCTTCTTTTCTTTTTTTCCCTGATTAAAAGTTCATCTCTCTCTCCTTTTTTTTGAGTCTCTTGTTTACCTGTTTGGGGCAGCTCGGAAAGAGGGAGATTCCCTTCCTTAGAGGCAGATTCACGCGGCAATATGGCACTTTTTTGTCCTTTCTCTGCCGTTATGATAAGTACCGTTTTGCAGGATTTTTTTCAGGAATTGGGCGTGGTCCCGATACGGGTTGTGTTTTTGGGGGCCCCGGACGCGAGGGGACCTGAGTTCAGATGTCTGTTCGTGCATCGGTCGATTCCGGCCGTCTTCATTCGTCTCCAGTTCATCCAAAACCCGCAGAATTTTTTCTTTCTTCTTTTTTCCCGCGTCTACGAAGGCCGTCAAAAGCGGCGTACGCCTCCGCTGTTTCCGAATCGTTCTGCGGTCCCTGACCTCTTACACATGGCTGGGACATACGAAAGCCGTGTTTGGTTTTTTGTTTCTCCTTCCCCGCTGTACACTCCACAACTTCCCACGTGTTTGTCTTCCACTCACGCACTTTTTTCATTTCCTGGTTTGCGTTTCGTTTCCCTGCAGGATCGCCGCGCACAGGATTCACTCCCCCTTTCCCCTCCTTGATTTCTTGTATTCCCCGAACTAAGGAGTTCAAGTATTTTAGGGTTGTTTCCTCTTCCCATTGCCTCTATTCCCGTTTTTCATCCATTGAATGGTTAAAAGGCGCGAAAAGATTTGTTTCTGGCCTGGTACCTACATCTTCGCGGTCTCGTCACAATTCCGGAATATAGGTGTAATTTTTCCTGCTTTTTTCGCGGTGCAACTTCGCCTTCCCCTCACCTTCCCCCGGCTCCAATTCCCCTGTTTCTACGTGACGCATCTTTGTTTTTCCACTGCACTTTTCAGCCTTTCTGCTCCGCCCCTACACCTTCACCAAAATGACCTTCCCCCAGTGGCTCGCCATGCTTTCATCCTTTTGTTTGGGCCTGTCGGAAACCTTCTCTTTTACTCTTCATTGAATGCTCCCCCCCGACTTGCGTATGTTTTGACAATTCCGGCGGCATGCCCCTCTTTGGCGTCTGCATGTTACGAGGCCATGCGTATTTTTTTCCAGGCGGGCTGAACGGAATCCGACGCGTCCATCCCCCTTCCACATTCGCCCGAGTGTTCTCTCTTCAAGGAACTTTCCTTTCACGCGCAGGCGGGCTTCATCGCCTTTATATCATGCTCCTTTTTGCCCAAAGAGGTCTTTACGCCTCTGCGCAAAAGCCACGGTGATAGGCGTCCCTTTCCATCTGCATTCTCCTCAATTCGATTTCTTTGACGAGCTCTGATTTTTTGTAATGGTGATATTTCGTGCGGGTTTGACTTTTATGCGGTCTGACCGGAAGCGCACGGGAACCATTTCGATGGCCGTAAGTGTTGAGCTCTTACTTTCCCGCATGTCGGTGCCCTCTTTCCTGAGCGCTCACCCATTGTCCCCCCCGTCGTTTTTTTCTTCTTCGATAATGGGTTCACCTTAGCTTCTTTTTTTTTTGCGTGGGCACCTCCCTTGGCGAGACGCTCCCGGCGAAGCGCGAACTTTTTATTTCCTTTGCACCGCTTTGTGCTCGTCGTTTTTAGATTTCTGCTTCCCCGTGAACGCTTTCTCCTGTGCGGGTCCCGGTTCGCCTCTGGGTTTTCGTGACCTTCGGGCCGTCCGCGCTTTTTCCTTCCCCCCAGGATTGTTCTTGGTGAAATTGGCGCGAAGTCTGGTTTGAAAGTTTTTTTTTTTCTGGTTCTGGGGAAAATGCGCTCAAGCGGGTTGCCTTTTTTTGGGTGATGTTGGAGTGATGCGATTGCGTGGTGTGAGCCTTTCACGCGAGTAGGGGGTCTAGTCTCCCCGCGTCTCCCTCCTTCAGTTTGGTGGAAGCTGGGTTTCGCCCCTTTTTGGTCGTATCAATGCACTACTCTTCCGAGAAGCCTCACACTTGTTTTTTTTTCCCAGGATCCCTTATTCGTTTCGTCCCATCCCTAGGGAATTCGAAACGACCCTGACTTTCATCCGCCTCCGTTTCGCCTGACGCCTGCCCTGATGCGGCCATCGTTTCGTCCACAAAAATTGATTGCCCTTCACTCAATTTTGGGGTTTCGCTGCTTGCCTTGGGGAGATCTGATGAACTGTCAATACGACGTTCAATGCGCGTGACCCTCCTTGTCCCGTTTTCCCCGGCTTTCTCGACCGGAGGCGTGTTTTGCCGACCACCAAACGGCTGGTCTTTCATGTGCATTCCGGGCTTCGGGAAGATCCATGTTGATACTCCCTTTTGCTGTTGGGTCCCCCCCTTTCTGACCGACGCAGTTCCTGTCCTCTTTCCTTCCCCTCTCCCCCATTTTGAGGCCATTTTTACTTTGGCAAGGTACAAGGATGTTTAGTGCGTTTTTTCCTTACAGGGCAGGTTTTTTTTTTGGGCCGGGTCGTTGATTCCAGCGGAGATCCGCAACGCGCCCTTTTCCGGTCCTTCCCCGCCATTCCACACCGTTTCTTACCAGGCTCTTTTTTCTTCGCAAGCGCGTGCGGCGTCTTCCCTTCTCTCGTTTTCTTGAGGATACGATCTCCCGTTGTTTGTGTTCGTTTCAGAGATCGGATCCTGCGCAATAGGAGTCATTAGAGCTTTCCCTTTCCTGCTTCACGTTGCTCGAAATCCAAAGAGGCTGTTGATTCCTTTTTGATTCCCTTTCCTCGGAAGGTCGCGCGAACATGCGCGTTCTTTCTCCTCTGAATCGCCCGCCGGTACGATGGTGTCGCGGTGGTCACGTCGGTTCCCCGGTTGCCTTTTTTTGAAACTTGCCTCTTCAGTGATTGGAAAGAAGATTGTTCGGTCCTGGGAGCCTGAGGACTGCGAGGACTTTGACCAACAGCATTTTTGCAGATAGCCCCACTTCTCGTTCACCGGCTTCTTTCTTCTCGCGCACGTGGTGGCGCACCACGCCCTCTTTCGTTTCCTCGAAATGCCGAGAACCATTCGAGATCCGGCGGGATCGCTTTCTTATTTAGGGAATCCATAATCTCAGACCTTCCATGCGCACCCCCCGCAATTTCCAGTTCTGGGCATCAACTTCCCGTTCCCATACGATTGGCGCTCGTATCATGTTGCTCCTTCGACCTTGCGGATGCTTCCGGGCGATTGTACGAGGGCCACACGTGCTTTTGTCAGCGACGATAAAAGTCCTCTCACTGCAGGAGTTGCTTCTCGGATCGGTCGGACCTTTTACTTAAACTTTCCACTTTTCTCTATTCCTTCCTTTTTGCGCGTGTCGTTCTCCCCTTACCCCTTGAATCCGTTGAATGATCACCCGCTTAGCGACTCTCCTCCTCCTTGTAAATCCTCCCTTCCGCGCCCGGATTTAGTATATTCATTAACTTCACCTCCTTCTTTGCCGCGCACTCTTTTTGACGAGGCGCGGGACGGCGAAGTCCTCGCCAATGCTCAGGCCCTGCCCCTGACTACAGGTACAGCGTTTCCTGGCCGGATCCCGCTCCACACTCTTCCACTCGCGGGTCCATTTTTAGTTCTATGCGCCTTGAGCGCATAGGTCTTTTTCCCCGTATTTTTTTGGTGAACCCTGATCTGCAGCAACTCGCGCGTGAGCCCTCGTGTTTCTTCCTCGATCTTATTTGCGGAGCGACATGCCGTGCACTCCTCTCCACTTACCTTTGGTCCCTCTGCTGGCGTGCGCTTCCGTCTACCGGCATCAGCGTTGCTACTTTCACATATCCCCGCCTCTCCCTCTTGCGCGGTCTTGACCCCTCGCGCAGGCGGCGATGAGATGCGACAGAAACTAGCAGTCTTCTGGCTTTCTCCTCTGCCTTCGTCAAGTTTTTCTTCGAAAAGAATCATGAAACTTTCCTCCGAGTTTTTCGCCTGCTTTTTCCCTGTTACCAATTTCCTTGAAGAATCGTCCCCCCGTCTTGAGAATGGCCTTTCTTGAATTTTGATTCCGGCAGAGCTTGTAACCAATCTTCCATCTGCTCTTCAATGCATATCCCATGAGTTGCCCGCCTTACTTGAACCGCCCAAGTCATTCTTTATCAATCCTTGTCCTCGTTGCTTTCGAATTGCCCCCGCCTTCCTATTGGAATCAATGGCTGAGAGACTTCCCTTGTAAATTTTTTGTGGGAATTTGTATTGCCTTTTCCTTCTCGTTTTTGCTGGAGTTTTTTGTTCCCCCAGATTCGTCCCCGTTCTTTTCCCCCTGCAGTTTCATTTGTCGCGGACTTGGGGTTCTTAACACTTGACGCGAAACGGCTCTTCCACAGATTTTTACCAGATCTTCGACTTTCGTCCGACTCGCCCCCGATTTCTCACTGCTGCCGCGCCGAGACAAAATATTGTGCCGCGGTACCATTACGGATGTCCCCGGACCTTTGAGTATATTTTTTTGCACCCCTTTTCCCATACTCACGCCGTTTTTTCGGTTTTTGGACGCTCATGAACTCCCGGTTTTTTGAATTGAATTTTTTGCCCGGTGCGCGCGATCCTTCCGACAACTCAGATTCCCCCATGTGAGGCGTTTCTGTTGAGCTTTTTGGGTCGGGCAGCAAGTTCTTGGTTCTTTCCCTTTTCTTCCTACCAACCCCGAACAACGTGTTTCTTTGGACCAGCGCAGGGGACGAAGGTAACGGCCGCTTCGATTCTATTACGATTTCTGCCTTCTCTTCCGCCCCCTTGTCGGTCATCAATTCTTTTTTGCTCGGCGACGCGTTAATTAGCTCCCATTCCTGTTTTTGGCTGCGGAGTCGTCCGAATTCCAGTTCTACTCCTAGGTTACGTGCACGGACCGTCCCACGGACTCATTCGGCTTCGCCCCGTTCATCGGGACCATTAACCCTTCAACCGACGTTCGCAACGCCTGGATTTCTTTTCTCCAGGACCCTATACCTTCAACATCCCTTTACGTGTGGTCCACCTCCCTCTTCCGATGGCCCCCGATGCCTTACCTCGATGCCCCCCCAAAGGCTATCTTAATACTTTTTTTTAGATAGATTTTAGGAAATGTTTGTGTTGGCCAGTGGCAGAGTGGTCAAGCTGGTTCGTTTGTGCATGCGTAAGAGTCGCCGATTCCTCGGCAATATGGCCTTGCTAGCCGGCTTTTCTTCCCGGGCGTTGTTCATTTGGCGTACAGGAATTTTTTGGGGGTCCCGATTTAATTTGGCATCCGCTCTCGGGCCCTGTCTTTCGATTGTGCTCTTCCTCGGAAACTCTCTCGGCGGATCTGTACTTGACAGCCGTCCCCCACAACCCTTCCATCTTTTTGATTCCTTTTTTCTCGTCGCCCGGTTATCACTTCCGCTGGTATAGACTGACTGCTCTTTCGGTCGTATCCTCCTCAGGCCCCTGGGACCTTCGTTCCTGGGTTTATGGACAATTCTCCTCGTGTTCGTTTTTGGGGTCTTTTCGCGGCCCGTTTTCTTTCTCCCCGAACCAAACATGAAACGGTCGTCCCCCGCGAGCACCGGTCACTTTACCTTCTTCTCCCCCGTTCCTGGATTTTTGAGGTTTCAGCCGGTATCGATTCGCACGTATCCCCAATTCAGTGTCGCCTCCTTTTCTTTTTTAGTTCGAACTGCCGGAGCCCTTTCGGTTGGCTCCTTTACGAATTTTCCGGGCGGCCCTTATGGTTTCCAAGTCCTCGGCACAGAGTGGCTCGATGGCAGTTCCTTGAAGAACATCGGCGAGGTTCTCTTCAACACTTTTCCTGGAAATCTCGGTTTCCGTTGGGAACTTTTTCGAACGCCCGCATTGACTTTTGGCGACAGAAACCCACTGCGGATCGCGCGTGGACTAATCGTGGGTTACCGAGCTCGCTGACCAGCATCCCTGCGCAGCAAAGACACCTTACCCCCTGCCCCCACAGGCCGGCTAGTCCGCTTACTCCTGATGCTTTTTTCTGTGAAACCGAGGTGTTACGATGCATTGACTTCCTTTCCCTACCAGACATAGTTGGGTCTGCAATTGTAAGGCGGTTGACCACTCTGGTTTGCGATCTCAGTTTCGCGGCATTCGTGTTTTCATGCCCCCTCTTCCTTTGTAATTCGGACGCTCCTCACGGACTTCCAGTTACTGTTTCCTTCCTACAAATGTGAACTCGCCAGGGCGGGCAGCTCGCGTCCCGATATCATGATTCGTTTCGCAAACTTCTTTTTCGACCGTTCTTCGCCAAGCCCTCCGGCGGGGCGGTGTTCACTTTTCAATTCGATCCTTAACTGCTGTCGTTTTTTGACTCTCCTGCTGCCGTTTTCATTAAATGACGAGGGGTCTTTGGTCGGGCGCAACTTTATCGGGTATGAAGGCATTTGCACGCCAGAGATGTCCAGTCCGTTGTTCTTTTCTGCCGTGCATGTCGCCCAGGTTTGATCATCCCTGCCGTCACCCCTTGCGAGTGGTCGATCCTGGTTTACAGGGGGTCCTCTTCGGGGGGTTTCTCTGGCGACCTGGGGAGATTGTAGATACGGTCTATCGATCCGGCTCCTCCTTGGCTCGAGTTTTTGTTGCCCCTTTTCTTTTTCGGCCTGACCGCCAGTGAAAATTCGTAACTTTTTTTGGGCTTTCGTTTTTTCCCTGGGCGCGGCCTTTCGGCCGGTTTCCTTGCGTCACCAGAGGAGTGGCGGACCTGGTCGCTTGGTGGTTCCGTTTTTTTGGTCCACTCTCGCAAAGCCGGGTTTCTTTTTGGGACGTTGATGTACAAGAGTAGGGCGCCCAGATCGGGTGTCGCACCCTCTCTTTCTTGTTTGGCTCACGGACATCTTCACGCGTTCCTCGGTTTTGTAATTGAATTTTTGTCTTTTAAAAGGGCGTGTATCACACTGCACCTTTACGCCTCTGGACGAGTCCCGGCCCCCCCTCTTGCGTTCTAACTTGATCACCTTCGTCGCTCACCCAATCGGTTCCTTTCTTTCCCCTGGCCGCCATCTCTTTCGCCGTTAGGTCGTCATGACGAATTGACTTACGATGCGGCCTTCGTAAAAACAACCCAAATGATGTGCCCGACTTGAAAGTTTTTGGGCGCTCTTGTCTGGCGTTATTGGATTCCGTCCCAATCTGACAGGGCATTAATGTCTCGCTCTAGATTGTTCGTCCGTCCTTCTTAGGCTATTACTCCTTTCTCGGCGTTGTTTTTGAATGACCACCCCCAATACTTATTGGCGATCATGGGCTTTCCTGTTTTGTCATTTTATTTTTTCCCTTGGCTATCTTGGCAGATCTGCTGTTTCCTTTTATCTTTGCAAGTCCCGAGTCTTCGGTCCCTGCTCAATTCTGCTGGCCATCCTAAGGATGGCAAGGTTAAAGGCCCCTTTGAATTTTTCGTTTCTGTTTCCCCCTCTCCATTCGGGACCGGCCGGGGTGTGGCTTGGTCTTTCCATCTTTCTCGTCATCTCTTCGTGTTCAGCGGGCCCTCTAATGACTCACACAGTCGCTTCACCTATTTTTTCGCAGCGCAGCTGACGGCTTAGAGGTCACCTCGGCGTTACGCTTCTTCTCGGGCTGCACCCTATTCCTCAGCCTTTTTTTTTGTTAGGAGATCGGATCCGCTGCCTTCTGTTTTTCTTTTTCCTTCCTCCTCCCGTCCGGCGCTGCTGAAGCCCCCCCAGAGGATGATGTTGATGTTTATGTCGATAAGGGGCCCGCGCGATCATGCGCGTTCGATATCCGCTGTTCCGCCGGCTTTTCCGTTTCCCTGTTTTTCTCTGTGTTCCATCTCGGTGCCTTTGTGTTTAAATTTCCCTCCTCCTTTTCTTCCTCGAGGCGCGGTCCTGCATTTTTTATAGACGACTGCGTGACGGCTACCCCTCTGATCTTAAGATCGCCAAATTGATCGACCCGAGTTCACGGCCCATGCCCTTGACTCTTCTCTCCGTTGGTGGCTTCCCAACGCTCGGCCCCTTCGTATGGCGAAATCCCTGGCGTTACCTCTTCTCTGCAATTGCTTTCCCTATTAAATTTTCTCCCCCCGATCTCCGCGGCCAGCAGGGCACCCCCCCGCCAATTTCCCACGTTCCGAGGTTTTCATCTTTTTTTTTCCTCTCCAAAATGTTTGCTCTTCTTAACTGGTCCGTTCCTCACTTCTGGGCGGCGTCCTGTCCAGCACTTTTCTCTTCCGATGCCGCTGCTTGAGTCCCCTGAAGACCTGGCTCCTTGCGTCCCGGCCAGGAGTTTGACTTGCCTGTCTCGGCTTTAGTAGTTTTTCGTGAAATCACTCGCCCACCCCCCGTTGCGCCTCCCATCTCACCCGCTTCGGCCGTGTCCTTCTTTGATGGACACACCCGACTTTTCGTGCTTCTCAACAGCTGCGCGTGACTCTCCTACTCGTTGACATCAACCCAATTCAGTCTCCCTTCTGATTCTGCCCCCTACCCAAGGAAAATCACCTCCCTTTCCAATTCCGGCACTCTTTCCAGAAGTGCTTTTTACTTCCGAGTGCGCGCCCAGCTCGGCGACCCCCTTCCATACCGGCTAACTGTCGTGATCCACCGACGAGTTCACCAAATGAGGGGGTGGAGTTCTTCGATATTGTTTTCTAGAGCCCTGAACGTTCTTGGCCCCTTGCTGAACCACTGACCTTCCTTTTTTTGCAACCATGGATCGTAGCAAATGCGTCGAGACAGTGGTTGAGCTGTTTTGTCATCTATTCCTCTTTCAGCAATGACGTTTCACGATCGCTCCAAGGAACTTGATGTCTTTCTCTTCTCTTACCGTTTTTGACCCGGCATCGATTTTATTCAACCCTCTCTCCCCCTCCCTCTTCCCGCGGCAGCAGGCCGCGCTAGATTTGAGGCGATGGTCTCCTGCACCGCACATACGCCGGCGTATGTCTTGAGCGATGCCCCCGTCTCAACTTTCTGACGCAAGGTTCATGCAGATACCTTCTGATTGCTTACGGCTTTTCCACTTTCCCTTTTCCTTGCCTGAAGTATTGTTTTGTATTGGAACTTCGTTATTCCGGAAGCAGCGCCTGGAACACAGCCCGGCATCTTCGTCCACTGGAAGAGTTGAATCCTCCCCAATTTCCTTACTCACTTCCCTCGGTCTCGATTTTCTGCCTGTCAAATTTGCATCTGCCCCCGCAGTTCCGGAGGGGGACAGAAAGGGCCTGAGCCGGGTGTTTTTTCAACGGTTCTGGTGGTTCCTTTTATTTTTTTTGAGCCGGGTATGCTGTCGGTCTTCCCCTCGGTGCCCCCACAGATTTCCGTTCGACCCGCCGTTCATTGTTCCTGATTTGTCTGTTAAAGTTGACGCTGCAAACGGCGCCTTCCACTTGAACTAGATTCAGCGTGAAGCCTTCCCTCGCCGTTTTTTTGTTTATTCCTGCTGTCCGATCTTTCTTCCCAATCTGTTGCGCGGGCGACAACCTCAGGCTGCCGCCCGGGGAACTCGTCGTATTCTTCCTCTGCCCCGAAAAAGCTTACCTTTTTTTTTTGGGGAAATCTCCTCGAACTCAATTCTTCCCCCTTTCTTTTCATCCGTCGCCGCGATCTCTTCCATTCCCCTTGAAGGATGATCCTGGTGATCTTTGAGTTGCTAGTTGAGAAAGTCATTTTTTTCGAGTTCTTTAAAAACCAATCACCACTTCTTTTGTTTCCCCCAGCGCCAGGGGACTAATTTTAAGGGTTTTCGAAAGAGCCTCTCGTAAGAAGGGTTTCCCAGTCATGCACAGTTCTAGGTCGTGCTCCGGCGACTAGAAAACAACGTTCCGATCCCACTTCTTTTCTGCGTTTGGTCTTCGGGATCCAGACTTCCAGAATCTCCGTCATTTTCGTTTTCCGGATTACTCCACAGCACCATCGGATCTTTTGGACGCGCGCGTGCACCTTTCATCGGGGACCCCCTGCCAATTCCTTCCCCCAATCAAATTTACCTCCTTGCCTTTTATCGCCGGGCACGACGCCCCTTTTCCATATTTTCGATTTCACGCGATCCCCCTCATGCCTCCCCGACGCTTGTCCCTCCCCCTTTTCAAAAATTTCCATTTCTCTTCCTCCTCCCGTTGGTTGTTGGCTCTCCTTTAGGACCCTTTTTTTTTGGCCTCGAGGTTTCCCATAGGGGGTAGTCCAGGCTTTTTTCGTGGTTAGCTCCCGAGTCCAAGAGGCAATCTGTCATTTTTTTGCCCTTCTATTGCGGCGGACTCTTTTCCTTTTTTTAGTTGTCCGTTCATTGGCGTTGAGGCTGTTTTTCGTGGGTCCAGATTTCAGGTTGGCTCCCGCGAGCTTCATTTGTGTCCTTTCTTTTTTTCCTTCGGAATCCCTCTGACTTCGTCTATTTCTTCGACAGCACGCTCCAAACCCCGCATTTGCATTCGCTCAGTTCGTGTCGGGCTCCGTAACCTTGGCATCGACACTTCTTACTCGATCCTTGGTTATCATCCCCCTCCTTGGCGGACCTTTTTTTTGTCCCTGGCGCTGTCTCCATTTCGTTTTTCTTCTTTTTTCGTAATGGCGCGGGACTTTTTTAACAATGAACCGTGCGGCTCTCTCCCCCCTCCATCACTTCTTCAGGTTCATGTTCCATAGGATTCGTGCCTCACCCCCCTTCTTCAATCCCCTTCGCCTTTTTCTGGAGGCGATCCCCGCCCTCCGGTACCGTGATCCAGTCAATTATCTTTTGAAGACTTTTATCCCAACCGCAGTTCCTTACTCCTCTGCACTCGGGCGCACATACAAATCAAAAAACCACCCAAACACACAAAAAACCCATGAACACAATCTGTATGGAGTCCCAAGGTCAACCGAAAAACAGATTGAGCCCTCTTTCTCCCTTGTATCATTCCGTGTACGCACGCCCAGGCGAAAAAGTGATTCACGTCACTGTTATTATTTTGCATGTGGAATTTAGTTTTTTCTGTTCAGTTACCTATACTCACGGTTCTTTTTCTCCCATGTCCGCCTTCTCTCTTTTCCGGAATCTTGTTTTTCCCTGGGATGATTAGGCAGTAAGCAGACCACCATCCCCACCCTCCACCACATTTCCCTTTTCCCCTGTCGGCTCGTTTCACTCCGCTTCTCTGTCTGTCGTTCCACCTTCCTATTCGATGAATTGATCAGACTTCCCGGATTTAGTGCTTTCTTGCAAATTGTAATTGCGGTGCAACTCTGGTGCGTCTCATGCATGTGTGACGCTTCCCATTCTCTTTTTCCCGTTCTGTCTTCCTGAATTCAGATTGCATACTTCCCTTAGAAAGGCCGTTTTCGATTCTTAAAGTTCAACATTACGTGAAACGCGAGGCGGAAGATAGCTTCTTCTCTGGATATCATTTTCTTTCGTTAACTCCTTTTTTCTCCCCTGCCTCCTGCGTCCCTCCCCAGATGGGTCCCGGTGTGTTCAGTGGCAATCGCATCTTTTCGACCTAGACTCTTCTTGGGTGTAGCCCTTGCGAGGTCCTACTGCTGTGGGTCTCCTCTTTTTTTTTTTTCCTCACCGTTATTCCGTTCCTGACTTAAAGAGCCTCCTTTTCGATTTCCCATTTACGTTTCGTCCCGATCGTGCCCGGCATTGTCGTCAAGTTTGAAGATCTTCTCCACACGGCTTTCACTTCCTTTTTTCTCCCGGCTCTTTTTCCCCTCGTCCCCCTCCTTGGGGGTGCGATGGGCCTAACCTTTTCTTGGACTATCAAGGCGATATTCTTCCTCCGGCTCATGCCGGTCACGCGATTTGCCATCGTCTTTTGGCCGGGCGAGAGCATTAACAGTTCGCGTATTAGGTTTTGAGGGTGCCTTTCTCCTATCATGTTTCTCCCTTTCTTCCTCCTCGCTCTTCCCTAGTGGCGGAAATTGGTTCAGTCGGTTTTTGAAGTTATTTTTTTCGCGCTATTTGCAGCGTCCTTGGAGTGATGTACACGTGAGTGCTGAGATTTCCTCCTCCAGCGGGTGTTTTCCGAAATCTCGTCTGGTTTGTCTGGTTCCGTGCCCCCTTTTTCGGTCGGGAGATTCCTTGCAACACCGCAACCTGGTTTCGCGGTCTTCTCCCCTCCCTACTTTGACTCTTGCAGAAGTGCCTTCCCCCTTCTGGGGCGCCCGTTTTTCTTCCGCTCCCAGTCACCTCCGTCCCATTTCCCCTCTTCCCGGCGGGCCCCTCCTTGAAGGTCGAAATGTCTCACTTTTTGATTTATCTTCAATCGTATTGGAGTCGTTTTTCCCCCAAAAAATTGATCCTCCTTCCCCTTTCTTTTTGGTGCGATGATTCCGTTCTAGATTCTGTTCCCGTTTCAATCGGAATGGGTTTGCCCCTCCCCCCTCCTCTTCTCCTTGTCGTTCCTTTCTTCTTTCCTACGCACCGAGGCCTTTTTTCGGCGCAAAAAAATAGGAGGCGAGATCAGGGGGCATGCCGGTGAACCTCGGCAGATCCATTTGGCTATATTGCTATGTTTTGTTTCAAGCGTATCGCCTCGTCGTCTCTTCTTCTTCCCCATCTGTTTCCCCTTCCTGTTCTTTTTTCCCAAGTTCAAGGCCTTTCATATTTACAGCGACACCCCCTTCTTTCCGCCGGCGCGGTCGCGGTGATTTCCAGCGTTATGATACCTCGCATTCGTGCTTGGGGTTTCTCTCATGCTCTTTTTCCCCTCCCTATTTCTTGTATTTTTTCTCTCCCTCCTTCCCGCGGTGGTCATCTGCGAACGAGAATATTGCGCGG
>Ga0179593_1313882_pt1 | contig 13629 bp, 15 predicted proteins | sample CZODoug2_1_08_16_FD_185931 | JGI IMG/M metagenome (GOLD analysis project Ga0179593, IMG submission 185931) | Vadose zone soil fungal communities from Angelo Coast Range Reserve, California, USA - CZODoug2_1_08_16fungal (PacBio error correction) | ecosystem: Environmental > Terrestrial > Soil >... | reverse complement strand
GTGGACATTTCTTCTCACGCACCCGACCGTGTTGCATGCTGTTTGTCTTCCCAAGTTCGTCGTCAGAGTGCGGCCTACGTCCGGACGGGGTGACCTAAGTATTCAAGTCCCCGGGTATTTTTTTGACGTTTGGTTTCACTTTTCCCTTTATACTCAGCTCTACGCCAATTAGCTTCTAGCTCTAGTCGGGGCCGTGTAACGCTCCCAGGACTGATGTTTCTCACGAATTGGCCTTTCCTTTTTTTCCCCTGAGTCGAGTTCCCAGATATCTTTTGGTCCCGGTTCCCTTTTTCTCCGGGGCGTCGCGCCTTTTCTCCGTCCTGGCCTCGGGTGGGGCTAACATAGGTTCTTCCCCCTCATTTTTTTCTCCTGTGGTGTTCCAGTTTGTAATTTTTTTTCTCTTTCCCTTCCTCTGCCTAAATGATTGAACACGGCTTTCCCGGTTTCCCTGATTCTCCTTTTTCATCCTTTCTTCCTTGATGTGGACTGACCCTCTATTCGTCCCTGGTCTGAAAGCACCGGCCCTTCTCTTTTTTAGTTTCCTCGTAACCCCTTACTCTCTTTACTGACTCAGCTGGCACCGTCCCCCCCCTCGTGCTCTGTCAATGTTCGTTCTAGCTGCTCTTCTTCCTCTCTTTCTGTTTTGTCCCAGCGCGAAGCAGTCCGTGCGTCGAATTGATTTTTCCCCTCAAGTCCCAAGCCAAAGCCAGGGGAGCTTTTATTTTCCTTCGCTTTTCCTCTTCCAAAAGACCTGTGTTAGGACACATTCGATTTTGCAGTTTTTTTTCCCTTTTCCGTTATCCTTTTGGCGTACATGGCAATTACAGATTAGGAAAGCCCCCTTTTCCCCCCCTCCGAAATCCTTTTCATAGTCTTTTCCGTGTCCACTTTCCTCCAACCCCTCTGTCCTGCCAGCGTCAATATGAGGTGCCATACTATCTGGATACTTGTTCATACCGGGCCACTGTATTGACCTCGTTCCTGGACTATGTTCCTTACTTTTTACCTTCCTTCTCGTACAATCCCATGGGCGCGATATACGGCCTTATGTTCTCCCTCTATAGCTTTCCTCTTCTCAATGTACTCTTTGTCCCTCTTTTTTTTTCGGACCCGCGTTTCAGGCTCTCTCACTTTTTACTTCTTCCCACTCTTTCTTCTTCGGTCTTACCCCTGCCTGCGATCACATCCAGCATCGTTTCCCCCCTCTCAAATCGACAGCTGTTGAAGACAGCTCTCCCTCCAAACCTCGCGTATACTGTAAGCTCCTATTTTTCCCTCCCCCTTTTTTCTTCAATTTTCCTCCTTTGTTGATGAGAGGTTGGTTCGACCCTGGTCGGATTTGCCCTTTGGGAAACGATTGGATTGACGCTTCTTTAGGTATGAATGTTCTATCTCATGGACCGTTAGTTTTTCGAGTGAGCCTGTCAAGCGGTTTTCCCCCCCTTTTTACAGAGTCCTTTGGCAGAGTCGCTCGTTGTTTTCCATGGATCCATACCATGGACGGATATGTCCCGGGGCTGCGGAGGACTACTCGCGGTTCCTTCCTTTTTCCCGTTCACTCTTTTTCCCCTTTGCCCGGTTGCCAGCTAGCATTGATGTTCTCCTTCTTTCCCCTTTTGAAATCGCTCTGATGTTTCCGCTGAATTCACGGACCCCAAATTCCTATTACAAAATTTTGCTCTCATTGGATCGTTCCTACTTTGGAATGCCAGTACGCAATGGATTACCTCTTCCCTTTGGATAGTTTCTGTCCCCATGAAGTGTGTTTTTTTTTTGCCTCTTTCCCTCGCGCGAGAAAACCTCAAACGTCCCTCCTCCCCTTGCTTTGCTGGTTCTTTTCTTTTATCTCCATAAACGCGCCGTGACTGCGTTATTCTGGTACAAAACGCCCTTTCTGTCCTTTATTCCTTACTACAATATACGACATTTCCTTTGTCTCTTTTTCCGCTTCTTGGCCTTAAGTAGTTACAGTCGGGGGCGTTACGTTCTCCCTTTCTCATTTCAATACGTTTGAAACTTGCTCCAATGGTTTTTACATTCTTTTTCTCATGTCTACCTCACGTTCTTTTTCGCCCTTCGACTGCTCCCTTCACATAACTTTTTTCTTTATACTTCTGCCTTGGTCGTTCTTTCTCTGGAGTGGTGGCATTACACCCTGGCACCTCCCCTCTCCCCCTTATTTGATTTTCCCATTCCACCATAGCTGAGTTAACCTTCCCTAGGTCCGTCTCACTTTCCCGACGACGCACAGTCGTCTTTTTTCTTTCCACCTCTTTTTCCCCGAGCGTGAATAGTTCCCTTCAAGTTTTGTGATTATCACTTCGGCTCCCAGCATATTTTCGTCCCCTCTCGGCTTTCGTTTTTTTGTTACTCCTCCCTTTCCAATGGGTACTGGAGGTGAGGCTTAACCGTCCTTTGCTGACCGAGCTCTTTTGAATAACCTGCTGGTAGTATACTGGCTTTTTTTCTTTCCCGTCTCCCTTCCTCCCTCTGGTGACTGCGCCGAACTTGTTCTTCTCCCCCTTTTACCGGTCGTGGTTCGTTGAATCTTGGCATTAATACATCGTCTATGCGTTCTGGTCCAATCTGACGGACGAAATGAACTCCTCTTATTTTATTACCTCTTTTTCTGTCTAACCGTGATGCGAGTTGTGGTTTAGCTCTTTTTGTTTTTTCCGGGGGTCGGCGATTCTCCGTTGCTTCTCAGCAACTGGACTTGACCCTTTTTTGTGGACTGACTCTGCACAGAGACTCGACCTTTTCTTTCTTTCTAACACCAGACGCAGCTCTTTCTTTTGTTTTTCGAATCCTCCCCCCTCTTGATGTCCCAACAGGCTGCATTAATTTAGGCTTTCCACCCCGTCCACCCCAGTATTAGCCGTTACACGATCGATCTTTTCTCGGCGCTCTGCAGTGGTAAACGACTCAACCCTCTTCCTTTCTTTGGCCATCCTTTGGGCGATGCTCGACGACTCCTTGACCGTGCTAACTTTCCGCTGGGGCAGCCGGCGTCGAGGTGGTCAGGACCTGGTTTTTCTCTTTTGTTTGTTTCCTCCGGGGCCCGAGAAGGCGGCTCGTTTTACTGTTTCATCTCTTCTTTCGCTCCATTCGGTCCATTGTTGGACTTTTTTGCTTCCTTTAGAGCTCAGTTGGGCGATGTTTTTTCTCTTAGGTCCCTGCTGCCGGCGCCGAAAGTTTCGTAAATCCCTTGGTCTTTCCTCCTCGGCAGGGGGCCCGGCGGTATGTTATAGTCCCCGCCTTTTCCAAGCGGTGTCGGACGGCCGAGTTTCCCGCCGACTTGCCGATGCGGAAGGCGTTCTCCTTTCTTCCCTCGAGGTTATTGTCTGCTCCGGTACTGCGTGGCGCTCTCTCTTGTTTTTTTGTGTGTTTACTTTTTTGAGAGCTGCCTCTCTTTTCCCGTTTCGTCGCGTTTCTGTCGACTAGAAGGTGTCCGATTGCTTGGCGACTGCATTTTTCTCGGCTGCACTCGTGCCGTCGCTATGCGTGCAGTTTCAAACAAGTCCGTTTTCCTTCTCAGTTAGGAGTAGACCTCCCCCTATCGTTGAATCCCCTTTTTGGTAGGAGCAGTCGAGTTCCCTTTTCTTCGGGCGACTTCTGCCCCCAAACGGGCGCATCTCTTGTTTCCCTTCCTGACCATTCTCCCGGTAGTAGACTAGTTTAAGTTCTTTTTGCTTTCTCCGAGCACTTGGAGGTCCTTGCAATAACCGCTAGCTCTCTCTTTGTTCCCCTCCGCCTACCGTGGGAGTGGCCCTAGTCTTCCATTTCCTTCTTTTCCTTCCTCTCCTCTCCCAACGGAGGTGATTTCTGCGGCTCTTGTTCTTTTTTACCCTCTAGGTCAGTGGCTCCGCGCACTGCGATTCGTTAGCGCTTTCTTCGCTACTTGTTGGTGTTTTTTCAGGTTTTTCCCTCCTCCAGTTAAGGAAGAATGGTGTCTTGCCTCCCCTTCTCTCTTCTCTTTTGCCGGGATTTGTAGTTGCATTTCTTCTTTGTCTGAGCGTTGCAGCTTCGTCCACCGACGGACGGCCCTTTCGTTGCGTACTCCGCTGCGATCCTCGCCGGCCACCCCCACACAAGACCGCGCAAGAAACAACTGCCTTTTTTTCCCCCCCTTTTAGCCATCCTCCGGGCGGCTTATGCGTCTGTTCGTGTTTCTGTTAACGCTCCCTCACTGTTTCTTTTTGTTGCAGAGACCTTGTCGAACTAACACAGTTCGGCTGTGCTTCCCTGCACTTTTTTGAATTCCCTGCTTCTGGCAGAGGCCGGATAGCGGGCTTCCTTTTCTTCTCCTTTTTATTTTAATCTTCTTCCAGTGAAGCTCTTTTCGCCAATTTCTATTTTTCCTTGTCCCGCGACAGGACCTGCTGTGTTAGGCGACTTTAATCCTCCCCGCGGTTGATCACCGTCCTTCGCGTCGCTCGGGTACCCGAGGTGGGCCCTTATCCCTGTCTTTTTTCGATCTGTGGCACGTCTCGGAAGGTACCCTCGTTTTCAATCTTTCTTTTTCCCCCCCTTTTTGTATTGTGTTTCGTTGTTAGTTACAGTGTGTAATGCACCAAACCGTCGGGCTACTTTGTTTTCTGACCCTTTTTACCCCAACAGCAGGCTCCATGAGTAGAAATTTTTCTCCCTTTTTTTTTCGGCTTCTTTTTTTTTGCTCCGTTAGTTTGCGATTTCCTATCATTTTTCTTGTGTTTCTCCTCAACTTCGTTAAAGTGATCAATCGTCCAGAAAGTACCTTCGACTGTCGTTAGCGGTCCTGTACTCCTTTTCCAACTTCGGCTCTGTAAATGTTAGGATTTCTTTTTTTTCCAGCGCCTAAAGCAGTCCAACTTGCCGTTCTCCTCCCCCCTCTCCCCTTTTCCATTCGCTTTTACTCGCGCTCGTTCCATGCGAGCCCCCACTTTTAGGTACATTCAGAGATTTGATCTACTTTCACTGTGTTGCAGGTAAGTTATCCTTTTGTTTTTCCCCAGTATTCCTGCTACACTTCGTTACAAAGCCGTCCTCCTTCTTTTCCGTCGTTTTTCAGTGCCTTCCCGCGCCACCATCGATCGCTTTCCCCTTTGCAAGCGGAAATCCTGAGGCTGTATCATTTTTTCTTTGTCCCCTGCAAATATTTACTTTACTTATCTTCCTTGTCTTTCGGAACATGGCCCCCGCGTCTTCTACTCCCTCCCCCCGGTCCTTTATACTTCTTTGCTGTCTCCTGCCCCGAAGCTTTCGCGCGACTCTGCCTAAAAGTCCGCTCCTTTTCTTTTTTTTTTCGTTTCGAACCGCTTCGGCTCACTTTCTGATTATGAAACGCTTCTTAGTCCCCTCTACTCGGCCGATCACATCCAGAGTTTTTTCTCCGTCTTTCGCTGACAGACATATTCCATCACCCTTAGAGTCCTACCTTCCCCCCCTTTTTTCTTATCTCCGTTTGTTAGAGAGCTACCATATGAATCTAGGTGTTGATTTCATCTGTCGCGGCAGCTATGGTCGGGATGGCATCTTGGGTCACTCATTTTTTTCTTTCTCTGGCTCTTGGGAGACCGCCTTGTTTTTTTCAGACCCCTTTCTTGATTGCCTGCCATCGGTCCCGACAAATCCCCAATCTTTCCATCCTAATTTTTTTCCCTGTCTCCGCTCGTCCTAGTTTAAGGATTTTCCTTCGTTCCTTGCCTGGGATGCAGGGGGGGTGAAATGTTCTTTCTTTTTTAGCTTCCCCCTAAAGACGGTCAATACTTTGGCCCTTTTCTCCCCATCATCACAGCTTATGTACAACTTGATGCTTCAGGAGCAGCTGTCCTCTTTCTTCTTTTTTTCCTCTGAAATTCTTTCACCCCGACGATTAAACATGTGTGAATCATTTGTTCCTTTTTGTTTCCAGGTCCTCCCCCATGTGTATAACTAACGGTTTGCCCCTCTGGTGTAGTTCTATTTTTTCCATCCTTTTACCCCGGCTTGTGCTCAGCCTGGAAGTTTCCTCTCCCGACGGCCGTTCCTCCTTGGCTTTTGGCTGGGTCTTTGTGTGGTTCACCTAACCCTTCCCCCGGTCTTTTTTCGTGTCACAACAGCACGAGGATGTTGGCTCCTTGAACTCATCCCGTATTTCGATTCTTTTTGAAAGTCTGGGATCTGTGGCCTCTCCGTCGGGCACCAGTCGGGTCTTTTTTTCTTTTTTCTTTCCCGGTTCCCCTTCCCTGGGCGGTTTTTTCGTCTCCCTATGCCACAAGGATTCCGAAACTTCTCCTTTGAACGTACCCCTTTCCTCTTTAGGGTCTGCGGTTAGTTACTTACGATTGCGAGGGGGTGCTTCCTTTTGTTTAACGACTCAACTTTTCTTTTCCCCTTTAACATAGGTTCTGCCCTGTCGGTCCTGTCATTATGTCCGCCGACGGCCGCGTGTCTCCCTGGCTTGCTGGTCTTTAACCCCTCTGAACCCTCCTTTTGATCAACCGTGGCGTTTACTTTCCCCCTCTACCCACCCGCATGTCCTGGTCCGTACTTGCCGACGACCCCCATCCCTGAAGTTTTCCTCTACGGCGGCTGGAACTGGAATGAGGTTGCACCTTTTACCTTTGTTAGTTCTTTCTTACCGCCGCTACTTTCCCTAATTTTTTTTTCCCCTCTCCCCTTGTCTTACAGCACACATTCAACAGTGTCTTGTTCCCTTGTGTGCCCGAATCCCATCCGTTCTATTAGGGAATTAGTTTCCCCCCAGCGGACGACGACCTCCTACGCATTCTTCTTCGATTTTTTTTTTTTTTTTTCCCTTCTTGCGAGTGAGGTTGTTGCTAGGTTCGTGTTTTTTGGCCCTTTTTTTTAGCGCTCGCCGGCGGGAGTACGCCGCACTTTCTTTTTTTTACATCTGCCCCGCTGCCGCCGCAATCTTTTTGTTGTTTTCCCCCAGCCGCTGCATTTTATTTCTCTTCCAAAATATGTTTCCCCCCTTCTTTGCATACATGGTCTGCGTGACTCCAACGTCCTGCCTTTTCCCCCTCTCCGCCTTCCTTTTCGCGGCGCTGTTTGAAACCTCCCTTCCCACCCTCGACCTCGGAGGGTCTCTGGAGGCCCTTTTGTGCGATGCGCGATTTTAGCCTCTCTCGTTTGCCGCACGTCACGCTGGGAGACGTATTCGAGGTGGTGTTTTTGATCTTTTCTCGTTGTTTTTGTGTTTTCTCTACAGGCGTGCTCGCTCGGCAAGGGGCCCGTACGTTCAGGGGACTTTCGCAAAGTCTCCTTTGGCTGCCGTCGATCTCCTGCAAATGAATCGATTTTTTCCCCGTCATTTTTTACGTTGCACCGCTGAACGGCTCAGTACGTCTCGGTCTTTTTCTTTTTCTTAGAATTCGGGGCCATGAGGTGATGATCTTTTTTTGCCAGGTTGCACGAGTCACCGGCGGGCTTGCTTACAGTCTCCTTTTCGCCAGCCTCGTAAACTCTCCTTCTCTTGTGACGGGTACCCTTGCGATGGCCCGCCTTATCTTTTTCCTCACTTTTTTTTCTCTTAGCTGCGAGATCGGCAAGCGCAGCGTACCTTGTCCCGTTTCTCAGTTTTCCCTGTTTTTTCCCTATGCTGGTGATGTACTTGCCCCGCGTGATTCCCGTTTCTTTCTTTTCGTGCCTCTTTCCTGTGCAGAGCGTCGAAAAGCCGTTTGGTTCTTTCCCGCTCCTTTGCCTAGGTGCCGGGTCGTCGAAGTTGCCTGCGTGCTTTCTTCTGCTGGCGACCTCCCACCCTTTTCTCCTCTATGTGCTTGCTCGACGGCCGGCCAAACAGGGACATACTTTTTCCTTTTTCGTCTTTTCTGACGAGTTTTCGTGCCCTTCCCTCAGACCAAACTCCCGATCGCCTCGGCCCGGTGCCTACGATTGAGAGTTTTTTTTACGGGAGCGCTCCGTCGGCACTCGCCCAACGGAGGTGAAGACTTCCTTTTTTCCTTCGGTGACCCTCTCCTGTTCCGGCGCCGCGGCCACGGCGATTTAGATTTTTTTTTATTGTGCTGTTTGCCGTTGTAGAGTAAGCCCCCCCTTTCTTAGTTTTCTGTTTTTTTTCTGCCGTATGTGTTTTTTTTCCTGATATGACGACAGATATGATTTTTTTTTTTTTTCTTCTCCCTCGGATTTTTTCTCCCGGTGCAGATTCGTACCACGCCGGAGTTTACCCTTTCTTTTCCTCTTGGTTCCAAGCTACGCCGGCCCCCACCCCCCCCCTGCCAGCTGCCACCCCAAATAGACAGGGTGAGACGCACATAGGAATAGACCCTCATTGCGGTAGGTCTTTGTTTCTCTCCTATAGAACGTTATGTTGATTTAGGGGAGCGCCGGACATTCCCTCCCCCCTCTTTTCAGTTTTCTGTCATTCACCGTCAGTTTCCCCACCCTCTTTGCGGCTCTTTCGGATCTTGGAACCCGGGTCCGATCCCCGTCCGTTGTTTTCCCTTTTTTCTTTTGCCAGCCTCTCTCGACGCCAACTGTAAGGCCGGCTGCGGAACTTGCTCCCGTCCCCCTGCTGTTAGCCGAATGTGAATGCCTCTTTGATAACCGCGTAGCTTCCTTGGTACCCGCGTGGCCCGGAGCCCGGTGAGACGCGTGTTTTTTTTTCTTCTTCGTCTTCTCTGTGCGGGAAAATTCTAATTTTTTTTCCCCCAATACTCACTGTACTCCCTACCACCGCCTCTCCAGTTGCTAGGTAGCCTTGCTCTTACTGCGTGCATTTTCTGCTCCGTGATGTTGAGAATGAGTTCCCTCCTTGCCCATTCTGCCACTTAACCGGTCGTTTGACATTCCAAACCGTTTTTTCTGGCCAATTCCTCTTTCACCCTTCGCCTGTCAATTTTTTCTTTTGATTCATCCAGTTGTTTTCCCCCTGCAGAAGCAGTCCACGTTTTCGTCCCCCTAACAACCAACGCCAAGGGATCGGGCTTTTCTCAAGGGCTTCCTCTTTTTCCGTCCCCCAGTCGCTTGCCAGCTATCCGTCCACAGGTTTTCCTCTTTCCCCATTGGTAGGACATCCACACCGTATCGGATAAAAATTCGTCCACAGCTTTCTCTTTCTCTTCTTTTCTTTGCCTTCATTCCCCTCGATCGATCATCCTGTCTTTCTTCCCCTTTCTCCACTGTATAGGTAATACCGTGGCAAAGTCTTGCCCACTCGTTCTTTTTTTTCTATTACATATCTTTGCTCACAAAATGTCACCTCGATCGTCCCTGTCTCCCCATTTCGCGATATCTTTCTTTTCTTTCTCTGAGCTAGAGCGAATTGCCTGTTTCTTTTTTCCCGATGTTAGTGTTTTCTTTTCCGCCTTTCCCTTTCCCCTCTCCTTCTGTGATATGAACCGCACTTGACATATCTGTTTTTCTGATGCGATCCCCTACCGATTTTTCCCCCCCCCAAGATGCCCCTTACCTCGCCTCGACTCCAGGCTTCACTTCCCCCCTTCTTTCTTCTATCTCTCTCTTTTCAGATCTGTTTGTCTCTCCTTCCCTCGACCGGTGTTGTTGATTCAGAGTTTTTTTTCTGCGTCTCTCTTTCTCTTTTTTCCTCTTGGATTGTATCTTTGGTTCCTCCCTCTTTATATTCTCATTTCTTTTTTCCTAATCTCCGGGATTGAGCCTGACATCTTTTTTGTCCAAACTCACACCAATCGTTCCCGAGGACATTCTCTTATCTCTCTTTTTTCAGGAGCCAGCAAGATACTTTTTTCCTCTGGGTGGTTCACCTTTTCGGAAGTTTTCCTCTTTCTTAAATTTCCCCCTTCCCTGATGACTCCTACAGCAGTTATCGAGAATGATGGCAGCCGCAGTTTCCTGTTCTTTTTTGGACATTGCACGTGCCCCCTCCTCTGTGACTTCTTTTAGCTACTTTTTCTCCCTTCCGAATGGTGGGTGCAGGTACGAAATGCTCACTTTAACTGGCACTTTGACTTTCTTCTTTCCTCCGAAGTCCGGGGTTTCCCTCTTTTTTTTTTTTTTAAGTCTTTCTGAGAGAAAATTCCGTTTTTTTTCTTCTTTTATTCCCCCCACTCAACGCGCTTGCTTTCTTTCTCCTTGTTTCAAACCATAGGTTCGGTATGTCCCGACCACTATCCGAACATTTTCCAGAGCCGAGTGTTTGACCAAGAGGATATGTTTCCTCTCCGTTTCCCCCCTGGTTCCTTCGACTCTGACCTTTCCCCTTTTCCCCTTTACCAATTGCGGATTTTGCTTTGTATGGTCTCTTTTTTCTCACATCCCGTTGGGGAGCCCGGAATCACTCAAGTCGAAATCGCTGGCCTCCCGTCCCCACCCCTTTTTTTTTTTTTTCTATAATGGAGGCCTGTGTTGTAGGCGTATTTTTTGCTATTTTTGGAATCAACTGGACACCCGAATTCCCCAACCATTATTTTGATTTTTTTCCCCCCCCCCTTTAACACTTGTGAGCCCATGATCGGTCCGTCGTACCTTTCCCTCCTCGCGCTTCCCTTTGATCTGGCCCACATTTCGTTCCCTTCCCTACTTTTTCTTAAAAGGCTGGTCGGGAATTCTCAATTTTCTCCCCCAGCAGTAATGGTCGCATTCCCGGTCCCTCGACTCCGCATCGAGTGGCTCATACGGCTCTTTCCCTTGGAAGAGGCTTCCCTCTTCGCCTCTCGTTTAGCCCCCTCTCCCCTTTGCCCGCCTATCCGGACATCAGGTCCCTTTTTTTTGGTTTTACTTTAAGCAGAACAGTGGGCCTTACGACCTCTCACCTTTTTCTTTTTTTTTGAGAATGTCGCGCCGTCCCCATCGTATGCTTTCCTCTGGTAACGCGACTTCTCTATCATAGCCAGGATTACTTTTTTTGTCCCCATTGATGGCGAGATTGTTGTCTGTCTCGGGTTTGTTTGTTGTGGAAGCTTATGGCCTGATGTCTTCCCGTAGTGTCCGCCGCACCGAATGACCTTCGGCTTTTCCCCTCCCCTCCTCCTCCTCCGTCCACTCTCGCGCCTGCTCGAGAACGCTTTTGCCCTTTTCTTTTCTTCCTAGTTAACCCCCACCGTGTTACCACCGGTAATTCATTTTCCCGTGTCACCTCCAACGGACCAAAACCAAGTCTGAGTTTCCCTCTCCTCTCTTATTTCTTTATCCGACCTTCTCGCTCTTCCCCCTATTATTATATATGGCTGCATCAGTGGCTCTCCCTTTCGGGATAGCTCGCCGGCCCGCGTGACTACTTGGTTGGGCGCCCGTCTTTCTTTTTCCTTTTTTTCGAGTTCGAAGGATCGTGGTGCTTTGTCCCCGAGGCCCGCTTGCTCGTCGTGCAGGCAATTTTTTTCTAGACCGTCTTTTCTCGACCTGACCTGAGCGTCATGTTTGCCGGCCTTTCGACAAAGGATAGTCAGATAACGTTGGGCGAGGTGCCTCTCTTTTCCGTCTGCGACAGTGGCACTTTAGTCCCCTGCCATTTTTCGTTCGACTCTTCGAAGTTTTTCACGTTCTTTCTTTTCTAGCGCTCATCCAAGGGGGAGACGGTTCACGAGTTCGTCCCTTTTGCGTACATCCCTCCTAGTCAGGCAGTCGACAGAGGCCTGTTAAGTGTCTTCTTTCTTTTTCCCGATCGCCTCAATATATCTACTTTAATCCTCATTTTTTTTTTTTTTTCTTCTTTGCTATGCGCGCCCCCTCTCGTTACCGTCGAGTACCCGGTTCGCTTGCCCTCTCCTCTTGGCAGGTTTTTCCTATTTTCTCTTCTTCTCCATTCCTGGCCCAGGTTAACTAGTGAAGTCGATTGGGCCGCCTTTTGTCCTCCCTCCTTTCTTCTTAGCGTTTTCGACCTCCCCTCTCCTTGAAGTTTTTTTTTCGGGAGTTGCAGGTGCCCTCCTCCTCTCTTGCGGTAACTCAGCCCAAACGTGTTTTCCTTTTTTTCCTCCCCCCTGCCTCCGGTCGTCGCCTTGGTGTGTTCCGGGACGAGAAACGCGTCGATGGCCCTTCGACGCACCACGTATCGATCCTTTTCCGGTCGCACCTACCGACGAAGTCGCCCAGCTTTTTGCGTTTCTTCCTTCCCCCTTTCTTTTTGCCCAACGGATGGCCGCCCGCTCTTTTTTTGCTTTCCTCTCTTCCTCGCCGTTAGCAACTTCTCTTTCTTCCTCTCTTTTCGGTGCGTTTTTTTTTTGTTGTGGTCACGCCTCGAGTTAAGGCCCTGGTGTTTGGTCAGAACGTATTTTTGACTTCCTTTTTTTTTTCGATCCTTCCTCTCGGCTTTTCGGAGGCGGCGGTGCAGACTCGGCATTCGTTGTTTCCCCCCCCTCCTGTAGATCGTCTCCCCTTCCGGCCACAACCCCGACTCTGCTCCACCACTCGCAGCCCGGTTCTCCGAACATCTCTCTAGACTCTGCGCTTCTTCTCTTCTTTCCTTTTCCCTCTTCCCTCATAGAATCGGTTTTCCCTCCCTCCTCTGACGAACAAGCCCGTGTGAACTTGTCTTTTTTTACCTCCTGTTAGGTCTTACCCCCCTAGTGCGTAGCTGGCGGATCGCGGAAGCGGATCCTACTCCCATTCCCCTTTCTTTTTTGAGCGTTCATACCTCTTCCAGATGCCGTTCGAGCACTTCTTTCCCCCCTCTTTGATGTTTACGGTACCTAGGAAAAGGTTTTCTCCCAATTGATGTTACCCGCCAGCTTTTGCTCACCTCTTCGGGTCGGCTCGGGTACCCGGTTTTCCTTCCTCCCCCTGTTTGTGGACGCTTTTTCTTCGGACACGTAACTATTTCCTCTTTTCACTCTGTGATGTGACAAATCCCACATTTTTTTTTTTTTCGTGTGACGGTTTTCTTTTCCCCCAATCGCCATCGTACGTCAATAAACCGCAGCCACTTTCTCCAGGTCTTACGTTGTTCGCGATTCGAATTCGTTTGTCGTTCCCCTCATGATCCTTTTCAAGCCCATTGGAGTCCTTTTCCCTGTAGTTACTGATCAAGCGTCACGTACCCGGTACTCTTTCTCTTCTCCTGTACATCTTTCGACGGTCAACAATCCTTCGTTCTCCTGTCCGTTCTTTTTCCCTCCTTCCCCTCCTCTGTCTGTTTTTGAGACCTTTACCACGGTGCTTTAGGGCGATCCACCATCCAATAACCAGCCGCCCCTTGTTTTTGATAGTTCCATGTGATACGGTCCCCCAATTCTCTTTTAATTATCCAGTCCCCCCCCTTTTTTGCCTGTAACGCCATGTTGCGTCTGGCCCCCCTCCCTGATACCCATTCTCCCCAAAGACGACGTCCTTTCTTTTTTCTTCATTTTTTCCCCTCTCCCCCTCCGATCGCTCTTTCCCGTCGGCACTCCTTCGGCCTTACGCTCCCCTTTTATGAAGTCCTTCTTCTTCTTTTCCCCCTCTTTCAGGAATACGGTCCCGATTCCATTTCCCCCCCCTCCCGGTCCTCCAGCCCGTTCTCCTATCGTCTTTTGTCTCCTGAAACGCTTCCGGACTCTTTCCCTAACCAGGCCGCTTTCCGCTTTTTTTTTGTGTAGGGATTACCGCTTTTTCATCTCACTCTCTTTATGGATTCTCCCCAAGCCATTGTACTAGATCCTTCTTTTATACATCTCTTGATCACATACAGATCGTCCATTCCCTCCGGTCTTTCCGCTCAGCTTTCAATCAACCGAG
>Ga0179593_1611853_pt1 | contig 13630 bp, 17 predicted proteins | sample CZODoug2_1_08_16_FD_185931 | JGI IMG/M metagenome (GOLD analysis project Ga0179593, IMG submission 185931) | Vadose zone soil fungal communities from Angelo Coast Range Reserve, California, USA - CZODoug2_1_08_16fungal (PacBio error correction) | ecosystem: Environmental > Terrestrial > Soil >... | reverse complement strand
CCTTCGTTTTCACTTCCCATTTCATGGCACCTCTTGCCCGGATTTTCTTGCCGGCCCTCGGGCCACCAGGTCTCTCCGAGCGGTCTGCGCTATCGTCTCTTCTTCTGTAGTTACTCCCCTTTTTTTTTTTTCACCCTACCTCCTCGCATCGGTACCCCCCCCTCCCCTTTTCGTTCGTGTTGTTCATCGGTAGTCCCCCGTAAATTGGGATTACCGCCGACTTTCTCACCCCCCTTTGGCTTCGTTCCCCCCTTCCTTTTTTTCTGCACTTTTCGATTAGACGGTCCGCGATGATGTCGTAAGCTTTGGGAGGAGATAGAGCTTTTATTTTTTCTTTACTTTGCCCCCCCTTTTCTTTATAAACCTCTCCCCCCTTTTAGCCCCTCCGCTTGCGTGCGACTCCACCGATCCTTTCACTACGCACAACGGAGGAGCTTTACAAGATATGGGCTGGGTACTCTCCTCACTCTTTTCAACCTTCCCCCCTTACGTCTCCCCTGGTCCTCTATGTACTTCTCCCAGGGTAGATGCCCGGACATTTTTAAACCCGAGAGGTTTCGCTGATCGAACTTTCCCTATAGACATTTTTCGTTCCTTCGTCTCCCTGTGCTAGCCAAGAACGTTCCTCTGATGTACCTCCTTGAGACGCTTTACTTTCCTTTTTTTTTGCGCTCCAGGCACTCCTTTCCTCGGCTTCACAAGGGAATAACGACCGAATGAGCCGCGTTTTCCTCTGAATTCTTCGGTGTTTCGAGACCCTGATCGATGAGGCCGGTTTGGGTGCGATCGCCCCAGGTTTTTCCCCTGGTAACTCGGACGCCAATTGACCGGTTACCGATCACGGACCTCGGCGGCCCGTTTTTCTTTTCAACTTTTGATTTTTCCCCGCGGTCCTTGGCCAATTCTGCTGCTTCACGATGACACGTAACGGATCTTAACTCGAGGGACGTGCAAAGCCCAACGGTTTTCACCGCTTTTCCCGTGGAAACGGCTCGACGGGTCCTTTCCCCCTCTCTGGCCGCCCCCCCTTTTTTCCAAAAGGTCGGAGGTAATCTGGAAGCAGAGCCGTCATCCTTCGGATACCGGACGCCCAACAGTGACGACCTCTAAGTCCGTTCCCCCCGGCTTTACACTCTGCTTTGGATGGCTCTTCCTACATTTCGGTCATAGGACGATCCCACGTTCCGGCGAATCCGCGTCCGCTCATTGAACATCACGGGGGAGAGAGTTAGAAATGGTTCCCCATAATCGTTCGACGTTATCGGCAGTTCTCCTATTCCCCTCTCTTTACCCCAGCCTCCGGATCTCTCCCGAAGACACAACCTCCTTACCCTATCGCCAGGAGCCCGCAGTTCAAGTAGTCGCTACGCCCTTTTTTTCTGCCTCCCCCGGCTTTTTTTTTTTTTTTCACCCCAGTCTTCCTCTCGTCGGTGGTTTCTGTCGATGTGGATGCCCGTTGAGCGAGCTTTTTAGGTTGATATTTTCCCCAGTTTCTTCTTGCCCGGTCCTCTTTGTCGCTGGCACCTTTTGGCCGATCTCTCAACCAAGCCAATCGCTTTCTCAGAAATTGACCTCCTTTTGCTTTGATCTTTGCACGCCTCTGTCAGTCGTGCCCTTGTCGGCGTCGGTCACTCGCCCAGGCGTTTTCCTGGCGCACGCGCCGGAAGGAGTCCCGTCTGTCCCGCCCTAACCTATGACTCAGTTTAGTCTTCGCGTCCCTCGGCACGCTTTCCCCCATCTCCTCCCAGAGGCTGGCGTATGAAGCTTTCACCGTCAGAACTTTATGATTTTTTTTTTGCACCGTCCTTGGAAATTTGTAGTTTCTTGAACGGGACCCCGCCTCGGGTAAGACTTTTCATCGAGCCGGCCCCCGGATAAAAAGTACAATTTCTAAGCGTTTTTTCCGCTCTCAACTTTAAGCTCTTCTGATTTCGCTCGGACAGCCGGCAACTTTTTGGCGAATCATCAAGCTGAACTGAGGAAATCGTGCAATCAAAGGATAGGGACCCGGTTGGACCTCCCTGCACCCGATTCATATCTTTACCGACTTCCCTTTCAGTACCCCGTGCGCCCCCTCCCTTTCGTTCTCTCCTTCTCCTCCGCTAGTCATTCTCCACGCGAAGGTCATGTCCCCCTCAAAAGGGTCGACCAAATCCCCTCTCGAACCAAAGTGCGTAGTCCCAACTTTCCTCGATCTCATGCCCCTTTTTCCCCGTTTTTCTTTTTGCTTGCTTCCCTTTTCTTCGGTTCAGATAAACTTCCCCCTTTTTCCTCTCCCAGTTGTTTTGTATCTCTATTTATATGGCCGCCCGTAAGCGAGTAGTCCCCCCTCTCCCTCATCGACCGACCAGCGCATAAACTTTCTGGGAAGGGCTTCATCCAGCATTCCCCTTCCTTTTCTCACTTTTGTGTCGTTCCCTGACCTTCGGTTTCTCCTTCCCCTGCGCCGGGTCGCATGCGAACTCGTCGTTGTTGAGGTGGCCTTCCTTTTCGAAAGGAAGAGTACGTATGTCCCGCGGGCTGCTGTCGCTCTCTGTGTGCCGCCCGGTTCCCCTTTTTTCCCCGGTTTTTCCATTTCGATTTCCCCTTCGCCCAATTGCCCTGTTTTTGTCAGCGCATCGACCCGCGTCGCCCGCGTCGCTTGGCCGGTTCGGCTTTAAGTCATTTCCCTGATCCGCTCCCTTTCCGTAACCTCTCTTTTTTTGCAAGTTGCAAGATCCGCTACTAGTAGAATTTCAAAGGTCTTTTTCCCTGAACCAAGCGGTGAACCCTTTTTCGGTTAGGTTTCCGGCTTATTCTGCTGGTCTTGGGAATGTTGCTTCTTCTCTGGAATTTTTCCCTTGCTTACTGTTTCTTAGTACGAGGGTGTCGTTTTTTGGGAATCCAATCCCCCGCTGACGTTTCGCCTCTCGAGTCCCCAGATTTGGAGGCCCGACAGTAGGGTCCCTCAAGCGAAACTGGCACTACGATTGTCATGTCCTTGAGCAAGCGCTGCCTCTTGTGGTTCCCTTTGGCCATTTTGTGGCCTCGCCAATCCTCTGCGAACAGTACGAAGGGCCGATAGAGTCGTCCATCACTAATGCTTTTACTTTCCTTCCCCTGCAAGCACGCAGCCCACCTGACTATCCGTACAGTTAGAAGACGCAGGAGAATCGAAGGTGTTTCTTCAAAGGAACGCGATCGCTCCGACGGTGGAGATTTCTCTTGGTGTTGTATTTCTTTAGCTCGTGATCTTTGGTTCCCTTTCATTCGCGACAGCGGTCGAAAGTAGATAAACGTGAATCCCTTCGGGTCGTGAGTCCCTCCGTTTTATTCCCACACGTTGGTCAATGAGCTGACCTTCGCTTTTCTTTTTTTTTCTGCCCAGATGTTCCTTCCCTCTTTCCCCCGTAGAACTGAGCGAGAGGTGTCGAGGCTCTTCCAGATCCAAAGACTAGGGCCCCGTTTGCTGCTATTCTGTCCCCCCTGCTCCGGGTCTTCCCCTGGTGCTTCCTCGCTTACTCCATTCCCTATTACAGGTGGTAGGTAGTTTGATTCAATTTGAAAGGTGATTCTTTTTCAAATGATCCCAGTTCCTACTCTGTGACGTGCCGGTCCCGATTCTTTTTTTTTCTTTTTTGACTTCAGCGTCAGCAGCATGCCCACTCAGAGTATTTCTTCCCTCTGCCGTCACCGATGTGAGTCCCTCAAGGGACTGACCAAGGTTTTTAGGCGGTTTCGTTCCTTCACTGCCCCCTTTCGTTCCTGGACCATTTCCCTTTAATCCTCGTATCGTTAGTACTTACCTCGATCAGGTTCTCGAAGCACCCCTCATATGATAGAGTAAGAGCGACCTGTAATACGTGGTTCCCCTTTTCTTCCTGTCAACTTTTGCACCGTCCCTTTCCCTCGCGATTTCCTCTTCCCTTCTTCCGTTATGAGAGGAGTCTTCCAGCATCTGCGGTACCGACCCCATCAGAAGAGGTAAGTCTTTGCCAGATTTTTCCCGCTTTTAGTTTCGCCTCTCCCTTCCGCTCTTGGTCTTTTTTTTTTTTCCTAGATACGCCTTTCCCCGATATGTTCGCGCCTCGTTGTGCGGTCAGTGCGGATCTCTAGAAAAGACTAGGCAACTTACTCCTGGCTTCCGCTGGATGTAAGGGACCCCAGTTTGGATTCCCCCCTTGTTTTTTCCTTTGTTGCCCCTTCGATACGACCTTTCCCCTGACGACTTTTCCCCGTTTAGTGGTCTCGACGATGTTGATACCCGGCGACCAGGTCCCAGGGTGAGATCGAACTTAATACGAAAAGGCTTGGATTTGTTTTTTAACCCAGTTTGGATCCGTCACTTTTTTGCCGGCGAGGCTCGAACTCTCTTTCTCGGTGCGGTGGCAAAGCGGCTAGATTAACAGTACTCTACCCCCACGCAGTTTCGCCGACGCTGTTGTATCGCGAGGTTTTGGCCTTCTTCCGTCTCTGCCCCGGTGCGAAAGGTTTTTGCCCAGGTGGCGATGAGGCGGAATGGTAGTCTCTCATGTCTCTTTTACTCAATCTTGTTTTTTTTTGTGAGCTCTTCTTTTCTCCCCCTTTCTTTTTTTACCAACTGTCCCCTTCTCCCAGTCTTGCGAGAAGTGATTAGGACATCAGGAGCGAAGAAATATTCCCTTGGGATTACCCTCTCGCTCTTTTTTGGTCTTTCTCAGATTCCCTTCCCCAAGTAAATACTAATTCAGACCTGACCCCCCGTTCAAAGCCTTTTTTTTGTCTTTTCCGCTTTCCACGTCGTTTCTTCCCCGCCTTGGCGAGGAGGGCGGCATCTCTCCAAAGGGACATGGTGCCGAGGGCGTGCACAAGCAGCGGTCAGAGCCCCCCCCGAAGTGTCTATTTCTTACCCTGGTGCCTGGGACCGCTACTGACGTCCTTATACGAGAATCGTTCCCCCCCCCGGGATGCGGTACCACGCTACTGTTCTTCCCCCATGACTCCGCCCTCTTTTTCGCTGCTTCCTCCTCTGCACATTTTTTTTTTTTTGCTTATGGTCTGTACTCGCGATACTTCTTTACAAGCCCCACGGGCGACTCTCGGTGACATGATCCGGATTTCTCCTTTCAAAGGAGCTTGCGCCTTCCCCCCCCCAGAGTTTTTCCGTCTCAGCTCTTTAGTGGCTTTTCCCCCTACATTTTCCCCTCCTCCACTGGTAAGACATACGACGTTTCAGATGCTGCCAGCTGAGGGCCCCGTAACGCTGGAAGGTGTTCCTTTTTTTGGAATTTTTTTCCGTTGACCGTGCAGCGTCTCCCCATCCTCATTCATGAGCCAGGCTTCCGCAATGACTTCCGATGCAGATGCTGGTTAGTAGAGAAACTTCTCTTTTTTGTATCACGACCAATACGTTCGTAGTGCGCTCGATGGAGTCTATCCCCCAATGTCAATGAGACTCATTCCCCTTACCCCAATCCTATCTCCCTGCGTTTTCCCTCTTCATTTTCCTCGTCGTGGCAATGCTGCCCTCCGTGCCGTTTTGGAGATTCAACATAGTCCCTTTCGTTGCCCAGGAAAGGCAACTTTGGCTTATCACGGCTCTAGCGTGTATCCTTCCCTTCTGGCATCACCTTTCCCCTGAAGAGTAATGGATTGAAGCCGAGGTTAACCGGTTCCCCGGGCCGTTGCTTATTTCCTCCAACGTCCTCCCTTCCCCCCTCTTCACCGGCGTCCCTCGTTACCGCTCTTTGGATCTGGGCTCATCCTTCCACCTGGATTCTTTTCGGTTTTCTCCTTTTTTCCCTTCTCCCCTTCCCTGCGCCTTCCCTCTTTCCGCTAATGACGGTCATTAGAAGGGGCTCGAGTTAGACCCTTTTAGTCCTCATCGGCTCCAAAGCCGGACGGTCCTTCTCTGGACCTTACTCGGCCCGGGCCCCTCACACGTCACTACGAGTCTGCGCGTGGCAAGACAACCTGAAGCGCCCTTTTTCCCTTTCCCTCCGAGTCGCTCCTTCCCTTCCCAGTTTTGGTCGTCATTCTGTGGATGAGGTTTGGCGGCGTTGAGCGCGGATTTAGGAAAGGGGCTAGATTTGGTTAAGCAGAGTTGAGGTATTCTTTTTTCGTGTTTCGATTGTCGTCTCTTTAATCTCCCTCTCAAACACTCCAGCGCGATTCTCCGCAATTGACAAGTCCCTGAGATTGCGATCTGCCTTTTTTTACGTAAGTTTTCGGCGTGCCGGTTTTTTTCCCTCCTCTTTCGGTTTAGGGTCTCGCCCAGTGGTGGGCGAATCCGGAAGTGGTCGAGATTTTCCTCCGAAAGCCAATCACCCCTTTGAGGCCCATTCACATTCGCGGCCTTAGTTTTTCTTTTTACTCCCCCGATATAACACAGCAGGATGTCCTTTTTGAAGAGTACCCCCCCTTCAGAAATTGTCTTGGCGTGCTTGCTGCAACCTCCAATCTCTTTTTTTTTTCCAGCAACACCGTCAGATCGCACTGTTTCTCGAGAGGCCAAGGATAAAAAGAAGAAAATGATACATTCCCCCCGCTTTCCCCCCTGCCGCAGCAGCTCTTCCCAACTTTCTTCCCTCTTGAACGGGCGAAATCATCCAGAGGGAAGAGGCCCTTAGTGGCACAAACGGCTCGGTGTAACCCCCGGCAGGATGGAAAGAAATGTTGCCACTAACTTCCCGTCGCCCTTCCTTTCGTTTTTTTTTTCCCGTTTGACGCCCTAAACGGTCGAGTCCGCGCCGGATCGTCCGCCCCCGCCGAAGGCATGGTCCCACGGCAAAGGGTCCGACACCCTTCAGCTTTCCCAAGTCATACCCATGGCCGCCCTCCCCCAGCTTCTCCTTTCGCCTTTCTTCTTCTTGACCCGTTTTCGGGCGATACCTGTATGGCTACTCGCGGACTTCGGGCCAGATAAAACCCTTTTTTCCTTCGTTTTTTTTGGGATCTGTGTCCGTCTTTTTCCGAGCCCCTTTTTTTTCCCTGACCCGGTTCCGACGGCTCCCTGTCACGGAGGAGGCGCAGTACGAAGATGGCTGAAACATGGACTATAGCACTGGCGCAGCGGCTGCGCCGTCTGGCCTGGACCTTCCTTCCTGTTCTTGCCTAGTTTTCTTCAACTCGTACTCCTCTTCCGGTTTTTTCTCCCCCCCCCCTGCCGATAAGTATGGGTCTTGGAGGAGATCACTTGGATGGCAAGGCTTCCTTTTCCCCACCGAGAAGGTGGTGCTGGTCCCACTCGGTATTCTTTTTTCATTACGCCCAAATTTCGTTTGTATGTTTGCTCCGTTTTTTTTCCTCAGAGGTTGCTTGTATCAGGTTCATGGTTTTTTGGACGAACGCTAGATTTTCACAGTGAGTACAATCGGTATGTTTTCCAGTTTAACTCAGTTTGAGCCGAATTTCAAACGTTCTGCCTTAAGTCGCGCGCTCTTTTTTCGATTAATCCGCAGTACAGGCCTTTCTGTGAGGTGAGATCGATTGGGAGATTGTTACTGCAGAGATGGAAGCTTTTCGGGAATAATGTCCTAAGTCTTTTTTTTTCGGCTGTCTGTCATCCCCCGCTTTTTTTTTTTTGGGCGGAGAAACCGAATGGGCTCTCCAGAGGAATGGCTGCTTTTCGGTCCCTCTCGCACCTATGACTTTCTCTTTCAGTGTTTACAAGGCTGAGATTCTTCGCGATGGAGCCCGAGCGGCAAGTTTGGTTTTACTTAAAACTGCGCCTAGTGAGATTTTCCTGCTTTCTTTTCAGCACTCCCCCCCCCCAGCAGATACCCCTCCTCCAGAGAAAGAAAATGAATATTTTTTTTTTTTAGCTGGGGTGGGCTCGGCAGTTGCTCGCTTTTCAGAACTCCCCGTCGCGACTTGAAACTGCGGTGGCGCTAATGTTTCGTCCGGAGATCAGTTTCTTCGCCAGGCGTCCTCTTCGTTTTTACGCCGCTTTGAGTGTCCCCATTCTTTACCGTGTTCCCTTTCCTCCCGTGAGAACCCTCGGGCGATGAGGACGAAGTGTCGAACTAGAGAACCTACAGTTAAGGGGTAAATGAGTCCCTTCTCTTGACCTTCAAGAGTCACGTCATCTCCGTTTTTTGAGCCAGGTTCCGACCATCCCCAAGCAGATAGTCGACGGGGACGCGGTTGGATGGAGGTGTCCCTCCGTGACGAGGAGAACCTGGTTCGCGCCCTCTTCCTTTTGGGAGGCTTTTCGAGCACTTCTCCTCCTCCCTTTTCAATGCCCCTGACCGGTGAAAACGTGCCTGGGCACGGTCAAAGACTTAGCTCCGGAAGGGCCTGAAATCCTGTCAGTTCTTGTATTTGACGCGAATTTCCCCCGACGCGCCAGTTCAGATTAGGTAGGTTAAATGCAGTGCACGTTAATTTACCGTGCGCCTGGCTTTTTCCGTCAGTCCTCTCCCAGGCCTTTTCTGTTAAGCACCCCCTTCAGGTCCTCTTCGAACACTTCCCCCTTGATCGCGTTCAGACTTTCCGCTGCGTCTGCCTGGCGATTTTTTCCTCCTTTTTTATCCGCTGCGTGGGCTTTACACCGTCTTTTTTTTTGTCATAGTCTTCTAATTCCTCTTTTGAGACAGGGCTCTTCCCCCTCCCTAAGGTCGGGTACAGACAACAGTCCGAGGGGAATTATCCCTATTGGCGTCCTTTCTCTCCTTTTTTTTTTCAGACTCTTTTCCGAAGGGATCCCTTCCTCCTGGGGCTTGTACCAGGATCGCGAGTACCCTCCCAGTCGTACAGAGAATAGTTGTGCGTCTTTTTGTGTTTGACCTGCCAGCGTCCCTCTTGTCAGAATCCCTTTCTCTCGTATAAGACGGCAGGCCTCCTGATCGAATTCACCCCCCGAGGGAAGACTTAAGGAGCCGCCCCCCCGGGTTTATTCCTTGTTCTGGAACCCATTTTGCCTCTTTCTTTCCCTCGCTTTTTCTCTCAGGTCTACGCAGGTAGGCTGTGCGGACAGATGAAAAGCCGCCCCCAAACCCCACAAACCACCCCCCACCCGGTTGCTAGTCATAGGAGGTTCTTTTTTCCCCCCGATTCCTCCGTAGACTGACTGATTCCCGAGAGGATAGTCCTGTACTTATGGTGAAGAGAACGTCTCCCCCAGGAACTTTTGATGCTTGAATTTGGCCCCCCCCTTGATTGGGACTTTCTTTATCAGATCGTATATGTTCATCCTTAAGTTGTTGTGGTTGATAAGTCCTCGTCCTGACCTTTCCCATTCATATACTGCAGGGCTCCTTGCGACTGATCTTCCAATTCATTCTCACGCATCATAGATTTTTGATCCAGAGGCGCTCTTTTCGTCGAAGGCAGGTAAGGGTACGTGACTACCGCTTCTTCCACCCCCAACTTCTATCCTCTACTAAGGTTCTTCTTTTCGTTCCTCCCCCCTTCTTACGGATCCGACTTTCTTCCCCACGGCGAGGCGGCAGATTTGCAAAATGCGTCTGGGAAGAAGAGGTAAGACTCCCACAGGCTGGACCCTTCCACTTGGGTCTTTTTCACTTTCCCCTTCTTTCCTGCAGTCAGGGTTCTCGAGAATCGCCACCAAGGGTCTGACGGTCACGACAAATTTGAGTCTCGCTTTTTGGTTTGCGCGTTCACTGGGTTGAGGCGTCTATTTCTTCCCCCACGAACACGGGCGCGGTAGATATGGGCTCTCCATCCGATCTTACCCTTTAGACCTTTCTCGGATCCCCTGCTACGAGTAAAGTCGATTAAAGAAAAACATTTATCCTTCTTTTTCCCCCCTACAACCTGGTACCGGACGCAGCGCATTTTCACATTTGAGGACCTGTTGCTCCCCTAATCACCTGGTCCCCGTTTTGCCCTTTTTCTTTTTATCTGATGCAGCGGGGAGGAAGATAACGGCCTTTGAGACCTGTCTTGCTTCCTAGGATCTGCTGGAGAACCTCTGAACGTAATCCATACCACCCGGGTCTTTCTGCGCATTCTTCGAGACCCTGATCGCGGTTGACGACGCGGATGAGGAAGTAGGCCTTTGATGCTGCGATTTGGGACTCCCTGGTCCAATCTTCTGGTACCCGAGAGGCTTGATGAAAGCTTTTAGCTCTTTGCCTTTTGAAATGATGCCAGATGCACTTCCAGGATCCCACCATCGTAGGGGACTTTTAGACGCGTCCAAAGCTCCCTTGCCTCCCTGAGCGTCCCTACCGGACACAGGAATATGGTAATCTTCAAGACTCTCCGGTCTACGCGTGCTCCCGTATTCCGACCTCAACATCAGCGCCGCCCCTGATATGTTTTCCTTTTTCTTCTTCTTTCCGCGCCTCGACCTCTTCTTTCATGTCGTGATCCCCAAGTTCACCCAGTCTTCGCGTTTCGGACGAAGGTTTTTTCCCCCCTCTCATCTTTTACGGGTCCTCTCCGAACCCCTTCTCCTAGACAATTCACCAAGCACTTAGTATAATAAAGAGTCCCGAAGGAGACTCCACGATACGCTACGATCTTGTCTTCATTCTTGAGGCTTGGTCCCGAAGACACTTCTCTGGGCGGACTTAATGTCAACACCAGTCCTTCTCCGATTTCCCGGGTTGGGGTCGGGCTTTCTTTGAGCTTTTTGAGGGCTGAGATGCATTCATCATTTGCTGTTTGTCCCCCGAGATGACCTGTCAGGGCGAAGAGGATTAGGCAAAAGATGGCGACCCTAACCAGCGTACACTTACCCCTCCCCTCTCTTCTTTTCTGAACCGCTCTTCGTGACTTCGCTGCGTGCCCGAGGTAGTCCATTCCGTCGGTTAGTTCTAGACAAGGAGGTTTTGAATTTGACCTATGTTTCCTGTCCTCCCCACCGAGCGGATCAACTTTTTGTCCAGAGCTCTTCCCTGATTCTCAACCATCTCCCCCCCACCAGCAGGCCTGAGGGGGAAAAGCCCCAGCCGGCAGCATTTCTTGTTTGTCTCCGTCAAGCCATGTTTTCATTCGTTCCTCCCTTCGGTCTTTTTTTCCCCCACGTAGAGGTACGCACTTCCGCGAGGCCCTTCTTTCCAAACGAATGGTAACCTTTCCTTTCAACGCCCATGACCCGGTAAACGCTCGTGGTCAGATCCCTTCTTTGGCACTTTTTCTTAACAGGGTCCCCCTTTTGCCAGAACCAACGCTTTCCCCGGCCGGACGGATGGCTCCCCAGCGGCCGATTCTCTCTCTCCCCCCCAAGGACTACCAGTGTTTTTCCCTTTTGAGTGCGTTGCTGGTCCGTCTCTCCCCGAGGTCATGGTTTCAAAAAGGCAGTGCACACCGCGCAGCCGTTTCAAAAGGGCGATATTCTTTTTTCGCTTCTTTCCTTTTTGCCCGCCGTGCCTCCTCCCCCCCAGGTTTTTCTTCCTTGCTACTTTTTTTGAAAAGACTCTCCCCTCCGTTGTTGTGAGAGTGATTTATCTGCCGCCTGGTACGAGAGTAGACAGATCCCATTGCCCGAAACGGTTTAAGCGCCAGGTGGGTTATTCTTGTGGGTTTTATTCTGATTTCTTTTTTTTCGACTATCTTTTCGGCTGCTCCCTGGTGTAGACCCTTTCCTTGGACACATGCCCTCGTGAGCGGACGGGCCCTTGAGTCCTTGCCCCCCAATCCTTTCGTTGGCGGCCTGTCCAGGTTTTTTCCCCTTTTCTACTTTTAGTCTTCTCTTCCTCGGCCTGGCGGGGCCAGCCGGCCGTGGGCACGAGCCGGTTGTTCTGGACCAAGCCTTTTTGCTCTGATTCACCAATGTCTTCTCCCTTGATGTTGCCTCGTCCCAGGTATGTTTCTGCTGGGTGTCGAGCGGTTGACCTGATCAGGTTCCTGCAGTTGGATTCTCTCAGCTCGAGGAAACATTTCCACTGTTTTTCTTTTTTTTTCAATTTGTTGACCCCGGTTCTACCAAGGGCGGGCACATGCCTGAGATAAGGATGAAAGGTCGAAGATTAAGAAGAAGTACATCTTTTGAGTCGATGGAGGGTGCCTGCGGCGCTTCTAGGGCCTTCTTTTCTGGATTTTTTTCGGGGATGTTAGTACAAAGGAGAAGGCCTGCCTTCCGGGCCCCCGCATGGGAGCGGTCCAAAGAGGCATGGGTGGCGGGCCGTCAAGTCCTTCCCTGAGATTCCCGAGCAGCTTGAAGTTCCAGGGATGAGATACCTTTCTCGTGGTTTGATATCGGCCAGCCCTCATTACCGTTTTTCCTGACAGGTCATCCCCCCCCCCCCTCAACCTCCCACAACTCTTCCTGTAAACCATTTCTACTATGTCTTTTGCATATCCTCCCCCGCATTTTTCCAGCGAACAGCACCCCGACGAGTCGATCTGGGGGTGGAGCTTCCCAGCCGCCGAATTCTTGTCGGTCGCTTTACCTGCGACATTTAACAGGTGGCGCGCCACTCATTCTTTTGCTCTCTTTAGTGTTTCGGAGGTTGCTTTTTGGCCCGTTGTTCCTAGCGATAGCGGTCGAATCTTCGATTCGTGCTTTTTTGTAGATTCGGTTCGACCCTTTGCCCTTCCTTGGAGCGGACTTTTTTTTTTCCGTGGGAATAGGCGGCTTCCGCTTGCCTGATACCGTAGGCTTCCGGCGAGCCAGGGTACGAGGTATCCAAGATCCAAAAGAATACCGTGTACGAATTTGGTTTTGCTGCTGGAGGTCGTTCCCGGCACTGATGACCCCGGATCTTTTGCAGTCCGAACTTCCTATTAAGGTTCTTTTCTTTTTTGCTGCCCTTGGTATTTTTTCGAGCAGTTCGTTGACCCCGTGACTGGCCTCACGGTCCCCGACGATGGTGAAGTACGGACAGGCAGCGGAGTCAAGCCATGGCCCACTCGCGTCGTTTTACTGAGTTTCATGTTCGAACGAGGTTCCTTCTACCTTTTTCTTTGCATTTTGGAAGTCGACAGTCGTCCCAAAGCTCCGTATTCGTAGTCAGACGCCCTCATGTTTCTAGACGAACCGTTGCTTTTGTTACCCCGGCCACTTCGCTTCGTAGCTGGTTCTTTTTTCCTTGCTGTTCTTTAGGAACCTTCCCTGCTGTGATTCCTCGAGACTGCGGCAGCTTGAACTTAGGGCTGAGACAGGGAAGGAGTTTTTTTGCTGTGCCCCTTCTCCCGACCTCCAGTTTCTTTTCCCTTACAAGCTGGGACGGGAAAGCATGTTTACTGGCAGCAAAGCTCCCTATTTTCAGAGTTCGCCTTTGTTTTCATTTGAGTACCTTTTGCGTCCCCCCCTCTCCCCCCCTCGTTGTGAGGATGCCCGGATCGGGTGCTTAGAAAGATTTGAAAGTAATCGGCAGCTGGAGTAAGACCCCTTTTTTTTGCTTGTTTTCCGTTCGTAGTATTTCTTCTTCCTTCCCCCCTTTTTTTCCTTTTCCCTGCAGGCGCTGCCAGCACCCCCACTTCTTTTTCCGGGTATCGATTTTTCACTGTGACCCGGCCGGGCACGATCTGCTCTCTGTTTTTCTCACGTCGGCACTTAATAGGTACGGTGGTGCGGTCAGAGGACCCCAGCACGCCCCCCCCCCCCTCTCTGAGAGACGGTAATGCCCCCGATGTTTATTCCCACTACCCGGACCCCTCCGGTGAATTCGAGCCACTCGGGACCCTCGAGGAGATTGCCTCCTTGGACTGAAGGTGACCTTCCTCTTTTCTCTTTCGTCTTTGACTGCGGTTACTGTGG
>Ga0179593_1551596_pt1 | contig 13630 bp, 16 predicted proteins | sample CZODoug2_1_08_16_FD_185931 | JGI IMG/M metagenome (GOLD analysis project Ga0179593, IMG submission 185931) | Vadose zone soil fungal communities from Angelo Coast Range Reserve, California, USA - CZODoug2_1_08_16fungal (PacBio error correction) | ecosystem: Environmental > Terrestrial > Soil >... | reverse complement strand
TCCTGCACCTGCCCGTTCTCCGGTAGTACTTCGGTAAACAGGTGAATGCAGTTTTCCCCTATTGGAGATTCCATTGGTATCTTCTTCCCCAACCCGAACACCGCTACCACAGGGAAAACCGCCTTCTTCTCCTTTCTCCGGACATTTCTTTCTGGTCTTCTCGTGCATTTTTTAAAAATCTCTTTTCTTTCTTGTCACCCGCAGCCACTCCTTATCGGTTTTTCCCCATTAGGTCATGGTTCTTGACGACTCTTTCTTGAGCTTTTTCTCCTCCCCCCTTTTTCCTTAAGGTGACGGCCGGTAGTTTAGGATTATGTACCCGGTGTTTATTCTAAACCCGACCCAACATCCCCACTTCCTCCTTCCTTTCAGGTCTCCCCCTTCACGGGATAAATTCCTGGAGTTCTCTATTCTTTTCAGGAATTTTATCATTTCGTCCTTCCTTTTTGGTTTTCCGATCCGACCGCAGCATAGATACCCACACGGGTTGGACTCCAAGGACCCTCTTTCTTTTGAATTCGGTTGGGGCGCAAAATGTCCTCTCCCCCATTAGGTTCTCCGGTACTTTAAATTTTTCCTACGGTAAGTCCTCTTACATGTAAAATGCCCCTTATCAGTGCCATAAGATATTAAAATTTTTCCAGTTTCCCGAGTACCAGGTCCCTTTTTTTCCCTGAGCGTACTTCGGAAGTTCCACATTCTCTTGATATGGCCCTTTGATTAGTTGCGGGACATCCATCCACCAGCTCGACGCTTTTTCTTCACGTACAAGGTTGAATTGGTTCAAGGTATGTAAATTGGCTTTATACTTCTCTCCTTTTCCCCCACCCAATCGAATAACTGCCCCTTTTTCCCTTGTACGGCTCGTACTCAACTTCCCTCTCACTTGTCGACGCTTAAAATCTCTTTCCCTTCCCTTCATAATGTACCCACCCCCTTACTGTATAAAACAACGACCTCTTTCATGGTCTTTTTGGGACTTCCTTCTTTGCGTTTCCATCGCAATACTCATCCTCTGCATTTTATTCATTCAGTGTACCCTCTCTTCCCCCCGGTTCATTCACTCCTTTCTGATGTATTGACATCTGTTTTCCCCCCTCAGTTGATGACCCCCCTTTCAGGCCGCCCTCCTTCCTCCTCCACCATTGTTTCCCAGCCCAACTTCCCCTTGTGGACTTAGTCCTGGCTGCTCTTCTTCCCTTATGTTTATTTTCTCTCCCCTGCAATAGGTTTGTTCATTAGTTTCCAAAAATTCTTGAGTTACTATTTCACTCTTCAACGACCTTTTTTCCCCGAAACCTTTTTAGTAGATGTATGTTTTCCCCTCATCGTTCCAATCAGCAGTTGACTTCTGTAGATTTCTTTTTTCCCCCGTCAAGACCGCCGACGTGACAAAGAAGTAGTACCCCCCGTGTTCTTTTGTAATTTTTCTCTCTTCTTCGGTTTGTTGTATGCTGCCTGTGACAACGTTTCCCGTCCTATGCCATTAAAAATGCACCTCTTTTCCCCCACGCGGATACCCCCCCTTCCAAAGTATTAGTATGGTTGTAGTCCCGCGTCCATCCTTTCCTTTTTCCCCAGTTAAACCGGCCCTCTTATGAACCCCTGCATGACTAGTGCGATTAGTTCCCCCATGTACAGAATTTTCTTTCCTTTTTCCACGTTGGCGGCCTATTCATATCTATCTTCACCAAGGGTTGACTTCCTCCTATTACCGGGTTGTCTAATAGAATTAAGTCTCCCCCCCTTATTTCCCTTCAGCTCCCCCTCTGCTTTTGTCCCCCCCCCTTCTGCCTCACCCTGAGAGGGGTCATTCCCTACGATAAGATAAGCGAGTCCTTCCCTCTCCTATATGTCCCATTTTTCTTACAGCATTAGTCTTAACTTTCTGTGTAGCTTCTTCCACCTTCCTTTTTTGCTTCAGGCGTCTTTTACCTCCCTTTGTTTATATCTAACCCTGGCTTATGTTACATCCTCCGGTTTTTTCCCCATTTCCTTTCCCTTCTTCCTTTTTTTTCATCAATATTTTTTCCTTTTATGCAGCCCCCCTTCGGATAGTAGTTAAGAACATTGATTGAATTCTGCCCTTCCCGATTTTTTTTCCCCCCGCAAAGCGAGCCCCACTCCATTTGTATTTACAGTAAACACATTCCCTTCCTTGATACCCCCACTTAAACCCTGGTGCTGAACTTTTTTTTGGTCGATCTCTTCCCTTTCCCCTCCGTGTCTTTTTATGAACTTGAAAACCATGTTCCCTCCCGTCCCAGGGTTCTTTCTTTCCCCCTCTTTGCTTCATCATTGACGGTTAAAGACCTTGCTCCCCCTTCCCTTGTATGAATAAGATATAGCTTTGCCAAACTCTCTCGTTCCCCCGTCTTTCCCTGATCAATGTGCTTACCTCCGCAGGCCCCCGAAGGGGATGATACGATCAATTCTTTTATGCATGACAAGACCCCCCCCCCCCCCCCCTTTGGCCAAATGCAAACCGCGGCTGACCCCCCCCATTTATGGGGCTGAATAACAGCTTCCCCCCCCCCGGAACTTCAAGGCAAGACGTTTTTTTTTTTTTTTTTTCCATTTTTTTTTTGCTCGAGCAACACCCCCTCTCCTTGATGCTCCCACCCCACACCATTCAATCGACTTTTTCTCCCTTCACAGTTCGCCTAACCTTTTCAACTATACGATCTCGTTGCCGGTTACAAATAAGTAACGCTCTGCAACTGTTGCTCTCGATGGAGACCCTATCCCCCCCTCCCAGCTTGGAGATTACTATTTTGCACTTCTCTTTATCCAAAAGCCCCAATACCTTAACTTACCCGATTGGTGATTCTCCTGGCATGCCAGGGTCACCCCCATGGTGGAAACCTATTATACGGCCCATTCATACACCCCCCCTTTTCCCCTTTTCCAGTTCAGCTCCCTGATGGTAGTCGATGATGGAAGTTTCTGTCCCCCCCTCCTCCCTCAACGCTGCATCATCCCTCTTATAAATTTGCGACGGTTGGCGAAGCGTTTGGTTAACCCCTAGGGATGTGACAGGTGACTTTCCCCTTGATGGAGGTGTGGTTTTTTATGTCATCCTTCCCTCCCCCCCCCCAATTCCCGGCGCACCCTCCCGACACGATCACCACCTGCCATATTTCAACCCGGTTTTCCAGAATTTTCACACTTTCTTTAGTTTAACCCTCGTTTGGAGGGTTTCCCCTTGACTCAAGTTTTTTACGAAAAAACGACTGACCTTTTTCCCAGATAACCCAGCCTTTTTTCCCTTCCCCCCCGATTGCACTCTTTCTTCCCATCCCAGAAACCCCAAATACCTGATATCCTTCCATCCCCTGCTATAGGTTCCCGACTTTCCTTTTCCTACACAATGGATTCAGAATCTTTTGCCGGCATGCAAAGTGCAATTTTCCCTCCAGCCCCCTGAAAACCATGTCAACCTTCCTCCTCAAGAATTCTCGGATTTAACAAAGAATGACTCCCTCTTTTCCAAGGACTGAATGCTCCCCTGACTGCACATTGTCCCTTCTCTTTCGGAGGTGGGTTATTTCTCATCCCCCCCCCCCAATTCTTGCTCGCGACTTCTTTCGTATACCTCAACTTCTTGCTTTGGATGACCATCTGATGTACCACCCTCCTCTTGGCCAGCTTATTCCCTCCTCTTTTCTTTTTATATGAATATGTTTTACGCCTTTCATAACTTTAGCTGGACCCCCCCCCCTTGTAGTGAGTTTCGATCTTGTTTATTTTTATTTCTATCCAATTCAATCCCCCGCCCCATTTCAGCTTTTTCCCCCCTCCCAATCATTTGTCTTCCTCCCTTCTTCCCTCTCCCTTCCTGGATCACCATTCGTTTCCTTTCTCCTCAAAATACTCCTCGGATGGCACTGTCCTTTATGACAGGTACCTAGCTGGTTGAATTCTGCTTTTCTGTGAACCCGTCGGATCCCGAATTGCTCCCCTTTTAAAGTTGGCCACTCACCTCTTCTCCTCTTTCATTCCCTTCTCTTTTGAGCCCCCTTTTTGGAGTATTATGTAAGGTCCCCCCCAAAGCAACAGACTGACCGACTTTCCCCTATACTTGCTCTCCCCTTCCCTATGAGTCCCCCCCCCAGTTCTTTTATGTCGTCTTCAGCGCTTCCCCTCCTTCTCAGGGGGAGGAGGTTTTGTCGGGTTTAAGTTTCTTAAAATATCCCACTCCATTTTTTTTTTTTTTCCCTTTATATTCATCAAGGAAATGGCTTCTTCCTCCCTATCCGAGCCATAGCCCCATCATCCCCCCCTCTCTCTTTTTATGAAACGATATCGTTATTGCTGCTTCCCAAACAAGCAGTATTTCCTTTTGGTCGTTCCCCTTTTCCCCCCTTCTTTCAGGAATTGTGCCGATACCTTTTTCCCTCTTTTTTAGGCTTTTTTATTGGGCGCCCGGGGAATTTGCTCTGATCTTCCACTGAAAATCTCCCTCCCCCCCCCGGACTGGGACAATTTTGGACACATACCTTTGCTGGGCCTGCTTCACCCCCTAGACTATTTTGTGTTGAGAGAGACCCTTCGTAGCCCGCTCCTGTTTACTTCAGTAAAAATTTTTCTTTGAGTGTGGGAGATTTCCTTTTTTCCCTTTTTTATCTCCAACTTCCATGCCCTTTCCCCCCGCTACAGGTAAAAATCGCCGAGTTCACTTTTTTCCAACATCAGCTCCCCTTCTTTTCTCCCAATACGGCTTTCTTTATTTTGTCCACCGCCAGCCTCCCTCTCGTTTTCATTGGTCGTTCTGTATCTTTTTTTCCCTGATTCTTATTGTTTGAGCCGCCCTTTCTTGTATCTCCCAATATGGCCACAATTGTGATTGATTTTAGAGCTTCGCTCCACCCCGACCAAAAACTCCCTCCCAACCCCGCGAAGGTGTTACCAGCCCCCTCCCCAGGACCCAGGGTCCCCTCTTCTTCCAGCTAGAGGAGAGAGGCCTTTTCCAATTTTTCTCTTTATTTCTTTTTTTGATTCTCCCCCCCTTTCCGTTACAGCATCCCCACTTTTGGTCATCTTTAATACCCTTTCTCCCGAGTTTGTTTGCCCCCTCCCATCCGTGCTCAGCTTGGATCCTTTCTCCCGGGCACTAAGGTGATGTAAGCAGAATCCCCGTCCCTCCTACTGTTCTACCCTCTTTCCTTTCCATCCGATATTAAAATTCCTTATCTCCCTATTACCAATAAACCCTTTTCCTCCTGATTTTAGCCTTTTCTTCTGCTTCCTGCCATCAGCTCTTGAAAGTCGTGGTCATTTTCCCCCTTGTTATTTACGAATTTATCTAGAAGGATAAAATCCCCCAGCTTCCCGAGTTCGCTCAACTTTTTCCGGTCCAAATCGTAACTTGTCAATTGATTCTCTTTTCTGCATGAATCAGTCGAATCCCACTCTTTCCCTCTCTGCGGCTGCCCCCCAGGCCCTCACCTGTCGTATAAGCTCCCACTTCGCCCCCCCTCCTCTTTTGTTACCCCCTCCTTCCCACCTCGAAAGGTTGGAATGTTCGGTTTTTCTTAGCCTTATGTGCTATTTATACAATCCTCCTCCCCTCGATGCATTTGATCACCCGTGTTACACGAGAACATGAAGGTCTTACCCGGATGTCTTTGCTTGTTGTTTCAAAACGTTTTCCGTGCTGCCGAAAATTCCTTTCCCCCGCCTCGGACTCCCAGTGTTTACATAATCCCCCCTTTCCCAATGTCGTTGAAAATATATCTCTGTCCCTTCTCTCCCCTCTGTTTCTGCCGTGAGTAACGATGTCCCAGGTGGTTTAAGATCAATTTTTCTATCCCGCCCCGCCTGTCAGTCGTTTTTCTTTTTTTGTTGAAAAAGTCTTAGTAAGCGGTTCCCACCCCATAAATCCCCTTCACTAAGATTTTGATCTCGTAAGTCCAGAACTACTCCGGTTTAAAATACTACCCCTTTTATTGTGCTGACCGGTTTTCTTCTTTTAGACATTTGTCTTGGTCCTTTTCCTTTTTTTTTTGACTCATATTGCCCTTTCAACACACCCCCAAACTAAAGATGTTACAACCACCTTTCGCTACAAACTTCCTTTCTCTGTATATATGGGGGTTTTGCCTCCTTCAACTTCTTTCTGTTCAATGAACTACACCTTCCCTCCTTGTCAATGCGCCGCTTTGGAATCCCCTTGGTCCAAGTCAGTCTCCGTATAATCCCCCCCTTTGAGGACTTTTATGCTCTCCCCAGGACTGACCCCCTTATATGTCCCCTTCCGTTAAGCTCAAAGTTCTGCAGCTTCTAAATAGAGACTCACCTTTGCCTCTCTTGGTTTTTTTTTTAATTATTGGTACCGATCCTTTTTCTCTTGAGATAGGTTTAAGGTCTAATTTCCCCCTTCTTGGCCACATCGCTTTTTTATTATAGCATCTCTTTTTAAAGAATTATAGTTTTTTTGTTCTCTCCACATCATACTTCTGCCTTTTCCTCTTCCCGTTTTGTTGTTTATCGCTGTTATATTCTCCCGTTGAGCGTAAGAGCGGGTTTCCCCGGCCCTTTCCCTTTTTTGTCTTCTCCCTAAATTGATCAGGTTATTATGCCCATGGTTAAATGCGTTCACTGATATCAGTCGAACTTTTTTACATAGATTGCCCCAGAAGATGTTCTACCCCTCCTTATATGTTATTTACGTCCACTGACTTCTCCCTTTTTCTAAACAAACCCTGTATTCCCCGCGTTTCCGGTCGATCTTTTTCCTCTCATAAAGTTTTGTGAGAGTGACATCCCTTTTTTTTTTCCCAAAGCCCCCTTCAGTCTTTATCATCGGCGTGACCTTTTTGGTCCTTTACAGACAATGCTCTTTCTTATCCTTCTCCTCTCTTCCTTTGCCAACCGCTTCCCCCCAAGTTCGCATTCGATCGCTTTCACTCTGGAACCGACTGGGCTTTCCCTCCCCCCATGTAAATTACCACTTCCAGATCAACTCCCAAAACTTCACTGGCACCCCCCTGCGTTTTTTCATTTTACACAGTATTCTGAAGTTTCTTCCCCAGCCCTCAACACTTAGCTTTTTCAATGAAGATGTGTATACAATGGAAACGAGAATTCTTTTTACATCCTCTTTATTAAGCTGAAATTTTCCTTTCCCCCTCTAAAATAAGCACTGACACCCTCTTCTCATATACTTATCGTATCTGGCCTTTTCCCCCTCCCCCTTACCAGTCAGGCTTTTTTTGGATCGTCCGGTCCGCGTGGTAGCGGCAATTACCCTTCCTTTCTACCAAAGACACCCCGGTCATAATTCTTCCCCTTGTTAGAATATTCTTATTTCCCCACCCGGATCCATGTTTGATATCCCCCTCAGAATTCCCATTTGCGGACAAAACTGAGGGGACCCTCCCGTCATGCGGCAGCACCTCTTTCGCCATGAGTTATTTTGAACTGCATTTGAAGCTTTTTCCTATCCCTCCTGGTCTTTTGGTTGCTCAGCTTGTTTTAAATTTTTCTTTGTGAATGTGGAATTTACTATGACCTTGGTCGTCATTACCCGCCTCCCCCCTCTAAACGTGAGCTAACTACCCTCTCACCCCCCCCCCCCATTTTCATAATTATAATCTTATCGATTTCATGACTTCTGACATTCCGTTATGGAGTTTTATCCACCTCCTCCCTCTTGTCAACAAAACTGCTTTTTTCCCAGCTCCTTTTCTGGGTCCGAGAAAATTTTTTTCTCCCCCCACAATATTCTCCTTACAACAGAATGTCCTATCCTTCCCAGAACGCTTTTTTCGACTGTCCGTTTTTCCTTCTTCCCCCCATGGTGGACCAGAGGGCTGTTTTTTCCCTGAAAGTGACTTCGCATTTTTTCCCTTTTTAAATTACTATGTCATACATCGTCCTTTCTTCGAAGTTACCATCCTCGAGCAACCCTTCAATCCCCATGCCTGTTTCAAAGATGACCTTTCAGTCCCTCCTTGAGATATCACCCTCCCTTCCCTCTTTCGAGGTGGTTTATATCCTGTTTTACAAAACATTCTTTTTTCCACGTCGTCCTCATATTTAGCGTATTCCCATTTCGGGCAGTTTTATTTTAACGAACTCCTCCCTTTTATTCCAAGTGATTCCTTCCTTCTCATGGAGGGCAAGTGCTCCACCCTCTTGTGGACCTCCCCCCTTTTATGATACCACTTTTTCTTTTTTTTTTATTCATTTCCTCCCTATCCAGAACAATGTTCCAGTTTCTGGCCGGGAAAAGTGAGCTCCTCTTGCTTTTGGGCCTTTATCGCGTCCCTTTTTACGCCATCTTTGCTCACCCCCACTTTAATTGGTAATCGTGATCCCCTTTTCCCCCCCCTACCGGTTTTTCTCTTCTCTTTTTCCTGGCAGACGGTCCTTTTTCCCATTGCTGCGGTGAAGTTCATGCTTATTACCTCTGCCCCCAGTTAAATACCGGATCCCGACCATGGGTCTCCCTTCAAGTTTTCCCCACGAAACCTCTTCACTTGCGATTACAGTATAGTGGCCACCCCCTTTGGGGGACCCTTTCCCCTTTCGGTACCCAGCAAAAGCCCTTTTTTCCAGACTCCCAGGCCTGAGTGGAGACATAGGAAGGTGCCCTGTTTTTTCCCCAGCTGGCTTTTTTTAGGACTGTTGTTTTTTGGAGAAGTTCTGCCCGTTTGTCAATGATACCCAAGCCCTCAAAATTTTTTCCCTTTCATAGTCATCCCCCCCTCTTCTGCCAAAGTCCTCCGAGCTCCCCTCGAAACGAATACCAATACCCTGACCTCTTCCCCTTTTCCTTTTTATGCTTTTTTGACAATTAGTTACTATGGGGTCGGTTGTCCAAAATTAGCGGTCCCTGAGGAGAAATTTTTCCCCCTTCCGCTTTTTACCTGGTCTCTCTTGGCGTCCGGGGAAGAAGATAGCGCTCTCCTGGACCTCTCCACAATCCCAAAATTCCTTCCCCTACTATACCGGAGCAGCTGGTCCTCTGCTTCAAAATCCTCTTTCATCTAAGAAGTGGTTGTGGTGTTCTTTCTCTTTGAAGCTCCAGCTGCTCTCTCCTTTTTCCCCCTTTCCTTCAGTCTTGTTTGCGCTGGTGGGTTCTTCCATTGGTATCGATCACTCTCTCACCTTTTTTTTACAAAATAGTTCCCATGTAAATAGTTCAGGTCTGAACCCTTGTTCTCACGATTTAAAGGAGAGTTTGCCTCCCCCCACCTTCCTTCTTGTTTATTCTTTTGGTTTTTCCCCCCTCTCCCAATTCACTATATCGTTGTTACTCTTTTCATCTGTATTGTTCTTTTTTTTTTTTTTTTTTTCTTGAGGCTTGAGCAGCCTTTCTCCCAATCTGAAAATTTGGACACAATTATTGTAGTGGATGTTTTTTCATTTTGCATACTTTTTGACAAATTCCCCCCTCCACCCCTCCCAATCTCCTCAGGTCGACCCCCCTTTTAGCTTAAGGAAAACCGGGCATTTCTTTATGTCTTACCCCCTGGATTTAGCGTCCTTGTACTCCAATTCGTATCGCCTTTTTTTGAATACGCGCCCACGCCCCCCCCCAACGGTTGGACCGATCTTCCAGATGATTAAGTTTGTTTTTTCTTTACAGTGCTCGCCTTTGTCTCCGGTAATTAATTGCCTTCCTTTTCCTGTACTGCGGACTTTCACCCTTCCTCTTCCTTCCTGTACAGTCCCATGTTTTTCTTGCCATCCGATATCAAACTTTTTTTTTTTTTTTTTTTATTTTTCCAGTATCATTTTAAAAATATTCCCCTTGGTGCTCCTGATGGCTCTGAACGCCGTTCCCTCCTCTTGTTCTGAGCTCTTTTTTCAAATTTCCGCCCACGGTCCCCTTTTAAGATTGAATTTTTTTTTTTTTTTCTGCACTACACCTTTCCCGTCTGCCTGGGAGTCACCTTTTGACTGTTCCACACACCATTTCCCCTTTGCTCCATCTTTCAGAGTTCCCTTTTCCTTTCGAAGCACGTCCCTAGTTTACGGCTGCTTTCCCGGCAACCCATGCTACAATTGTCGTCGCCAATATAGCTCCTTCCACGACCTTTTTCCCACCCAAAATCTATATACCCTCTCAAGCGTGACATTTCGTTTTTCAATGTGCTCTACTTTTCCATCCTCATTTTATCGCTTGCATTGCTTATTACAGGTGTTCCCCCCGTATACCTTTCTTTTCGTGAAGCCGTCCTTCTTGGACCCGTTTTTTTTTCAACAAGTTTTTAAGTTGCTGACGCATTCCCCCTCTAGGTCACTGTATCACCTACATGCCAAACCTTTTAAAGGTCTTTTCCCTTTTGACGGATTATTTTCTCTGCGTTTTCTTTCTTTTCCCCCCGATCAATAGGGGGTTTTTCTTTTTCACCAAAAATCTTGCTTCTTTCTTTAAGCGGTCCTTTTTTTTTTTTAACCCCCTTCTTGTAGCTCTGGTGAAATCAAGAAAGAGAAGCGTTTACAAATCCTCCTTTTTCGGATCGATAAAAGAAGCGTTCCATAATATACCATCAGTGATTTTTTTTTGAGAGCCTTCTTTTCTTTTTCTAGGGACTTTACTCCACCCCCCCCCCCCCCCCCTCCCGTACTCGCACCCCCCTTCCCCCCCCAATTTCCACACAGCTTGAGAGAAACAATTTCCAATTTATATGTGGATGAATGTTTTTCTCCCCCGCTGTATGCTTCGTTGCTTGCCCATCCCCTGACAATCGGAGGCCCCATATTGCTGCCTCGGCCGATTTCCCCCATTTTCAAGTCCCTGTTTTTCCCGTATAATAGTTCCCATTGTGGTCTGACCTTTTTTGTTCCCCTCTTTCTCCCCCCCCGAGGTTCCTTCCTCCTTTCATTTACGGTGTTTTTACATCCCTTCAGTATTGTCATTTAAGCTCCCCAGTTTTGATGTTGTATCTGTTTATCTTACCCCCCCCGGTTGAAGAGATTTGGATATTGTACCAGTAAAGATCGACCTTATTTCGTTTCTCCCCTTTCTTCAGGCGTAAATTTCCTTCACATCGAATTTCTTCCCTGCTAGTTCTGTCAACCTCCTTTCGTTTCTTCTTAAACAACTGTTGCCGCGCTCCGGGTTTCCATCGAGGAGGTTCTATCTCCAATACCTGTGATGAGTTTCAGCACGTTTTCCCCTTTTTTCCCCTGGAGTGTTTATTATTCCTGTCCCCCTTTCTTGATCCTTGGTATTATTAGGTATTTTTCTTCCTTCAATTGATATTTTGGCTCCCCTCTTTGGCAGGAATAGATATTCTTTCCCCCTTTTTTAGCCTGGCTGAAGTACCCCCTGCTAGAGCTTTTGCTAAACACTTACCCCTTTCTTTCCTTTTTCCCTTTTTTCCCTGTTCGATCTTTTTTCTTTTTCTCCCTTCGATTTTTTTGTGCTTTCTTCTCTCTGAACTTCCCCCACCAGTCGACCAGATACCTTTTTCCCCAGTATCGCAATCATGTTTTTTTGGCTTTCTCCCGCTACGGAATTGTATATGACGCTCTTTTCCGATCCGTTTTTCCCCCCCAAGTTTCCCCTCTCAGTGGCTTATTAGGGACCGCTTTGCTTCCTCCTCCCCTGATCCCCTTTATGCATGCCTAATTCCCCCCCCCCTGGCTGCAACAACCGGCGTTCCTTTCCCCCCCCCTCCTCAACAGGTCTTGGCCTTACTCAAACCCTTACGCTGCAATGGCACCTTCTTATGTGTCGATCACGCTCCCAGCTCCCTTTCTGACATCCTCTAAAGACCCCCTCCCCTTCGATGTGGCTTCTTCCCTCTGTAACAGATTCCCGCCCCCTATCTTTATCGGTTTCCCCTCCTAGATGCAACAGGGTGGTTTGACTGGGAAAGATACCCGCCACGCCTGGAGCTGAAAGGACAACCCCTTGACCTACTTCTCTTCTCCCAAAGCACCACCAGGCTTCCTTCTCTGGTGATTTTCATCGGACGTTCAAAAGAGACACAAGTGTCCCCCCCGATTCGCATCAATTCTGTTCTCCCCCCCCTGAAATTCAGCATCTCATTCCGGTCTGCAAGAGGTCTGCCTCTGTATTCCCCTGGCACGAAAGTCCCCCAGGCGCCCCCCCCATCTCATCCATAATAAGACTTTCTATTTTTTTCCCTCTCAGCTGTCCCTGGATAGGAATGTTCCTCATATGGACTGGCTGGTTCCGTATAACTTATAACTTTTTTTTAAACACGCACACAACAAAAATCTTTTTTCCCTAATTATGTCCCCCGGCTGCTACATTCAAGAATAACTATCCCCCCAATAGCGGTGGGATCCAGGCTACTAAATCTTGTCCCGAACCTGAAGATTCACATTTGCGGGCAGAACGAACTTCCTTTTTTTTTTGACCCCTACATACCCCCCCCTGTATTTGCACTTCCTCAACTTCTCCTTAACCTTCCGTCAGACTCTCCTTCTTTACCGGAAACTTTTCCCTTTTTTGCTTATTATTTTTTGGACCAGAAGTGTTGATTTCCAGGTCCCTTTCGTGCAACTTACACCTTTTTTTTTTCACAACCCCCCTCTTCCCCCTAACGGCTAAAGAAATGTTCGTCTTTGTAAACAACTACTTGAATCCTGCCTTCGCAAGATGCGCTTTTTTCGAAAATTTCTGTTTACCCCCCCCTCCCCATGTCAACTCTCCTCTGTGGGTAAAACTTCCCCCCCTTGTTTTGGTTTAAACCCCCAATTATTCGTGTCCGCCCCTGTATACGACAATTTTATCGAGTGTATTCATCCCCCCGTACCTTTCAATATTGGGATTTGCTTCTGATCCTTTGCCCCCCTTTTGGAAAGCAAGTGAATAAATTTAAATGTGTACATCAACCTATTTTTCCTCGGTTTAGAGCTTTTTGTTCTAATTCTCCAGTACCTTCCCCCCCTCTAAAGCAAGCCCCTTCCCCTTGCAATATCATTCCGATTCCCCCTTTTACTCCCGGCGTTCCTCTCTCACCAATTTTCATTCCCCATCTTTTTTTTTATTCAATACCCTTACGTTCGAAATGGCCTCCCGTCTACTGTCCCTTTCCCCCATTTCAGAGCGGTAAGTTCCTTCTCCTCCCCCGTTAGGTCCCAGTGAAATCCCCTTCTTAAATTGTGAGCACTGTTAACTTTCCCCTTTGAATTACCATAGGTCGTCCACCGTTTGGATCTTTTACCCCCTTCTCCTTCTCTTACAAACCCGAAACATCCTTCCCCCTCTCCCGCCATACTTTTTACCTCGCGGAAGACATCCAGGGAAGTGACCCATTAAGCTGGAGATCGTTTTTCATCTTTTTCCGGTCGGTTTGCTCCCTTCGACCGTTCGGCAAAAAGGACTCCCTCCCCTTCCCCAACCCCCCCCTTGTGGCATCCTATTTTCCCCCCTCTCCAAAGGGTCCTTTCCCCTAGCGAAAAGAATACCCTACCTTTCCCTCCAATTATTTCTGCTTCCTTTCCCCCCCTCCCCCCCCCCGTCATTTGCTGGAAAAGATATGGAACTTGATTCCCCCCCCCTTTTTTCCCCTTACAACGTATGCGCTTTTTTTTCCTGCTCGAGTTGAGAAATGGTGACTGAGATAGCTATCTCTACCCACCTCCCCAATCGCAAAATTCCTCCTTCCTTTTCCCGAACGGAAGAGTTTTTCCGATTGTT
>Ga0179593_1535273_pt1 | contig 13630 bp, 14 predicted proteins | sample CZODoug2_1_08_16_FD_185931 | JGI IMG/M metagenome (GOLD analysis project Ga0179593, IMG submission 185931) | Vadose zone soil fungal communities from Angelo Coast Range Reserve, California, USA - CZODoug2_1_08_16fungal (PacBio error correction) | ecosystem: Environmental > Terrestrial > Soil >... | reverse complement strand
TTTTCCCTTGATTAGTCATAGAGTTGTCCAAATTTCCTGCTGAAAAGTTTGACAATCCTCCCAATTCTCTCCGAGTGGTGGGAAGGCCACCCCAGTCTCTCTTTCCTTTTCCTTTTCCCGCCTCGATTAGGTAGACGGTGCCCCAACTTCGATTTAACCCCAACTAGCTATCTTCATAGTACAAAAAATAGCATCCCATCGCTTCCACTCCATGTTAAAAGAAATGTCTCCAGCCGGTTCCTTTTCCCCCCTTTTAGAAGTCGTCAATTTCTAACCCATACCTTAATACTGGTTAATAGACCTTAAGGAGAGCGCACCTTCCCTCCCCCTGTCAAGCCCTCTCCCCCCTCAATCCGTGCGGGCGTCGCTTTTTAGTATTTCTTTTTCCTCCCCTATCTTTCACTTCGAGGTTCCCGGTTTTTCTTCCCCCCACATTTTCCCCCACGTAATGTTAACATCGGCTTTTACCCCCCCCGATATCCGGTCAACGGATCAACCAAGACGTTTCCCCTCCCTGCATTGCAATCTCTGAAAACTTTCCTTTGCCTGGCGGCTGCTTTCTTTGGGCACGGTGATGCTTTTCCTCCTGTGAAGAGTCAGCTGGGGATCTGACCCCCCCTCCTTCCCCTCCCCCCCCATCATTAAGATTCTTCCCGCACCTATAAGGCATACCCATCGTTGCCCCTCTGACACCCGCCCGCCAACAACAATGCCCCCGTTTTTGTTTTTTTGACCTTTTCTCCCCACATCACTTCTTCTTAATACAAATAACGGACATCACCCGAATTTTTTTGGGTCAAGTCTCCCGGCTTTGAGATCCTCCCATTTAAATCTTCCCTTTCTTTTTAAAGAGTTCCCGGTTGATCCCTCCTGCTATGGAAGGCCTATCTGGAACAATGGCACGTATGGGGAACTTCTTTTACAATTATCTAGAAAGGGCGTCCCCCCCCTAATTCCCTTCTCCCTCTGTCTTCTCTTCCGGACCCATGCCCCTCCCCCTTCCTTTGGAGTTTTCTCCTCTTTTTCTTAGGATGAAGTTAGGTCTGCCGCCCGAACCCCCTCTTCCCTTACTCTCCTATATTTCCTATGGGACGTAACCCTCTTTTTTTTCCCTGAGGATCCTCCTCCTCGATGGTTTCTATCCTCTGCTCCCCCGGTGAGTTTTCTACAAAACCATATCCCCCCAGTTTTTGTTCTCGTCACTTTTTTGAAATTAAACACTCCCGTCCCCCCCCCCCTTTTTTTCTACCCCTTCCGCAGGAAAAGTTTTTAGGCGCCCCCAGGGGTCCCCTCGTTAAACGGCCGGACCGCCCTTCGCCCCGGTTTCCCGGCGTGCTTTCTAACCCATGTGGAATGAAGACGCTTCCTCTTTCTGCTGAGGCATTACGGTTCCCTACAGACAAGGACCCATGAGCACCCCTTTCCTCTAAAGAACGTTTTCGCTGCCTCTTCATCCCCCAGGGTTCGATCGGTTTCCTTTGTCTAGGGATCCTTTTCTCCATCGTGGCAGAAGGAACCGCCTGCTTCTTCCCGAGGTCTTTCCCCCTTTGTTCATGGTCCTGAAGGAACAATAAGTTATTGATCCACCTTCGTCTCCTCAATCTTCATTCCGGATCAATCGGGATTTTCTGATGTGTCACGGGTCGTCTCCAGACCTCCCTGCGTTCCCCCTTAACTTCGGACTTTTCCTAGAAACCCTCCCAATTTTTTTTCCTCCCCCTTCCCCCCCCCCCGGGACTTAATTAACAACTGTTGAAACAGCCCGGTGACCCTCTTTCCATTTGTCCAGAGGACCACCTGATTGCCCTTTACCCCTTTTCAACCAAGCGCGCATTTCTTTTTTCCGCCCCGATGTCCCTTCTTCCCCCAGCTGCAGGGATGTTGCTCCTTCTTCTTTCCCCGGGAGAGGATCGATTCCCCTTAATTAACAGAATTCCCTTTTTCAGCCTTCCTTCCTGGTGAATTAAATCGGCCTCCAAGCTTCCCCCTTCTTTTTAATCCCCCCCCATTTCCCCCTTTCCCTTCAGAAGACGATTCTCGCTTTTGGATCCTCCCTCTTCATTCTCCCCTCCCCCCCCTACTCTGCTAGGCCCTGCCGCACTTGATTCCGACGAAGGCCGGACTCTTTTGCGTTCTCGTTCCCACATACGCTTATGACGCACGCTTGCCTCGACTTTCTTTACTACCTGATGAGGAAGGGCGATTTCGATCTCCCCCGTTCTTCACCCCTTTTTCGATCGGCCGCCCCATGTTCCTTTTTTTTAAGATTTTTTTCCCCCTCTTTTGCTCCCGTTTCAGTTCTAGTTTTAGAGGTTCCCTTTTTTTTTCCCCTATTGTCCAGATAATGCATAATTTTCGGCCCCTTCTTTCCAAGGCCCTTCCCTGGATGGCCCCCATATATGGCCAGCCGCCTTTCCTCTTTTCTCTTCCCCTCCTTTCCTTCCTTTTTGTTGCTCGATTCCACCCTCGCTCCTTCAACAGGCGGAGGCTGGCCTACTAGTTGATCTTTTTTGAATCTCCCTGTCATCTTTTTCCCGTCTACAATACTTGATCTGCCACCTCTTGCACAACTTCCCCCTTCCTTCTCCCTGGTAACCGCAGATCTGAGATCTGTTGCCTTTCGAGGCCTTCCTCCCCCAAGGAAGGGAACTAACGGGTCGGGCTCTTCGCTCTTTTCTTCTTTGTGATCCTCCCCTTAGATGCAACCTCGTGTATTTTCCCTTTCTGCTCTCTCGAAGAAGCTCGGCTTTCTCTTTTATTGCAGTTTCCTCTATTTCCCCCGGATAGCACTCGATCTTCCCTTGCTTCGGTGAGCGAAACCCTATCGGGCTTCCTACGTCCGTCCTGGGAAATGGATTACCCCTCCCAGTGAGAGCGGTCTTCTCTGCCTGCCATTTGGGGGCCTGCTGAAATCGGTTTTTCCCTTTTTTCTTTTTTTCCCCCTCTCTGGACTAGACCGAAGTTTTTTTTAAGGATCCCCATCCATGCTGCTGGATAAGATGTACGGTCGCCCTCCCTAAAAAGTCCCTAGGCGTCTGTTAGGTGCGATCAGGAGATCGGAATCGCGCCTTGGTTGTCAGCTTTTTTTCCCCGATTGCCCTTTTTGTTTTCCCGGAACTTTTTTCTCATAGGTCACAGGTTTGGTGTTGAAGCCTTTTGTAGCCGTTGCTAGACTTTCCGACTTTCTTTTGCTGTCTCCTCCTCCCCTTTGACTTCGAACAATCCACCTTCCAGTCTTTTCGCGACAGGAATGCAATTTTTTTTTCCTTCAGTAACTTTCTAGCGATCTGACCCAAGTGGACTCGGCATCTTTCCCCCTTCCTTATCCTTTCAGCCGCTATTTCTCCAAGGACTCTACCGTCCCCCCCTCTAGTCCCCCCCCCCCCCCCCCCCAACCATAGGAGATCGATATTTTGGCTTTTCACTTTTTTTTCTTCCATTTTTAAGGTTGTCATTTCTCTCCTTTTTCTACTCCCCCCTATGCTCAGAAGACATATCCCCCATCATGTTGAGGTTCGTCCGAATTAACTTTTTAATGAGCCCACGACCCGAACCCCCTTTCTTTCGGTCCTATTTACCTTGAGTGGACGCGAGGGCGCGCCCTTTCCAGTTTTTCCATAAGCTGTTCCTTGCCGTGGACTTTTAAGTTGGCCCCTCCTTTTTTCCCATTTTTTTTGATATGGATTTGATCCCCGACTCCGCGCAGGCTCCCATTTACTTTCCCCTCCCGTTCCACAGCCCAAGAGGGGTTCGGACCCTCTGGTTTTTTTTTTCGAGAGTATTTCGTAATCTTCAATCCGCTGGGACCTTAATTTACTTTTGAGACTTCCTCCCTATGGTCCCCCCGCGGCCATTTGTTTTCGATGAAGGACTTTCCCCTTCACCCTTTTCCCCAATGGACTCCCCCTTTGAGATTCAAAAGTCCCTTTTCCTCCCTTTCCCTTTTTCTTCACAAATGCATGCCATCGGCAGTAACCCCTCCCCCCTTTTCCCATATTTCCCTTCCCTCTGCTAGTTTTGACTATGATGAGAAGGTCGTAATCCATTTGCCTTCGACTAGAATGGTGTTTTTTTCCGGTCTGGATGCCTGGGCTTTCCGACTTCCTCCACCGCTAGTCCTGGTGGTTTCGGGCGATTTTCTTTGAAACCTCAGGGATCCTGGTCCTGGCGAAGGTAAGCCCCCATTATTCTTGTCCCTAGTTGTGCACTCTCCCCTTCACTTCCCTCCTAAGCTCCCGTCAACACCCCCCCCTCCCCAGTCTGCAGTCCTTCCCTGAATTAACCGTAAGAGGTGTACTTTTCCCTTTCCGATTTTCCCCGAGGATTTGAATTCTTTCGTTTTTTTCTTATTCATTGACCTATTGTTTTTTCTCCAGGTGCGGATTTACGAACCTTAAGACCTTTCCGGATCCCAATACACGCCTAGCCCACTTTCATTTTCCCATCCTTTTGAAGGGTGCTATTTCCCCTTCGCCAAGTGTATATAAACAACTTACGTTTTCCCCCCCCTGGTCACCCCTTCTCCCGTGTACCCCGAGGGCCATCGGAGACATGGTTTTCACCTGGTTTTTTTTTTCATGTTTTTTACTGCTTCTGTTTCTCCTAGTTGGTTCAAAGCCCGTGCCCGTACGCCTCAGCGATCCGATCAGCGTGCTTATTTGTAGGTGCACCCACCCCCTTTCATATGGAGATTTGGCTGTTCCTTCCTCGAGGAACTTTGCCAGGTCAGCTTTACAGACCTTCCTCCCTTTCCAAAAATATTCTTATCTTTTGTTCCTTTTTTTTCCCTTTTTCTATTTTTTTTTGAAAGTTACTTATGCCCTTCTTTCTCCTATTGGCATGGTCAGGCGAACAAGACCCCCTTTCAAACCATCCCCCCTAGTTTGCCCCGTGGTGGGCAGTCCCCGACTCAAGATAGCGCTCTCTCCCCCTTTTTTTGAAACCTCCCCTCTTCTTGAAAAAAAACTGCTTTCTCTCACAAACGCCTCTACCTCGCTGCATGGTCCAATACAGGTGACCTTTTTTTTTTTCTTTTTCCCCCCTTGAACCCTTTACCCCCTAATTGTGTTATACCCGTGGGCTCATCTCTTTTTGCATTCCCACACTCCTCCATTTAGATTTCCCCTTAGTGATCGTCCCCTCTTTCTTTTTATTTCCATTCATGGTGAAGGATATCTTAGTCACCCTCACCCCCTTTTCTCCCCGTCCTGCCCAACGGGATCCATAAAACGCCTCCCTTCCTCCCAGGAACGACCCCAACCCCTCCTGGCCCCCTCCCGCGTCATGCTGTAAATGCATGGCCTGTTGCTTTGTACGGTTTCCGGACTTTTTAAGCGTTTCGATGTCCTGTTCTCCCTCGGGTCCCCCCTTTTTCCCCTGCCCCCAGTTCAGCGATAACCCACGTTCCCCCCCTTCTCCCCCAATCCTCACTCCCTCAAACAACATTTCCAGAGGCTTGTGGCTGGACTTTTTTTGTAAACGATGTAGTAAGCAATAATTGACCTCCCCCACCCTCTTCTTGTTTTCCGCCCTTCCCATTATCAATTTCTAGCAGCAAGGAGATGTTCACTATGTGCAGGGTTCTCTATTCGAAGACTTTCCCCCCCGGTTTTCCTTCTTTCCTCCCATGGCCGGCCCGCACCTTTCCGTGTACAGCTTCGATTTTCAAGGTCCGGCACCCCCTCCAGTTACGGCCTTCCCCCTTCGACTAACACCTGACCCTAATCTCCCTGATGAAGTCCAGCGGTCTTGCAGTCCCCTTTCCGTAGTAGCTAATATTTTCCTTCTGGCCCGTTACCCGCCGCTGGGGCTGGGGGCGGTTCTAGTTCTTCAGTCACGCTGTTTTTCGGATGATCCGACTTGTGCCCTTTTTCTCCACGGGCCATATACACCAGTGCTTGCCTCCTTGTGCACGTTCCTTTTCCCACATCCCCCGATTATCCGCAGCCGGCACTGCTTTTCCCCCTTTTTTTCCCCCCCTCCCCCTCTTATCAAAGCATAGCCCCTTTCCCGGCTTTCTGAGTTAAACTCTTGGAATTCAGTACGCATAGACCCCTCTTCACCATTATCAATTGTAGCGTGAGGCATTGATTTTCCCCCGGCGAAAAGGTTTCCTGGAGCAATTCCTTTTTTTTCTCTAACGCAAGTGGAGCATGTGACCCCCCTTCCTAGGGTCGCTCCTTTCGAACGATTGTCTCCTTTTCCGACTCGGACTCCCTTCACCCCCTTCACAGCTATTATGAAGACGAGTTCCACTGCAGCCTCTACACTCTCATTCTTTGTCCTGACCCCCCACCCTATTCCTGTCGGCGGCCCCAATCTGGTCTCCCTTGGATGGCGATTCATCCCCGCCTCCCCCTTTTACGACGCCCCGTTCAAGTCGGCAGGCCTTCCACCGCCGCCCCCTTCCCCTTCAAAAAGGTCCCTACATACCACGTTCCTTCCCCCCCCTTCCCTTTTACCTTCATCTTCGCTGACACCAATCTGGGTCTTTTTCCTGATCTCTTCTCGCAAAAAAGCCCTCGATTCGGCTGCCTTTTCCGCCGCTTCCCCTGATCAAGCGGACGTGCTTTCCCCACAAGGGAGAGTTATAGATTTACAATCCGTTCTTCTCTCCGGCCTTTCCTTTTGGCAATAGGCCTCCCTACTCGCACCACAGTTTGATTTCCTCCTTTTCTCCTTTACCCGCCTCTCTCGCTGTGGGAGTCGCACTCTTTTTGCTTCGCCCCCGATAGAGTATACTGGTGGCGATAGCAACCCCACAATTTTATCTATTCCTAAGCCGGTCTGAAGATTAGATCATTTTTTCCCACCCCCCTTTGACTTCCTTTTCTTACTTCAATCGAGATTTTCTAGCCTCCTGTCCTTCGGGAGTCTCCCTTCCCCGTTCGGCAACATTGCGATGGGTGAAGATGCCGTCACTCTTTTCTCCTGGAAGAGGGGGCCAGGGATAGAGATTTTCCCTTCCCTTTTTCCCCATATTTTCCTCTCCTTCACATGTTAGCGCAGCGACGATGCATTGTATTTCCTCTTTATTGTGCACCTTCCTTGCCATGCCTCAAGTGTTTTCCGGCGCGAGATCTCTCTCTTCCTACTGATTTTTCTTCTTTCGAGAGACTTTTTCTTTTCCTGGTCCTAAGGAGGGACTTGGCTTCTTTGCATTCCCCTTTTCCCTCCTTTCCGTAGCGTCCCGCTAAAATTAGGCCTTGACCCTTCCCTATTAAGTCAGAATGAAATCTAAGCCTGACCCCGAGCGATTGAGACTCCTTTGGAACTTTTTCCCCCCCCCAGAAGGCCTTTCTATCCAATTCTGGCCCTGGGTCGGGCTCCAGAACCTCGCCCTGAAGAAGCTTATCCTGCAAGTATCCTCAATCCTCGTTTATGATTACTGCTTTAGAAAGAAGATCGGCTTAGTCGTCGATCCCCGAAGGTTCTTTGAGAATCCGTCCTCTCTCCTCATATCTTCTCTCCCGCGAGGTTTATATAAAAAAGAGAGTCTCGGATGATCTGGGAACTTTCCCTACCTAATTCCACCCGATGATGGTGATTCTCCTTTTAGTCCCCGGAACCCCCTTTGAATTCCTGAATGTGCCAACCCTCATCCTCCTTCTTTGACCATACCATAGAAATGGCCGGTAACCAATCCCTGCAGCACATAGGGTTTGTTCTCTTGTTGTTGGTCCAGATGTACGATTTCCCCCTCAGAATTCCCCCCCCTCAATAGCGCAGGGATGGGTGCCTGCTCCGTCCTCGGTTGTTCAGTCGCGCGGATCTTCCGGTCATGTGGTTGCTTCCTTTACGTCATATCTTTTGTTTTGGAAGGACAACTTTAGTCGCGAGCTAAAATTTGCGGCATTCTACGGAGGCGAACTTTTCTTTACCCTCCCTCCTAACGTGCCTCTTATCCCTCCTTTAGTAGTGTCGGCAAGATTTCCTTCGCCCAAGATGTCAGCCTAGTTCCCGGAAAATCCGAGCGGTGAATGCCGCCCCTCTTTTGAGCTTGCTTATTTCTTCCACAAGTGCTCCCCCCAGCCTTCCCTCCACTTTATATCTGACAGCTCCTCTTCGGAAGTTAATTTGCTCCACCCTAGACTGGGCGTAATTTGGAGCCCACTTTCTTCCCCTTCCCCCAGTTTTATAGAGTTCTCTCTTTCCTTTTTTTCCCTTCCTAATCTGCGCGTGCGTCAGTCGGCGCCCGGTCAACTTGAGTGGACAAGTTTGTCCTTTTCTGATGGCTTCGTCACGAGGGGCCCCGGAAGTTTTTTCTTTCACAGTTGAAATTAGACCTTTTCTATTTGAGTTGAAGACCCCGTACTCTCCCCCCGAGGTTCGTCTTATCCCAATTAGGAGCCCCAGTCCCCCCCCCTCAACAGGGGGTAGACGGCCGAGTTCTGTACGAAATGGGCTTGCTGAGGCAAGCAGTCTTCCTGAGCCCGCGTCTTTTTTGTTCCTCGAATTTCGTTCTTTCGGCCCCTTGAAAGACAACGTGACCTCAACTGACGACTGTGAATATATAGAGATGTCCCTCTTTTTATGCCTTCTCCTCTCACCTCGCCTCCATCTCGAACACCCGGCACATATTTCACATCGCTGGTGTCCCCCCTTTCTTCTAGCATTAGCAGTCAGACTGACCCTTTTTTTTACTCTCTTTTGAGACGGGAGGATTCTACTGATTCGCCGCTTAATTCGCGACCACTCTCGGCCACTTTTTGTGAGCTGTTTTCTCCTTGTTTTCCCCCCTAACATCGATCTGGCGCAGCCAACCGACCTGCGTGGCAGGCCCTCCATTTGGGTTTTCTCGAATTTCCCCCAGCCCCCCAGGAACTCACCGCGATTCCCCTTCAAACAGAAGAAGTCTCGTCCCGACAATTACAGAGACGAGCTGTATTCCTTTCCTTTTCAGTTCTCTCTGTAGGTCGTTTTTTTTTGTCCAATTTGACTGACGTGGTCCAGTTCGGAGTTGACGCCTTACCTTTCCGACAGATTTTAAAGGAACCTGCCGCACGCAGGACCCCGCACGGATACGTGTTTCAGTCGGAGCTCTTCTAGACGGGTCTATACCACAAGTCTCAGTTTCCCAGTCATGGCCTGTTTCCTGAGGGCCATCGGGAGAGGTTCTTCGTCCTTCCTTATCTCTGTTTTGTGCCTTCTGAAAGCTTTCCATTTTTTTCAGAATCGAACTTGCACCGACGCGAGCGATCTGAGCTTTCTATTGTTTTTTGCCTTACACCACCTTTTGCCTATGTTCTCTTTTTTTGGCTCTTTTCTTCGCCCGGCAAATTGGCAAGCGCGCCGCTCCAATCACTTTCCCACCCTATTCTCTTTCCTCCTCCCTCGTTTTTTCTTTCTCTCTGAGATGGTGGTTCTAATGATAGTTCCTTTTGTCGTTTTTTTCCTCTTGGCCAACCTTTTCAGCGAACAGACTTCCCCCCGCCCAGTTTACTGCTTTTCCCGGTTTTTGCGGCCACAAGATAGCTGCTTCTCCGCTCTCTTCGGTTCGGTTTGGTGTAGTTGTTTTCGCACCCGGGTCTCCCCTTTCTCTCCCCCCCCCCAACGACCTGATTGTTAAGACCCCCAATCCCTCAGCGATATCTTTCTTTGCCATCAAGGTTTTGAGCCCTACCATGGCCCTTCCTTTGCTTCACTTCTCGAGGCTATCACACTAAAACTTAAGTTGTGTCCCTTGGCTTCAGGCGGGCTCCCACCTTCGCACCCTCCCCCCCGTTTTTTTTCTTCATCTTTTGGCTACGCTCTTGGGAAAAATTCTCCTTGGGCTCTTTTTCCCATTTTTCTCAACCCGCAATTTGATCGCAGTTTTCTGTCAAAATAGGATAAATCCCCCTTCCCCCAGATCCCGGAAAAGACCACCCGTCCTGCACCGCCGATGCCTGCCTGCTTCATTTGGGACGGCCCTCCCCGGCCTCGGAGGGGACCTTTGACTGGCCCTTTTTTCCGTCGTTCGCGGGTCGTCAGACTCCTATGCGCCCGCCTTGGCTTACTTTCCTTCCCAGATCCTGCCCTTTTTCCCCCCTCGAGAAATCTGAAACCACCAATGCGGGCGTGTGCTTTCCCTGGGCGCGATCTCCTCCGCGCCCCCATTCCCTTCCCGGCGACACACCCTCTCCCGGGGTTTTCGACTCATGAATCATCGGACTCGGAATCCCCTCTCCACGCGGAGAGTCTCTCTCGATGTCCCAATGCTTTTTCCACCGCACATGACAGTTCCCTCACATAAAATTCCTTTCTCGATATCAAAGGGGATTTTAATTTCCCCTGAATAAAACTTGGGTATGTCATTCCTTCTCCTACTTCCGTACCAGATCGCATTCCAATTTTCTTGCAGCCCAAGAAAGAAAATTTCTTTTCCCCCCTCCCTATGGGCCTGTCACAGATGGGATGTTTACGTCTTTAGCATAGAAGACTGGGTTATTGATCCCTCCCATGTGTTTCAGGCCAATATACAACAAATGCGTCGAGCGCCACTGACGTCTTGTCCCCAGGTTCCCCTCCCTTGTGGTGGGCTCCACGGCCGGGTCAACTTCAATGTTACGGTGCGTTGCCACGGGCTATTTGATCTCCGAAACTATACAGACCGATCGCCCCTTCGATACCCTAAATTGTATGAGTCTGTCATCCGTGTTTATCGAAAGGAACGACATGAGAAAAATTCCCTTCTCGACCCCAGCCCAGCCCCCCGAGTAAATCGGCTAGTTCTTCGGAGATAGGGTTCGCCGCTGGTTCCCGCCTTAGGCATCCTCCGTGTCCCCGAAGAGGCCCCAATGTCAGAACTAACAGAGTCTGAGGAACCCCATTCCTGTCCCCTCAATATTTCAATCGGGATTCCTCTTTTCCCACGATCCGCGCAATCCGTCGCTCGACAACTCACCACTTCTTACTTTTCCCCCCACCCAGCAAACAGGGGTCCCCCCCTCCCTTCCCCACTGTTCCGTTCAACCATGACCGTAAAGTTCCTTCTTTCTGTTTGACAACCGAGGGGTTTGTGACCGCACCCTCCCCTCGCTTTCTTTTTCCTTTCCTGGCGTGCCCTTATCTACATTCCTCAGGGATGTTGAATCATTTTTCCCCCCCCCCCCATTCGAGTTCCCCCATAAGTCAAGAGTTCTATTTTCAATCCATGGTAATGGCCATATTCCTCTTCACAGCCGTGTGTCTTCCTCATTTACCCGTCCTGAGACGACTCCTGAGGTTGGTCAGAGCACCCCTCGGTTCTCTCGTTTCTCTCATGGTGGCAGATGAGGCATCCTGGCTCGAAGCCGAAGCGAGTTCCCCATGCAGGGACCATAAACGCTTGATGCGCCCGCTTGCCGGTTATTCGTTTCCTTCAGGGTCTCTTTCCAGGCTCCAGGTCACTTCCGATTTTTTTCTGATTGCGCAAGATTCTTACGATGCTCGGGTAAGGTTTCTGAGAGTCTTCTGCTTCTGCAAATATTGGCAGATAATGCTAATTCGGCCTTCCGTCTGGTCCCTTCCAACATTCAACTAGTGGCCCTCCGCTCCCCCCGCGCCCTCCTCCTCGTTTGTTGTTGAGAATAATCCTCTCGTAATAAGGATGGCGTTCTGTCCTCTAGTATATACCATTTATGTCTTGTCCCTTGGTCCAGCCCCTTTCCATCTTCCAATATTGCCAATCTACTGCCCCAAGGAACCTCTAGAACTGCCTAGCGATTCCTTGCTCGCATTTTTTTCCCCGCCTTCCGCCCCGTGGACAGGCTGGAAAGGTCGGTCTCTAGTCCCTCGCAATGTCCTCATGCTTCCGCGGCAGCCGCGTCATCGGGGTATTGGCCCTGGCTCCTCTCAATTTCGGCGTGAAGCATTATTGACTTTCCTGATCCCGCTTAGCGAGGTCTTTCCTCCCCACAAAGCTGTGTCTTTCGTGTGTCGGCTACCTTGCCGGGGAAAGGATTTACCTCTTTTATCTGAGGACTATCCCCGTCTTCCTGCGAAAATGCCCTTTGTTTGAGGATTTCCTTCGGAGTGCCCCCTTCCTGGCAGTTCCGGATTTTACCCCTCCTGCCGCTGGATTTCTCTCCCCGCGACCACACGGCCGGCAAACCCCTTTCACTTCTCGGGCTGGTGCGCGGAGGAGATTACTCTGCCCCTCGGTTTCAGTCGCACTATGATCTCCCTGTTGTTGAACTAACAGTGTTTTAGTTAACGGTCCCCTCCGTTTTGTCAGGTGTAAGTTCCACTTGTTTCTTATTTCTGAAGACAACTTTCTCTGCGGCTCTCCCCTCCTCCCTTCCCGAGTGATCTCCGTCTGCGACCAGGAATCTTCCTGTGGTAGGAACGTCCCCGATACTTTTTCAGGGACTCTCCCCGCTTTTTCATCCGCAGATCTGCCGGATGCCCTCTTGGCCCAGTGAATCTCTAGTCCCCCTTTCTCCAAGAAGATAGATCTTCCTCGGTCCCCTCCGTTCGAGACTAGTGATCTTTTGCGTCATTGGCTATCCACCCACCCCTCAGAAATGGTCTCCCGTTCTTCCTTCCCACATTCCCAGCCCACGCCGAGGCGTGGCAGTTAGGCCGGTAACTTTCTTTCCTGGCGGACAAAGGGGCAGTTTATACTCCCCCTTTTCCCTGACGTGTTGGAGGTAAGTGAAATCGTCCTTTCTCCTTGTGGATATTCTTACCGAGCCTCGAGGATCCTCCCCCTCTCTGGCGCCCCTCTCCCTCCCACTGCTTTTAGTTACCATTCTGAAATGAGCTGATGACCTTTTCCGGCCCAAGAACCTTCTCCCCTCTCTGGGATATTTGTTTTCCACTCAGGAGGTGAGCTTCCCCCCCTCCTCCTCCCAGTTGATCATGTAACCCTGATATCTCACAGATCCAGATTTCCTTCTCCAGATTGCCCTTCCAGATGCATATCCCGTCATTCCCCCTGCACATCTTTCCCCCTCCCTCTTCCCCCCAGTCCTTGATGATTTCTTTTTTCCTCCTGACCTCCCTTAGAGGGGGATAGACGGTAGGGATGAAGAATTTCTTTTTTTGATAGTACACCTCATGGTTTTTTTCTGGATTGCTCTGAAACCGATATTTCTCTTGCGAAGTTGAACCTGCGTGGCGGCAAGGTAGCCACCTGAGAACTCTTTAACCCCCTCCGACCCCCCCCCCAAAAGCCCCGCCGGCTTGGTTACACTCAGCACCGGCTCGCGGTTCAAGCAGCTTCTCGTACCTGGATTTTCTGATGTTTATTTTCCGATTGATTTATCCCTTTTTTTTTTTCTTAAATGGAGTTGAATATCCCGAATCCTCTTCGTACCCGGGATCCTACCAGCCGCCTAGACTAGACTTTCTTTCCTTTTTTCCCGGAATGTTGTGCTGTCTCCGTCTGATCCCAAGGGGTTTTCCCCCCCCCAAGCTTAATTTCTTACCCCTGTCCATCGGATCCGTGTTCCTGCTCTTTCCCTTTTTCATGGCTTTAAAGGATTTTTGCATGCGCGTGCTTGTGCATTTCCCTGAAGATAGACTCCTTTTTTCCCTGACATCTAATCTTGCACCGACTCCGACGCGATCTCTACCCGATCTTGTGGAGCCACCACGCTGCTTGGAGCGGCAGGGTATTGTTCGGAAGGAAAATTTTTCCCCACACTAGTGTCGCCTAATCCTTCCC
>Ga0179593_1310254_pt1 | contig 13630 bp, 19 predicted proteins | sample CZODoug2_1_08_16_FD_185931 | JGI IMG/M metagenome (GOLD analysis project Ga0179593, IMG submission 185931) | Vadose zone soil fungal communities from Angelo Coast Range Reserve, California, USA - CZODoug2_1_08_16fungal (PacBio error correction) | ecosystem: Environmental > Terrestrial > Soil >... | reverse complement strand
GTCATCGACCCGCACGTCTTCCTTTGTTGACGCCCCCCCGTGTCCCGTGCCCCTTCAGGCCCATTAATCCCAGGTTTTCCGCGCAACCTTCCCCCCTGCCAACCCCGGCGCCATTTCGGGGCGCGGACGAACGAACCTCTCTTTTCGATTGTCGCCGTTTTTCCTTTGTAAGATGCCCCTGTCTCGGTTAGTTTTCTCTTTTAACAACCCTCTTTTTTGGGGGGACCCCCTGTTACCCACAAGGCTTTTACTTTTTACGGGGCTGATTGCAACTGTCAAGTCCCTTGGAAAGGACTCTCAAGTTCAACCGGCCCCCCACCTTGTCAACAGCTTTGTGTTCTTATGGTTTCGTCCCCCCATTTTCCACTCACTTTGGTTTTCCTCCTGCTACAGGTTTTTGAATGTTTGGACCTTCCGGCATCCTTCTCAGTTCAGTCCACCACAATCCAACAACCCCCCCCCGGCTCAGCACAAGCCCCCACCAGTCAACAAACATTTACCAAACCGATTACCCGATTATTTTTTTTTTTTTTTTTTTTCTTCATGTGCACTGGGCCCCTTTTGGCGGGCGCAAACTGCGAAACATGCAGGACAAAAGAGGTAGGCTCCATCCGTTGTGCCGGTGATGTGTACCCTCATTTGGGTATCTATGTTGCCTCCCGGACGGCGGCTTGGGGACGGCATTTCCGTCGCACATTTGACTTTTTCCTCACATTGGCTCACTGTGCCCGTTCACCAAATTTATTTTTTCAGTTTTCCATTTGGTCCCAAAAACCCTGCCGGTGTTGTGGCCGGCTGTCCCTCCCTTTGTAATTGGTTTCCTTCTTCCTTTTTGAAGTTTGCAAGGATTGGGGCGTTTTTTTGAATTCCTTTTCGGAGTGCCCGCTTCCCCCCTTGGTTGTGTTTCCCGTACCGGACGGTTTGCCGGGGTCTATTTTTCTTCCTTGTTTGCTTTTTTTTTCCCCACTTTTTTTCAAAAACCTTTGCCGGACACCCTTCTCTGCCCATCTGTTCTTTTTGTTTCCAACGGCGGGTTCGGGGGTGTGATTTCAGGTTTTTTTTCCCTGAGGGTCCTCCTTCGATTCCCCCCCCGCCTGAATTTTTTTTTTGTTTTGAGGTTGACGTTTTTTTACGTCCCAGGGGTGATACGATTGACTCCAAACCCCGTTTTTTCCGTGGTCGTTCCCTCTTTCTTTACTGTCCAAAACCCGGTCGCATCTCCCTCCCACGTCCCCACGAACGTTGAATTCCGGCGCAGTAGGTGGCAAAGAGGGGAACACTTTCCCCTGTCAACCATATACCCACGACCCCTTGGGTATTTTTGCGGCTTTTTTTCTCTGTGTTTCCAAGGAAGGGAGGTGGTCACGCAGTTTTAAATCAGGCTCGGCGTTAACCGACACTCTTTTTTCCTTTGATGGAACGGGCTCCCCACCTCAGGCGGCATGGGACAATCTAATTGCGCCCGTCTAGCTGTTGGGCCCGTTTTTTTTGTTTGAGGTTGGGGGAGACCCCACGTTCAACCGGCACCGCATCTTCTTCAAGTTTTTCTGTCCATCTGCTAGTACTGTTTTCTTTTAGTTTCCTTCGGGGGGGGCAGAACTCTTTCTTTTCACGGTTTTTCCTTTCGGATCTTTTCTTTTTCGGTTAGGGTTCCTGCAGGCTTGCGCCGTCTTTTGCCCGTTGCCCCCCCCCGTGTCAAGGGATGGTTAACCAACCCTCTCTCTCTTTTCCTCCTTACTTTTTTGTTGTTTTTTTTTTAGCGCTCATTCGGTTCCCCTGTTTTGGCCCCGTTCGGGCCTGTTCCTGTTTGCCGTCCAGGGTAGTTTCCCAGCGCGGTTTTTCCCCCCCCCCTACCCGCCTTCGGATGGGCTATTTTTTGGTTCGGGTTCGAGAAGCTTGCCTTTTTCCGTTTTTTCCTTGGATACACCCGTCGGCTGTGCTGTGCTCATTCGGCAGGGGCGTACCCTAGCTGATTGCCCATCACCGTGCTGGCTCCTTACTGTGGAAGGTTTGGACACCTTTTGTTCCCACCGGCCTGCCCCGGACGTTACAGCAGACGGACGTGTTTCCATCTTTTTTGTCCCTTGCCCTTTGAATGTTTTGAAGCGTCTCGCCCCCCGTTGCCAGGCCCCGTTGCCCTCTGCGGTCGGACAAGAGGGACGGGACCCCCCTCTTCCGGGGGCCCCGGCCTGAGGTTTTTTCTTTTTTCTTTGGTTTTTTCCCGCAAGGTCGTTTCCCTTGGGGCATTTTTTACGGATGTCCCTGCCCTTGACGGTGTTTTCGACCGGGGCGCGAATCCCGGTTTTTTCGTCCTGTCACTCCCTTTTTGGGGACCGGCGGGTGGCCCTGCGATTTCACTCTTTTTTTTCCCGCTTTTCTCAACAAGTGTTTCTAGCTTACCCCATCAAACTTCCTGTTTTTTTTCGTTTATCTTTTTGGGGAAGAATCACCTGTTCCCCCCCCTCCCCCCCTTCCGTTGGTCTCCCCCCCTTTGTGCTTTGCCGTTTCAGTGCCGGGCCCTTGTTTTGCAAGTGTACCCGCCCCCCCCTTAGCACGATCCGCCCTTGTTTCCCGGGGCGGTTGGTCCGGGGGTTAACTTTCCGTCTATCTCCTGCATCCCTCTTTTTCTCCCAATGCCCCCCCCCCACATCCAGAATACCTTTCCACAGCTGTTGCCCACTTGTGAGTGCGGTGGTCTGGCACAACAACCCGTAGGCTGCCCACCAATCCCCCCGTGTTCCTTCCCTTCCTGCCAAGTGTGTCCCTCGTTGTCCGTGACGGCGTGAATTTTTTCGTTTTTGGTTTTTGCATCCCGACACCTTGAAGGATTCGTTTTTTAACGGGTGTTTTTTTTTTTTTTGGCCTGGTTCTCTGTATAGCAACCTTTTTTTGTTCACTCAGCCGTTTTTTCTTGGCTTTTCATTTTTCTTCCTCTAGACTGTCTGCGTGCCTCATGTGAAGCTTCGGGTTTTATTGTTTCACAGGGGTTCGTCTTTTCCTTTTGGGTTGTGGTTCCGTTCTCTGGTTGTTTTTTTTCCTTTTGGGGACTGGAACTTTTGGGATGTTTTTTTTTTCTTTTTAGTGCGGCAAAAAACGTTTTTTTTTGGTTGAGCCCCCTTTTTGCTCTGTATTTTGGACGCACCCCCCCTCCTCACGTCGTTGGGGGTGTGGGTACGTTTTTTCATCTAGGAAGTAAGGCTGGTTTTTTTCCTGACGGAACAGTTGGGGGCTTTTTTTTTTTCGTCTCTCTCAGTTTCTCTTTTTCTATGGTCACAGTTTGTTTTCTCCAGACGACGTTATTTTTTACCGGCCCTCTTCCCCCCCCCCTTGACCCGGCGACATATTGGCCTGGAGAGGCGTCGTCGTCTTTTTTTTTTATTCCCGTGCCGTGAAGTGTCTTCCCGATTTGACTTCGCACGGTTTTCGGTGCCTGGATAGTTACGGCTTTCGGGTCGATGGACCATATTTTTTTTCTTCCTAATCTCTTTTTTTGTTTACCCTGAGAGATTTTCAATCGTTTGGACCCCCTAACTGAAGTTGTCACTTCAACACGGTTACGTCTTTCACCCACGGCAGGCCATTTTATCCCCAAGGGTACTTGGTCCTCTTTGAAAGTTTCCCCTTTATCCGGAGGGACGCGACACCTGACCGATTTTCCCCTCTTTGTCTCGGGATCTGGACGTGGTACCATCGGTCGCGCGGTTGAACCAACTGTTCCGTGCATCACACCACCCCTACTGCTTGTTTTTTTTCCCGAAGAAAACGTTGTGCATCCGGGCCATACCCCCTTTCCGAAAACCCCTTCCCCCCCGCGCAGCGGTTGCGTGTTCTTTTGTTAACCCCCACCAGGTAAGGCCCACGTCTTTCATTCTCAGAGGGGCGTTTTTTTCCTCCATTGTTTTTCTTTGGTCCTACGCATCTTCATGGTTTTCTTTTCCCCAAACCGAAAACCTACAACACCCAATTGCGCTTTTTTTAACACACCCCCCCCCCCCCAACGTCCATACTTCCCACAGTGTTCCCTTTACCCCTTTTCCCTTTATGGGACCGGGCCCCCTTCATGCCTTTGGTCGATCTTGCTGCGGCATTCCCTTCGCGTCAGCCCCTGTTTTCCCCGGTGTTGCTCCCCCCTTCCAACCCGGGTGATTTTTCCCTTTTTCTTTTGCCGGTATGGAGGCCCTTTTGCTTGCCCCGCCATCCCTGGTTTTCACCGGCGTTTTGGGCCCCGCTGGTGGTTACAAACAGGGTTTACCAAATTTTTTTTTTAGGCCGGAAACCGGTGAGGGGTGTAAGCTCTTCTTTTTTCCCCCCCACCCCCCCACGAAGGTTTGGTTGTAAAGTCGGTTCTTCCTCTGGTAGTTCAGCGCTTTGGTGGTCCCCGTTGGGGGACCGGGGAGGGGTGGCGTGTGCGGATCTCGCGATGCTGCCCATTTTGTCGTACGCCCGGCTGGTGGCGGATCTTTTCTTTTTTCGTGAGTGTACCCCTACCTTGGTTTTCGAATTATTCCTTTTGCCCTCCCCTGGTCTCCGGCGGGTTTTCCTTGTTGGGGATCCCCGTTTTTTTTTCTTACCCACGGAGGTTTGGCAGTCGGCCCCGGCGAACTTTTTTTTTATTTTTTGCTTCGTGAAATCGGTGATCGACGTGCTCCCCCACTTTTCGTTGTTTCTCTTGGCCCGTTTTTTCCCCCGGGACTTTTTTTCAGTCACCCCGGCTTGTGAATTCTCCGTTTTTAGCCCGCGGGGCAGGGAATTTTTTTTTCCCCTTTCCCCCCCCAATTTCCTGACCGTTTTCTTTCTGGTTTCCATGTTTTTCGGTTGGTGTGGCCGGTAACAGTTGTTTTTCCCTAGGCGGTCTACATCCGGTTCTCGTTACCACACTGCCCCCCCGTTTTTGTTTGGCGATTTTTCCCGCTCACCCCCGCGGGGGGGCAAGTTGCCCGATTGGTCGGCCCCAGTCGGGCGTTTGCCCGTGAGGTGAGGGGCCTGGTCTCCCACGTCAACGGACCCTTGGTGATTTTACAGGTTTTGATGGGCACTCTTTTCTAAGTTACCGGAACCAATGTCGTGCCATTTTGGGTACAGGGGGGCAGTGAGTTATACCCTTCTTGGTCGACCCTTTCTCTACCACTGTACTTTACGGATGTGGGTTTCTTTTTTCCGTTTTGCCTGTGACGAACTTTTTAGCCGATGACAACTTGTCCTTTGACGGGAAAGTTTTCCCATATCTCATTTCTTTTTTTTATTCCCTCCCTTTTTTTGTTGTTGTAGCTATGTTGAGTCATTCGATAAAGGGTGCCCGTTCCTCCCCCGTCTTTTTTCCCTTTGTTCTTTTTTCGTCTCGCTTTACAGGATCTGGCACGCCACTCCTCGGGGATCCTTCTTGAGCTCGTTCTGACTTTGGTTCCTTTGGATCTTGTGGAGAAACTTTCTTCCGTGTCCCTATGTGCCTTCGTCTTTGGAGTGTTCCTTTAGGCAACCTTTTAGATCCTTTGACGGTGCCTTTTTCTGGTACGGTGGTCTCACCCCAGTACCCCCCGACAACAGGAAGGTTGGCCATTTTGGTCTAATACGAGGGGACGTTTTTTTTTCTGTTTGTGGTGAGACCTCGCAAAGTTTGTGGCAGTTGTACGACTATCCTGCGGATTGTTTCGAATTTCATCGCAACCCACCCGCTTGGTTGGAACCCGAGGCGCCTCTTCTTTCATTTTTTCCAAACCTGTTCGGTGTTCGTTGTTACGTTGATTTTGTACCGGGTAAGATTTTCCCCTTTTTTTCGGGCCCAGTACGTTTTACTGTCTCCGGATCGGGATCCCTTTCTTTTGGTTCTCTTTGGCAAGTCACTGACTTCCCCCTTTTTTGTGGTCTTTTTGACTGTATTTCCCAACGTGTAAAAAACGGGTTGGTAACAATTCGTCACCTTTCCTGTCAATTAGTCCCTTCCAACCCTTTTTCTTCTTTCTCCGGGTTGGTCCCTCACCTGTCCCCCCCCTCCCCAAAGCCTTTTTTAGGAGACCAGTGCCGGTTTCGGTCCCTTTTCCTCAACTGCACGGATTGTCACGTGCACCTCCCCAAGGGTCCTTTCCTCCTCAACCTGGGGTCCTTTTTTTTTGTCCCCGAATTTTTTTTTTATATCCGCGGAGGGTGTTTTCCGCCCCCGTAAACGAACCCCCCAGCGCAGCCTGGGGACCCCTTACAAGACCGTCTTTTCCCCCCTGGCCAACCGGTGTTGGGTTGTTTTTGGTTACCACTGTATGCTGACCCCGTTACCCAACCGGTCCGTTGTCTCCCACGGTGTACAAACCCCCCCTTTTTCCGGCAATTCCTTTAACACTCCGGGCCGGCTGGCCTGCCGGCCAGGAGGGTCAACTTCGGCCGGGAGGGGGCTGTTTTCTTTTCCCGGGTCCATTGGTTTCTCATATTTTGCGTCGTCCGACTGCTCTCTCTTCAGTGCACTACCAGCAGCTTCTATTCTTTTTTTGTTGGGTTCCCAGGGTGATTATGGTCTTTTTTTTTTTTTTCGGGCTGGTGTTTGGGTCCGTTTTTTTTTTTGTTCTTTTGACCTTCTACAAACTTTTGCTGGATTCCGGACTTCCATTTTCAACCTTTCGAGTTGAGAGGGACACCAGGTTTTCTTGCGTTTTTTTGAGAAAACGCCCCCTTTTCTCACCCCGACTCTGTGCTTTGGGGCCGGGATCGTGAGTGGGGATGGGCTGGCCGGGCCTTGACTTTTTGGATCCCCGCACCCATTTTTACCCGTTCTGTGTTGGGTTTTCCCTTTTTTGTCTCACCGTTTTTTTTCTTCCTACCCGGTTTGTACCAGGCCTATTCCATTTAGTCCGCGCACATTCTTTCTGATGGTTTTTTTAGTTTTTCCCCGAGGCGCGATCACTTTTTTCAGGGGGCCTTTGACACATGGGCATTTTTTGTTGCCCGTGTTCGGTTTTTGTGGACTCCCCTCTGGGGCCGTTCGTGACCCCATCTCTTTCTTCTTTCTCCCTCGTTTTGTTGTTTTTTGCTCCTATTTGGTCATTTTCCCCCTGGAATGCCGGGGCTCTCCCAGGCTCTTCCCCCCCCTCCCGCGGTCCATGAAGGTATGTTTCCTCGGCACGCGGCATACCCCCGAGCGTGGGATCTCCCCCCTCCTGTAAAACTCTTTGTTGTTCGAGTCTTTTTCCTTCTTTTCATGATGCAATTTTGGTACAACCCCCCCCCCCTCGTTTCGTTTCCGAGAAAACCTTTGGGACCTTCCCCCCCCCACGTGACTTTCTTGTCGTTTTCACCTGGTCATGTTCCCCCAGTGCCTCCTCGGAACGTAACTGGCCCCAAAAAGAGTCACCGGCTTGCTTTCCCGGGCTGTGATTTTCAACACACACAGCACTTTATCCCCTGCCTTGAACGAGGGCGGTTGATTCCTGTCTTCCGCAGCTTCAAGTTTCAAGTCACCCAACACACCGAACCCACTCCTTCGTCCCCCCCCCAATCAATCTCCCCATGGGCCCCCGCTTCCGCTTTTGTTTGTGGAGTTCTTTTACCCTTGTGCAAGCCGGCCGAGCTTGCGCATCCTCCGCCTGCCTTCCCCACCCTTTTGATAGATCGGTTCCCCCGCCCGTCAGAATGTGCCACCCCAGGCTGCGGTGGTCTTCCAACAAGCCAACCTTTGCCGTTTCTTCCCCGTCCGGGCCCCACGAGGGTTACAAGGTGGCGTTTTTCACGACAACGTTTTTGTATTGTGTTAAGTTGTTTTTACCCCCAAAAACAATTCCCCTGGCCGGGCCAAGGCGGTTTCGAGGTTTTAGTGCTCGTGTTGAGTTTTTGACTTGTATGGGTGCTTCAGTTATCCTCGGTTTGCTCTTTACCGCTAATTAAATTTTTTCTGATTTTTTCGGGCTGCCGGTTGAGGTTTGTCACGTACACTTGTAAGGGTTCCCTTCTTCCCTTCCTATTCTTTTTGTTTTTCTTGGGGTTTGCCAGGTTTTTTTCCCTTTGAAGGCCGGCCCCCTTGATTTGCCGCAGATGGGGGGGAACGGCTGCATGGAACCGGTCTCCCTTTTTTTCCCTGATTCTGGCCCCCCCAGGTTTTTTCTTCTTCCTCGTGCGTTTTTTCTGGCCAACAACAGGGTTTGGACTTCCATGACCTTCACCAACTACCTGGGTATTCGAATCGCTGCTTTGCCCCAGTTACATACTTCTCCCTCCCCATTTTTTCCTGACCCACGTCCGGTTCTGTTAAAGCGTGGTTCCTGTATCTTGGGTTTTTTGGGCCGTTGTTCTCGGTGGTTTTCCCTCTGTCACGGGCTTCCTTTTTTTTTTAAAACCCTTTGCCACTTTTTGTCGATTTTTTGGACGTGGCTCACCTCCTTGGTGGTTTTGTCAGGCCCTCGTGGATCACCCGGTACGCGTTTTGCAAAGATTTCTGTCTGGGCCCCCCCCTGGTAACCCCACGGCCCCGTTTTCCTCCCCGTGTTTTGCGGAATTGCATCTGCTCTGTACCCGCCCTTGTCTGAGTCTGGTGTTTGACCCTTAGTCTCCCCCTGAATTGCCGGGCCCGTTGTTTTCGTACAGGATCGCCCCAAGTCTCTTGGTTTTTTCGGTCCCCCGCTTTTGGACCGGGACGCAGACGACTTACCCGGTTTTTCTTCAGTGGTGACCCTTTCTGTACCCCCCCTCTTTTTTTTCTCATATTTGTTCCAATTTTTTGTTTTTTGTAGAGATTATAGGGTGGGAACCTCTTTTTTTCGTTCACGTAGGGAAGTGTTTTCCGAGTGCCTGTTCCCTTCCGAATGAACGACAACTTTTCCTTTCCTTGCTTCCGTGGGATCCATTCATGTTTTCCCGGAGTTCTTGTGAGAACTTCTCTTCCCCTGGTGGTGTTTTGACCTGGATTCCATAGTATACGCCTTTCCTCCTTACCCGGTTTGCTTTCACTGTTTTTCCCTCCGGGCATAAACTTTTTCCCGGTCCCTCGCCCCAGGGACGTGCTTCAATAGGCCGGCATGGTTTTGAGGGTTTACTGTCCCTCGAACCTGATGGCCTTTGTTTTACGAACGAAGCTTTCTCCCCGGTTCGGGCGGGACCACCCCCGAGTCCGGGTGGTCCCCCAGGGACGTCCATCCCTTTACCTATTTCCCCCATCCCGGTCCGTTTTTTTTTTTGCGTGCAGGAATCTCCCCTGGCCCTGGGGGGATGTACGTGAATTCCCGTTCGTTCTCCCCCGTTCTGTGACCGTGTTTCCAAGCGTCCCCCTTCTTATTCACGAAACTTTGGCGTTCACGGTCGTAAACCAAGTGTTTAACTTAACCCCCCCCTTCTGGGATACTTGCTCCTTTTTTGTGTCACCTGAAACCCTGATTTTACCCCCCGTACACCCCGCCGTGTGTTATGGACCCCCCAGTGTCGGCGGATAATGTTTTTTTTTTTTTTTTTTTTTTTTTTTTTTTTTTTTCCTCTCTCTTTTCTTTTTTTTTTTTTTTTTCGGGACCCGGGGCCCTTGGGTTGAAATGTTTTTTTTGCAACAGAACAGCCTTCCGATCCGCACTAACCCTGGGTCCGGGCTGTCAAATCATGGGCATCTATAATTTTGTGTATTTTAACTTCCCTCTGCCCCCCTTTTTACCCCAGCCTGACGGGCACCTTTTTTTCACTTCCTTTTTCCCCGGCCACCAAGGAGGTGTTTTTTTTTTTTGCACCCCCACGCTTGCAAAAATCACGGTGTCCTTCCTCCATTTTTGTTACCCGTTTTTTCCAGGAAGGTTTCCCCCTCCCGTTTTGCCCCGTTGGGCTGTCCTAGGCAGTTCCTTCTTGTTTTTCGCAACATTGATGGCCGTTCATTTTTTTTGAGACATCAGCTTCTTTTTCCTACTTCTGGATGTGCCCATGGTTCCTGTTTTATTTCTCTCTTTTCTGACAGCTTCCCCTTTCGTTGACCTACCACTAAGAACGGCTGTTTGGTTTTGGTTTTTGGATCTGTTTTTTTTTTTTCTCTCTGGGGGGTTTTTATTTGTAGTATGGGTGTCTGGTGTTGTTGTTCGGAGGCGTGGTTTTTCTTCCTTTTTTTTGTTCCTTAATTGGATGCGTTAAGTCCACTTTTTTCTTCCCCCCGTGCCTTTCTCGGTTTTCTACCCCCCCCTGTGACGGTTGGGTTCCCCCCCCTACCCAAAAGAGTGGTCCTTTGTGGCTGCTTTTGGGCCTTTTTTTTACTTCGTCTTCTGGCTGCGACTTCCCTTACATTTGTATCCCATGTTTTAGGAGGTGGTGAGGACCTGGGTCCCACAGGTTTGTTTCCCTACAGACGACACGATTTTTTCCCTCTTCATAGCTGCGTTCCCTCGTTCAATTGCGCCTTTTTTTTAGCTTACACGAGTTCTTTTCCCGTTGAAGCCGGGGCCTTTCCATCTGGTCTTGGGTAGTCTTTCTTTGCCCGGAGGGTCCCTTTTCTGTTTTAGTTAGATGAATTTTCTTTCCCCTATCGTTTTGTGGTTTAGAGATCTTCCTCTGCACCCCCCCTCTTCCGTGTCCCTAATTACACGGTTTTCCCCCTCCCAGACGGGACATTCATCCATATGTTGACGATTTTGGACCTCTTCCTCGCCACTTGGGATTTTTCTGTTTCGTGAACCTTGCACTGACATGCACTTTTTTTGGATATGGGACGGTTTAGTGCCGGGTTACCCAACTTTACGGCCATTTTCTCCCCACACCCATGGGCTTACCAACCTTCACCCCACTTTTTCTTTGATCAAAAATTTTTCAGTCCTTTTGCCAAGCCTCAAAGATTCTCCCTTCACAAATTGCCACTCGTCTCGGGTGCGTTATTTTTCCACCCTGTAGGCAAAATGGTTATCCCCCCCTCGACTTCTTTTTTTCAATCCAAGGAACTTCCTCCCTCCTTCACTTTCGTACCCCCCCCTTCCCACGCTCTCCCACACCCCACCAGCCAATATTCCCTCTCCGATCCGGGAGGAATTCTTTCTGTGGTCGGGCACCGGGTCAGTTTTCTCGTTTTGTACCGTAATCTCTCTCAAGTTGTTCTGTCCAAACAGTACCCTTCTCCTTTTTGTTGTGACCAGGCCGACTTGCGAGTGGCCTTCCCTTCCTTTTTTCTTTCCGTAAATGGAAGGTCCCCCCCTTTTTACCACCCCCACGCTCGGGGAGGACACCCTTGTGCACAGGTGGAGGGTCTGCCTCTTCGGTGCACCCACCTTCCTGTTTTCCTGGGCCCACTTGCATTTGTAGACCATGCGGTTTTTTTTTCCTTTTTTGGTAAATACGGTCGGCTGTTTGAGGATCCTTTTCTACTTCTTTTTTACGGAGTCCGCTTTCCTTGCTGATTCGTGTTTGGTGAGGGGTCCTTTTTCACTGGTGACGGAGCACCTGCCGGCCTCATGGTTCCCCTTTTTTGGTTATGGGTTTTCTCCATTCAGTCCCCCCCCTGACGGTCACCCCGGCCAGTCCGCGTCTGTGTGTTGAAGTTTGTCTGCGGAACGGGGTCGTTTTTTTTCTACGTGTTCGTTCCACATTTCCGCGATTTCCGGTTTTTCCCGTGCACCAACAGTCTTGACTCGTCTCCGTCGGGGTTCCCGGCCGTGGTCACAATTTTTCCTGCGTAGTTCCACCTGACACGATTTTTGCTTGGCCCCAGCCCCCTTAGTTTTTTTCTTGTGTTTGAACCCCCCCTTTGCCTCATGTGGTCCCCTCCGTTTTCCACTCAGGCTTTTTCCATTTTGGCTCCTTCTTTACTGTTCTTTTTTTCTATTGTACCGTCACCCACCCCTTTTCTTACACCACTTCGATTGCGGCCCCCTTTCTTTCACGGCGGTTCTTTTTTCTCACTGTTTTACGCCAAGTCCAAAACCGCCACTTCTCCTCGTCCCCGGGGAGTTGGGTCGTCTTCAACTTCTTAGTTTTTCGGGCATTAGGTGCGACACCTGGTCTTTCTCCCCTTTTAATTCCGTTTTTCTTTCTAAGCACCTTTTCTCCGGGGATCGCACCCCGGGTTTTCCGGTTCACTCGTGTTACCACCTCATTCATGACCCCCAGGTTTGTTAGACTGGTGCCTTCTGGTCCTCTCCTCTACCTCCTGTTCCTGTTTCGTAGAGCCTAGGTGTATTGAACAACGCGTGCTTCCTTCCTGGTCTCCTTCGTCTGTGTTTTGCGTGCGGGCTTTGGCGCGGGCGCTCTTTTTTCTTTCTTTCGATGAGGAAGGCTTTTCTTTTAGTTTCCACCCATCCCCCCGTTAGCACCGATTCGCACTCGCTGGGGCTTTCTTTTTACCATTCACCCTTGTAGATTTTTTCTTTCCGCGCTTTTGTCCCATGACTCACGTATCCCTCTTTTTTTTGTGCCTACTTTCTTAATCGAGGGTTTTCAGGTGCTTTTGTCCTTTCTCTTTCCCCTCGTTGTCACGTTTTTACTCCCTCCGGAGCCGTGTAAGGCTTTGGTTTGAGTTCTGGACACCACTCTTGCTTTTTTTTCCAGTTTACTCGTTAACGTTACCGGTGCGGGACCCCCCTGTGCTGTCCTTCTTTTTTTTGACGACGAATGTTGTTGCCCGCAGGGATTTGCTTTCGGCAGCCTTCGTTGGTTGCCCTCTTTTTGGCCAGTTTGAGCGTTGATAAACCTGCACTTTACGTTTAGATAAACGGTTTGCCTTCCTGCGTCCCTTCACCCTTTCTGGTTTTCTGTTGCCCGGGGGGTTTGTCAAAACCTCGAACCCGCAGGCCCGCTGAAGACACAGAGGGTTGCCGGCTCCATCTTCGGCCCATGTGTATTTGACCGCTTTTTTTTTGGGCCTGCCACACAATCCCAATTGTCCGGTTTTGGGCCCCTTTTTTTGGCGCTGGATTGCATTGTTTCAGCTGTCCTTGCGCCTTACATCGGCCGCCTGCTGTCCCTTGCCCCTTAGGGTGGTGGTGACCCTTTTAGCTGGACAACACCTTCCCCAGTTTTCTTTTTCTTCCAACATTTTTAAACCCCACTTCTTTTTTTTTTCCCCCCGGCCGGCCAATCGGCTGTTCTGGTCCGGTTTTTTTCGTGCGTTTTGACCATCGGCCCGGGGTCGTTCTCGAGGAACTGGCTCTGCTCGTCCTTGCTCCTCTCCTTGGTTTACCTGTCTCGGTTTTTTGTTCACCCCTTTTCCTCAAATACGGAGTTTTTTTTTTTTTTTACCCTTTCTGTTAGGGGCATGTTTGTGAGAGTCGGTTGTTTTTCCTTTTGGTTTGAGCCATTGTTGTTATGCTTGACAGTCCATGCTTTTTCCCCCTTTCGTGGGGCCGTTTTTGAACACTCGTTTCTTTTCGGTCTTTGACGCCCAAATGTCCTCACCTGCTCTCTGTTTCCCGTTTGGTCCACATTTTCGTTCGTCTGTTTTTTGTTTCCCCGGACCGTTTGTACCTGTCTCCGACCCTCATGTTTCGTTGTGTTTTTTTGTCTTTGTTCACCTTCCCTTTCGCGACGACCGGAGGTTTCTTCTCTTCCAGAAAGACTCGTCCATGGGCTCTGTTTTTTTTTCTTTTTCCTTTGGTGCTTTTTTACACTTTTTTGTCAGGCCGGGTTACCTTTTATCCCCCAGTGCACTGGTTCTGTCCGGGTGGGCGTGGCCTGATCACGTCGTGGTTCCGTTTTTTTCTCCCAC
>Ga0179593_1550305_pt1 | contig 13631 bp, 20 predicted proteins | sample CZODoug2_1_08_16_FD_185931 | JGI IMG/M metagenome (GOLD analysis project Ga0179593, IMG submission 185931) | Vadose zone soil fungal communities from Angelo Coast Range Reserve, California, USA - CZODoug2_1_08_16fungal (PacBio error correction) | ecosystem: Environmental > Terrestrial > Soil >... | reverse complement strand
AACGTACAACCACGCTTGTCTTTTTCATGAGATTTTTTCGTAGGTTTTTGCCCAACTTCAAAATCCCCGTAAAAGAGAGTTTTGACTTGCTTCCCCTCCCCTGATTTCTTCACGTATTTGTTCCTTTTTCTTTCTAATTGATGAGTCGCGAAACTAAGATGTTTTCGCCTCGGTGACACACTCAGTTTGATCTTTTTATGTTGACGTTTTCAGAACGTTTTTTCTGGTAAAAACTTTCAAACGGCTGTCTCCTTTCGGATCTCTTCTGATCAAAACTTTGTTACCTATTCTTCACGGTTTTAGGGTTTGAATTCTACCTCAGCAGTCCTTTTCCCACCTGCATATAAGGGGAAAACCACACAAAGTTGCTCTTTCTATGTACGGGATGTTGGAGAACTTCAATGTTCCCCCACTTATTTCCCCGCCCCTTTTCAAAGTTGTTGACTGTGACCTCTGGTTTAAGGTGCACTCTCGCTTGTTCCTTTTCGGGAATATCCCCTACCCCCAAATTATTTTGCGCCAGCTTCAAAGGGCCATTCCTATCCTTGGACTCTCCTTTTTTGTGCGGCAGCCATTCTTTTCCCCAATTAGTTTCTTTGCTTGTAATTTTTTCCTTCGATTTGGGCCCTCAGACGACGACCCGTTCCTCGAGGTCCTTACCCAATTTCTTTCTTTTTTTCACTCAGGGTTCAGGCATTCCATTCCTAATTTTTGTTTCCTTTGACTGCCTTGTGGCCTCCTCAAGATGTTCCGGCCTGCCACGCATCGTACTTTGGCCCATCGTTCTGTTTTCGTCCCTCCGGGCATCAATTTACCGCAAATGAACTGCCTTTCCGGGGATGTGCCTCCCTAATCCCCTTTTCCTTTTTTTCTTGCTCTCCGCGGTCTCCTGACCCCGAGTGGTTCACTTTTTTTCTGCCAAACCACACAACGGAGTGGTCTGAGCATCTCTCACGGGCCTACTTTGTTCAGCAAACGCCCCGATTTGCTATCCTCGTTTCTTTTTCACCCCCCTTTTCTTTAAACTGCTGGTGAAGTATCCGAGCAGGTGTAGCAAGATCCCCCCCCCGCCGTTTCCTTCGTCTTTTTAAGCCACTTCCAGCCCTTTGAAGGAATGGTAGCATTCCTTGTCAGCTTTTCCCGGCCTGAACTTCCATGTCTTTCACAGATTGCTTCTATCTTCCTTCCACACCGGACCACACTTCAATTGGATTTCAACTCCTACTTTTAACCAGGTCCAAATGGTATTGTTTCTCGATCCCGGAACTGAAGATGTTACTTCAGTTTGCCTACGATTTCTTCCCAAGTGAGTAGACCTATTTCCCTCCGCCTTAGGGCCGTCCTTAGCTCCCTTTTTTCCCTCTCTCCCCGTCCCCCTTCTGATACACTTTCTGGGCCTGTACATTAGTTTGGTTTTCTTCCTGTCGGCGAGAGACAAAGCGAATCTTGCTCCCTTTTCCTTCTTCGTTCACCCAATAATTTAGTCTTCCCTCTTTTCAATCCCCTTCCTCATAACCCATTTATTTTTTCTTTGAAATGACCAGTTTGTCCTTTACCTTTTTCCGTTAAGACTCTTTACGTTTAGACTGGACTGCCCTTCGACTCCATGTTCTTTCGGCTGCCTTTTCCCGTTCTCGATTGAGTTATGCCCCCAGCTCCTCGCGCGCGACTGGCATGTACGGGGACGCGCTCCTAAGTCTCTTTTTTGCAACTGAGCCCCAATAAATTTCAAGTCTTCTCTCACCTACCCTCTTGATCATTTCAATATAATCGGGTTTTTTCCATATACTCCGCGATCAATATTTTCTACCATCTTGCATGCTGCCCTTTCCATTACCTTTTTGTATAGATGTTGGCTCCACTCTAGTTTATGGAGGTGTTTTGCCGGTTTTACCGTTTTGGGGGTTCTTTCTTTTTCCTCTTCGATATGTGATTGTGAAAGTTCCCCCCTTCTGGCTTTATAAAGCCGGCTTCTTCTCCGCCTTAATATCTCTCGCTTGCCCGGTGTGGTTGTTTTTAGTCTCTAATTACGGTTTCTATAATTCCTCTTTTTTCTCCATGAAAGCCCTCGGGGTAACTTCTAATCAATGATTGCGCCTTTACCAACCTGCTGGCCCTTAGCCCCCCCGCACCGTAGATTGTCGCCGTCATTTTAAAAGCGTATGGGGACTTCCCCCTCCTATTTCTTTTGCTACAATATTCTCGCCCCGTGCGATGTCCTTCACCCCCGAGATCGAGGGAGCAGTATTTCAATCCTGTTGCGAGTTTTATTGTTTCTCAGGTAATTGCGTATCAAACCATCCCCCCTTCCCCCCGGCGCCCTCTCCCCCCCCCGTCCTTTTCGTTTGCTCCTTTTCAATAAATAAGAATGCTCCGAAGGCCGTTCACAAGAAGCTTCTGGGGGACGGAAATGACGCTAAGATACTCCCTTTATGAGGTGGGGTTAATCCTCCCCCCCATTTCAGGCCATTTCTCCCCATCATGGTTTTTTCCATAGTGTACCAGATTGACAAAATGCTTTTTTGCTCCCGTCTGATGTCTTTATCAGTCCTTCTCTAGCTTCGCTAAGCATAAGAAGCCCCCCCCATCAACGATTCCCAGTATGCCAGAGCTTTTTTATTTGTCAACTTATTGTGCGCGACCCTTCCGATGAATCTCCTTAGGTCATAATCCAGTCTGAGATGTTTCCTGTCGATCCCACCTTTCTCCCCCTCTCTACCCGCGTCCTTTCCCACCAAATCTTCCTTTTCCAAATCATCTTTCCTTATAGTCTCACCGATTTCTTCTTTTCTTTGATGTATTCTGGATTTTGGATAAAAGGAGAGAGATTTTTCCCTTGATTGTTCGATCGCCAGGAAGCATCGTTTTTCTCTCCCTCCTGAGTCGGTAAGTCTTTCCGAAGCTCCCGTCGAGATTTGGAAGTTCCCCCTTTTCAGTCTTGCTGAATTGAAAATTTGACCTTCCGAGCTTGGCTAGAGCCCCCCCCCCTGACTTTTTCCTTCAACCTCTTTTTTACGTAGGTGATTGTCCCACCCCTCGTCCTCGGAAGAATATCGCTTCCAAGACTTTGCGATCCCTTAGGCCGTCTGAGCCGGTTTTGCGGGTTCAATCCACCTTCTTTGGGTTGGTCATCACTGTCTTTTATGCCGGGGACACAGCTTTTCTCTATCGCGGCTTCTCTTACTTCTTCTGAAAGTCTATTAGGGGGGTTTCACTTTTCACCTACGGAACGTGCATTTTGGTTCCATTTTCTTCCTCCGTTTCGCTATTTAACAAGAGATGGAAAGGCGCTTCCTGGCGTAGTTTTCGGTTTTTTTTTGTTATGAATGTCCCCTCCACCCGTACGCGGTTCCCCACACCCCATGTTCCTTGGTGAATTCGTTCCATGCCCCCCCCTCCCTGTTTTCCGTAGCCCTTGTTGAATGGCCCTTTTTTTCGTTTTTCCATCTCGAAAGTCACAGCATTTTTTCCCACACCCTTCTCTCTGACTCCCCAAGTTCTCGCCAAGGATCGCTGGGCCCGGTTGACCTGGGCGCCCCTCACACATATTTGTTGCTGTTTTTCCTTAGCGGTCCGCTTCCCTCCCCCTCGTCAAGGAGACCACTAGCTGCGCAACCAACCTCCCATTTGCAATTGAGGTTTCACTCATCCTCCTTCCCAACCTGCGCCCTATCTGTTCTTTTATGACTTTTCTGTGTGAGAGGCCCTTCTCTTCGATTGCGGCCTCTTTCGCACAATGAGTGAAAGCGGCCAAAACCTTTACTTGTCTTTTGATGAATTCACCTTGCTCCCCGGTAATGGGCCGCGGGTGGAACTCCCTCGTCGACACTTTACTCCGCACTCCGCTTTTTCTTTCTTTTTTCTCTTTCCACTTTCAGTGAGATATCTTCTTCCACTTCCATGAAAAAAGCCACAACAGGACTCCTTTTTCCTTCCTCATGCGGTCGCATCACCAGCTTTTCCTTTTGAAGTTTATTTTGTGGTTGTTCCCCCCTATTTCCCCTGAAATCGAACCAGACCCCCTCTTGGTTATCTTTTTTATTTTCCTTATTGTAGGGAGCCAACCACCGGATTGTTTGATTCCCTTTTCTCTCCCTTTCTTTGGTGAACACCCCACCCCCTTAATAAAAGCTGCCTTCCACATCGCTACGATGATTTCCCTTTTTTTAGTGATTTATGTGTTCGTTTTCATTAGCGGCACGCCGTTGCGCCATCTTTCCGACGTTCAGGCGTTTGGGGATTTTCATTTCTAATTTCTTCCCCTGTACGTGGTTGTTTCCCTAAAATCGGACACCCACTTCTTTCCATTTGGTCCTTGAAAACAATTGGTTTCCCTCTCGTTTATTGTTGCCTTTACTCTCATCATGGTGCGACATTTCCGAAAGACCCTCAGATCCCTTGCACCCCCCCCACGTCCACTTTAGAATGGTGACTCTGCTGTAATGTCCCCTTGAAAATGCTTTTTTTAAGTTGCAAGTTCACTTCCCCCCATTGCCGGACAAGACTCTTTACTGCGGACCTCACCAGTCCCCTTTTGCCCCGTCTACAAAGTCCCTCTTTCCTCTTTTACTCTCACTTTTGCCAGTTAATTCTCTCTACTTTTTTTTCCTCGCAGGTGTCGTGTCCCCTCCTCTCTTTTTGGTAAGCGGGTCCCAGTTTATTAAGGCCGCGAGCCTCCCCAATCCCGCAGGTTCACTAATTTCCACCCCTATTCCAATTCTCATTTGTTTGGTCCGGGTGGTCGCCCCGCACCAGAAGTCCCTTCCTTAAACCTCCCGGACTCGCCATTGGCATCTTTGGGAATTCCTCCTTGCCTTTCCCAATGTAGAAGCCCCCTAACCTTCACGTAAGTGTGTGCATGCTCACCCCTTCTTAGCTCCTACTTCTTTTTCCTCTTATTCCCCCCGCTTTTGGGGTCCCCCTTCTGGTTAGAGAAAACCCTACTTTCTGGATTTAGCTTGGTTACCTTGGCAAGTCTGGCCCTAAATGTGTATACACCCAGCGTTCGCTTTTCTGTGAAATCCAGGCCTTTCCACCTTTTTCTTGTAGAGCAGATTTAGTTTTTCTACCCTAGTCGTGCTCGCTAAAGGCCAGCCTTCCTCAATTACCTGGCAAGTTCTCCAGAGGGAGCTTCGGCCCGTTTTCCCGTCGAACACTAATGTCGTTCCCGTTTGAAACCTATTTTCTTTCCCCTAACTGGCCTTTTTTTGTTACCTCTTTTACCCAAAACAAAAAGCATGCCCTCCCTTCTTTCTCCCCCAGCCTAAATGGAAATGTCCTCCAATTGGCGCCCTTCGATAGGCGCGTTGTCTTTTCTCTCCCCTTTTTGTCCATCGGGCCTTCTTCTCGGCCCTTTCTCGAAGCTTCACGAATGGGGCCCCGTCCTATAACATGGCACGTACATCTTTTTTCCTTGTGTTCTTCTCCTGGGTCTCAGATTTTTGTTTTACTTTTTTTTAGCTCACTTACCCTAATAATGTTCTTCTCGCGAGTTCTTTTCCCAACAAATGTCCATGCATGGGACACCCTTCTCTTTGGCCAGCATCTTCTCTAATACGTCTTTTACCGACCCCTTGAAATGGCTTAGAGCACCTAGTTTTCTTTCTGCTCTTCCCGAGCATATTATTTATTTAAGAGTAATCTCTGTGAATGGCCCGTCACTGGCCGCGCTCCTTCACTTCCTTATGCCCATTTCGCTGTAAATTCCTAGAGGGCCACCAATATAATGTCCTGATCGGGAGGCATTACCCACCTTCCAGCCCTTCTTCACTATTGTATCACAGACTCTTCCTTCCCTTGAATGTAATGACGGTTTCTTCTGCAGGTGGTCCTAGTTTGGACGGTGCTGTGCCAATTAGGTATCCCGATGTTTCCCTGCCATTGATCATGTTTATTTTGTTCAAGCCCAATCGGCGTTCAGCTACAATTTTTCTTTTAGGATACCTCCGTAATATCTCTCTGGATCCCTCCTTGTTGTTTTGTCTATTAGTTTCGATATACGGAGATTTATCTTTACTGTGCGAAGATAGCCTACATCCTAGGTACGTTCCGACAAGCAGAATATGCCTATTTCAAGCGGGCTACGGCCAACGTCTACTCCCCCGGTCATGCTGACGAACCCAAACAGTCTTAATTCCTGCGCACCCACTCCCCGGCAAGCTGATAGGGTGCGCTCTTTTTGATTCTTTTTCCTCTGTTCCCCCCTAAAAGAGACAGATTACAGTATTAACTCCATCGGTTTGGGCCAGCGGTAAATATTATCAATTTCCTTGAGAGTTTTCCACCCTGTTGGCTTCAGGCACAGTAAAAGTTCCCCATAGATTCCGATAAGATTTGACCCCCCACTCTCTTCCGAGTGGCAGTCCCCTACCCTCACCTTATGCCCTGACGGTACATCCCAGAATTAGGCACCATCCCCACTATGGTCTGTCCCCCAATAATGGTTTTTCCATGTGCCCCTGTGTCTTGCAAACCTTTTTTACCGGTCCATCTTATTTGTTGATAGTAGGCTATGAGTTCTCTTTTCGCCTCGATCATCATCCAAACAAGGATAAAAGTCTTCCTCTTTTGATTCTCGGTGGCCCCCTCGGTACTCTTAGCGACGACCCTAAGAAGTCTCGTTCCTCTTTTGTTGAGATGGAACAGCGACCCCCCCTTGTTTCCCACCCGCGCCGAAGCGTGCCCCACTATGCCGTACAGCTTCCCTTTTCTGATAGCAACCAAACTTTGATCCCTTCTCTTACCCTTTATTTTGACCCCACAATGGTTCGATTTCCGGTGTTTGCCGGTAGCCTCTGAAGCCTTCTTTTTTCTCCCAGTTGGCGCGTTCATTTATAGATCTTTCTTTCCACGTCTGTAGTTGATGCAGGCCCCCTTCAAAATGCGGCTTTGCCACGGGAGTTTTCCCCCTGTCCTTTTATTGAAAATCCATCGGTTGCCATACTCGCGTACGACTTGATGCTAGTTGTGTTTAGTTTCTCCACGTGCGCCGCACTGTCTTTTATGCCCGGTATGCGCTGGTCTTTTTTCCCTTTCCCTTCTGGCCAGCGGAACCAAAGCTTTTCTCTTTCTCCCTGATTGATATTTCTTCTACCTTCAAGTGCACTCTATGGACAGTTTCCCTACCTTCGGTACGCGCCCCACGAAACTGTTTCCCACTTTTATCGTTGGCCAAGGTTTTTCACTTCTGATGGAGGCATAACTGTCCCTTCAACCCCACCCCCCCCCCCCTTGAGACTTCATGGAAGGTCCCTTTCCCAGCACCTGTGTGCCCGTTAGATTGTGTCTTTTCTCTGTCTTTGGCCTGCTTCCAAAATTCCTCTCTCCCACCCGGTTACATATTCTTTCCAGCACTCCCCCAAGACACAACTTGAGAGCCCATTCGAATGGGCGTCGGCCGGGCCCCCATTTTTACGTTCTGCATTCTTTGATACGCGGTTCGGGTGCGGTCTCAACCTAGCTGCACTCCACCTTCTTTTCCAATTGGATTTCTTATTTCCTGCCTTTCTCCAACCGGACCATTTCTCCCCCCTTCCTGGGGATCTCCCTATTTCTGGCACTTCCGACATCTCGTCCACCTCCTACTTCCCCTACTTCTGTACGCCTTGTTTCAGCAAGGTCCCAGCTTTTCCTGAAACTAACCCGTTCTTACACTCTTACTGACGCCCTCACAGAGCTAAACCCGGCGGTGTTTTAATTGACATAGTAGTGTCCTCTTCTCAAGTACGATCAAACTCCCGTTGAAATCATTGCTTGCATTTCCCCCCCTCTATACTCTTTCAGGCTTTTCTCTTTGGTGGTTTTGGTACCCCCCTACTTTAAAGTGATCTGCAGCCAAACCCACCCTTTTGTTGGTGATATATATTACCCTCTTCCTCCCCTTGTTGTTTTATATCACCCCCTCTGGATTTTTTTTTCCCCCTTGTTCTCTTCCTTTGACAGTAGGCTTTGGGACACCCCCTACTAAAAGATCCCCTTGCCCATCGATGTAAAGCCATTCTTTCCCCCTTCTTGAGGGTTGGAAGTGATTCCTCTGTCCCCGATCAAATCGTGTTCGCTGTTTTGTCTCCGTAGACGTGTTCCCGGGTCCGCTGTGTACAACTCTGCCCACACCCTTCGTTTACCGTTTTTTGCGTTTTTTTCCATTGTCCTTAGGAGGTTGGATCTCAAGAGTGCCTCTCACGTTGACTTCTACCGCTCCCCTATCATGGCCCTCTTCCCAATACCAAAGTCTTTCGAAATGGATGTTTCGGTAATTGCTCTTTCAACTCTCTGCCCCTTTCCTTGTAAAATTCCCTTTTTTTCCGTCAGTTCCATTTCCTTATTCCGCTATCGCTTTTCTGCGGACGTGTCTATCAGTCCAAACCCCACTGCACCAGTTACCACGACTTCCCATACTCTCCTGTCCTTCACTTGTTTACTTCATCTCTTAGCACTCTGTTGTGTACTTTATATTTTTTTTTGAAGGATGCAGACTACTCCGGCAGAGAGGCCTACCCCTTGAGAACTCAGTAACTGTTTCCCTTTACATTCTCTTGTTTCCTTTTTCCGCACGGGTTTCCCCACGAATAACCCCTGCTGCCAAACCGCCATTCAGTTTTCACATGGTTTTTGGGGAACTGCCTTTCCCCCCTCAAGGTCTTGGAATTGAAACTGACACTGCGGTCGTGAACTGGCCCCTCATACTCACTACCGCAGGACTTTGGTTTTTTACACCTTTTTTCCCCCGGTCGATCCACCCCCCTACCTGCCAGCAGTTTGATCTACCTTTTGCCTGACGCAATACTTTTTTCCTTACAACACGCAAAGATTTTGCGCTCCGCGTCTATTCCTTTTCCCCCCCCCCTTTCCATGGCTTGATAGTCCGAGTCAGGGGGCGCCCTCCCTCCCTTTTTTTTTGAAAAAGGGCAGCAGTCCACTGATCCCCGCCACGGGTGATTCGTCCTATCGGCTTCCCTGACGAAGCGCCCCGTTGTTTTGGTTTTTCCGACAACCGCGCTTTTCTCCGCCTTTATAAATCCGACGCCCATCACACCCTTGGATCCCAAATGGCCGCCATTTATTGAGCTTTCCCGAGGTCCTGGACGCTTTCCTACCTCTTTGAGTAATTTTTTTCCCGTTTTTTGAATGATCATCTTTATAAGTTTCTTTCCTTCGTCCTTCTCGCTAAGCTTCAAGAGGTGACCCACCGTCTCCATATTCCTTCGTTTGGTTCTTATGATCGTTGATTCATCCCTACGATAATGCGTTATTTACTCATCTTCCACATAATAATTCCTTTTGAAGCGTTTCAAACTGTTAACTGCATTTTTCCCCAAACATGATTTTTTTTTCACTCCGGACTCATAAGCAAGTAATGATCTGTTCCTCAGAGACAGGCTTCCACGATCCATGCTTTTAGTTTCTGGTCATGGCATTAGGAGTTTTTAAGATACGGCATTCTTGTCCTTGATATCCAATAAAGTCTCCCCTACACTACACTATGCTTGGCTCCCATCACGATTTAAGAATTTCGTGGAAGACTCCCCCGGCCCGGCGCTCCCATTACATCTCCTGAGCTTCTGCGAATTACGGTTGGGACCTCTGAGATTGCTTTATTGGTTTGGAGGTGTTTACGCAGCCTGACCTCTCTCGATCATGTTGCTTGTCGCCTACCCTCGGCGGGACGACAAGAAGCCGGAGCCCTGATAATATATTCTTTCTCCTCCTGAAGGTTGGTGCGATTCGCTATTACGGTGAGTCCGCGTTTCTCAACTCAGCTGATTTCCCCCTTAAACATATCCCTCCCTAAGGGGATAACTCAGTCTCACACAACCTACTGCCCTCCCCCCAAGCGGTTTGACCCGAGTACATTCCGTCCTCGGAATTGTAAGTGTTTGCCCTATCCCCGTGCGATGCTTTTGAAACCCCGCATCGACAGGGCTAACCAGGTGAGCCCTGGAGAATGTTGTCTCAGTTAAGTTTTGCAACCATCCTCCTAGTTCGAGTTCTCCCCTTAAGTCATTTACGAGGAGATGAATTCCCCGTCCAGAATGCCCCCCCAGGCTCAGAAAAGAAAATTTGCTCCTCGAATGTCGAGTCCCCTGATCCTCCCGGTCTTTTTCCGTTCATTATCCCCCACAATAGGGGTCGGAACTCAAAAATCCCAATTCACCCCGTGAACCCCCCCCCTGTGTCGGCTCTTCGAGCCTGAAATTATTATTGTTGACGGATGAGAGCTCCATGATCTGTCGATTAGATACAGATAGACTTCCCCCCAACCACGATTGTACAGCCTTCCATGGAGATTTTTTTGACCTTTTGGTGTCCCCATGTCCTACCATGCGACCCAAAAAGGACTGTACCTAGCCCGTCGGCCCTCAATCGTTGATCTTTTTAGCCCGTGTTCTCCCTTCTCTTTCTTTTTCCCAAATGAATCACAGTTCCGTTCATTCCTTGCTACCAGCGGTTCCCCTTTTTGCTCTAGGTTTGATTAGTAGGATTTGAATCCTCGGAGATTCTGTGTTCGGTCCCGGCCTAATTTAGTAGCTGCCATTAGTTTTTTTGTCAACTCCTGGTCCAAGATCAGTCTTTTCCTGGCATGCACGCCATCGTTTTTTGTTGCGCATGTCAACCAATGCGTGCCCAAGAAATGCGTTCTTAGAGTGAGTCCCCCATGTCTCCTCCCGCGGTACTCGCGTGAGTGCCTAGACTTTAGAAGCATCTGTGTGTCGGTTGAGTTATTGCGAGTCCCTGCCATGTAGTCTCCCTGCTGCGCGGTCCCAGTAGTGGTTTTTAGGTTCTTCCGGGACCAGCGGTTATGATTCCGCGTCTTGGCGCAGGTGATGAAAGCGGTAGTTCGGGTATTTTGCCCCCATAGTTCTCCTTTGGTCCCGGGTCCCCTTTAACCTTGAGGACCAGTCTCTAGTCCCCCCATAATGATGACAAGCGGTCTCCACTTTACTTTTTTCTTTTATTCTGGTTTCCTTGCGATCACCAGTGCGGTCCATTTACCCAAACCCAACCCCCGTCATGGTTAATTCCTTGTCACTGCAGTTCCACCGAGTGCTCCCTTATTTCATTTTGGGAGGCTCGCGGCCGTTGTCGTCTGCCCTCACCAATATTTTCGACCCCTACACCAGAACCACACCCCGTCTTCTGCCGTCCAAGAAGAAACAAATGAGTCCCTCTCCTTTTGCCCCGGTCTTTCTCCTGCGCCCCCTGTGGACTGATTCTCTCGGCTCCGGGACCGCGAGAGCGGTTCTGCAAAACAAGGGAGCACTCTATGAACCTGCCCCCTGAGGGGCCTCTTTTCCTCATTGAACTGCACCCAATATCCCGCTCTGAAGTTGGCTTGAGGCCATGATCTCTATGGCAAATTAACGCACACTTTGTGTTCCCTGCTTTTTCCCACACCGTAAGACGATATCGGACCCGTCAGTGGGTTGATCTCCCTTTCAATATTGAAGAATGGTGTTCATGTTGTGTCCCAAGCGACAACCACGTGCATGAAGAAGCCCGGAACGGAGGTGTTTCGAATATGCACATCTATTTGACCGCTCTGTCCCCCATGAAAAACGCCCCCCCCCCTTCCACTGATTCATTGCTTTCGCATTTCCAAACATGCTATTGGACTCCGGGGAGGATTTTTCTTTTGGTTGTTCCCCCCACCTACCTTTCAAAAGGAAAGCGCCTCACCCCCCAATCCAGTGGTGGTTCTCTCTTCTTTCCTTCCTTTTGCTCTCATCGCTGGATTTTTTCGTTTCTTCTTCGTTTTAAAGTAGATGTCACACCACCTACTAAAGCTCCCCTCCCTCAATAGATGCGATTCTTCCAGGCCCTTTTTGTCCATTTTTTTTTTTTAATGTTTCGCGGGACCCCCCACCCCGGTCGATCCCCCTCTTTTCTCCTGCGACCGCCTTTTTTTCTTGGTTCGTCGTCCTGTTTTCCCCAAGTGTCAGAATCGCCCCAAAAACCATCAAGTTTCCTTTTGGGGTGACCCTAGTCGTATCGGTTTTTTTTGCGCTCGACCCTTTTCGCAGAGGCCTTTTTTTGTTGTAATGTGTCCACTCAACACTACATCCCCATTTTTCACTGTGATAGTTTCCTTGGAGGAAGGCCAATGCAAAATAGATTCCTTCCCCCCCTGGCTCGTTTTGCTGCAGTCCCTTTCATGTGAAGACCTTCTCTGTACTTGAGCTTTTTCTCATTCCCCACCAATTTGGCGACGATCCCTTTCCTTCTCTCTTTTCCCCTCTATTGGTGACAAGCTAATTCTAAGTGTCAGCTTGGGAAATGTTTCGTTGTGTTTCAAGCTTGGTTCTCCGGCCCTCGCCCGCCTGTTAGCCTCCCCAATTTCTACAACTTGGCCCTGGCCTGACATTTAATCCCTTTATGTTTTGTGTTGTTCCTGGCTTTACCCCAGTCAAAAGGTTGTGCCCCTCTCCACGCCTCTGAAATTTCATCAGTTCTTTTGGAATATCGCTCTCTAAGGTGTTTTGACGCATGGTTCTTGGAGTTTACCACAAAGTACAGACTTTCCATCCCCCTTATTCTCCTAATTCGCCTAAAAGCCTTTTGTTTCCCCGTGGACCATCAATAAACTTGATCCCACCCCCCCCTACGACTTTCACTCAGCAGGGACCTGGTTGGGGCCATCCTCCTCCCCCTCCTGTGGGTTAACGACAACACCCAAAAGATGCTTTGTCTGTGCCATCAACCACTCTAGATCAACCGCTTTCTTTAGAGCCAGTCATTTTCTCCCCCGACTCCCGCAGTTCTGGACGTTCACTGCCTAACTTCCCCTGCCCTACCGTACGGTCTCAGGAGTCTCCTTCGGCCGGACCTGTCCGCTAATGACGCAATTGTTGAGCGTCCGTCAACACACCGGACCCTCCCTTTCGTTCAAACCCCCGCCCTCACAATCAAGGATAAAACATCCCGGGTTTTTATCCCTTTCCGTGGCAGCTGTGTCCTGCTTTTCGAGCTGCGCTTTAGATCCTTGAGTATCTTGGTAAGAGAATGACATCTGTAACGTCTCCGTAGTTTTTCCCGGATCTTCTACGCCTTTTTGACACACCTTCTCTTTCCCACAAGCGCCTGGGAATTGGACGAGTTTACTTGGTTTAGTCGGTTCTACTGACTCTTTTGCGATTCTTGCTATCAGTCATCCGTCCCCTCATTATTTTTTTTTTTTGTTCTCACCCTTTTCACGATGGGAAAAACTTGCTTTTTGTGGAAATTATTGTTTGATTTGCTATAATCCTCTACTCCGGTCCTCGCGACATTTAAATTTATCAATGCTGGTGAGTTTTTCGGCGTTTCTATGAGTACCTTCATTTAAGCTTTACAGCTAAGGCAGGTACCTTTTGACAGTCCCTTTTTGTCTGACTTTTGCCCTTCACTTTTCCGTCCTACTGCTTACAGACGCTTTTCCCTTATACTTGCACCTGTCCTTCCGTCTGGGGTCCCGGAATAGTAAGGAGCAATTGTCATAATGCCCCAGTTGAAATGCCGCTGTCAAGCCAATTTGGGATTCTCAATTGGTTATCTTTCCAGTGATGTTCCCCTTCCTTTATTCAAGCTTAAGAGGCGAAGATATTTGGTCTACGTTAACTCTTGGGAATTTCTCCTAGGTTTTCTTTTTCGTATAA
>Ga0179593_1539015_pt1 | contig 13631 bp, 12 predicted proteins | sample CZODoug2_1_08_16_FD_185931 | JGI IMG/M metagenome (GOLD analysis project Ga0179593, IMG submission 185931) | Vadose zone soil fungal communities from Angelo Coast Range Reserve, California, USA - CZODoug2_1_08_16fungal (PacBio error correction) | ecosystem: Environmental > Terrestrial > Soil >... | reverse complement strand
TAAAAAAGGAAGAAGTGGGCAGCTCCCCCTGCGTCTCTCTTCCCCCTCCAGCTTCCCTCTTTCACTTTGTTTTTTTTCGGATCTTCTTTGCTTTATTAAATACCAGTTCTCCGGTTCCCTTTGCGGACAGATTTTCAGTTTCTGTTATCGCAGGCCGTTCTTTCTTCCGCATTCCAGAAGAGTGCCTATCGGCCAATCTGCACCCAACTCGCTGAAATTTTCTTCCCTTTCAGGACGGGTTCCCCGCACAGGTTCTGGCGCCCATGAGAAGGCTTTCTCTCTTTTTTCCCCATGACCCCCTTGCTGCAAATTGTCCTTGCCCAGGACCTGAGTTTTCTCTCCGGACCCCCTGATAAGGCCAGCCACCTTCTGTCTGGGTTTTCTTCTTGACCTTTTTCTTTTCTGTTCCGCAGGCCGTTTCCCTCTGCGATGCCCAGCACCACTGTGTGGCGAATTCCAGATTTGGGGTTGAAACCCCCCCCCCCCCCACCACAACAACCCCACAACCCCCAACCCCCCCACCCCAAACACCCGAACACCCAAACCACCAGGACAGGGGTTTTCCGATGCAAGCCGATTCCTCTCTGATGAGGGATTCGTTTGATGGGCTCCCCCTCACGTTCGATCTTTGTCGTAAACTTGAGCTCTTCTTGAAACCTACGATACTACGTGCTTGAAGATTCACCTGACCTCTTCTTATTTTCTCTTTCGCAGGTTTCTGGCTGCGTGTTTTTTAATGGTTTATCCCCCTGGTTTCCCAGAGTCGAAGCCTCTAGGAAGACCTCAGGGGCATGAGTGATTCCTCCCCCAACTTCCCTCCTTCTCCCGGGGCCTTGTCGGTTCGATCTTTTTCGCCGTGGCAATTGGTATTGAAATGGGCTGCTCAGTATGATTTTCCGATGTCTCAGGCTGGATCCTGTACAAAACCTCCGTTTGATTCGGTCGGATCTCACGCCTCTTCCTCCCCCGCAGCCCCGAAATACCAGGCCTAGGCAAAGGGGCTTTTAACCTTTTTCCTCTTTCCGCCCGTACGAGCTGGAGAGTTGGTACGCGTCAGCGCCACTTAAGCAGTTTCGATTCTTAGTCCCGGTAGCCCGTCAAATTAAATTCAGATGGAATCCCATTCTCATTTCCCCCCATCTCCAGGGATCATTTGCCGATTTCCCTTCCCTAGCCACTTTCACAATTCGGCGCTCTGCGAAATCATCGGCGTTTTGCCCTTTTTTTTTGAGTTCCCCAGTTCGCAGGCCTTGTACAGGACCGCTCACTCCTCCACTCTCTCCTGGCAACTTAATGCTGACGCGACCCCGGTTTCTCCCTCCTTTCCCGAGAGGATGCCGCCGCAGAATTTTTTTCGGGCAACCCTAGACCCCGTTTCAGACGCTCTTTTCTTCTTTTTTTGGTTCGAACAGGCTCATCGTTGCGATTTCTGATTCTTTTTTAATACCTAGGCTGGAATATGGCTTCCACGCGGCTTCTTGATTTCTTGCTACGTGCGCCTGGGCAGTCGCACTTTTTTTTTCCCCCCCCTTTTTCCCCTTCTCAGGTGTTGTTTTTGATAGTTCTCTCCGACTTGCCTCGTTGTTCGTGAAATCGTTACTGACTCGGTTTCTGCCCCATACGTCCGGCCCTCTTTCTTCCCCCTCGGACTTTCATATCATAAGAACTCTGGAGAAGCATGAGCAGTTCGCCCCCCACCCTCTCTAACACTCCTTTTCTTGTCACACGATGACCTTGGAGAGTTTTTTCACACATGCTACTCTTCTTATTATCCGGCACTTCTTCTCCTTTTACCTTTCGCGGTAAGATACTTTTTCCTTCTTCTTCTAATTATGTCCTGTAAAGCCTTCCCCCCCTGCCTCTTCCTACCGGCCTCGATACGGGCGCCATATTCTGCGCCAAGCGGTTTCTACTCAGTCCGGGCATCGGCCGGTTCTCATCGGTTGTTTTTCAATTTGTTACACCCTACAAAAACGTGTTTTTCCTGGCTTGTCTGTCTAACTAAAGATCCTTCCCTTGTGCGTGCCTCCGCATGCGCTGTTTCCCACGCCCCGCTCCATGCGGCCATCGCCACTTCCATGTTTTCCTTTCTTCTGCTGTCCGGTGCTGATGTAGCTAGCGGAGAGCATCGGAGTCCACATTCCCCCTGGTTTGTCCCGTCTCGACTTGGTCATACTTTCATTTTTCGCCGCCCATGTCAAAAAAAAGGGTTTTCCCCCCCCCCCACAGGGTTTTGATTCCCTTTCACCTATCCCGCAAGACCCCCGCGTACTCCTGTCCAGGCGCCACTTCGGATTCGGTCTTTTTTTCCCTTTCCCCATGAATACGCTGATATTTTCCCACACATCGGTTTCCTCCGCGGTTTCCCCCCTTCAACCCATAAACGCAGAGTCAACCTTCCCTCTCTTTTTCTCGCATCGATGGTTTCTGCCCCCTCCTCTATTTCTTCTCCCTCCCCCTTCTTGCTTGAATCCTCCGATAGAAGTAAGCTGACGTTAACTTAAAGACTCTCCCCCTTGCTTTCTTTCCCGCCCTTCAATCCCCTGGACCGGTTTACAACACCGTGTGATGCTTTTCTATATGACCAGCGTTTTTGATGATGTCTGCCACTCCCTTCCTTCCCCACCCATTGGCCCCCCAGTTCCCCCCCTCCGACCCCCACCCGGTGCACTGACTGGTTTCCTTTGGCCACGCGCTCTCGTCGGTGCCCATCGGACTGGTTAATTTGGCTGGGACCCTTCCTCCCGCCCTTAGGAACGGTCCCTTTGACTCCACCAACGTTCCCTTCATTCCCCTCCTTCCCTCCCTTATCTGTGCCTCACTTTGGGCCTGATACATTGAGGATGCCGGCGCTACCCTTCCTCTTTCTCTCTTGGTTTCCGCAATCCCGGCCCTTCTCCTTTTTTCCTTTACCCCTTCCCCTCGAACAACGTAGGTCAGGCTGGGACCTTTTTCTCACCTGCTTCCGGTTTTCGCCCCGATCCCCCTTTGCTCGTCGCCGGTCTTCTTGATATTCCCCCCCTCCTATGAGAATACAATAAATACGTCCCAGTTAGGCCCCCTACTCCTTATCTCTTTGCTCACTTGAGGACCCCCCCCCCCCTAAGTTTGAGCCGACAATATTGTTTTTCCCTTCGATGAAGCCGCCGAAGAAGAGACTTCCTCCCCACAATCGACGACCTTCTTTCTTTTTCATGTTTTTAGACTTATTCGCCCTGACCCCAGCACTGACCTATTCAAGAGTAAAACCCCTTTCCCGTGGATGCAGCTCTTAATTATCCCTCTCTGTTCAGCGCCGTTACGATTAGCTTTTTCTTCAGTCTTCTCCAATTGGGAAACACAAGACAAAGGAACGCCTTAATCCCCTCCTAGAGCCCGGTCCGTAAATTTCCTCATGCCCACCACCCGTGAACAGCGGTCCTTTATCCCTTTCATCGAGCTTTTCCTCTCATCATCGAGAATCAAACACCACCCTCCAGGATTCCGTTCCCCATGCCCCACCCCGTCCAGAACCGAAACCTTAGGCTATATTCTCTTTTATACTCCCAGGTGGGGGTGATAGATATAATCCAGGTTTTTCTTTTTTCTCCGGTCTTCCTAGGAGCAGAAGCCGAAGCTGTCTTTCTGTGGTGGGCCTGTGCAACAAGGCCTTTCTCCTCCTCACATGGCTTTCAAACTTCTGTACCCGTTCCTCTGGAATGTTTGTACCTCCTATATGAATGTTAGGTTTTGTTTTGAGTTTAGATTTACCTTAGCGCCCCTTGGAATCCTCCTCAGGTAGCATGACAGATCTCCTTTTGGCGATTCCCAGATGAGGTTCTATTCTGTGAAGATCTTCATCCCTCTCAATTGTTTGTTTTACTGGATGCGTTTCCGGCACGGGCCTTGTAGAAAAAATCCCCTAAAGTCATTTTCTTGTCTCTTAGATTTTTTTCTGGTGATGTTATTTTTTCTTCTCGCTCGGATTCGGAAGGTATTCATCTACCCGGTAACTTCCCCCGGTTTTTTGGCGATGTCTCTTTCTGGGTGCCCCCGACTTTACCTCGTAAATGGTTCCCTTCAATCTACTGTTTTTTCTTTTTTTGATCGGTCTTTCTAGAGGTGGAATATGGCTCCCCCAGCTCCGCAGCCCCCTCCTCTGTGAGCTTGGAAGAGTTCTCCTCCGTAGATCCTTCTAGCCTGCCCTATTTTTTGTTCTCGCTTTCGTTTAGTAAAACCCCCAAGTCGCTCTGCCAGATCTTCCCTCATTGAAGAAGGTGCCAGGTTCTGCACCGGCTGATTACTTCTATTACCCCCCCCCTAGTCATCTCCCAATCGGCCCCACCCACGTTGTGCGGACGGGCGCTTCATCCAGGAAGAGTTTTGAAGCCTTCCCCGATTGACTCTGGTAAACCTGAAGTTCCAGCGGATGTTCCCCCCTATTGCAAATTTGAACCTTGCCTCTTTGGCTTCTTCATTCTTCAGCTCTTTTAACGTGAAACTTTTCATGTCTTTCCTTCCCTTCGGTGTTCTTAGACCTTTCCAATTGGTTGCATCATGTCAAATAGAGTTTTCATTTCCCTCCCAACAGCGGGGGACTCAGTTTACCTCCCCATCCCTTTAACAGGGCTGTTGATAACGGAGCCTCTAGGTGTATGAGCTCCGAACCTTACGATGACGAGCTGCTTGAGAATCGGGCGATGGGCCCCCGAAGCCCGATATGGGTTTTATTAAAAATCCCCTTTTTTTCTGAGGCATTACGGCCCAGAATATATTTCTAGATCTTATTTTTTCATATCCCGCCGCGGGCATCCTTCGATCGGTTTAATGTCTTTTCTTTTTACCTAAGCCAGCCGAGTGGTTTTACCCCCCGTAGTGTTAGGCCTTAAGTAATCCTTCTTCGTCCTTGGACGCCGCCCCCACCGACGATTCCCCCTTCCCTTCGTCCTATGAGTCTGAGATTGACGGGATCCAAAACTTGTCAGTGATTTTTTACAAAATTGGGTGCGGCCGTATGCTGGTTTTATGCCCCCCCCTTCTTTCATCTTTGACCCATCCCACGTTTTGAACTTTCGCTTCCCGCGACCCTCGACCCCCCACCGACTGAAGAATTTTGATCCCCTGGCGGGAAATTGGCTCTGATCCTCTCTTTTTTTCGTTTTGGTCCTATTATTCAGAATGCACGACTAGGAAGGTCGAGGATTTGCCGATCTGAAATCCCTCTTCCTTTTCGGGTGTTCAGATTGCCATACACAAGGTTTCCCCAGCCGCCTCCTCCATATACTCTCCCCCTCCTTTTTTTTTTCCTTTATTTCCAGAGATGCAGGTGACGATGGCTTCCAGCTTTTCTCCCCGGCTTTTCTTCTTGGCAGAATTCTGCGGTTAAATGAAAAGCTTCTTCCTCTCCTTCCGAAAAATCTGTTTGAGGAACAGCCATTCCTGATGATGCAGCCACTTAACCAGCATTTCGGTCACTTCCCGGCATAGTTTCCGACCCGTCTCCGGTACCGGACGATAGGTTTAGGAACCGGCTCATTCTGGATCCTTTTTTATTCTTAAAGTCCGTTTTTCCTCCATGGTATGCCTGGTGCTTGAACAGCTCCCGCTTCCCCCCCCGTGATATGTCAGTCCCGATATCTCTACTCCTTTTTTTTTTGTTGTTTGAGAGCGATTTTTTTTCCCCTTTCCCCCCTTTTTGACAGGTGCGAGCGCTAAGCCGCCGGCGCGCGGTCACGGATACTTCCGCAGGATGCCTTTCCCCTAATCATCCTAACTTTGACCCTTTGCTTCCTGTCCTCCCCCAAACGAGGATCCCTCCGCTTTTTTTCTTTGTCAACGCCTTGGCGCGTTTACCACCATGATGGGAATCGGCTGTGCATCATCGCACTTAATTTGTTTTCCCTCTTTTTTTGTTATTCTAAGGCAGAGTCTTAGTTCATTCCGTTAAAGTACTTCTCTCATATACGCGAGCTCGATGGGCCATCCCCTGCGGCGCAGGAGCGCGTACGAAGATTCTTTCTCGGCTCATTCCATTTCTCCTTTATCCTCTTATGGGGACCTGATCTGGCCCTTTTAACTCCTCCCCATCAACCGTGGCCATAGGCTGGTACGGGCGATCTCGAATGCTGTTGACTTGCCGGTGAAAACCCCCTCTAAGTCCTTCCATATACAGTGCCTCCCTTTGGTAATCGTTTTTATTTTTTTTTTCTTTTCCTGATAGGCTTGCGCGAATCGGCCTTTCAACACGGCTTGTCCTCCCGCTCCCTTTTTTAATTGGGGGAACATGTCCAACCCATGGTTAAGCGCACCTTGGAACTCCTAATGAGAAGTATCTGACGCCGTCCCAGGAGCACTTCGTGCGCTTCTCTCCCCCGGATCTCAGAGCTATCCTTGCTTTCGACGCGGTTTCCACTTTCTTACCCAAAAAAAAACAGCAACCTTGCCGACGTCCATCGTTCACCTCTTTTGATCTGCTCCCCTCGATCTATATGCATCTCACCGGCTTTTGTGCATTCCCAGATCGCACCGCTCCCGATGACCCGCAGCCGGGGCAATTCGGGAGTTTCAATCAAGCGATTTTGCCCTGGACGGGAGCCACGTTTGTTTACTTTTCTGAACCCCTAGGGTTTTTGTCCCCATGGTCGAGCGCTTTTTTCCCTTCCCCCCCCCGCCGCCAAAGCACTCAACCATCCGTGCTCCGTTTCTTCATGGGTCTTGTCCCTTCGATTGATCCGCCGCCGGGGCCGCCTGGAGTTAAAGGTTTTCTTTGGGCCCGCTCTTCTTAGTCTTTTTTTTTGAGTCCCTGTCACCTTGCGCAAACTAGACTGTGCCCGCGCCCTTGAATTGTTTCCGTTGGCCGTGCTGGCATGGCGTATCATAATGGCGGCTCCAGGCGACAATTTAAGAATATCCTCTGCCGTCGTACAATCGTGTATCTCCTTTTTTCATTTAAAACAGCCACCTGCCTCGCCGAAAATCCTGTCCTGAGGAGCTTGATTTCGAGTTCTTTCGGGCACGCTTATACGAATCAAGCTGCTGCGCCGTCGCGGCACCATTCACAAAGAGTGTCCTGAAGCAATCTCCCTACCACTCCCCGTTCGGCATTTCTAAGTCATGTTAAGTAGAGAGGTATGCGCACCAGTACTTTTTTCAGCCAGCGAAAATACCTGATTTTTTTCTTTAAGCCTTTCTCCGCCGAGTTCAATAATCCTACCATCTACGCACCCCGATGGCGGCGCTGTCGAGGTTTGACAGACCCCGACCCCGTCTGAACACTAATCCAGCGAACCTATTCGATGATGACTGAGGAAGGAGTAGAAAGCCTGTTCCAGACTTCTTCCTCTTCGCCCCCTGACGTGCATTCGCGGATTAACGGTTTTTTGTGTCTTTCCCTTCCCCCCCCTCCCCGGGGTGCCAGCAGCCCTGCACAGATCGATAGCGTTGTTACAATTCATTCCACCTTTAAACCCAGCGGGCCCGCAAGGCCCGCGTTGTCTAGAGATTGATTCATTCCGCGTCGAATCTATCCGCCCCAAACCAGGAAATTCTCCGGGACGTTCAGTTCGCCGAAGCCTTTACAAGGCCCTTTACTCCGGGCTAGAGAGATTTAAAGAAGCATTTGGTTTTTCTAAGCCTCTCGGTTTTCGAACGGTTCTCTCTTCTGTCTTGGGTGCCTTTTTTTTTCTTTCGTTCTGCTGACGGTCTCTCGAGAGGAAGCACCTGGTTGGCACCTTGGGCCACGTTTTCTTTTTTCTTGGGACTTTAGATTTCCGGTCTGCCTTGGTTGGCGGCGCTTCTTGTACTGGTTGACCTCTCCCTGTTCCAATCCGCGACATGCTCTCAGGGAGCTGCATCGCCCAGCTGTGGTAAAATCTTCCTTTGCTGACTTCTGCAGCTTTCTCCTTCCTCACGATCGTGTTTTCGTTTCTCTGTTCCTTCTGTGGGCGTTTACTCAATCGAATTTCGCCCTTGTCGCGTCGGTCTTTCTTTTGGTTTTCGTCCTTCTGCATTCACTGTAGGTATTTTCCCGGTAGTGGCCGTCTTGTTGTCCATTGGCTTTAGTTTCCCGCAAGGGATGGCCAGTCCCCCCTGAATTCTAAATTAATAATTGGTTGCTTTTTGGCTGGAGCCTCCCGGAATTCATAAAACTTAGCTTCTACAGGCGGTTCCCTACCCCGCCAACAGCTTGATCGCTCGATGAACCCCCGGTGAGCCCTCCTTATTCTTTTTCGACGAATCGGAAAGGTCATTGTTCGGGAGGATTTTGCGTTTTTTATTTGGGAGTTTTCTCCCTGACCAAAAACAACCCCCATTTAGACTTCGTTCTTGCGCAAAGAGTCCTGAATCTCCAGGGGATCATGACTGCATTGAACGAGTCAGAAGACTTTTTCCCTGCACCTAGAGACCCACACCCTTCCCAATAGGTTGCTTTTTTTCAAAGGCGCCTTCATCCTTGCCGGGGGTTTTTACGCACGCTATGCAGCAGACAACCCACCCCCCTTTTTTACGAGTGAGATGTTGCCACTCATTGACCCCCTTGCGCCCCCCCCTTCCCGCTTTAGACAGGACTGCCTGCTCCAGCGTCGGAAGGACCATGTAAGGTCGCAACTGACCCGTCTTGTTTTCGGATGGAACTGGGCTGGGCATCCGTACTTTCCTCAGGCATGGACCGCCTTGTCCGTAGTAGCACCCCCTTTCAAATCAGGTTTGATACCTTATTTTTTTTGCCTATCGAGTTGTAAGGCCCTCCACGAGCGAGGTTTGCATAGGAGATGGGCGCCTTGACGTCTCTGTAGTGCCACTGCCGTTGATTCTGCCGGGAAACCCTTACCTCTCTAGAGGTTGCAGCTAACCAGCGAGTTCCCGATGAACGTCCCCGGGCAGTCGCTGCTTCCTTGATCCTTACGTCGACCGCGTCATCGATTATTGTCTCGATCCTCGAGGGACGGGTTTTTTTTTTTTCTTTCCTAGTCAAAGCGCCTTGAGCTTTCACGGTTCCGCTTTTTGCGCGGGGCAGTGATCCCTTTTTCACAATCCAGGCTTGTATGTGTTTGTACCCTTCAGAGGTATCTCTTCCTCGGCGAGGATGCCCCATACCATGGCCCCCTTTTTTTCCCGTTAAGATGCGCGAAGCCCTCTACAGCGAACAGATTGTCCCGATGGCTGGCACGTGGAGCCCCCGCTTTCCCCTAGCGGTTTTTTGACCGAATGCGGCAATGAACCTTCCCCCTTTTGTGATACTTGCCGAATGAACCATGACCCGGTTTTTTTGGATTTTTCCTCTGGGGGCCCCCTCCATGTATCACGGTCTTTATGATCCTGCGATCAGTTCCTTCCTTCTCGGACGACCTTTGAGCGCTGCTCATCTCTGCTCCGGCGATTCGGAGTAGGACTTAGCTCTGAAGGCGCATGCTTGGGGTAGGACAGAGCCGGACAGCCACCCGATCGTCTTTGCCGACTTTTCCTTTTTTTTTTCAATCTGGTCTCAATCTTCCCCGTGAGATGATTCTCGCTTTCCTTGGTGACCCTCGCCTTTCGTTCAGACCGTATCGGCCCTTTTCTTGGTTGAAAAGGCTCCTTCTTTTTTCGCTTTCTTTGATGATCCGTCCCCATCGTGTAGAATGGTGCATCAAGAGAGCCCAAGTTCTCGCGTTTCTCCTGCTCGACACCCATTTTCTCCTTAGAGTTTTCAATTACCGTTGTTGTTTCTCTCTCGGTCCCTCCCCTGTTCCTTATTTCTTTCTAACTCGTTTTTGCTCGCTAGGCGCGAGGTGGTCCACCCAGTTTGACACTATTTCTGCCTCGAATTCATAATCCCCTCCTTTACCCTTTCTGAACGAAGCCTGTTCCGCAACCCGAGACTGTAACAAGATATTTTCCTGGCCTTTTTTTTTTTTCTCGTGGACCAACATCCTTTCTTTTTACTGTCCTCTTATTGACCCTTCTTTGGAGCTCTTATTCGATTCTTGCTGTAGTTAATTATGTCCTGTACGCGCATCTGCTACTACTAAACGCTCTCCCCTTTTTTTCGCATAGTTTTTGGTCTCTTCTGCGCCTATTCGGATTCGGCTAACTGAGACTCTTGATTTTTCCTTCTCCTGGAGGATTACATTTTTTCACCTCCAGGGCTTTTGGACTAATCGCAGATCCTCCTCATGTCCTTTCTTCTTTGTCCACGACGCATGCGATTTTTCCCCCCCCATTCCCTCGCCCATTCATTATCTGGATTTGATTGTAGGTTTAGATTTGCCGCTCCTCGCCCGTTTAATTTCCCCCATTTGTGATTTTTCCTCTTTCGCCTGGTTCATGAAGGTCACTTTTTTTCCCCCTCCGTGCAAGGCCAATTGGCCCTTCATCCCTTTTTTTTCCCATTCCCTAAGCCGAGCCACTTTTCCTCTAGTTTTTCGGCAGTCCTCCACCCTTCTCTCTGTAGATCGTCGAACCCCCCCCCGGTTACAACGTTAGGCTCCCCTCTTAACAGTCCCCCCTTGTCCGAATCCTTTTTTAATTTTTCTTTTCCTCGATGGTGGTTGCAAAAGACGATCGATTGTCCTCTGAATCCTCATAACGGAGTGTGCCCTTTTTACTGACCAGATTTCTACCTCACAGCTGTTTCGCTTCTTTTTTGCATAGTTTTTCCTACAGCATAGGATAGGTACCCTTCCTGTATAAAACCTTTGTGATCCCTCTTCGATCAGGCCAGTCTCTCCTGCCTTGAAAACAGAAAATGGTGGTCAAATCCAACCCCAGATCGTTTTTGATCATTTGTTCGTGGCGTGTCCGACGGCCTGTTTTCCCTATGAAAATTGCCAATTGATTCAACGCGCCCCCTTTAATGTCAGAGTCTCATGAGAAAACCCACAAATTAAAGGACCATGAAAGTAAGAAACTTGGCGGAATCTGGTGAGGGGAAGGTCCCCCTTTTTCTTCGAAGGAAGAAGTCTTTTTAATGATATCAGGCAGGCCCGGGGGAAGCCATTTCCTTGCGACTTTACTTTTTCCCCCTCCCCTCCCCGCCAGCGATCGCCTCCCCCCAACTCTTTTGGCTCGAATGATCGCGTTTTTTGACGGTCTGCCGCGCACCGACGTTCGCCGTTTTTTTCCAGGTTTCGTATGTTTCCATTCCCACCGCGCTTCGTCCCCCTTTTTTCCTCCATCATGAAAGGTACTGACTTCCACTTGCGCCGATCCAGTTCAACAAGAAACCCTGGACTCCCCCCCCCCGCCCTCCTGATAGTCGGTCCTGCTGAAGCGCGTCCCGACGAGACTCATAATCACAAAGAACTTTTTCTGGCACTGCGCTCTTCGATGGATGCGAAAGCATTCTTTCCGTTCCCCCCCAATCCCCCAGACCACACCTGTCGTTCTTTCCTATGAAGCATGAGACAGCCCCCAGCGCCCGCATGGCGGCCCTCCTAACTTTCCTCTTCCTCCCCTTTCCCCTCGGACGCTTCACCCGGGAAAGAACCTGCTATCCAGTCCAAGATCAGCTTGAAGCCACCTCATTCCCGCAACTACCTTGGTTCGAAGGTGAAAGCAATTATCGATAGGAGAGAAAACTTTCCCTTGTCCAAAACCCCCCTCCCACTTTTACTTTTCTTTCGCCCTCAAGCCGGTTCGACCCCTTAAACCTCCTTAGGGTTTTCTGATATTTTTACCCACTCCCCCGTGCGATTCCTCTCGGTTATGGTTTCATTTCTCTGATCTGGGCGCCTTCCCTTGGGTTTGGATTCGCTCTGCTTTTTTCGTGAGCTCCCTATCCATGGTCTCTTTCCACTACTTCAGTGCTGTTGCCCCATTGCACGCGAGAGATCTTTCGGCTGCGGCACTTTTGTTGAAGCTCCCCTTTTTGCCCCCTAGATACATTTGGAGGAAGTTCGTTTCGTAAGCAAACGTTTTGAGCTGCCCCCGCCTTTTTCGTTCATCTGAAGTGGCAGTCAATCGACCCTAGTTTTTTTCCCTGAGGATTTCCCTGTTTTGTTTTCGGGGTCGGGCAGTACATAAGAAGTAATTTCTTCGTCCCCCCCCTTTTCCCCTTTCGCGTCGTTTCTTGGTATGCTGCTGGTCTGTTTCGGTCCTCAATAGGAAAGTACCCCCTTCTAAAGTATTTGGACGCTTGGCCTTCACTGTTTGGTGGGGGACATGAGAGAGCACATTTTTTCCAATCAGTACTCACGGCTGTACCTTTTTGAGGCCTTTTTATTTCATTTCTCCCCCAGCCTAGGCGCATCCCCCTATCGGTGGCTCAGGAAGCCAGTTACCGGTAAGCCCTCCTCGTTTTCGCGGCAACTCGTAATGGTTTCGATTTGGTTGCGTGAGTACTTTTCCCCCAACAAGCCTTTCTTTGCGCCCAGCCCGAAGTCGTCAGGGGACTCAGCATCTTCCCCATGCGCACCCCTAAGAAACTGCAACCGGCACTGCACACGGCGTGCGCGGTAGATCCAGTTCAGGACGTTTGTTGCCTTTAGTAACTACGCTTTTTGGCGCAAAAACTTCCCCCCTTAGGCGCGTTCCTAACAATTTTTGAATCCGGCCGGACTCTCAGCGATTGCCATTCTTTCCAATGATCTTTCCTGATCCTTCGTCTTCTTATGCCCTTGTCTGTCTTGCGAGGCTCTCGCATTTTCAGTCCCCAGACACGCGGTCTAACCCTCACCCCAAGTCAACAGAATCCCTTCGTTTCCCCCCCCCTTAAAGGTCCTCCGCGGTCTTTTACAAGACGATGGCTTCTCTGGTTAATCGGCGTGTTCCTTTTTACCTCCCCTCGGTCCTAATGAACCGGTGGGCTTGCCGGAGTCCCCTCCCTTAGTCTTTATCTTTTTAAGTCTACATTCTATTGATTGCCTCCCCGGCATGTTGCTTCTTCGGTTTAATTTTTTCCCCGCCTGTGTTCCCCCGCCGTCGCCTCCTCTGAAGATTCCTGCCCGGTCCCCTTTTACGCTCCCCCCCGACGTTCGAGAATGGCAATAGGCTTCTCGGGTCTGCGACCGGGGCTCTGATTGCCAATTGGAATGTTTTTCTTGATTGTTTTTGCCTGGCAGCCCCTTTTTGACCAACGTTCGAGCTTACCATCACACCATAGTTGTTTTTCCCCAGGCTTTTAATGACTGCGCCTCTTCATCCATAAAGAAACCGCCCCTTTCTCATCACAGTCTACCATGGTCCGTACCTGGTTTAGCGACTAGGAGGGGACGTGTTTCTTCCCTGCGCCGCCTGGGCATCCTTCCGATTCTTCCTCCTCCGTTTTCTGGGGTTTTCTTTTTTGGGGACCAATCCGATTTCCCCTTGTGTCTGTAGCTGACTCCCCTAAGTCATGTCCCCTCCCCGCGTCTCTATCATTTCCCCTGAATAGGATCCCCCCCCCCTATCTCCTGTCGCAGCTCTGGCGCCCGAGACTAGGTCGATAGAGTCCCGTCACTTTAGCCGTACAACGGCCAGGACTTCCCTTTTTCCCCCTTTCACGATCGCCCGGGCCCGGAGTTAGCCTTTCCCCCTCCATGTGTCCCTCCCTAATCCAGTGCGAGATGCATTTTATGAACACTGGTTCAACGCGCCCCTTCCTCGTTTCCACCCTCCCGAGTTGGACGTCGGATCGTTCTGGTGTCGTAACAAGGATTGAAGTTATAACTGAGATTTCTCCCTAATTCCGATGG
>Ga0179593_1484490_pt1 | contig 13631 bp, 14 predicted proteins | sample CZODoug2_1_08_16_FD_185931 | JGI IMG/M metagenome (GOLD analysis project Ga0179593, IMG submission 185931) | Vadose zone soil fungal communities from Angelo Coast Range Reserve, California, USA - CZODoug2_1_08_16fungal (PacBio error correction) | ecosystem: Environmental > Terrestrial > Soil >... | reverse complement strand
GAGTGATTGGATTGGGATGGTTCTGACAAGGACCGGACGCCGTGAGTTCTTGACTTCCCCCCCTGTCCCCGTCCTCCCGTCCCTTTTTTTTTCCCCCGATACGTGACTGACCTCCAAGCATGAGTTTCGGAAGACCGCTCCGGAACCAGGTGTTTTCTGTTCCCCTTCTCCTTTTTCCTCCGTATCCTTTGTGTATTCTTCTGCGGTCCTTTTCGTTCCAGTTCGTCCGTCTCCCATTGTGCCAAAGAGATTAGTTCCTCTGGCAACTTTACTTCTTTAACTAAGTCGACCGGATTGCAGAGGTCGATTTTTCCCTTCAACCTCGTCTTCCAAACGACCCGACCCCCCTCCTTTTTCCCTCCTTTTTTGTTTCGGTGCGCTTCTTTTCATCGACTTGAGAGGACAGGCTTCCTCCGATCGGAGCGCAACGATGTGCTTCCCCACTCGCCCCCGACGTACTACGGTCGGGCCTCCCCCCTGCCCACTTTTCTTTTTGGTAAAAGTGCGCGACTACGAAGGCCCTTGTGATTGCGAAACCCCCCACGATCGGCCATGCCCCCTTTTTCCCCCCCCGCCGTCATCCTTTTCATTTGATCCGGCCTCCCCTTTCTCTTTCCTTTTGCTTGACGTCAGCTTTCCCGGCCTGCCCACTATGACAGGGGGACTTTTATTGTCTGCCTGGCATCTATCCCTTTTTTCTTCCCTCCCCCCCGCGTTTCCGAGAATCAATTTTCTTGATTTCGTTCTTTCGCTCCTTCCCCCCTTGCGATCGCCGACATCAACTAGGCGCTGGCCAGTCAACATTCCCTTGCTCCCGGTCACTTCCACACAGGCGCTCCAACCGAGTTTCTGTTTTTTCCCTCTCCCCCGCACTCGCCTTGTCAACACCCAACCTACATGTTAACTGCCCTCACTACAGTTTCCTTGCCTGCCTCCGGCAGCTCACTTGTTGATCTCCCCTGTCCTCTTGACTCACGTTCCCTGGGTGCTCTCCCCTCAGCTTTCAGGTAGGAAAACCTTGACTTACCTCCTGTGAGCTGCCATTCTCGTTTCAGCTCGCGCCGGTCGAATTTTTGACCTTTCCTGCTTCCGCACCCGCAAACGATTGCGAGCACTGGAGAGGTCCTACCTGTATCGGCCGCGTCCTCGGCCCTTTTCGATGCGCCCTTTATCTCCATCTCCCCCATAGCTCGGAGGCCTATGCCCCGATTGTCCTTATAGCTGAATCAGGACGCGTTCCCTCTGGCGAAAGTATTTGGAGAAAGGTCTTCCCTCTAGCCACGACCCAACCACAAGACAGCACAGTCAACACCCACCCTACGAGGTTAGGCAACCGTACCAGTTTTTGGCCTTTTACACCTGCTCTTGTCCTCCCCCCTTGCGTCCCCCACAACACCCCCCCCTGGAAGATTACCAACCCCAGCAAATGATGTCAGTCTCCCTCTCCTGACGTTGCTGGTCTTGGTCCATCTATTTGTTGATACTTTTTTCCTCGTTTGCGGCGTTCACCGCTATTCAAACAAACTCATGGTGATTGTGCCCCCATGTTCTTTTTCGGGTCGAAGTCTCCCCATGATCCTCTCTTTCCTCTTTCCCGTGTTGTTGTTTTTTCTTCTATCTCCTTGTGCCTTTTTTGGTTTCCGCGGTCTTGTATGTCACGCAGGCCTTGAGCAGATTGTGGCCGACACTCCTTGCACCCCCTGCCCGCGCCCCTCTTACTATTTTGCCCCTCGGGCCCTCCCCCTGGGCAAGGCTTCCCTTCTCTTGAGCCTCCTTCCTTTTCGCTGGAGCAGTTTTTTTGGCCTGCGGAGAGCGCATAACTATGGTTAACGCCTTTCCTAGCACGTGTCGTCCCTTTTTTTTCTAGGCGCGCTGCCGAAACACTTAAATCTCTTCCCCCCTTCGCTTATCGCTCCTCTTACAAAGGCTGGGATTCTTCCCCCTAAGCGCGGTCTTTTGGGTTTTGATGGCGGGGCAGGCCTTGATATTTGGACCTCTTGCTGGCCGGATACGTTAGTATGACATTCCTTTTCTTTTTCTAGACTTGTCTTTCTTTTTCTTTTGGCAGCGATCTTTTGCGGTCATGGGTAATCTCTAGCTCCAGCTTTGATCGTCTTCTTGAGGCGTTCTCCATTCCCCATTAGAAAGGGTGAAATAGACAATTGAACGTACTTGGTCTCTGGCCTAGGACTTTTTCGTGTCTTCCCCCTCTCGGTTTCCTCACTTCCCTTTGAGCGCTTTTTCTTGCTTACGAAGTTTTGATGATTGCATTACTGTACAATCCGTCGAGCGTTTTTTTTGTTCACGTGTGCCCTTTGCTTTGTCCTCCTTCGAGCTGCGCGGACTTGTCCACTTTCCTTTCAATTGTTAAAGGCTGTGCCCCAAGACCTTTTTTCGAGTAGCTAGTGTTTGTCGTCTTGGGCTGTCGTCCCAGTTCCTTTGCATTTTTCGTCCCCCCCCGCTGTTTCTTTTAGATCCCCCTTCCTTCATCACGGCGTTTTTAGTTTCAGGTCGAGGCCTCGCGTTGTCTCTTTTCAACCTTCCTCAACTTTTTTCTGGGGACCCCCCTCGGCAGCTCGTTGAAGTTCCCGGGAGCATTTAATTATGGTGTTTCCCGCCAAATGGCCACGTAGTTTTTATGTCGCGTCACCTTTCCTCCTCCTCCTGATTTTTTTTTTTTTCTCGGTCCAGAACGTTCTTCGAAGCGAGTGTGTTTCCCGCTTGCGCTTGAGTTTTTTTTTGGCCAGCAGTGTCTTCTCTGACTTTTTTTTTCCCTTTACCCTTTTTCCCCCCCCCTTTTCTTTCCCTTGCCTTTAGCTGGGTCGTTTTCTTTGGAGACCTCAAGTTCTTTCAACTGAGAACCCCTTTTGTTTCTATTATCCCTTCCCCTTTTCCTTTATAAGATATCTTGTTCCCCCCAGGGAATGCTAAGCCTGCGAGCGTTTTTATCCCTACGACGGTGATTTTCTTTCCTCGTCCTCCGCCCCCCCCCCCCCCCTTTTTCAGTTCCTCAGCCAATTAGAGCTGATGGTGGCGTTACAGGCCAGTTGTCCTGTCCCGTTGCTCAGTGCGTGTTCGGCCCTTTCCTTTGCTTTGTCAGCCCTCTTCCTTCTTTTCCCCTGAAACTCTCCAATCAAGACATGAGCAGAGGGATTTGATATACTCTTTCCATCCTCATTGTGGGGTTGATGTCTCCAGGGCTTATTTCCTTCAGTTCGTATTCTTTGGTTTTGGTTTACTTCTCAAGCACGGACCGGGTAATAAACGGCTCCTGCGCCGACCTAAAAGGAACGCTCAACGAAAGCCCAGTTTTGCCCGCCCCTTCATTCTATATGTTTTTCTGCTTCCCCTCCTTTTTCCACAGGTGGGTTTTGCTTCTCTTTTCAATATCCGCGAAGACCTACGGCTGGTGAGAGCTTTTCCTATTTCGAGCCATCCGGCTTCCATATGCTTTTTACTTCTGATTTTTTTTTGGATTCTACCCTCCTTTATCTGCCATTTTGGTCCTCTTCTGTCTCGAGGTTTCCTACCACGTATACCAATCAAGACACCTCAAGTTCCTTGGTGTGGCCGGCAACGGTTTTTTTGAGGCGTCTGCTTTTCCTTGACCCTTCCTTGATCTCTCCAGGCTGTCCCCCAGCTGGGCTGTTCCCACCAGCGGAAGCAACTCGCTTCGTATCTATACGGGCTTGGGCCATCCACCCCTTTTTCTTCCAAAGGTGCCGCTGATCGAGTTCTTCCCCTTTGTTGATTGGAAACCCCCCCCCGAGGATGATGAGCCAACTGGCATTCCTAGCACCCGGCTTATGCCGAACTCAACTGTATGAGGTCCGCTTTCTCCTTTCCCCTTTTCACACTATTACCCCTCCTTTCGACCCTTAGCGAATTGCCTACCCTCCTCCCGCAAGCCCTAACTCTGACGATGGAAGTCCGATGCTCCTGTTGCTCTCGGCCCGACCACAGATTTTACCTCTTTCCAATTGATCCAGCCTTGCACCCACCCCCATAGGCGATTGCTTGAAGGAAGTCTAAATGAGCTATTTGTCGGGACCAACCCCCCCCTCCGCCCCCCCAACAAAATCACCCCCCACCCCTCGCCTGCAGCACTGTTGCAACCCCCCCCCCCCCTCCTGCTCATGTCGGCCCATCACTACAACCTGGGTTCCGCACGACACGCTCAAGTTGAGACTTGCGGACTCTTGACCGTCAGTCTCTTGAGTCCTTTTTACTTCCCCCCTTGATGGACCCCCCCCCATGGCTTTTTATAATTATTGGGCCGCAAGGACTCTCTACTCAACTTTTTTTAGAGGTTACAACTTTGACCCCATCCGATAACTAACATTCCCCTCCACCCCCCTCTTTGTCCCTATGAACCCCCCCCATGGCGAGTTCCTAATAAGGTTCCGGCAGCAAGTTGCGGTAAAGCTATCCTATGAGGCATTGATTCGACCTCCATAGTCCCCCCCCCCTCCCTTCCTCGGGTTGCCCTTCCCCCGCTTGGCTAATGATAGATTCCTAAAGAGGTGACTATGCCTGTTATTTTCGCCCCCACTCCCCTTTTCGAGCCTAACACAGGACAATTCAGAGGCCATTCTTGGGACAACTGGTCTTGGAGGCTTCCCCTCTTCATGCCGCCCTTTTTTCTCCCCCCCCCTAGAAAAGCCATTCTTCCTGCATCTAGACGGACTCCTAGGCCCTGGTCTTGAGGCCAGATATTGGTTTGACCGCTCCTTCCTTTTCTCGTCATTCCCCTTTTCCCCAGCTAGTCCCCCAACACTTATGCCATCAAGGACATCATTTATGTGGTAGTTTAAGACCACTCCTTTCCCCTTTTCTCCCCGACATTGGTTGTTTTTTTGTTTTTTTTTTTTTTTGGTTTTTTTTTTTTTTTTTTGGTTGTGTTGTGTGAGAGATATTCCCCTGTCTCTTCCCTATCCCCGCCCTTTCTTTTCGGAAATATTTGCCTAGAGGGTTTTTTGGGAATTGCGTTGACGTTCACGAGAGATTAAGACATTTGCCCACTATGCCTTTCCCTTTTCCTCCCATTTCCCACCGGTCGTCCTCTCTCGGCCTATTTGGTCTTCTCTTCAGGCTTCATTCATGGGGGCTCCGCCCCCTTTTTTTTCCACCCTCCACTTCCTGCCAGTAGGTCGTCCTTTTTGTTGGTCGAGGCAGATGCTTTCCCCAAGGACTTCTAGCCTAGTCAGATCTTATCAGTCTTTTCTACCCCTTTTCTCCCTCTCCTTCCTTTGATTTTTTTTTTTTCCTTTGAGGTTTGGACTGGCGCTGTCTCCAGCACTCCCCATGCGGTACCGGTAGGGAACCATTTCAGAGCAACGTTTCGTGGTTATGTTCTTCTTGTCCGCGAGCTTGGTCCCCCATTTGTATCCTATTCGCGATGATTGATATCCTTGCGGTTAGTCAAATTCCTTTCATTTCCTAGGACTTTTCCCTTCGGGGTTCTCTTTCCCAGATGGAATTTGCGTAAGCGTAAGAAGTCATCTCCAATTGAAATTGTCTTTTTTTCGACCCGTGTCTGGGAAAGATTTCCATTAAGCAGCCTTTTGTTTCTTTCGATTTTCTTTTTTTTTGTCTTTTCCAAACCCCCCCCTTGTTTTTGAGGGGGGGGGGGGGTTGGGGGGGGGGTGTTGGGGGTGTTTTTTGGTGGGTTGTTTTGGTTTTTTTACTTTTTTTCTTTGTTTTGGTTCTTTTCTCTTCTACATCCCTTCTGTCCACCGCCTTCTTTCCAGTTGGAGCGTAAGCTCGTGTTCTGCCGGCGAATTGATGCAGGTTTTTTTCGTCAGTACTTCCTTGACGAGGGCTTCTTACACGGTGCTGTCCCCCAAATTCGCCCTTTCTCGTCGCTTTTTTCCCGGTACTGTCCGTTTCCTCTGCCGGCCTCTGAGTTTGCAAACTTACCTCCAGCGAGGGATTCAGTCCAACTGCTGATACGGTTGTTTTTCGGTTGACTGTGAGGGCTGTTTTTGTCCCCCCCCCCCATTTTGGTTTTGGGACACCCCCCAAGTCCCTTTTAGTAGCTTTTCGACAGAGCGAGTGCTGCCCTGCCAGCTTACCTTCCTCTCTCTTTTTGCTTCCCCTTTTTTCGCGACTAGTTCTGTTTTCTCGCGGACCTTAGGCGTCTCCCATAGAATCCAACGTTTTTTCTAGTACATGGCTGTTCGGGGCTTTTACGTTCCCCCCCCCTGTTCTACGTCTGCATTTTCTGATCTAGCCATCCCCTTTTGCCGCCTTCGACTAGTCTTTGGACAAATTGCTGCGGGCTGCTGCACCAGCTCACTAGATGATTTTGATGAGCGAATGTTGTCCGTTTTTCCCCCCACCCCTGTGCGTTTCCGTTCTTCCGAACTCATGAGCCTCGGGCGGGCCGTTTGCAGTCTCGGGCTATTTTGACCGTGTCGTCGGCCGGGTTCTCGTTTTTCGTCACGTTTCCCGAACTATACTTCCCCACCAATTCCTTTAGTCTTGGATCCAGCAGGTCTCTTTTACTTTTCCTCCTAGAATTTGTGTTTATAAGGTACCACTGTTCCATTGTTTTTTTTTTTGTTTTCCTTTTTTTGCACAATGTCTTTGTCTTACCGTCCCTGGCGAAGCCCTGGCACTCCGTTTTGGAACCTAACACGTGACCCGAGCCAGTACGCTTCGCCAGCAGGCTCTATGAGTTTTGTAGACCCGATTCATGCACACTGGTTTGCGCCACTTCCCCGCCCTCCCCCCTTTTTAATTCCCCTTTCCCCAAGCTATCAGCTGCTTTGGAGGAGAGCGGTAGTCCCCCCCCCCCGACGATCTTTTCTCCCTTTTCACGAGCGCTTCTTCTCCCATTTTCAATTCGGGATGCTAAGACTTTGGGCCCCCCTTCTGCAGCGGCTCGTCTTCACTGAGTGCCTTCCCCCCCCCAAGGGACAGTTTCCGGTTGCGTTTCTTGTTCTAAGGCCTCCCTTTTCTCCGCTAGGCTCGACGTTGCTGCCGCACAGGCTGGCGCCCAGTGGAAGCCCCTCGCTTCGGTTTTTTTTTTTTTTTTTGAAGTAAATGATGGGCCTCTAAACACCCAGCGCTGGCGGAAATGAATAAGACTTGTCCCTTTTGGGCCACGCTTTGCCCTTTCACCTCAACTTTCACGCCTTTTCCCGTTTATGCTCCTTTTTCCTCAGTGTAGATTTGACGATCGAACGCCGTCCTCGGCCTGTTATTGAAAACGGTGAAGCTTTATCCTGGCGTATTTCCTCTTTCTCCCGTCTCCCCAGCGGGTGCCTTAATCTCCTTCTTCTGAGCCCGTACCTTTTCGTCCTCAGCCGCAAGGCCCGTTAACCGAAACGATGTGCTATCCGGATGGAAGTTTGCCCCTATACTTGATGTCGGCCGAATCCAAGTGGCTCAAGCTGGCGCTTAGGTTTTGGCCCGACCGCACAAAGACCGAACCCCACACCCAGCTCGATTGCGATTACAGTCTGGCAATCAACCAAGTACCCCTCCCCCCCTTCCCGACAATTTTCTTTTTCCTGTTTCCTCTTGACCTCCCACGGGCCCGCGCACCACCGCACGCCTTCTCTTCCCCTGCGTTCCTAATTTGCCGCCCCCTTCAACGAGGAGCTGTCTACCGGGTTGGACCCTTTTTTCCTCCCGCCTCTCGGCCTAACTCGCCACCGTCTTTTGCTTTGGGACCCCTTGAGCTGGCCCTCCGTTTATCGGCCTGCAAGAGGTCTCCTCTCCTCTAAGCGCCTTGCCCCCTTCGGCCCCCCCCCCCCCCCCCGAGAACGCGCGGCGGCTATGCCCCTTTCCTCCTTTCCGCCCCTATGGTTTTCCGAGGTTTACTTTTTTCTGACGCAGCGCATAGAGCCAGTCAAAAGGAATTTGACTAATGTGGGAACCTTTGATGGTGGCCCCCCAGTTTCTCGGAGGTGCTGAAGCAATTTTTACAAAATGTTTACCCCTGCAGCTAAAGATTTGCTCCTCCGATTTTCTCCGACTTTTGTCCGCGTCCATTTAGTGGCGCAGCTTATTCCCCCGACCTCCTCTTCCCCCCTCGAGTCCACCAACTCACTCCCTTCCCCCTTTGCCCTCCTTTTTTTCCGGTCAGTCCCACTCTGAAAGATATTTCTCCTCCTCCGGGTGGTTTGCTCGTTTTTCCTACTGACCCCCATTTTGATGCTTTTATGGTTTTGTTTGTTTCCTCTTTTGACTATGGCCTCTCAGATAAGAAGATTTTGCACCACCTACCTCCTCCGGGTCACTTTTGTTCGTTCTGCTCTGCCCTTTTTTCTTGGTTCTCTCGCGTAGGGAGGAATGAATTGAGCTCCTCCCTTATAGCTTTACAAGACTTTTCCGCAAGTAGGGTTCTTGTATGGTTCTTTCTGCCTCCCTTCCCTTCCTTCCTCGTTCTTTTTTTCTCCTCGTCTTAGACCCAAGGTTCTAGGATCCGGCTTTAAGTTGGGGGGGGTACGATTAGGGAGACAAGGGTAGAGATGATATTTTACCTCGTCCTCGGCTATACAGGTCTTTTTCTTCCGTTTTTCATTTTCCCCGCTTAGGGGGGAGTTAGTGGCCGCGGCCGTTGGTAAAGTACTTTTTTAAACTTCACGCCGCTTGCTGAGTAACTTTCCTTGCCGGCCTTCGTCTTATTCTCCCCCCCCTTTTTTGTTCATTCGGACATTGACCCAGGTCGATGGCTGGGCCTCTTCGTTGCCTGTCCGCAGCCTCCGGCAAGCCGAGATTGTCGTTGTTTAGTCCACATTTGGTGATGGGTCTCTTTCCATTCCTCCCCTTCCCCCCCCTCCTCGTTTTTGTTGTTTTCAAGGCCGATCTGCTTGCGTCGAGGAAAACCTACGCCGTTGTTTAACGGCCGACATTCAGTGTCCTTTGTTTTTTCCTCTCTTTCGCTCGTCCTGTTGTTTGCCACGGAGATTCCTTTCTGGAGCGTCATTCACAACTCATCGTGCAGCGTTCGTCACCTTCGAGCAATTTGCACAGTTCATCGTCCTCTCTTTTAGTTCCTCTTCTCTGCGGGCTGCTTGCCCTCCAATACAGTTTGAGTGCTATAAGAGGTCGGAGTAGGAAAGGCCAGGTGGACTTTTCGCCGAATTTGTGTTCCCATCCCCTTTTCAAGTCTTTAGTCTGCGAAATTTTTTCCCTCCTCACGAGGTTTTGCTGCTCTTACAGAAAGGTATCGTTGAAGCGGTGGGATTCCGGCAGCGATCTGTGGTCACCCGGTCTTCTCTCTTTTTCTGGCCCTTCCCCCCATCTTCAGCCCGTATTAGTCTCGAAGGTCATGTTAGGGGCTTTGGCGCCTCAGGTAGAACTCGATCTCGAGGCCTAGCACTTTTAAGCCCTTTTTTTTGCCTTCGCTACTCCTCTTTTCCACTTTTTGGGTTTTTTTGGGCGTGGTTGGGGGGGGGGGGGGGGGGGGGTGTGGGGGGTTTTTTTTTTTGGGGGGGTGGGGGAGTTCGGGGGGGGGGGAGAGGGGGGGGGGGTTTGGGTGGGTGGTGGTGGTTTTTTTTTTTTTGGGGGTTTTTGGTTGTGGGGGGGGGGGGGTGGGGGGGGGGTACAACAAAAAATTTCAAACAACCAAATAATCCAAAACAAACAAAAAAAAAAAAAACAAAAACCAAAAAAACAACAAAAAGCCCCCAACAAACCCAAACAAAAAACACAGGGGGGGGGGTTGGGGGGGTGGGGGGGTGGGGGGGGGGGTGGGGGGGGGGGGGGTGTTTTTTTTTTTTGGGGGGGGGTTTTTTTCGGGTTTGTTTGGGTTTTTTTGGGTGGGTGTGTGGGGGGGGGGGGGGGGGGGGTGGGGGGGGGGTTTGTTTTAGGGGGGGTGCGGGGGGGGGTTTTTTGGGGTTTTTGGGGCGAGGGTGGTTTTTGTTTTTTTTGGGGGCGTTTTTTGGGTTTTTTTTTTGGTTGTTTGGGGGGGGTTGGGGGGGGGGGTGGTGGTTTTCGGAGTTGTTTTTGGGGGTGGGGGGGGGCGTGGGGGTGGGGGGTGGGGGGGGCTTTTTTTTTTTTGGGGCGGGTGTGTTGGGGGCGGGGCGGCGGTGTGGGGGGGGGGGGGTTGGGGGTGGGGGGTGGAGTGTGATTGTGTGGGGGGGGGGGGGGGGTTTGGGGGGGAGGTGGGGGGTTGGTTTTATTTTTGTTGGTTTGGGGGGGGGGGGGGTGTGGGTTTTGGGAGTGGGTGGGGGGGGGAGGACAGGTGCTGGGTGGGGGGGGGGTTGTTTGTGGGGCGGGGTTTTTGGGTTGTTTTGTGGCGGGGGGGGGGGGTGGTTTTTTTTTTAGTTGGTTTGGTGTGGGGGGGTTGTGGGTTTTGGGGGCGGGGGGGGGGGGTGGGTTTGGGGGGGGGGGGGGGGGTTCGTTGGGGTGTTTTTTTGGTGGTGTTTGGGGGGGGGGGGGTGTTGGCTGGGGGGGTGTGGTGGTGTGGGTGGGGGGGGGGGGGGGGGTTTTTTTGGGGGGGGGGGGGGGGTTTGGGGTGGTTGTGGGTTGGGTGGTGTGGGTTGGGGTGGGGTGGTGGGTTTTTTTTTGGTTGGGGGGGGGGTGTTGGGGGGTTGGTGTTTTTGGGGGTTTTAAGGGAGCGACTTGCCCCTGCACTTTCTCTACAACTCTTTTTCTCTTCTCCCCCGAGTCTCCTTTTTCCCGCACGTCGCGCACCCCCCCCCTTGTTACGAATTGTCCACTTAGTCTTTGAAGAAGAATGGATGTGCCAGGCCTTTTTTTGCGGAGTTCATCCTGATCCTTTCTTCTTTTCACCTCATCACAACAATCCAGAATCACATTGAGTTTGGTCAGCTGATATATGTAATCCTCCGTTGTTGTTGTTTTTCTCTCAAGGCGGATACCTATGATAACCGTCGATATTTATTTTTCTTTTCTGGCAACCTAGGTTTTCGAAAGTCACTTTCCCCCCCCCCCCCCAAAACCCCCTGTCTAGTCAAACTTTTCCACTGCTTCCCCGAGCCATATGGCACAAGCACAACACCTCCCACCCCCGGCCTTCCCCCCCCCCCCCCCCCCCCCCCCCTTTGCCCCCCACCCACAGCACATCCAGAGTTGAATTCCCGATTTTTGGGTTAGTCCTCCTTTTCCCCATCTTCCTTCCGAGTAGCCGGCGTATTTCTCTTGCGGATGCAGTGCGCCTCCAGAGACAAATGGCCAAGAGTCCTTCCGGAGCTGAAAGAAGCCCGTCTTTCTCCTTTTTTTTCTCGTTCCTACCTGAGTTTCAACGCCCCTCCCAGGCCCAGGACAGTTCTGACGTCTTTCAAGGGCGGAGGCGTTTCCAGGAATTTGAATTAGGAGACCGGTCACTTCCATCGCGCCCCCTTGTATAACAATCGCCCCCCACTTCATTTGACGTACTTTGGCCTACAGCACGAGGGAGGTACTGAGTGCCCCTGGAAAAAACCCCCCTCGAGGCCATGTTTCTTTGACCTACCCGTCCTCGGCGTTATGCGACTCTACTCTTTCTTCTGTAATTTCGATCTTCTTTCCTCGTCGAAACACTCACAGCTTGTCCCCTTGAAGGAATTATAGGTTCTTCTCCAGGACTCCCCCCCAGTGCTGCGTTTTATGCTCCCTCCCTCCCTAGATCGGTTCCCTGCCCCCTCTCACTCCCCAGGACCAGCCGGCACTTTTGTCCCTTCCTTCCCGAGGCTTTTTTTTTTTTTCCCGCAAAACTTTCTAAAAATCACCTTCTGCGTGTGTTTCCGTCCTTTGGCCACATCAATACCACCTTTTTCGTAGCAAGACACGGAGTTCCGGACTTTTAGCATGATTAAGCCCCGATCACGCTTTTTTCTCTCTGGAAATGGGCTATTCCCCCCTTTTTTTTTCCTTGCCAGGACGATTCCTCTCAAGACTTCTCGAGTGTGACCCCCCCGATTCAGCTCCCGACCTCTGCGTTACCCCCCCCTTGCGCCATTCCTTCTATCGTTCCTGGTCTCCGCCGCCTCCCGTGAGATTCCTTCTCCCTCTCTTAACCCCAAATCCCGGAAGCGTCTTAGGGAATATGGCTCATGTCTTCCTGATCGATGCCCCTGACGAGCTATGCCGTTGGAGAAGAATACGAAAAGAACCCCCCCCTTTCTAAGGTCGCAGTGATGCGTGTACCCCCTCTTTTTCTGCGGCTTTAGGTGCCCCATTCCTTGTCCGTCCCCCAGATTTGTGAGTGTTGAAGCTACTTTCTATTTATGGCCTCGTGAGCCGGACTTGAGGGTCGTGCCCCCATTGCTTTTTTTTGAACTCTTATCGGGCTCCCCTTCTTTCCCCTTTTTCCCTGCGCTTTAAACCACCCATTCCCTTCAGGAAATTTGGCATCAGTCTTGGTTTTAGGATCCGAAAAGGCAGAGTTTTCATGTCCCGTTTGTTGTTGATGAGATTGGTGTCGTTGGTTCTTCATCTCCCTCTGACTTGCCAATTCATTGGCTTGAGTGCGGTGTTGGTGGCTCTTGTGAATCTAGCCTATTCGATCCCCCCTAGATCTTACAGTTTCATGGTAGTACGTCTTAATTTCTTTGCACTCATTTCGGGTCGCGGCGCTTCAGGGCCCGGCATTCTTTCGAGTCCGCCTAAAAACTGGTTACATTAGTGGTTCTAGAGGCTCTTCTTGCTAAAAGCCCTATTTCTCCCCTTTTTTCCCCTCGTCCTGCTTCATCTGATTAGACCAAGCTTGCCTTCATCGCGCTTTCGTGGAGTTTTGTTGTGGCAAAGGGCGTGATAGAACGACTAATTCAGGGTTCCTGGAATTTCGCCAGGCTTTTCCCCGATGTGTCGGGATTTTGCCGCGACTTTTGCTTTTACTTTTGCCCCCTTTCGCCCTGTTCTGAGTCCTCTTCTGTCCGGTTGGGTTCGAAAGGTCCCTTTTCTTCCAGTAGTTCTTTCTTCTGAGGACTTTTTCTGGCAGTCCTCAGCACCTTTGACAGCCTTTTTTTTTCGTTCCTTACCGTTATTGGTGACTCCGAGGTTGCTGCCGAGTGTTGTACTCCCCCCATCCTCCGTCATTTAGTTCTTTTTACTTCGGACATCAAAGTAGGAGCCAGTTTTTTCTTTTTTTTACCCTGGTTCGAGAGTTTCTGAGAGCATTCCTGTTCTTTCGGGTTCCGTCAATCCCCGGTCGAGAAATGTTTTAGCAATTCGGCCGCTTATCTTCCCTCGTCCGCATAGTGTTCCTGGTCTTTCTCTGCGGTCGAGCGCAAAACTTCCCCCTTATTTATTAGGTTGACCGGCGATGGATTTTGCCTCATCGTCTTTTTTTTGTCCAAGCCAAAGTGTCAAACGTCGCTTTCTCTCCCCTTGTCCATTTCCGAGGTGTTGGGGAGCGCGGTGTACTTCGATGAGTGTTGCTCCAGCTTTGCCGCTCTCCCTGGCGGACACTTCATGTTTTCCGGTTCTTTCCTCCCTTGAGGAAGATTTTAGCACCGGTTGTTAAGCTGGTGGTTTGCTTGGTAAGACTCAGTTGAACACCGATACCGCCTCTTGATCCTTCTTCACTTCTCTCTGCCCCTCCCGCTCTTTTTCTGTCCTTCGCTCGCCTTGGCCCGCTCTAATTTGAGAAAGCGATCTTCAGAACCTCGCCGGATGATATCGCGAGGAAATGGCAGCAGTGGAAAACCCCCCACTGCCTGCGAATCGTCAAA
>Ga0179593_1458242_pt1 | contig 13631 bp, 24 predicted proteins | sample CZODoug2_1_08_16_FD_185931 | JGI IMG/M metagenome (GOLD analysis project Ga0179593, IMG submission 185931) | Vadose zone soil fungal communities from Angelo Coast Range Reserve, California, USA - CZODoug2_1_08_16fungal (PacBio error correction) | ecosystem: Environmental > Terrestrial > Soil >... | reverse complement strand
TCTATTCCCTACCCGATTTCCTGTCCAAGAATCAAGCCCCCCATAGTCAAACCCCCTATCCCACCCCTCCTTTTAAGTTAAGCCCGCCCTGTGTCATGAGAAAAATTCTCCCGCGTCGAACCATTTTTTGAATCCAGCCTCCCTCCCCAACCCCCAAGAACATTAACTTATTTTCTTCGATCTCCCCCCCCCCCCCCCCCCACCTCATAGTCATTGATATGCTCCCAGAAAACAGTCCTACGAGTCCCCCTTCTTTTCCTCCCGTTTCCATTTTGGAGGAGACCTATCTTCTGATTGTAATTTGATGTTTTGAGATGACAGCGGTGGTATTTCATATCCAGGAAGATTGATCAGGTATGACCCCAGGGAAATTTTCTCTGGATTGATTCAGCGCTTTTTTTTTCGTACTTCTTTCCTTTCTCCCTCGTTTTCTTCTTTGAAACTTTCTCTGACCCTCGGTTGTTACGATCTTTCACCCCCAAAATTGTCGTCAAAACCTCATCCCTTCTCAATTTTACCCTAGGTCAGCCCTCCGACTCCACCAAGGGTGTGCGCTCAACACATTGTTTCCCCCATATGCCAAGGTCTAAACGGTTGGGTCTTTCACACGTAACCGCCTCCTGCGTTTCAAATTTGCGCTAAACCGTGTTTCATCCCTTTTGGCGTTCTTTTTTACCCTCTGCAAAGCAAACAAATCTGTAGGATATTTTTATAGTCTTCCCCCGGCGTGCTCCTTTTTTTATCTCCCCTTCCATAGACCATTCTCCCTTTGGATACAATTGCCTTCTCAAACTTAAGTACCCCGCCCCTTCCTTTTTGGTTCACAAACTTTGGCTAACCCAGTAGCTTCAAAACGGCGACCCCAACAGAGTCCCGGGAGTCCGTTCCAATTGAAACAAAGCGGCTTTTTTTGTTCTCTGGCACTATGAAGGAGTCTTTATTGTATTGATGTATTGAAGAGTCTAAGATGCACAGCTTCATGCTCCTGACTGGCCGTCGATTATCCGCCCCTTTGATCGTTTCTCGAACCCGTTCTTCCATGCCTCGCAGCAGCAAATTTCCCCCCCCTACCAGCCCTTCGTTCGGTTGTCCCCCATTGAGTGGTCTTTTCTTTTTTCCGCGGCGACTTCATTCGAAGCAGATTTTATTCTTAGTGAGGCGTTTATTGAATGGGTTTCTTTTCTATACCCACTTTTTTTATGGCCGGCCTTGATTTGTCTCGTAGTCGACCCAATACCTTTTCCATCTTTTGCCTTTTCCCCCCCGTTACCGTCCAACAACCGCCAATTAACCTTTGCTCTCCCCCCTTCTGCCACCCTTTTGCTTTGGAGACTTTTTTTTGACCCGAGTTTCTTAAATGCACACTCCCTTACTTTTCCCTTTTCACCCTTCCTTTGTATGATCTGATCACCCTGAGCGTGAACTCTTACCATCTCACCCATCTCGAGGTTCCCCTTTTAACACATTTAAGCCAATTTTAACCAGCCGGGAACTTTACCCCCCTCCCTGCGTGCAACCTTCAGGTAGTTTTCCCCACGGACTTTATCAGAAAGACCCTCGACCCACACCATTGACCTTGACCTCAGGGCTACCTGCCTTTTGCTTTTAACCCCCCTTTTTTCTTTTTAATAATTCTTTATACCCCCCACCTTTATCGAGTTTCCAAAATGGCCTCGAACCTCTCCCTCCCCCAAGTGCTCTATTTGTCTTGCCAATCCTTTGATCGCTCTCTGTGCTCTGCCCTCCTCCCTTTGGCCTGCCCTTGGTACCTACGCAGCTGCTTTGCCCACTCCTTTCCGGAGCTGCACGTCTTGCCCTCTTCAATGAAATGTTCAGCTCGCCTTAGAATTCCCTACCCCCCGTGTTTTCCAGCCGCATGCTATTTTCTCCCTCCCCTGTTCGTTCCTATCATTCGCTCTTCCAGTCCTGCAACTTGCCTCTTTTTTTTTGTTACCCAGAAGACTTTCCGTCGGTGAGTTTTTATCCTCCCAGACTCCATCGGGTACTCCTGCTCCCCCCAGTTCGTCCCTTCCCCCCTTTACAGCATTTCTCTGCTTGCCGTTTTTTCCAATCCATCATTCCCCGGTTTTACACTATTGGTGACAACCCGTTTTGTTAGGAATCTTTTGTCATCCCTATTTCTTTGTATTGTCCTTCAGGAACCCTCCCCCTCCCAATATCTTTACCTCCGTTTTTGTTTGTTCTGCCGATGGAGGCCGCCTTCCCGTCCTTTTTTAAATCCTACCTCATCTCTGTTCAAACATTCTCACCTGAGTGCCGCAACTTTTACTCATTGACCTTTTTGGTTTGACGTTTCTTTGCATTCGCTTTTTCAGTGTTCTTCCCCCCCTTTTTATTTTCCTTTTCCCCTGTAGTTTTTTTTTTCTTCCCCTGATGGAAGTCTGTTTGGATTCATTTCTTTTTCCCCCTCACCCGGGAAGTCGTCTTTCATCCAATTGGCCTACCTTGCTGCCGGATTCTATTTTCTTCCAACGACCTTGCTTTTTTTTTTTCCTAAGTGCGGGCTGCGCCCCCCTTCTTTTCTGTCTCAGGTAATGGATTCAAATTTCCCCCAGCTGTTCCCTTTTTTTCAAGCGTCTCAGCGAAGGAAGTTGCTTCTCTCCCTTTGTAGTTCCACTGGTTCCATTGAAACTAGGCAGTACTCTCACAGTAAGATCTTGCAAACTTCTCTTTTCCCCTGCTCCACAATAGGCCTTTTTTGCAATTAAGGCACATTTCCCGAGGACTTTTAGCCCCTTAGGAACTTCCAATTCGTTAGGAACTACGCAGTTTTTTCACTCCCCCAGAGATCCCCGGTCATTTTTCTTATTTTCTTGAATATGGTTCCCCCCCCCCCCCACCTAACGATTTGTGTTAATGCATTTCTTGAACTTTCCCTTCTTGTTTCCAACCTGTAGGCGTAAACTGTGTAATTTTAAAGCGCCTATTTGCAGATTTTTTAATCTTTCTCGCCGTACTTGAATCCCTCGCCTCCAAAATGCCTTCTTCGTTTCCGGTTGCGTTTCCAATTATAACGCCTTCCCTCATTCGACAAATCCCCGCCCAATAATAGCGAAGGCGTTTTTTCTCGGCTTGTAATTGGCGGTTTTTCGGCGTGCCAACACCCCACCCCTCTCCCCCTCATTCACTCCTGGTCTTTTTTCTGAGGCCCTGGCAAATCCAAGCCGGCACTCCGTGTTTTTTGAACCTCCCACCACCTTCCAAGAACAGCAAGTCGAGACCGAGTTGATCGAAATGATCGTCCTGAGTCCCCCACCTCCCACGGGCTTTTTTCTCCTTCTGCCCTCGTATCCTCTACTTTGCTGATGAGATGGCATTTTCTGGCCTTTCTTACCGTTTTCCGACTAAGTTAGTGATCAACCCTCCCGTGGTCTTTTTCTTTTTGAAAACTTATTTTTATACTCCCCTGGCCCTCCTTGCCCCTATGATGCTTCATCGCCCATACACCCCTTTCATGCGTTCATGCGAGTTGATGACCCCCCAAACTCTCGGTTTTTTGCCCCCCCCCCCCCAAGTGACCGTCGGTCTACCGCCTCTTGTTATTCGCCATTTTTTTTTTACGTGACCTCCCCAAGTTTTTTTTCCCCCCACCCTGGGCTTTTTTCTTCCTTTTCCGCGGTCCAATCACTCCCAATAGGCAGATTATCTTCGTCCTCCTTCCTAAAATCCTTTTGTTTATCCAGACATCAAATATCTCCCCCCGTCTTTGACCCCGGTGTTGCAGCTTCCCATCCCCCTCCACAAATGGTTGCCAAAAACCCGCTCTTGGCGCGGCAAATTGCCTCCGTCGGCCCTTTACGTAATACCCCCCCACAACTGTTCTCCCGTTCACGCTTTTTTCCACCATTTTCGCGACCGCGCCCCTTGGTGTCGTGTTTATCTTGACACGGGCTTTGTCCTCTTGTTTTCAATTTTTCAGTAACACTTCTTTTCCCAGTTGCCTTGGATTATCATTTCCCGTCCCCCCCCCCCTACGTCTAGAAGGTCTTTTTTCCCCTAAGGCCCCGAAGGGATTCCTTTTGGATCCTTTGGTACCACAGATCGCCCAAACTACTTGCGCTGCCATCCCTCAGACCTCTGGGTTTCTAACTGATTCCCCCCCTTAATTGAAATTATCCCCACCGCCCTGATTTCGCAGTTTTTACCCTGAGGAATTACTTTTACATTAATGATCCTTGGTCGGCTTCTAACCACTTCCCGTTGATCGAGGGTTGGATAGTTCCTTTGTTTAGTAACCCCCTATCATTGCTCGGATTTTTTTGAGCTCCCAAGTCTCCAGGTATGGTTGTTTTTTTTCGTGAGGTTTTCTCTTCTTTTATCCCTTGTTACCACTCATATCACAACTTTTTATACATGTCTTTCCCTTAGCTGTTTTAATCTTGGGTGGTTTTGTTTTTTTATGGTGGTGACTTTTTCTTGGAAAGCTCGTTTTCTTAAGAGTGCCTTAATAATAACTCCTTTTTTTGTTGGATCTCCTTCCTCCGACCCGTTTTATTCATTGCCCCTTACCAGAACTTCCCCCAAAACAGAGGCCCAAAAACCCCCCTAACTTCCCCCCCCCCCCCCCCCCCCAATCAAAGCGCAGCCCACGTCGGATTTAAAAGGTGTTGCAGATTGCTAGCCCCTGGAAACAGCCTTCCCCAATACCCAACCCCAGTTCATTCTTGAGTCATTTCCCCAACCCAATCTAGCATTGATCTGACCACCCTTAACTACGATTACCCTTTTGCGTTCGTTGTCATTGGTGTTCTTGAAGCGACCCCGGTTTCTTCTGATGCCCAATGTTCTTTTTGAGGATGCCCTTCCCTTTGTTTGAAGAGGACAAGGAAAAGGAGTGATCAGGTAGACCCCAGTTGACCTGTTCTCTGATTGGCTTCCTCCGCATTTGGGTATTATAATCGAGTTCTAACGTAGTGTCACCTATTTTCCAATTCTTTTTTTCCGCCAGGGTCCCTTGATCCTAACCAGGACAAATCATTTGAAACCCCATCCCCCCTTGGCTAACGACTGGGAACGAACCCACCTTTTTACAAGATCGGTACCCCCCCACCATGGTTTTCTCGCGTTCGTCCCAAACATTTTCCATACTTGGCCTGTCTGTCACCCACCGGTCATTACGGAAACGCGCTCCGGGCTCCATTTCTTACAAATGAAATTGGGCATCCAGTTGTGGATTTCTTTCATTAATACGTCTGCACCCCGACCCCCCAAACTCTGTAGGCTATTTTAGTCTCCCGGCGACTTTGTCCCCCCCCGATTACGATGACCCTTTTCCCAGTGATCGAATGGACTTGTCTTACCTTTGACGTTTCCCCTTGTTTGTCACCAACTTGTTTATCACCTTCCTCGGCACAACTTGGCGAATCCACGCTTTTTATTCCTCTCAGTTTATTGCCAATTTTTTGAGGGTTTGTCTCTCTTTTTTTTCCACCCCCTCACATGCAGTTAGCGTCCTTCTTTGCCCTGCTGCTTAAGCTCCCGCCTTTCGCCAGATTTACTGATTCCCCTTTCATGATTGCCCTTTTTTTGCGCTTTATAACACGTTATAGTATGACCCCGAGTCCCGCCCCCCTCCCCCTCGCATCAGACACTTCTCCCTAAAGAGTTTCTTCTGGATCCCCTCGTGACTCTGCGTTTTGCGTTCTCTAGTCGCGCAGTTTCCTTGCGTTTCCTGGCCCTTTGTCGTTTCCCTCCCCAACCACTTATTCGGGATTTATCCTTCTACTGCCTTCAAGGCATTTGTTTTCAAATTCTTTTCTTATGTTGGGACCACTCCCTCCCAACGCCCCCAACGTCCTCCCTGGGCTCACCTTACTTTTCTGTTTGTTTTCCAGTGAAACTCTTCTGTGGAAAGTCGTTATTTCATTTCCCCCCTATTAATGGTAAAGGTGGATACCCGGAATTGGTCTTCTGTATCCCCCTTTTCTTCTGTCCAATCCTCTTTTTCCCCAATAGCCATTCTTGGACACTTACACCCTTTTTTTTTTTTTGTTCCCCCCTTGCACAAAGCAGGGCCCAGCTCCAACCCCCCCCCCCCACGGCCAGGTCTTGAGGGTAAAGCCCCCCCCCCTCTTTCCTTCCCCAGTCCCTTCGACCCCAATTGTCCCTTGATCGCTTTTTGAACTGCCGGATTTCCCTGTCACATTTATTTCATCACAGGTAACTTGTCCTCCTCCCCAAAAGGATGGAACACCTCCTCCCCCCCCACCAGTGCGCTGCCCCTTCAAATTCGCTTTTTCTCGATTTTTTTCGCTTCCCCCCCCTCCCGTTTTCATACCAAGTTCCGACATTTCCTTCCCCCCCCCCCTTTCCTTCTTCCGGTTCTTCCTCTTGCAATATTCTTTCAATGTCCTCCTCCAGATTCCCCCCCCTCCCTTACTGCAGAAGATATCGCGCCGTGTCTTTTCGATCCTCGCGATCCTTGCTTCTTAGGCTCTTTGATAAGAAAGAATCCCGGATCGGTTTTCTGGTACCCCTCCTCCCAAACTCCTGCCCCGGGACCCGCTCCATAGCTAGTTAACAGTTGCCCCCCCCCTTTAACTCTCCCTGTCTGATTGCCATTTCTTTTTTTCCAATAAATTCATGCCCCGTCCCCGATCGGACCACTAACATTTCGAATCTTTGTTAATTTTCCTTGGATTTCCCCGAACGGTCCCTTAGCAGCCCTCTCTTCTCTTTGCGTCCCCCCACTACGTTTTTTTTCTTCTCTTTTTTTGTCTATTTTTCCGTTCCCCTTTTCCCCTCCTAACCTTTTGAAATGATGTTCCACAAACTTGCCTTTCCCCCGACTTATTGGCGTCCCATCTCGTGGCCTGAATTTTCTTGTCCTCTGACCATGAAGAACCATTGTCTGCGGTGACGTTTCCTGGGAACTGAGCTCTTTCTAGGCGTCACGCGTGGCTGTTTTTTCTTTAGGTAACCCCCACTTCTTGTCCTTTCGTTTTTCTTTCGTATCCAAGCTTCATCTTTTTGCTTTGATCGGAGTTTTCTTTCCACTCACCCTTTCGGCGCCCTCTATTCGAACCGGATTGGTTGCCTTTCTTCGCGATCCAGCTGTCCCTATGCCCCCTTGCCCCTCCCGGAGACTTTTTGGCTTATATGCCATTGTCGGCCCACTTTTCATTGCCACCGTCTTCCGTTTCGCTACACCCCTCCTTCTGATCAAAAGGCTAGTTTGCAAGATTCCCAAATCTTTTCACTTTTGTCTTGCAGTGTTTCCTCCATCGCGACTTTTCAGCTTTCGGAAAGAAAAATGCGTCCTCCTACGGAAGTTCCCTCACGACGTTCTTTCGATGCGTCTGTTCTCCCTGTCTGTAACATCCTTTCCTTGTTTTTTTTTACTCCCCATTCGTGTACCCCCCTTCCCTGGGAAAAAGCGGCCGTAAATTGTGTACCCCTTTCCCCACGCGCTTGATGGTTCCCCTTTTTCATTCCTTTACCCTTCAGACTGTGATAAGCCCTCCCTACAACTCCGGTTAAACTTCCCCTGACTTTTTTTTAACTTTATACAGACTTTATCCTATTTAGCCCCCCGTACAGCCCCCAGGAATGTGCCTGCCGTATTCCGCCTTGGGGGTTTTTTCGTCGTTGCTTCCCCCATATAAACTGCCCCACTCCACGACTTTGTCGGTTCTCTATCCTGTAAATCCAAGCCGTCCATCAATTTTTTAGCTGACCCCCTTCCCCCCATTCCCGAGAAACTCCCACGTCGACGTCGCTTACTTTTTTTTTTTCTCGCCCCGCTTTCCCACACCTTCTTTCCGGCTTGTCGCCCCTCGAATCTCTTGTATTGATCGCTATTTCTGCTGTGAGGCCTTTTGGCTTACTCGGTTTTTTCAGTACGCTTTTCCTTTGGAGGCTCCCTCGCGGCACCCTTCTGATCAGTATCTGGCAATGTTCGCCGTTTCTCTCAATGCCTTTTCAATAAAACTTCCGTACTGCATGTGCTTCTCCCTAACAACCACTTTTTGAACACGTGAACCTGCTCGGCATCGCACTCCTGCATTGTTCTAGCCACTGTTTCCCTCCCCCGGTGTCCAGCCATGTTTTGTGTCCAAACCTGGTACTCGTTTTCCGTTTACGACTTTCAATTCCACTATTGAAGGCTTACCTTTCCTCAATCCGGGCTCCCCCTTCGCTTTACCTGACGATCATCCCTAACGATTTTTTGTTATTTCGGTTCCGCTTTAACCCGACCTTCAAATCAGTGCCCTCCCCCCCAACTTTCACGATTTTCGCGCAACTTGGCCGCGGTGTTATTTTTTTTCCCACCCCCCCGGTTTTTTTTTTTTCCCGCCAAGTAGTTTGACACCCAATTTTGATCCCGCCCCGCTAGTCCTTGTGTTTTTGTAACGTCTTCTGACCGGTCTTTCCCTCTGTCTTTCTGCCTTAACACTGGGTTGCCCCACCTGGTTCCTTTTTGCTACATCATCCCCTTCTCAGGTCTCGACTTTCTTGAACAAAAGGAAACTCAGTTGAGATCTTCCCAACCCTACTCCCCTGAAGTCGTGAAGCCCCTCGTCCCATTCCCTGTGGACCAATTTCTTTCCTATCCCCTTCTTTTCCCCCCGTTCGCGAAGCCCCCCATCCGAGGCATGCCCTTCTAATTAACGTCTCTCACCCCCCGTCCTCTCGAGCCGGTTGGGGTCCTTTCCTGTTGGCGTTCACACTATCCATTGCTCTCTTTGGTGGAGATGCCATTTTGAAACTATTCCTGGTTTGGTGTTTGTGCTTGGATCGTTATCCCTCTAGAAACTTCTGAACCCTTCCTTCTGGAGGCGTTAGCATTTGGGTGTTATTGTTTTTCGGTGGGGAGGATTTATTCTTCTATTTCATTGCATATGTTCCTGGCCGGAGTATCTTCTCTCCTCTTTTTGAGAGCTCCTACCCCGCCCCTTCCCTGTTGCCCCTCCTGACCCTACCCAGCCCACCAGTTTTTACCCCCACACCGAACCCCCCCCCCAATGCCCAGATCCCTAGGAGTTTTCCCCTTTGGTGTTCTCTTCCTCTTCCCCACCTTCGATCCCCACCAAAAACACCCAATTATTGCTCTCCCCCCCCCAACATCTCTCCAATGGGATAGTGTTAGCCCCAACAGTTCATCGATTCCCCAACTTTCCGAGAAAGGTCGTGAGCCTTCCCAAGGGTATTGTTTTTTTTTTTTATTCTGAGCTCATTCCTCTTCTTAGCGAGCTCGGCGGTGTATCATAGGCCTTTTTCCCGTGAGTGACATTCCTTGCCCCGGTAATGTTCCCCTGAGTCTTTACCCAGCGACTTCTTTTCAAGGTCTCCTTTTACTTCTCCCTGGTCCTTATTTTCCAGCACTTTTCCCCTAATTTCCTTTCTGATCCTCCATTCCCCCTTGTGTCCCCACAACCACGTTACGACTAAGCCTCCCAGACACCAGTTCCTCAGATCGTCCCCCCCACTTTTTCTAGGTCCCTCCCCCCCCCTTTTTTCACCCTAATTGTGCCTTTTAGCCCAACATGTTGGGTTGTTGTTTAATTCTTCCCGATTTCCGCCGGCGTCTTTTGCGAAAATTCTGACAATTTTGAACAGTCTCTTCGGGTGTTTACGCTGCAACAGAACCCCAACTTGTTTAGTTTCCTTTCCTTTCTCTTTCACCGTCGTGTCCCTTTATCCCTTTTCTTCATAACCCGATCAATTGAGAACCGCGCGAATTTTTATTTCCCGGTCTCTTTTGCCCCAGTTTTTCCCCCCCTTTTTTTATCACCCTTACTGCTTAAACCCCTTCGGCTTCCAAGAGCGGCGCTTCCTTTTCCCTTTTCAACCCCTCTTTGTTTTTTTGTCGCGGCAACGCCACCTCCTGCCTTTTTTTCCTATGTATTATAAGCCTCGTCGACTATTGTCCCCTCTCCGAATCCGTCGTATTTGGCAAGCGAGCCTCAACGTTTTGTCCCCTCCTGTCCCTCATGAGCATCATGCCAACTTTCAGCTATCCCTCAGAGTTGGAAGCAATTAAGTCACCCCGATGCATGTGTTCTTTTCCCTTTCGAGTGACTCCTCTCTCGACGGCGTTTGGATGGGTGTTCCGTAACCCCGATTGCGGCTTGGATGTTTTCTTTCCCCTTTTCTTCCCCTTTTACCAAGGCCTTCCAATTTGTTCCCGTTTGGGTGCAATTCGTTTGCCCCCCTCCCCCCCGAGCGCCTTCTTCGAACAAATTCCTTTTTTCGAATTCGGAATTTCGTTCCAATCCCTCCCCCTTCCCCTTTTGATAACCTTCATTTTTTTCCTCGCTGCTCCCCCCGGTCCTAGCTTTTTTTTCTTTCAAAATCGCGGGTTGGCCGCATTTTTAAACCTTTACGCCGACCATCGTTTGCGTCCGGAACGTTCACTTTTTCCCCCCACTTCTGGCTGGCTTGGAACCCCTTTCAGACCCCCCATTTTTAACCAAATGCCGTTGATTCCCTTTTCTTACTGCCGGATTCTCAAACGACATTGTTCCCTAAATTTTCTAAGAAGGTCTATGAGTTGACCACAAATCTGTCCCCCCATTTCCCTCCAAAAGTTGCGCTTTGGCTGCCAACCTCTTTTGATGCTCTTTCTTGACTCTGACCCCTCCCTTCACTCCTGGTTTGCGAAAATGCTCCCCGCATCCCTTTAGGGGCACGCTTTTTCCCCTTTAGTCACGCTGCAGTTTTCAGCTGGACTCGGAGTTTTTTTTCGCTCCTCTCCTATTTGACTTTACCGTGTTCCTTTTGCCCTCGAGCCCTTCTCCCTTCGGGACTCGTGGCCCCAGTCCACGAACGTCAGGATCGGTGTGGTTAAATAATCAAACCCTTAATTTCCCATTTCTCCTGCTCACCATTCCTCTCAGTTCCCATTTTGGCTTCCGATGATGCCTTCTACTAAATTCATTCCCCGCCAGTCTTGCTTCCCCAACTTACCTTTTTTCTCCTTTTTTGTCCTCTCTTCTCTGATTTACCAACGGTTTCCCCTAGATCTACTTTTACTCCTTTGTTGTTTAGAGAGATTTGCGTCTAAATGTCAGCTCGGTAACCTATACACCTCCTTAACCCTTTCTTTTTTCCGCAATCTGGGTTCCTTTGGAAGAACTGCATCCCCGTGTCTCTTTCCTTCCAGCATCGCAGTGATGAGAAGTGCAGTCCGTATGTCCCGTCTTTTTTTCTGAGGTAAACTCCCTTTCTCTTTACGTCGTCTCCGAGGTTCCCTTCCCGGATCGCGTCTTGAGCAACTCCCCCTCTTCCCCCTTGGCTGGCTTCCCCCCTGATTGGATTCCTTAATGCCTCTGCCCAATGCAGCGTATTCTTCCCTCTGCCCTTTGCCCTGCAGTTTGCTAGCCTTTTGTAGTGATTTTGCATGGAGGTCTTTCTCCCCTCAGATGATCAAGTGCTCCCCTCTGCACAGCGCACTTGGAGGAAGCTTTTTCCGGTCCCTCCCGACTTTTTAGCGTCGGACCTAACAAATTTCTTTCCCAGTCCCCTCAGCGCAGTTAAGGTCCGAGTATCTTCCATGGCTTTTTCCTCTTGGACGTCCCCCCTCCTCCCCGTTGGTGCCAAGCATTTAGTTCCCTTCCCGGTGGGGCAAACGTGGTCGGCGCCCTTTTTGACGAGGCCCCGTGCGATGTAGATTTCCTCGGATTCGCTCTTACTTTGTTCCCTTACTACCCCCCTTTTGTTATTCCCCCCCCTTTACAGGCGGGTTTCTCTCTCCCTCTTACCCTACTCTTCGCCAACGGCAGCAACTGGATGTAGCTGGCTTGCTTCTTTTTCCTTTGCTTGTTTTTGCTTTTTTTTTGTACCCTATAATTTCCCCAATTTATCATTGGCCTTTCAGTCCCCCCCTGGTCCCTCCCAAAGCCCTCCCCCACTTTTTTATTTTAAACCCGCTCAAGAGCAACTGCCTGTCCCCCTTCGCCGAGTCTTCTCTAAACTGCTCTCGGTCCCCCCACCCCTTTTCCATCTTCACTCCTTGGATCCCCCTCGAAGACTTCTTTTCTTTCTTTATCGACTCCTTTATTTTTAGGTGTTTTTGGAGCTGTTTCCGCCGATATCCCCGGTGAGATAACCCCTTTCGTGCTCTCCCCTACTCTTGGCCCTTCTCTCTTCTTAAGCAGTTACCCCCCATCCTTCTATTGCTTTCTTGCGAGACCAAACCCCCCCTGGTTGACAAGTGAACTTAGGACATCGCAGCGATTTCCCCTTTTTTTTTTCCTCTTACTGTGGGATCCAGACAAGTTTGTCCCCCGTTCTCGTCTGTTCTACGGTCATTCGATCCAAACTGAGCAGCTTTCTTCCTTCTCATTTTCGGGCCTCCCCTTTCGCGGGAACTTACCGATTCTTTCACCGTTTTTTTCTCTGTGTTTGCCCCCGAACGCCCCCGACTTGGATGCCCCACTTCTTGCTGTTAGAAAAATTGGCTTTTCTCTCTTCCTGGACCCAACCGGTTCGACCCCCCCATAGTTTGAACCCCCCTGTTGCGTCGTCCCCCGCGATCCCCTTTTGTACTCGACCATGGCTGATTCTTTATACCCCGATTTTTGGCACCCAATGATTTCCTATGTTATCATCCCGATGACCCGGGTGATTCACCAAGAATCAGATGAGACGGATTCCGGTAATAACTATCTCCCCCTAATTTGAATCCCCCCATCCTCGTGACCCTCCTGTTTCCTTTCATCACTCTCATTTCCTATGCCCCCCCCCCGTCCTAGTCTTCCAGCCCTCGAGGACTACATCCCTTCCCGTGTCTTTGCTTACTCACCAAGCTGGTCTCCTAGCCGTTCCTTTATTCCTGTTGGCGCCCCTATCCCCCCCCTTCCTCCCTGATTTGTTGTCTTCTTCCTCCCTAATTGAAGGTTTTGGGGGTGGTTGCTGTTTTAGCCTTTTCGACCATCTGAACCCTTTTTATCCTTCTGGTTTCTTCAAGCCATTGTTTTTTCTTTATTGGGGCCTCGGGTGGGGCTTTCTTCTTTGGTGCCTTCACTTGCGTCTTGCAAATCATGTCCGTCCTTTCCTCTCCTTCCCTTTTCATCAGTTGTCTTCCATTCTTCCTCACTTCTCGCTCCCCTCCCCGTTTCCATTTCTCCTCCCCTTCCCTCTTTACCCCGATCACCCCCAACTCTTCCCCCCCTCCATCAACATCCCCCCGCAATTACCATCACCCTCCTCTCGCCCCCTTACCCTTCAGTCCCTTTTTTTCTTCATCCTCCCTAATACGTCCACCCCCGTTTCCCATCCAGACTCTACTCCTTCGCTTCAATTCCCTCTTACCCCCCCCCCCATTCCTCGCCTTCTCCACTTGCACATTTTTCTCCTTACTTTTCTCTTCCAATCATCCGTATCACCCCGCTTCACTTGTCCCCCATACCATTCCCCTCTTACCCGCCCTCTCTTCTACCACCCCCCTTCTGCCACCTCCCCTTCCCTTACCCTTTTCCCTTCTCTCCCTTCCTATCCCTTTTCTCTCTATCACTCCTCCTCCCCCGCTGCTCTCACCATCTCTTCTCAACTCATCCCTCTTCGATTTCCCCTCCCCTTCTCACCTATCCTACCCCACTGCCACACTAATCCCCCACAACCATTTTACCCTTTCCACTTGGCCTCTATTCCCCCCCATTGCTGAAGGA
>Ga0179593_1450930_pt1 | contig 13631 bp, 15 predicted proteins | sample CZODoug2_1_08_16_FD_185931 | JGI IMG/M metagenome (GOLD analysis project Ga0179593, IMG submission 185931) | Vadose zone soil fungal communities from Angelo Coast Range Reserve, California, USA - CZODoug2_1_08_16fungal (PacBio error correction) | ecosystem: Environmental > Terrestrial > Soil >... | reverse complement strand
TCTTTTTTGAATGAAGATCGATTTTCCGTGTCTGCTGTTAGTTGTCCTCTTCCCCCACTTCCGTTCACTCTCCTTTCTGTTTTTTTTTTCCCTTGTAAAGACAAGTTGTGCGATTTCTTTCCGTAAGGATGTTCTTCTTGCGCCGCATTGGAAAGGGTTGTGTACTCTTTCTTCCCTAAGATCTTCTGGGTTGCCGGCGGCTCTTCCTCATCCCAACTCTCTTTTCTTATCTTTCGAACCTCTTCCGCGCGCTCACACCCTCCTCAGCCCGTCCTCGTCCTTTTTCTCTTTTTGAAGAATTTCCCATCTCCCTTTTTCTACAGCCCTACTCCTCCTGTGATCTTTTCTTGCCGAGTGATCCGCGCCCCTCTTCGAGTTGTTCCTAGCGTTTTCTCACCCATAGATTCGCGAGCGTGTTGATTTGGTTCCTTCTTTTAGCCCCCCTGTTTTCCCCCTTGGCTCCTGGCCAGAAGCAATCCCCAACAGCCTAGCGGTCGTTAGGTTTTGCTGGTTCATCATCGTTTTTTTGTAGTCCCCTCTTTTTTTTCCCCTCCCTACGTGTTTTTTCTCTCTGCTACTTTCGATGCCCGTCTCCCGATTGATGACAGTTCCTTTCCCTCTGCCCCTTTTTTTTTTTTGTCGGCAGGATTGCCAGATGGCTAAAACAGGGTCGACAACTGTGCTCAGCCGCGACACCTCGCCTCAGTCGGTTCCCCATTGTGCCGACTCTCGTCTGTGCGGTGATCTGCGTTGCGTCTGCCTCTCTTCGCAACAGGATGGATCTACGTTTCTCCCAGAGCTCTCTTGTTTTTTTTTTTTTTCTAGAGACGGTTTTTTTAGTCACTTTCTGTCGCGATTCCGAGCTTGATTTAAGCGGCGCCCTCCCCTCGCGCCTTTCCCCCGGGAACGCTGATTCACTCATATGACATCTTGTCCCCGTTTCCTCCCCCTTGAGCCCCCACGGAGAGCTCAGCCTGCTCCTCCCCTCCCATTCGGAGATTTTGAACCTTCCTTTCCGTTAACATTTAATGAGGTACTGCGTCTTGCAAGCCTTGTGTTGCATTAATTTATTATGATTCTTGCCTTAACCAAGGTTTCGCCATATCTGGCGTCGACCTCTTCTTCGGCTGATTTCTACTTAACGGCGGCCTGTGGTACACTAACTCCTTTTCCCTTTTTTTAATTGTTTTTTCTTTCTTCACTCTTTCCCTTTTCCTGGTTTTCTTGGATTCTCACGGTAGTCATTTTTCGGTCGGACCGCCGTTGACCGTTTTTACTTTGTGATGGTGACGTCTTTTCCCCGTTTTCCCTGGAAATTTATCCACCGGTATCGCCTTATCCCTTTCTGTTTCTCCCTTTTTGTTATCTCCTTATCTTTCCCCGACGCATGCGTCTGTGTTTATGCGAGCTGCTTTTCCTGTTGCCTTCGTACGACTTTGACGCCATCGACGTTTTATGTGGACCGGTATTCCAGCGCTATTCTCTTCCGTTTTTCCTTTTTTTTCCGCCACGCCCATGTAGCCGCGGGTATTCTGCCCCGTAAGTTTATTTGGCAACCTCTTCTCTTTCCCGTATCGGCGTCTCAGCCCCTCTGCTGTCCAGAAATGTGTTTGTACTCGACGGCCGTAGACCTTACTCCCCTTTTCATCGCGTCCATCTTCTGTGCTTGATTGATGTTTTCTTAGACATTGAGTTGACGGAAACGATGGTCTTTAACAAAGCTTTTCGAACCGTTTTCTCTTTTTACCATCCATTTTTTTTAAGAAGCTTGTCCGCCGGATAGCTCCGCTTTCCCTACTTCGCCCTCTTTATTCCCCTTCTTTCCCAGTATAATGTCTTGTCTGCTCATTTGGAGACTCCTGACACCGTTGTGCTCTTCGACGGTTACTCGATTTTTTTTTTTTCTGGCTTTTTTTTTTCCCGCTAAGGTTTTGCCTTTGTTTTGCGTTACCTGCCCCGACGCTCCGGGTTTTCTTTCCTAGAAATCGACCTTTAGAACTCTAGTATCCGCGCCTTTTATCGTAACTAACTACCAATTCTTCCTTTTCGTATACTCCTGCGCGTGTGGACTTACAGATCCCCTCTCCCGTGATCTTTATCGTCCCCCAGGTCCCCCCTCTTTGGTCGTGAAATGTTGTGCAACGGTTTTCTTTTAAGTTTTTTTTTGACCCTGCTAGTCTTTCTTTTCTGGTCCGTGTCGCGAATTTGATCGTTTAGTCCCCTTGACAGGCTGGATCGCCGTCCATGCCCGTGACGTAGTATTGACGGACCGCCTTTTTTCTTCTATTCTTCCTCCATTTGGAGTTGTTTTCACTCTTACCAGGTTACCTTGGTGTCCGACCGGCCCTCTCTTTTTCATCGTTTCTGTCTGTCCCTCTCGATAAACCCCTTTGTGTTTTCTTTCGGACTTTCGCGTTCTACACTTCCCGGTATTTGCTGCCTTCCCCTACCTTTTTCTTTTTAGGCCCCCAGTCTGACGACTTATTCTTTCTGTTTATTCCTCTTGAGTAGTGATGAGGCCTCTTATACACCTTTTCCCTCGCACTCGGTTTTTTCTTTTCTTGAGCCGTCTGTCTGGCGAACTGCAGTGTTCTGCCCTTATCCCCATTTCTGCGCTCAACCGTTTTAATCGGCACCCGATTCTTTTTCTTTTTTTTTAAGTAAGCCCTCCCTCAGTTGCAATGTAGTGATCGGATTTGCTCTGGCGACACTGGTTCCCGCCCGCACTCTTTTTGACCCTCCTCCCTTTTTTTTGATCTTCTAACAGGTCGCGTCGCGTCTCTTGTAAGACGCGAGACGTCAGTTCAGTCACCCCTGTATCTCTTACCTTTTTCTGTGTCCGACTCTCTTCCATTTTTTCGTCCCTGTTTCCCCTCTTTTCCCCCTGTCTCTGTCCTTCTTTTCTCGATCTTTCGTGTAGGAAAACGCCCAATGCATTTATTTTCGTTCCGGACGCCTAGAGGCTGGCTGCCCCCTTTTTTCCTTGTTCCCTTCGCATTTTTCCCCTCCTTAACCCCCCCGCGTCCCTCGTTTTATTTAGCATTTCGGAAGTCATTTGCTTTTGTCCTCGGTTTTGACTTGAGCGTGGGCCCAGAGAACATGGTAGGAGTTCTTCGTCGAGGAGCAGTGCTACAACCCGCACTAATTGTGGCGACGTTCGTCCTTTTTTCGCATTTTTTTCCTTTGGTGTAAGACCCGATATGATCACGGTGCGGCCTTCCTCCCTGTCTCCTCTCCCTTCCCTTTATTGCAGTTTCTTCGTGTCGCGCCTTTTGCTTTTCAACCGTCTCCGTTTGCGAGAATCTTGATTTTGAATGCCTTTTTTTAAGTATCCTGCGTGTCCTCTCCCATCCAAACCTTAGGCATTGGCAGGTAGCAGTTCTCTTTTTGCTTTGAAATCCTGCCGTTAGCCCCTTTTCCATCTTCCTTTACCCGATTGTTGGCCGCCATAACGCTGATTCTTTTTTTCTTATCTCAGATGTTGAACTTTGCTCTAGGCAATCAGCTTCGTATTCTCTCGTCGGCTGTTTCTTCGCCTCTTTTCACTGCTTGTAGTTACGTCCATGCGATCAGCTTACCGAGGCCGCTTTTTTTCGTCGTCTGTCTTTTTTCCCGTGCGCGCGCTTTCGAGAAGGGCAACCCCTTTAAACTCTTGCTCGTGCACCTTCTCTTGATCTTTTTTTCAAGCGTTCCCTCCATTCCGCGCCGCTCGCTTTCTGGATCCGGGCCCAGAACCTCTTGAAATACCAGCGCCTGCTCGCTGTACTTTTTGCACATTCCTGTTAAACCCCCTGATCTTCTTTCCTCCTTACCTCCTGATCTGGTGCGGCACGACTTGTTTCTCTTTGCGTCCTTCTCTCCGTTCTTGATCAAGGCGCCAAGCACGCTGCCACATACCCCTTGCAATGTCTTATTACTGAGCCCTTTTTTTTTTTTATTTACCACCTCTTCACCGCGTCATATTTTTAACGTCTCCGACTCACGAGTCGCGTCCTTTCCATTTTTTCGGCTTCCTATTTTCCCTTCGATGTTTTCGCATTGGTTTTTTCTTGAGGTGAAAAACAACTCGCGGCACTGTCATTTGCGATTGACGTCTCCTTTTCTTTGTTTAGGCGTCTTTTTTAAAACACACGTTTTAGTCCTGCCCATCGTGAGTCCTTCTTCTCTGTCCGCTCACTAGTCTTATTTGATCGCTCCTCTTCCCTTTTGGATTTGGTTTGCTTTTTTTGCTCCCCTCTACTAGTGGCTTTTAGGTGGACGTACGCGATTCTCTGCATTGAGGAATTGTTGATAGTTCTCTTTTCTTTTTCTAACCTTTGTTCTCAGGAGGTTTCTATGAACCGATTCCCCTGCGCTAGTTAAGCTTGTTTCTCGCCAGTGTTTTTTAGCCTTAAACACGTCGTTACCGCCATTTGGAAGTTCTTCTGAGAGGAATTGGTTCGCCTTTTGCGTTTTTTCCTTAGTGTCGAAATCGCATTTCAATGCGCCCCCTTTATCAGGATAGTCTGAGATGAGCGCTTTCGTCCATCCCCTTCCCTTTTGGAGGGTGTCTATTCTATTCTCTGAATTATTTCGTATTGCCGCGGAAGATGCCGACCAGCTGTTGTTGTTCTCTCACCCCGTTTTCTTTTTTCCTCCTCTCTCTTTCTCTTATCAACCTTTTGCCTTGATAGTGTCAGCAGGTGGCCTGACTGCACAATACTAGTTCTCACAACTTCGGCGCATTGGCCGTCAGGGCGCTGTCGTACACCCCGGAATACATGACCCCTCTTGTAAACTCCCTTTGTTCGAATACGGATTTCTTCTCCGCGCCGGACGAGCTTTTTTTTTTGTTGATTTCTTCTCGTCCTTCTAGCCGTCGCTGATCTAGTCTGAAAGTACTTAAGCGGTTTGTCAATTTTAATTTTCTCGTGTTCTTTCCCGCCTTCCTTTCTTGGCCCGCTCATTTCGAGCTTTTCTGTGCTCTCAGAGCATTTGCCCAGTACTACACCGCCGTCTGACACCATGAGCGTTTTTCTCCCTCCTTTTCTCTCATTTTTCTTCTTTATGCGATTGAAGATCTTTCCTTTCCCACCCCTTGAGATGTTATTGATGCTCCCAATCCGCGCCTCTTTTCCTTGTGTCGGTCTGCTAGAGGCCGCTCACTTCACTTAGCGTGCTTGCCGGTGTTGGACGACTCTCTCTTCTCCCTCCTTATGATTTGTGTGGCAGCTTCCCCCTTTCTTTGACGCACTACTACGCCCTGGTTCCTGTTTTGAAACGGCCCAATCGTGCTTCCTTTTTTTAGAATGAGCTTTTCGCGGCAGCGCCTTTTCGGAGTCTGATTCCCCGTATTCCAACCTTTTTCTCCATGTGTCCTTTTGCGCTATCCTGTTTATAGATGACGCATTGGTGCTGCCCTGCGAACTTCCCATGCCGCCGTTTTGAGAATCCACTGTCTGCTGACCACGTATTCCCTCGTTCGTGTACCCGCCCTCTTTCTCCTCCTTTTTTTGGATCCTCCTTGTCCAGCCGCCGAGCAGGCTTCTCATTCTTTTTTTGCCAAGCCTTTCCAACCGACGTCTTCTCCTTGTGACATTCCGGAGAGAGTGCAGGTAGTTTCTCTTCTTTTTGCCGGACAACGATACACCCTTTTTCCTGTAGACCTTTGTGCAACTGCTCTCCCTATTCTTTTTTTTACGCACCCTTTTGTTTCCTTTCGGCTCTCTCGTAGTTCCTCTTTTAAGCCACGATTCATTGGCTGACCTCTTTAAGCCCTTGCCTTGGTTCTCTTTCGGATTACTCCCCCGGCTTTTGAGATGGCTGCGCACAATTACGACGAATACCGCCCTTGTATTCCTCTCTCCCCGCCCAGGGCGAATCCCGTCTCCGGTCGTTCCCTTCTTAAATATTTAGGGAAGGCGGCAAGAACTGATCCCACGATGTCCTTTTACTGTCTCGGCTTTTGTATGTTCTCGCACGAGCCACTGCTCGCGAACTTCTGGTTGGATGGCTTCCTTTTCTTCCACCCCCCCACCTGGTAGTACCGCCGGATTCTTCGCTTCCTTTTCTCTCTATTCACGTTAGAGCCATGTTCTGTTTTTTGACTTTGTCAGGTACAGGTTTGTAGATCGTGACTTGCGCTTTACCTTTGGCCGCACGGTCCTTTTTCCCCTCGGCGTTCTTTGTTTTCCTCCTCCTGTATACGTGACAGTCGGACTTTTCTCCCTAGCCGCAAAACAAGTTTTCCGTGTGTGGCGCGTGGCCTTCAGGCACTCGGTCTTCTCCAATTTTCGGTGTCATTCCCCTTTCTGTCTTTTACTCATGTGCTGCGCTGGGCTATGCTCCCCTCCCCCACCCATTTGAGTAGATTGGGTTGTGTTTCCTGATTAGATTGCACGGAATTATACGCAGTTATCGCCTGACGATCTTCAAACGTTTTGCCATACTATTTCCTCTTTTTTTCTTTTTCCTTCTACAGAGATAGAGACTTGATCCTGTAGCTAGGTCCAAGGTTAGCACGACAGGGATCATTGTAGAGTCGCCGGTCCCTTGCCAATCGGGTTTCCCTCTCGATGCCGTCTTGTTATTCCGTGTCTTCCATCATCCTGCGAATCCAGCGCCTTGTTCCTTTATGTTCTCGACCCTCTGTGTTAAGCGTTATTTCTCCCTTTTTGGGATGGCGCGAATAAGCCTTGGCGGCACCATACGCTACAGGTTTTTTTTCTGATATCGTGGCGATTTTCCGATCAGGGAGATTTTTTACCTCCCTTCCCCTTCGTTCTTCTGTGCCTTCTTTTCTAGAGTGTCTTTTAACTTTACTCGTCATTAGATGATCACCCTTTCTTAAGTTCTGTCCTCTATCCATCTTTCCTTCGGAGACTTCAGTCTTGCGTCGCCATCCGTCTTCTTTCTTTCTTCCCGAATAGCGACGTCAAGCTCTTTCGCAACTCACCCTCCCTGGTTAGTATTTTTTCCTCTCCCCTCGACGCACCCCGTTTGTGCTTGTTTGCTCTGCCCTAGCGGAACTCGCCCTTTCCACGTTTTTTACCCCTCACTAAGGGGCACCTCCCGTGTTTTCTTTTTGCCACACTCCCAGCTGTTTTTTCCGCGTATCCCGCCTGACCCTTTCCTCGCCCGGCCCCTTTGCCGGCGGACAGTTTCTTTTCTGTTCACCTAAGTCGCAAATTCCGTGGGTTTCCTTTGACTTTCGCAGCTTGATCCCACTGTGGTTTTTCGTTCTTAGCTTGTTGTGACACCACCTGTTAACACTACGCCAGTTCACGTTTATCTTTCTCCTTCATATGTCCCTGATTTCCCCGTCTCACCACAATTTTTCCGTAGTTAAGTAGAAGTCCGTTATTTGCGGTTTTGTGTATTTACGCTTGTTGTCCTCCCCTTCGTGCTGTCCCCTGATCGTCTATTTATTCTTCACGTCTTCTCCTATGAGACTCTTTACCCCCGGTCAAAAATTAGCTGAGATTCTGTTTTGCGTTTGGAGGCTAACGGCCTTTTGTTAGTTATCTTGCAGTTCTCGCGCCAACGTTTTTCCTCTTCCCTCCGGAACATGACGTGCCGCATTTCCTCGTCTCCTTGAGATGTGTTTTTGCTCCTCATGTTATTATTTTTCTTCCGGGGCTCTCGCTGATGACCGATTGTTAGAGCGTGTCGCTAACAGAGTTCTTTCCCTGCCTCCTTTCTCTATTTCTCATTCATGTAGGATTCTTCTCCCATAGATCAATATTTCTTGACTCATAATGGTTCTTTAGTTTTTCTCTTTTTCTCTGTGTTCTAGCTTTCCTTTAGAGTCGAACAAATTGCGGATTCTCTGCGTCCCCCGTCCTCGTTTTTCTCTAACATTTGAGGCTGTTTCTTGAAACGGTAGAGGCCAATCCGTTTCGGATAACTTGTACTGGTCCGACCCACTGAGATTTTCTTCCCTCGTAGCTTTGCCCTCCGGTTCCATTTGACTTCGTTCTTTACTCTTCAGACTTTTAAGACTATAGCCCAGTTTTCGTGCCCTTGTCATATTCTGAAGCGTCGAATTCATGGTTCTTAATTGGTTGCTTCTTTTTTCCTTTTTCCGTGCCGTTAATACCCTGTCGGTTTGTCTTGTTCTTATTGTCTTTAGCACCTCGAGGGCCACTTACTACCATTCCTTTTCCATCGGTCAGAAGATTTTCTCCGTCCCTTTTTTTTTCCTACGTCCCCAGTCCCCCTCCTATTCCCTTTTTATCCCCTTTTGATACCCGAGAAGTTGAGACGCTTTTCCCGTGGCCAATCTTATTTTATTATTAGTTTATGTGCCGAACCCTCTTTCTTGATTTGTCTGACGCTCACCTTCGACCCCTCCCTTTTACCCCCTTTTCATTATTTCTCGTTGTACGTCCCCCCTCTTCACATCTTTTGTATCCTTGCTTCCAGGAGTTTTTTTCTTGCCCTTCAAGGGCCGAGATTTCCCCCCTCCCGGTGCATTGCTCTCTTTTGAAAGTGGCAAGGCTTTTTTGTATCCCTGTATCCCTTTTGCTTTTTTACTTCCTCCGCGTTCTTTCCGCTTTTCCCCAGTCTTCCTTCTCTGCCTCCTACAAACCTTTCTTCAACTTTTCTTGAGAAAAGATTCAAGGCCCATCTTCCCTGTTAGTGTTCGCCCTTCGCTCCACTTTTCCTTTTTCCTGTTTTCTGTACTTTGCATAGAACCTGCTCGCTCCCCCTCTACCCGTTAGTAGTTTTCACGTTTCCGAAATCTTTTTATTTTTTCGTGATTTCTTGGATTTGTCGTTGGTCCCGCCTCAATGTTTCCTTCCTCTGTTTCGTTTCCTTGAACGCTAGAAACCTCCTTCTTCTTTTCGCCTTTTTTTCTTCTCCTCTCCCTTTGAGTAAATGGTTCCCATATTTCTGTTCTATTTTTTCTGCTCCTTTACTTCTCTTTCTTTTTCTCTCCCCCTCCGTTGCCCTTTTTGCTACAGCCTCTTTGACTTACGATGCATGCCCAAGGTAGCCCACTTCTTGCCACGCTATTTTTTTTCCTGTGCTGTCTGCAAGAGGTACCAGCGGTTCGTTACCCCCTTTCCTCCTTTATTGACCTACTGGCGAGCGTTTCTTTCCCCCCCTTTCCTGTTTTGAATCTTGCAATCTTGGGTCGTCTATTCCTCTTGCTCTCGTCGCTTGTAGTTCTTTTTTTTACCGGAGGTTTTCTTTTTAATTTCACTTTTTTTCTTAACCGGATCTTTTTTGGATTCTAGACGTTCTTCTGCGGTTTTTAGTCTTTTTTCCCGCTCCATGAGGGAAGTTATGGCCATGTGCTGCCTGGGTGTTTTCACGTCGCAGTCCTTGCCATAGGCTTCGAACTTGCTTTGTAGTGCCCCCCTCTGATTTCTTTAGAAAATTCCCTTTCCCAACCTCACCCTTTTTCCTTTCTTTCCCCTGTCCCTTATCGGATTGCGCGCTTTTAATTTCCTGCCGCAATATAGATTTCGCTCCTTTTCCCCCTTTTTTCATCGAGATGTCATTTTCGTCCGATTTTTTTGGTGGGCTTTTAACCGAGCGCTATTTTGATACATATTGTTCCGGCGCATGTGACCCTCTTGCTTGTCACCTGTCCCCAATCCTTGTTCCTTTCTTGTCCCCTCTTTATCCTATCCCTTTGTTCCACTTCCCCCCTCTGTGATCGTATTTTAATTCGTCCTTTGTCCACCGGTCCATTTTCTGAGGCTTCCGCTTTTTTGTTCGCTCATGTCTCTTAGTCTGAAATTTTCTTTGCTATAATTAGTTTGTTTTCCTTGAACATTGCGTTTTTTCGGCATGGTTTTTCACCCGCCTTTTTAATTCGCGCCTCCCACTGCATCACACGTTCCTTTTTCTTTCTTCTCATCCCAGCTCGGACGAACTGATCCCCTCCCTTGCTTCCGCCTAACGACTGCTTGTCTTGACCTGCCCGTCAGATGTCTTCCGTTGTAAGTTGTTTTTTCCCGGATGATCCCGTGACCTTGGTCCAAGCTTCTCGAGCTCCCCTTGTGGAAAGTGTCTCTACAGCGGATTGTAGCCATGCTTTTTTTTCCTTCTTTTCCTCTATTTGGCGTACCTTACCCTTTTCGACTTAACATTAGGCCGGCTGAAGGTCCCGATTAGGTTTTGCCAAGACTTGTTTTCTCTTTGTTACTAAGAAAGGCCAGTCGTATTCATGTCCCTTATTCCCCTCTTTTCCTCTTCTCCCCTGCTTTTCGATCACCTGCTCGTGTCCTCTTATTGGTCTTCTTTCCTGGTCGCCGATTAAGCTTCTTTTGTTCCCTTGACTTTCGTTGACAGTCTACGCATGTGACATTTCCCCAACGCTTTTTTTAACATTCTCCCTTACGTGGCGCACAGCCCTTATCTTTAGCTCTTGGGTTTTTTGTCCCCGCCAGTGCTCTTCCTTTTCTTAGAGAGATCCACCCGTAACCTCTTTTACACCTCCGACCTTGAAACGGTAGCTTTACCTATATTTCTCCCTTGGTCCTAGAGTTATCACTTTCTCCTTGCTGCGCTTTCTGCTCGTCCAGTTTTATCGTTTGATTCTCCCCACTACTTTACGGATTTTGACCTGGTGGACCAATGGATTCCTCTCTTCCTCCAGTCTCTAGACTGTAGTCCGTTATCTATATTTCATTGAGTTGAACAGCTGCCCTTTAGGTTACCCCTTTTTCAGCACAATTTTCATTTCGACTTCCTCCTTCGCCTTTCCTTTTTTAGATCGTCTTAATATAAATTGATATTTAACGTCTGTGGTGGACAAAAATTTTGGTGTTTTCTCGACCACCAATGTCTTGTATTTGGTATCTGAAGCCAACCCCTGTTTCTCCCGTTTTACCCCTTTTTTAGCTTTTTAGGAGACTCCCGTTCTTCTTTCGATTTCTTTCTTCATCTTGACGCTATTCACGGAAGCGGAACTTATTTTCCTCTCGATTGTCTTCGTCCCCCCTTTGAGGTTGGTTCCCCCCCCTCCTTTTTCGCACATTCTCTATTTTTTCTCTTTTTTTTCGTCCCCCCCTCTTCGAACTCCCCTATATTTCTCGATGGTACTGTACACGCCCTCAACGGTTTGTTTCATGTGTTCCGACCGCTATTGATTTTCAACTCCCGTTTCGTCATGTCCCTCTTCGTGCTCCACCCTTCCCCCACTTTCCTCCTTTATTCTTTTCGCGCTCCCCTATCAGTCGACACCCCTTTCTGTCTTTTTTTTCCTACTTTTCGCCTGACTCGCGCGGTCAGACTTCGGCCCCCTCGAACCGGTCGTTTCCTTTTTGTGTCTGTATCCCGTAGTCGTCTGTGGCAGCTGCATTTTTGTGATTGCATCGCCTTTCTTTCCACTGTTTCCGCGTTTTATCCTGCCACTTTCCTCCTTGTACCGAAGCGGTCAGGCCTGTTTCTTTTTTCCACCCGCATAAGTTCCTATCATTTTTCGATATTCTCGCCTTCAGCATCCGGGATTATGTTTTCCGTCTGCTTGTTCCGCGCGACTCTATTTTTTACTGCTGCCTTTCCAAACCGCGTTGTTAGAGCCCAAGCGTGCCTTCTCGTCCTTTTACAGTTCGTGTCGGCGTTTTTATTTCGATGTTCCCCCCCCGATCCACTTGTTCCCCCTCGCATTTTCTCTTCACCCCTCTTCTCGCCCGTTCAGTCCCCTTTGCTTGACCCTGTACTTCTTCCTGATGTTTCACTTGACCGTAGCTGATTCTCGAGTAGCTACGCCTTAAAATCGTATTTCCGACTTGCTGATTTTAGTCTTTGAGTCAGGCTTGTTCAGCCGATGTGTCTCCCCTCCCTATACCTCCGACGCAGGCTTTTTTTCCCTTCGGCATTTGAGCCTTTTTTCTTTAATTCTGGCTGCCAATTTTTTCTTAGAGACGGTGGACTTTATGCGTCGGCTTTGCCTCCTCGTTTCTTCCTCCAGTTACTTTTCCCATCCCCTCAGCCAGGGTACACCAAATTTTGGGTGGTTTCTATTGGCACAGCAGCACCATTGCTCTCGCCGTGTCCTTTTATCTCCACGCGCTGATAACTCTCGTCCGGACCTCTCCGTCTATTTTTCGCTTTTCTTCCGGATCTGTAGATTTGAGTTAAAGTTGATCTCTTATAGTACCACTGTTGTAGAGTCTCCCTCCTCCGATACCCAGCCTCGTTACTATTTTTTCCGGCCTAATCTCCTCACGTTTCTGGTCTTTTCGTCGAAGTCGGTTTCCTGAATTCTTCCTTTTTTTTTTTTTTTTTTGCGAGCCGGGATTCCTGAGCTCTTCTGCCACGATCATGTCTTTTTCGTCCAGTCCTTCTCCTTCGCGAGTTTTTTTTAAGCAGTCTGCCCCCCTTTTGGTGCAATTTCCGACCCGCTTTAAGCAGCTGCGTGTCCCGTTGTCCGTGCCGCCGCTTCCTAGATTGTTTTTCGTTCCTCTTGCGCGATAAGCTTCAGGGGTCCGGAAGGTTTCTCTTGGCGTCCCGCTTGACTTTTTGGCCCCCCTTTTTCTCCCGCCCTCATTGCAGAAGGCTCTACCGCTCTCATTTTCGATGCTCGCTGAACCCTCTCTCATGCTTCCTTTGGCTTTCCTCGATTTTATCTCCTAGATAAGCGCTCGTCTCGCTTCTTGGGAGAGGGTGCTATACGTACCTCCTAATTTCTTTTTTTTTTTATGAACTTTAATCGCCCTGCTCTTCGGCTTTTTTCATTCTGCATATACTAGCTTACCTAGTTTTTGGCGCCGATTGTTTCAGCCTGTTTTTTCCCGTCGTGAAGATCCGTATTGCGATGGTTCCACATAGGTACAGTCTTCTTGGTAGGTTCGCTCTCTTTGAACAATATCCCTTTCTTTAAAAGTTTTCATTTCTTTTATTGATCGCGAATCCATTCCGATCATCTTTGCCCTTAAGGACAGCTTTTTTTCTTTTCCCTGACCAAGGCTGTTGCAGGCTTTCGCAGTGCCCTAGGTGTGTAGTAGATTGCCTGTTCCCCCAATTTGTTCACTGAATAGAGATTGCTATGGTTCTTTTCCCCACGGTGATTTTGTTTTTCCTTTCATTTCTTTCCGGCTGCCTCCGCTCATCTTAAGTGAGCTTGGCCTTACAACTTAATTGCGCTTGTTCGGCGCGCGTTGAATCGTCAGATGTGGCCTTTCGTTGTTTTTTTGGATTACGCCCTCATGTCCGGCTTTTTTCTCCTTTAACATAGCGTCTAGACACCCTTTTAACCTTCCATAGACCATGCTTGGGAGTCAACTGAGTCGAATTTTTTTTTTCACTTTCCCGTTCCTTGCGTCTATGAATTTTTTGTCCTCTGAATCTTGGTTTCTCCTCTTCCGTTGGCGTCACCTCCTAATCTCTCACCCCTCATTCCGTAGGCGCATTGCTGAATGCCGTTTATTTTCATTCTGCGGTTCGAGACTTCTGGAGACGTTCCCTCCTTTTCGCCCCCTTCGTTTAAGTCTTTCGAGCGACATCGGGTTTTCATCTCCACGGTGTTGATGTTTCTCCCTTATCTCCTAACGTTGTGTGAGAGAGATAAGAGGTGCACGACCTCCGGGCTGTCTGTACCCGGGTCCTGCCGCATTACTTGCGATATTCCCGCTGATCTATTCACAGCACCCTCTCGTGCACTCTTTTATTGGGTTTCGACATACGGATTTTTT
>Ga0179593_1266463_pt1 | contig 13631 bp, 25 predicted proteins | sample CZODoug2_1_08_16_FD_185931 | JGI IMG/M metagenome (GOLD analysis project Ga0179593, IMG submission 185931) | Vadose zone soil fungal communities from Angelo Coast Range Reserve, California, USA - CZODoug2_1_08_16fungal (PacBio error correction) | ecosystem: Environmental > Terrestrial > Soil >... | reverse complement strand
CTATACGCCCATTATCGCCCTTTCTCTCAAAACGACTTTTTCCTGGTTTTTTTTTCTTTTTTTGTGGAAACCCTCCCTCCTTCCTTCTCCCTCGTCCCAGAGGCGATTGTATGCCCCTTTTTGCCAAAAGCCCCCTCTAAAGCTTAACCCCTGATGCCTATTTTCTTTTTTTTCCCCCCCGTCAGATGCGGTGTTTCCCCCGCCCCCGCCCTGAACTGCCCATCCCGCCCTATCTGCTTTACGCCACACCTCCCCCCCCCCACGAGATCATTTCAGTCTTTCTGATTCAGACTCTCCCCTCCCCCCCCTGGTCAAGTTTTTTTTTTTGCTTTCTTGGATTCAGCTCCGATGTCCACTCTCAGAGCGTGCGAATCCACTGAAATCTTCTTTCCTCCTCCCTTTGCACCTGTCGCGCCACTCCCCTTTTTTATGTCCCCTTTTCTTTTTGAAGTCGAGGAGTCAATGCCTGCTCCTGTTTTCTTTTTACTTTTAGGGACCTAGTTATTTTGTGAGAGATTGCTTCTGTTTGAGCATTTCTTTCCCGTTCCCCCTTTTTTTCAACCTAGTTTTTCCTTTATTCTCAGTGCCCTTTTTTTGTTCCCCCATTTCGACCCATCCAACGTTTCATTTTCCCTTTTTGCCTTCTCCCCTTGCCCTTTGATGCTCCTTTCCGCACTCATGTGGACCCCCCCTTCTTCTCACCGGATTGAGGTCTCCCTTGTCTTGTCGTTCCAACCTGCTTCCTTCCTTTTTTGCACTTCGGACTTCTCCCTCGGTGCCCCCGATGACACTCCATCAAACACCTTTTCCCTCTGCCGTAGGCCGCGGATACTTCTGTGCCCTCTTGCTGAGCCTTCCATGGGCATCAAGTTTTTCGGGATTGAAGCGTTATCTTTTCATTTATTTCTTCGGTTTCTATGTTTTTTCCTTCTTCTTTGATTTATTTTGGAATATTGAAAATATCCTCCTTCGCTCTTCAAAGGTGCCCCCCTCTCTGTGAGACGTTTTAAGGATTTTTCCTAGATCCTTTTTTCGTGTACCTCTTTTTTAGATGCAACCCTTTTTCAGACTAGATGAGGCAGCCTCCTTTGCAATTTACGCCATTCCTTTCCACTTCATGCCTCCTTTTCCACCCCCGCTGACCCTTCGTGCGTTAAACCTGTGTCCCCACGCTTTCAGACTAGGTCTGTGAATTTTTGGTTCAGCGTCCTCCCCTTTTTTTTTCCGTAGAATGTTTTCTGACTTGCTTTAAGTAGTAGAAGTCCCACTGTTCTTTTTCTCCCTATTTTCGGGCAGAAATTCCCCCCTGATGCTTCTCCTTTATCAATATTATGCCCTCTTTGTCCGTAAGGAATCAGTGTCCCTTGTCCAACACCCCTTTCCTATTTTTCAGGGCACTCCTCCTCTTCCGAAAACGAATCAGAAGTTTTAGTCTTTCCTAGTTGATGTTTTTCGTGTCTTCCCCCTTAGTAAAATCCTATCCTTTCGCGCCTTGGTGTCATCCCCTTTTTTTTCAATTTCTGCTCCCTACAATCTGCTTTCCCTCAAGACTTGATCAACGGTTGCCCCTCTGCATCAAACCTGAAGGCTATTCATCCCCGTGCCGTTTCTGGATTTTTTCCTGAGTCCAACGTGCTTAACCACAAGTTACGAGGACTGATTTCCCAGTTTCAGAACACAGCAGCTGAAACGCCTAATTCCATGCCAGTCAAATCCTTCTCGTGCCGCTGGAATACCCTCCTTGTAGAAGGCTTCAGAGAACCCAGTTTTCTTCCCCTGCCAAAATTGCCCCCCCTCATAGATTACACACAGCGGAAGGCCTCGATGCTCTTTTCGCTTACCCATCCCCCGGTGCTCTTTTTGAATTTACTTTTTTACTATCCCTCTTGCAGTAATGTCCCTCCCTTTTTCAAGTGCGCGACATGGCGCTTCCATGACCCCCTACTTACGAGGACAGAGCAATTCCCACAAAGGGGTGAGTGGGACGCCAAACAGGTTCATCGGTTTTTTTTGTTTTTTTTTGTTGTTTTTTTATTTTTTTTTCTTTTTTTCCTTTTTTTTTTCTTTTTTTTTTTTTTCATTACAACTTTCCCACCTTTCTGTGTTGTATTTTTTTTTCCGTACATCGCGAACCCACTTTTTTTCTGCCCTGTCCGTTTTTTTCCCCTTTACCGTGCTGTTTTTCTCCCCCCATTCCAAACAAACTCTTTCTTGTTTTTCCATTCGTTTTTCCAACAGCAATGAACGGGCCCCGATCTTTCTTGTTTCCTTTTCCTTGTTGGCTATGCTTTCTTTCCTCCCCCCATGCTTGGCGCTCCTCCCCCACTTCTAACAATATTTGTCGTTTACGCAATTTGCATTCTCCCGACCCCCCTCCTTTTCTGAAAGCTTTCCTCGCGGCAAACATATTACGGTAATTTGGGACAACTTACCACTCCCATTTTCCCTTCTTCTCCGAGGGTCATGTCCATTCAAACGTTTTGTCCCGCAACGCCCCCTGCCCTTTTCCCCACTTTTCGCCGTTTGCCGTCTTCTTTCTCCTCTCCTTCAAACACCGGGGCTTCTCCCCCTTTCCAGCACCATCAAGGATCCCTTGTTGCCGTCCAACCTTTTTTCCCCCCGGTCCACTTTTTGTCCCTGTTTTTTATTCTGCCCTCCTTTTTTTTCCTCTCGGTTTTTGTTGTTGTGCGTTTTCTTCCTCAGTTTGCAGCACCACAGTATGCCGTGGGGATCACTTTCCTGTAACTTCTTTGGACTGCAACCCTTTCCCTCAGGCTATTTTGATCTTCTTGTCCAGTTTTCGCCACGGGGTTTCGCTTGCAAGCGAGTGCCTACTTTCCCCACCCGGACGGTCCTCACCTTAATTTCGAACGGTTTTTTTTGCTAGGTTTCCTACGTTTTGACCGTGGAAACTTTCCCCATTTACTAGGTGCTTTTTCCCCTTTTCAAATCCCTTCCTTTTTTTTCATTTCCTCACACTTCCCTTAAAGTCAGAGGGTTTTTTTCCCGTCTTTTTAGTTTGTCCGCCCTTGTTTTTGAATTGCGGTCTGCTTTCCCGATTTCCCCCCTTTCAGACCAGTGTTTACCAAGTGCCTTTGCTTGGCGGCCAACCCACGTTTTCTCCTGCACGCCCTCAACTTTCCACTTAACTCCGGTTGTTCTCCCTCTGCTTTTCCTTTTCATTAGGGAAACACCAACGAACTGCGAAACCCCCCCCCGACACCCCCAGGTTTTTGCTTTTCTTCAATTTTCTTTCCCCGCGTTACCCGTTTTCCTTTACACCAAAAAATGGTCTGTGTGTGATGTGTAAGATGTTTTCGAAGCCCCCCCATCATGGGGAAGGCCTCTACTTTTCAGCGCAGCACATCCCTTTGTTCTGAAACTGAACACATTTTTTCCGTTCTGAATATTTTCAGTAATTTGCCTTCTTTCACTCGTCCTCCCTGTTCCCCTCTTGTCTTCAACTGTCCTCTTCTTCTCCCCCTCTGATGGAAAATTTTCCCCTATCTGCAAGTAAAGTTCTTAATGACCCCATTTCACCCCATTTCTTTTTGCTCAAAATTCCTGCTCCATACGCTTTGTCCCTCTTCTTTCAATTTGGGGATTATTTGCCTGAGAAGGTCACGTGTCTCTGACTTTTTTTCCTTCCCCTTCCCTCTTCCTCTCATGGTTTTCCCTCGGTCCATATATCCTTTCTGACTGCCTTGGCCTCGTGCCTCTTTCTTTTACCTTTGCTGGTTTTTTTTCTTGGCACCTTGTCAATCCTGCGAGTCCCTTTTTGTGAGCATTTTCTTATCAAGTCACAGACAAACCGGCTCGGCCTCTTGCCTTTCTTTTTTTTCCCCACCGTTGGCATCAGTCTTTTCTTCCCCTTTCTTTTTCGGCCTGCGCAATTTGCCCCCCCCTTTTCTAAACCCCCAGGGCCAAGCGCGGCGGCTCAGTTGTTTTGTCAAGCGTTTTCTCCCTGCTTTAACAAAAACAAAGAGTGTAAATTTTTTTTTTTCCGATCTTGATTGGGCACCCCCTCTTCCCTTTCCTTGTCCTGTTGTTGAACGTATGGTTTTTCCCCGATACCCTTTCCCAAGCAGTCTATGGTCATATTGCTTTTTTATCACGTTGTCTAAGTTTGCCCAACTATTTCAAGAGGCCTTTTCGTGCTAACGCGAAGCGCCCCCCTCCAGTAGTTTACATGTTTTCGCTGTTACCAATCAACTCTCGTCTACCACTTTTCCCCTGTTCTACCTCTTCTACACCTGGTGCTGGGAAAAGTTTTTTTTTACCGAACCGGAGGTTTTTTTTCTCTTTGCTTTTTTGTGTACTCCTGCTTCTTACCTCCCCCTCCCTCCGCTTGTCTGAGCACCGTCTTAAACCGTTGCGAAATCGGTTGAGAGAATGCTGCCTCTTCGTTTCTTTTTGATCAACAACGATTCTTTCCTCTTTCTAAGCCGGCGTGATTCTTCTCGTTCCTTTGCAAGCTGGAACAACCCCAGTTTTGAACACCCTATAGATGGCAAGGTCTGAATGACGCCCCTTGACTAGGTTTTTTTCGCTCCCCGTTTGTTAGATTATGCACCATTTAGTTTTTTTTTTTCCTTCACCCTTCCAGAGGCACAGGCTTCCTCTTCCCCGCGTCCCTATCCTATAAGCGTTTTTGCTGGGGTCCCGGTTTCCGTCCCCCAAATGTTTCCGATTCCCTCCACACCCGTTCAGGACTTTCTTTGTTGTTCTCCCCCTTCCACCCCAACGAAACTCCTAGACGTTTCCTGACCTTTCTGTCATTCGCATTCCTGAGATACCCTTCGCTGGCACCCCTTTTGGACCAGTGGTCCCCTTCTTTTTTTTGGTCTATTCGAATGGACAAAACTCATTGTACTCTTTCGTCCCCCGGTCTTTTCCCCTTTCCGCCCCTCTTTGGCGATGGTCAACCCTTTTCTTCCACCAGTCCCCCAAGCCCTCTAGCCGCGCCAATTTCCCAACAATACATGAAAATTTGCCCTAACCGTCTTTCCTTGTCATGAACTTACTTCTCTCCAAGACCCTTGGCCCATCATTTTTTCCGAGATTCTTTGAAGATCAGGATTGAACCATATGGACGGGATGCCTCATTTTTTACATTTTTTTTGCTCAATCCTCTCCCAACTCTTTCACATTTTTTTTTTATTTCCCCGGTTTAGTAGTCTGAAATGATAGGCCTCTGCTCAAGCATCTTTTCTTTTTGCCTTCTCTGGTTTTTCTTTCTGCCTGTGGCGTTGTTTTCCTTCTTAACACCGCGGAAGCTGATTTTCCCCCAATCCCCTCTTTCTGATGGTCTTGGTGTTTTTTTGTACGACTCCCCTGCCTTGGGCGGGGACTGTCAACTTTCCCTGTTTTTTGCCAACCCCCCACAGTCAACACCCCCCTGGCCTTTAGCCGCGGGCGGTCCCCCCTATTACTTGTTGGTATAATCTCTCTTCCTCTTCCTCCGTTGCTTTTCGACTTATTATGAGCCTCCCTTTTCCCCTGCGATTCTTCCAACCAGAATTTACTTCCTTTTTGTTTTTTTTTTATGGGGTGGTTGCCCCACCTAAGAATAGTACCCTCTTCTATTTTCTTCTTCCCCCATCCCGAAACTCACACCTCCCTTCACACCTAGGGAATTCTCTTGCTTTTTTCCCCCCTCCCTCTTCTTTCTTCGCTGTTTTCGGAGAACCATCGCCCCGGCCTCCCCTTCTCCTTTACGCACCAATAGTTTTTTTTTCTTCCGGGCTCTGTCTCTCGATTTCAGTTCTACTCCCTTTTCCGTTCCAAACCCTGGTGGCAAGTTTGGTGAGGCTCTTTATTCGCATTTCTTTTTTCTTTTTCCTAATATTCTCTTTTCCCCCGCTCCTGAAAATGTAGCCTCCCCAGAATTCCTGGCCTTCCCTTTTCCCCATTTTTTCCTTGCGAAGTCTCTTAAGACCTCCTGTCGTTCGGTTTTTCTTTGCGCATTTTTGACCTTTTTTCCATCTTTTTCTTTCTTTTGAGCAGTCTTTCTTCGAAATGTTCTTTTCCCCAATTGTGTCCTTTGATTTCTCTTCCCTGTTGTTTTCTTGCCTTCGCCTCAAGGCCCCCCCTTCCTCCCCTGCCTGTTTCCCAAAAATTTTTCCGCAATTACTTCACCCCCCATAGGGCTTGCTTATGCAACTCTTCCTTTTTACCCCGGCTAGCGTGGTTTTTTTTTCTTCACCCCCTCAATCGGAAGTTTTTGTCTTCTCTTGCTTTCTTCAGAAAGAGTTACTCTTTCCCCCACTCAACAACATTATGAATAGTCTTCTTTTTTGCCTATTCCGCGTTTCTGCCGTCTTTTTCTCCCTTCCCCTTCAGCCTTTACGGCCCTGACCCTGGCTGTAAGGTGGGAATCTTGTCTTGATTAGTGTCATATTTCCGCGTTATGTTTTTTCCATATTTCCCCACGGAGCGCTTTCCGTTTGCTTTAACCAGGTTCCCAGCTCTCTTCCTATTGCTTTTATTGATTCTTTTGCGTGAGATTTCCTTTTTTAGTCGTTCTTTTTTCTCCCCTTTCTTCCGATGTGGCAGTCCTTTTCTTTTAGTCATCCTCTATTTCCCCTTCCCCTGGCCAGCTAGACCCCGCTGAAAACGGTGTGATTTAAAACCCACCTGTTTCCTTTGTTCTATCTCGGTCTTAACCTTGGTCTCTCCCTGGTCCCTCCCACCCCCCCCCCCCTTGCAGAGACAATGATTTTCCCCCTTGATGACTAATGATTAGGTTTTATCGAACCCTTCCCTCTTCCGCGTGGTTGAAGACCTCCTTTTCCAACGCTGCTTCCCCCCATCAGTTATGAGAGTACCTGTGTCTGCTTTTACCTTTCCCCAAACAGCCTGCTCCACCGACAGCTGTTGCCTTCCTTGTGGTCACAGTTCCAGACACTTTGCACTCCCGTTTGTTTGTCTTTCCCAGTGCCTCCTTTTTTTTTCGCGTGATTCCACAGCCTTTCCACCCTCGAGCACCGGAGCCTTCCCCCCCTGTGTTCAGCAATTTGGTGTCAAATTGGGTCATCCTACAATCATCCTTCCCTCGCCACACCGGTTTTCCTTGTCAAACCCCCTTCAGGCCCCCTAATGCCGATGATTTTTTTGCGCCAAAGGTCCAACAGTTTTTTTTCCCCCCGTTCACTCCCCCCCTCACCCGAATAGATATTGCCGCCACGCCTAATCCTCCCCCAAGTGCAGTAACCTTTTGAGTGTACGTACCCTTTAGCCCTTTTTCCGACACACCCTTTCTGTTTTTCCCCCCTTTACAATGATTTTGGGTCCCCACTGTCCTGAACTTGCGTCTGCCTCTTTTGCTCACCCCGGTGCATCTTTTGGTTTCCCTTTACTATGAAATTTTCTTTTTTTTCTTTTCTAGGCAGTGCTGCCCCCTGCTCTACTCTCTCCCCAGACTTCCGATTTCCCATCTCCCGTATGCCTACTTCCCCCCCCCCCCCAGTGTTTCAGTGGTTTCCCGTTGTTTCTCGCGGACCCCTCCGATTTTTTTTTTCGAGTCTTCTTTTCCTTTCTTCCATCCCGCTCAACAAACCTGTTTTTTTTTCCTTCCCATGGGACCGCGTGAACAATTTTCGCATCAAATCACAACCCTGTTTTTCCTTCTTTTTTGCCCCCCCACCGAAGAATTCCCGATCTCTCAATCCTTTTTCATTGTTTCAATTGTGGCTCTTAGTGAATTTTTGACACCCCCGTGAGGGCCGCGAGCCTCAACCCCCTGACCCCTCCTGGTTTTGTTTTTAGGTCCCTACCGCCTCTCATCCTTCTGAGCCGAGACTACATTCCTTCAAAACCTGACGGTACGGCTTGGTTCCCTTTCACCCCTTCCATGATTTCCCTTGTGCCCGAAGCGGTTGTCCTGTGCCACTTTCCAAAGTATATAACCCAACAGCACGGCCGGTTTCTCATTTCTTCCCCCTTTTTTTTCTTTTTTCGTGAGCATAACTCTTCAGTGCACGTTCAAAACCCCGTTGATGACCTGTCACTCCAGCTCTTCATAGTAAATGTTTTTTTTCACCCAATTTCGCCCGGTCACCTCCGTGGTGATGAAGTGGTTCTTCATCCATCTCTATCTTTTTCCTACCTCCCCTTTTTTGTTCTCTCGTTTTCTCCTTTACCCGGCGAAGCCCCCCCCCTGCGTGGGGAATTGTTTTTTTGTGGTACTGCCCACTCTTTCCGAGTTATCTGGCTTTCTTGTTTAACTTTCTTTCCCGTTGTTGAACGTGCGCTGTCCATTTTCCCACCACGGCGCCTTTTTTGACATCACTTTTGCACCTGCCTTTGCCCCTGTGCGGTATAACCCCCTTTTTTCACGTGGTGACCTTTCCTCTTCTCTTCTGGCCCTGGACCAATCCCCCTCATTGGCACATTTCCTGCCCCTGACTATTTTTTTTTAGTATCTTCCATCTGTGCCTTTCGGATTAGGCCGTCCTTACACGACCGATTTGGCCCGTGGTTGCTGCGTCTGCCTTTCACTTTTTGCCCTTTTGCCCTTCTCCCCCCCACTTCAAACATTCCTTCTTTTTTCGATTCCTTTTGCCCACTTTTTCCCTTCTTTCCCCCCCCGAAACATGGAAAACCACTGAAAACACCTTGCCTTTGACTTCTTTACGAGTCTTTTTTTCTCCCTGGTTCACAGTGGCCTTGACAAACCAAAAACTTGGTTGTTGCGGCGTGCTGGGACGCTTTTGTCCTTCTCCCCTTTTGGATCTTTTTTTTTTCGTCCTCCCCTCCTCGTTCTCGTCCAACGGAAAACATTTTCTTTGGGTGCAGTCCGTGTCGTTCTTCACTCGTACTTTCTGGTTTTCCTACAGGCACACCTTTCGGCTTCCTCTTTGTGGACACCAGGTGCCCATCAGGCTTCAAGAATTTCAGTAAGGACCCCTGCCCACAGCTTCCCTTTCTTTTTTTTTGAGACCCTCCCAGTCAGAGACCGTATCCGTTTTCATCTCTGGAATTTTGGGGTCCCTTGTTGCAGTATGGACCCTCCTGCTTTCTCTCACTCTTCCTTAATAGGCTTCTTCCCCAATCAGTACTCCCTGATCCCTTGTTTCTGCCACTGGCGTCTTTAGCTCCCCTTACACCGTCCATCTTGCTATCTGCTTTGGTTTTGCTTGTCACTGTGCCCTTCCGTCTGGAAAATGGTGCTGCCCCTTAAGTCCGCCAGAAAACACCCCGCTTCGTCTTAGGCCCTCCCGTTTTAGTGGGAAGCTGTCCCCCCCCCCCCCCCCCCCCGGGATCAGTTATTCCCTCTCGGGCGCGCATCCCCTCTTGCTGACCACAGTGTCCAAACTTTTTTTTCTGCGGCGGATTTTGCCGCTCTTTTTCTTTCCCCCCCAAACCCTGAGGCACTTCGAACCACTGCCTCCTTTTTTTTCTAAGAGGGATGCGGCCTCCCCGGAACAATCTTCCGCATTTCTCCTTTTTTTTTCCTTTTTTGTTTTTTCCAACTTTCCTTTCCCGGCCCACAGGCCCAGGATGTTCATCCTTACTGGGATCTGCGTGCTCAGTTCTGCCCCTAAATTTCACCTCTTCTTTTTCGGCAACGTCTTCTCCTTTTGTTGCAGAATTGTCTCTTACTTTTACCCAAATTCCAGGTTTCCTAATTCCAGAACCCCCATTGGATTTTACAAAACTTGACACTGGCCCTTTCCCCTGGCGTTTTGTTTTTCCTCGTTGTTTATCTCGGCCTTGCGGTGAGGAGTGATTCACAAGGTCCCCCCTTTTTGTTTCCCCAGTCCCCCTGTGGTCCGCGCCCCCCTCTTATTCTGCGACGATCATCTCTTCGCCCCTCAGGATGTCCCAATACACGACATTCAGTTTCTGATTTTCCAGCGGTGCTCTCCTTCTTCTTTTTGCACGGATTCCCCCCCACCGAACATCATACCTAAGTATGGAAATCTTGACCATGCTTTTTAGTGCCCCCGCTTTTCCAGACCAGTGTTCTTTTTTCTTTTTCCCGTGCTGTTTCTCACCATTTAGCTGTTCCCCTCTAACGGCAGAGGCCCCCTCGGCTAGCCCTCCTACGTGCATCTATTCATCAAGTTTTCTTGTGTCCTTTCCCCACCCCCGCTGCTTTCTTTTCGTCTAGTGCCCACCGGCAGGATCCTTTCCGTTGGGACTCCAGTACAAAAGACCCTCCCCCTTTTTACCTGTCAAGGCGTTAGTCCGCTCACCCTCTTTTCTCTTTCTCCCCTCTTTCACAGGCAAGGCGTTTTCTTTCTTCTCTTCAGAATGTTAACCCCACCCCTCCTGTTTACGTCGAAAGTACATTTCCACAAATATTTTTAAAAGCAGTGGAGAAACTGTGACCGCTTTTTCCCCCCCCCCCCCTTCCATCTTTCTCCATCCCCTCACTTCCCGATGTCCACTCCTTTCCCCCTCATGGCAGCATGTAAGGTTTGCACTCGACTTCGCCAAAGACAATGGGACCTTCCTTGAGTATGATTTAGTTTTTTGCGTTTTCCTTTTTCTTCCCCCCCTATGGCCTTTCTTTCCTTTATAGTAGGAAGAGGCCGCTGCCTCCCGCGCCTCACACACCGCATTGCCACAATTGCTTCCTGGAAAGCTGTCTGAAACTTCCGATATGAGCGCCGTGTACCTTTTCTATTTCTGTTTTTTTTTCCTTAGAGCCGTTTTTTCTTTGTGTCTGGAGGACTACAAACCTTAATTGCTTCCCGTTTTCCCCCAGAATCGAAGGCATGTTCCTTGTGCTGGTGCTGTTGTGCCTTATTGTTTTTTCCCCTCTTTTTGTTTTTTCCCCCCTCTTTTTGTTGGGGCAACCCCCACAAGGAAAAAACACCCGGTTCTTTCGAGTTATCATGTCGTTTACCTTTTCATTGGCGTCCCTTTTTTTCTTAATCTCTCTATGGTTCAGCTTACTTTGTTGCTTTCTCGAGATTATCCGCCACCCCAGCCTCAATGCCGACTAACGCCGTGCTTACTTACCGTTTCTTTGTTGTCTGTTTTTTTCCCACGACTAAGTTATCCTCCCGTCCAGCTGCATCTTTTCTCTGTTGCCAAATCCCCACAGCCCCACCTCACATTTCCCAATGCTTCTTGCTGTGTCACCCGTCAGCTTTCCCCCTTTGTTTAAGGCTAAAACAGACCGTCCCACGGCACTTCCCCGCTTCCGCAAACCTACCCAATCCCTTCCCCCTTCTTTGCCTATAGAGTTCCTGGCATCCGCCCTTTCCCTCCCAACACAATTGTGCAAGCGTTGTTTTCTTCTTATGGATTGATCCGATGTCCAAGAAGATATCTGATCGCGAAAATTGTTTTCCCCCCCCAGCTTCCATGTCGCGCCAATAATCTCTTTTAAAGTCGAGGTAAAAACAACCTATATTCAGACTCCATGATTTCGTTTTTTCTTGAAATCTTTGAATTTGCTGAGGGAGTATTCTTGATGGTTGAGCCTGTCTTTCCATTCTCCCCATTTTTTCAAACACTTTTTTCTTCTTTCTTCCTCCTTGTTTGTTTGTTACCGTTGACTACTCTCCATCCCCCGCCTCATTGCCTGTGCAAAAGTTTGCGCCCCTAAGGACCTCTTTGCTCTTTCCCCTCCGATTGTAAGGGTCTTTCCCCTTCTCTCCCTTTTTTGTATGTAGACTTCCCACCCCACCCCCCTTTCCCGCCGTGTTTCTTGCCTAGTCATCTCATTTTTTTTACGACTTTTTTCACCCCCCCAAAAAAAATTTCATAGATTGACTTAGGACGCGTCTAGCCGCTTTTCCTTCCCTTTCGCTTCTGCCCTTTTTTTTTCCTCCCCGGCCCCTAAAATGGGTCTTTTAATCTCTGTCATTCGTCTGCCTTTTTTTTCTCTTCCTATTTAGTGATGTTCTTTTTTTGCTTTTTTTCCCCCCCTTTCCCTGTGTTCGTTTCTGCCTTCCAAGTTCACACCTGCTCTTTCGTTCCTTGCGTTGATTGCATCCTTTTCTTGAAGAGTTTCATCTTTCGCGTCGACTTTTCTCACCCTTTTCCTCATGTGTTCCTCTTTTGGATCCTTTCAGCTCTTTTCACCCGTGCAATGACTCCCCCGAGTCCAACCCTTTTTCCCTCCTTTTCTTTAACCTTTTTCTTTTTGTAAAGAACGGTAGAAATTTTTTTTTGTCGTCACCTTTACGTTTGTCCCATTGCCTTCCTTGGACCTGCGTTAAATGCCGTGCGGTAACGATTTGCTCGCCCCCTTTTTTGATTTCTCTTTACGACCCTTATCACTTCCTTCTTTCCCCCACTCCAACAGTATTCCCTTTTCCTGTGTACGAAGGGGAAGCTTTAACCCCACAGGCTTTGACGACCCTTTTTTGTTTCCATTTTTTTCCTGTTGAACAGTCATCTTTTATCACGCATCCTCAGGTTGTAGCTTCTTGTGTTTTTTTATTTTCTGCCGTCCTTTTTACCCCACCCCCTGCTTTTCTTTCAGAAGAGATTTTCTGTGTCATCATTTTTTTGTTCAAACTTGCGCTCCTCCTTTCACTGCTAAAGAATGATGCCCCCAACTTTTTTTTCCCGTTTCCCCCCACCCCCAGGAACTTGCTTCTCTCCTCTCGTTGTTTATTGCTGAATTTATACCACTGATAAACAGTTCCGAGCGTCTTCACGCCCCTCCTTCTCTGTCTTTTCACTCCACTCCCTCCCTCCAAAGTGAATACACATCGTAGCCCCTAGAAGATGGAAGAACCCTCCCTGAATGCTCAGAGAACTGTTTCCAACTACCCAAAATTCCCTCTACAAAGGCCTTAATTGAGATTCGCTTTTTTCCCCTCTGTGAAGATTTGGTTTTGTCTTTCCTCTTACCTTTTTGCACATGATTCATCTCTCTGCCCGCTGTCTTCTTTGCGATACTTTTTTTTTTCAATCGATAAACCAGACTTCTTCGCTGAATCGCATCCTCTTCCCTTTCCTCCCCCATTTTTGTTGGACTCTTTTTCAACGGTCTGTTTCCCTTGCACAAGTACCATTGTCTTCCCCCAATGTTCTTCAGGTGAGTGTGTCCCGCGTCCACATCCCGCGTCACCCCATTTTGTTTTTTTTTCTTTCCCCCTCAATGGGCCTTTTTTCAAAACCTTCGCCGTTCTTTTGCACGACTCACACTTCAACCCGTGTTTATTGTGTGTTTCCCTTCTTTTCCCCCCTCCCTCCTACACGGGAACCCCCTCCTTCTCCCTCCCCTTCGTTGAATTGCCGTGGTTTTGATATGCGGGAATCGCCCCAACCTGGGCCAGAGTTTCCCCCCACCACGCCAATATTTTTTTGCTCATTTCCCTCGCTCACCGATTTTCCCTTAAGCTTTGTGAGCAGAGTTCCTCCCTTTATCATTTCCCACCTCCTCTGGGTTTTCCCCCTCTTTCGGTAACTTCAAAACTGATTTTTTCCCATTGAGTGCGCATTTCCTGTCCCCCGTATTTATAACCGCCCCTTCCCTGCTTTTCTAATTATCCAAACCCCTTGGTTCGTCAGTTTGAAGTGAAGTATCCATCGAACCCGTTCCCCATCCTTGAGAGATGGCGACAGGTACACGCCCAATAAAGATATCCATTAGTACAGGTGTTTGAAGTCAAAAATTTCCGCCTCCCCTCCCAGTGGTTTCCTTTTTTTATGACTCTGTC
>Ga0179593_1504049_pt1 | contig 13632 bp, 12 predicted proteins | sample CZODoug2_1_08_16_FD_185931 | JGI IMG/M metagenome (GOLD analysis project Ga0179593, IMG submission 185931) | Vadose zone soil fungal communities from Angelo Coast Range Reserve, California, USA - CZODoug2_1_08_16fungal (PacBio error correction) | ecosystem: Environmental > Terrestrial > Soil >... | reverse complement strand
GGATGGTCTGGTTTTTCTGCTTTCGGTCAGAGTCAAACGTTGTTGGCGTCTCGTCCGTCTCCCAAGTGTCGCTTCTGGGGTTTCTCTGCCTACGACATTGGCTGTTCGTTTTTTGCTGTCGACAACCGGATTCCCCTTTTCGTCTAAGTTGGTGAACCCCTGGCCGCCGTTATATCTTCCCTTTGCCGTCGCTGTCGTGGGAAGGTTTTTTTTTAATGGTTCCCCCCATTCCTCGGGCCTCGGTTGTGGCTTGTGCCCTCTCTCTGAGTTTCGGAGAGTGCTGCTCCTCCCTGGTGCTTTAGAAGTGCCCATCGCCGGGACGTCTTGAATCTTTATTTCTCCCGGAAGTCGGAGCCTTTCGATGATGAGGCGACTTCGTTATGTTCCGGGTCGGGATCTTTGTTTGAGGCGCCGGTGCATGGTTTCGGTTGATTTTTGGCCCTTTTTTTTTGTTTTGGACTTTCCGCGCGTGCGCGAACGTCGACTGTACCAACGGGCTGGCTTTGACGGGAAAGGTTTATCCCGGACCCGGTTTTGTCCGCGCTCTTTTCTCCCTGCAGATACTCCTTTTTCTGACTTCCCTCCACCCTTGTGGGACGACCCCAGTTTCCCCCCGTCACCCCTCCCGTTTTTTTCCCGCAAATGCGAGGCAGTCGGTCTTGTTGGACGTTCAAGAGATCCTCCTTTTCTTTTTTTGTTGCAGGGATTCCCCTGCCAGCCGTTTTTTGGGAAGGGACAGTTGTTGTCCTTGGGACCGCATTTTGGAACATCCCCTGGGCGTGTAGGTTGTCTAGGGGTTGTTTCCGTTAACGCGCTTGGGGAAAAAGTGACCTTCTTTCTTTTCTGCCCCCACCCTCCCCTTCAAGGGTTGGTTGTGCGGTTTCCATTCTGTCCATAACATGTTATAACCCCTCTGACGGGCTGCCGTTAGTCCCCCCTTCCACCCCTCAACTGACCCAACCAACACCTCCTCCCGAGATCCTCCCCCCTTTTTTCCCTTCCTTTTCCCGTCCTTATGCTGCCTCCTTTCGTCTTTGAAGGGCCGAGCCCCGAGACATAGTACACCGGCGTCTTTTGCGCTCAACGCCTTGAACGTCCCTCCCTCTCCTTTTCCTTAAACAGTTCCTTCCCTTTGAGAACCCCCCCCTCACTCTCAAATCAAGAAATAAAGAAGGGTCCCCTGACATTCTCTCTTCAGGCACTTTCGGAGCCAGAAGAGGTTTAGCAATATGACTCGCGAGAGTACCATCCTTCCTTGGGTAGGAATTAATTCACCTCTTTTTTTACCCCTAACCTTTTCCTCTCCCTGTCCTCGGACCGATCCCGATCCGCCCCCATCCCCCCCTCCCCAAGTTTTCAAATTTTGTGGGCAGCGTTTGAGCGAAAAATTGCTCCCTGGTTCAGCGCGCAGCCCCGTTTCCCCTTCCCGGCACGAATCTCATCCCTGTTTGATCCTAACGAAGTTTGACGTTTCTGCCCTTGCGTCGCTCGCCGAAGTTAACCACATCCTTTCCCGCATCTAGTGGTAGGAGATGTTTGCGACAGCCGGCCGACGTGGCTTTGTCCCGTACACGTTCGTTGCAAGTTCCAACCTTGTGCTTCTCTTTTTCGAGATGCTCGAGATTTTTCCCTTCTGGTTAAATCGTCCCCCTCTGCCTCCCCCACTTAGAGGAAAATTGTCATTTTGCGACTGTCTTGACCCTCGGCCCGGAAGTACTTCCTGAGATGGCGCTTGGTTGAGTCCTCCCCTCAGTGACTTTTTTTCCGCTCCCTTCTTTTTTCTTCTTGAGCTTCTTTCTCCCGTTGGCCTTTCCCTTCGGATGTCGGGCTAGTTGCTGTTGCTCTAGATTCTGGTTATACTTTCAGATGCGTGTGTTGACGTGCAATCCCCCTGAGGTAGTCCAGCATCATCCTTCCGGCTCCCTTGTTGGTTCTCTTTCCCCTTCTTTCGGTCCTTCCCTTTAGGAGTTAATAATAAGGGTGTCGGTCATCTCTACCTGTTTTGTCCGGTGGATGTTGAGGAGGTGGGTGGGCTTTCTCATTTTATTGGTGGCGTCCTCCGGCCGTTCGGGGTTACCCTCACCCTTTCCCCGTTCTGGATCATCTTTTTCTGTACCCTCCCCAACAGAACCGCATTGGCCAGGTTGGTCAGCCATCGCGTTCCCCCCTAATCATCCTCCCCGATCCCCCTTCTTTTCCCGCAAACCCTTCTTACTCCACCGCTCTCACGGTTACAGTCGGAGCTTTGATTCACCCCTGCCAGCAGTAACCTTTTGGCCGGTCTATGAAACGTGTGAATGTCCCATCCCTCTTTTTTTCGTGTCAGGTATCGGCGTTAACCCCCCACCTCATCAAGAGTCCCCTGACCTGCGGCTTGCGGAGGCGAGCTGGTTTGACCGGGGGTCTTAACCAAGTGTGTTCTCCTACCCTCTGGTCCTGTTCCTCCCCCCTTCTTCTTCTCTAGATGAGGTTTTTTTCTCTTTATTTTTTTTTCCCCCACCACCCCCCCTCTCTTTCCCAGACCTCCCTTGTGTAACCTTCCTCCCTCCAGTCTTTCTCTAGGGGGCCCGCACACATCCTCCGTCCCTAAAGCCGTTAACCGCCCGCAACGGCCGCATCCCCCAGACACCCCCCTTTCTCTCCCTAGAGGCCTCCCCCTCTCCCTTTCCCTCACTCCGAATCCCTCTTCTTCTTCAGACATGGACATCTCGCTTTCCAAACTAATTCGGTTCCAGCACTTTTTGTCTGAGTCAGTTGCCCCTTTCTCCGTCCTTAAAAGTCACTTCTTCCTTTTTGCCTTTGCATTGCAACCCTTCCTCCCCTCCCCGGTCCCATTTCTCGGCACGATCCTCAAGTTGCTTCTCTTCCGACGCGCAGCGGTGTACACTCACAACCCAGCCACAGCTCGGTATTCGCCCTAAAGTCCGGTTTCTTCGTTGTGAAGCCCCTTTTTTCGCATTTGAGAGTGCCCTCTCTTCCCCAAAAGACCAGACCCCCTTCTCTCTCTTGCTCGTGGTTTTGAGCGCTTTGGGTATGGTTTGGAGATTCTCGTTTTCAGATTGAGTCTATTTTCTCCTCTTCTTTGCAAGTCCGATTTAAATGGTGTAGAAGGGAGTTTTTTTGTGCCAGCCCGTGGGCTGGTGTTTGATTTTCCCCCCCCCCCCCTTTTTTCCTAAGTTTTCCCCTCTCTCTCTTCTTTCTGCCGTTGAAGGATGAATGATTGCTTTGTCTTCCGGTTTGTGTAACTGGATTACTGACACTGATCCGGACGCTTTTTTCTTTATTTTTGCTCTCCTTCTCTAGGTATGAGGTCTTCGAGAGAGCGCTCGGTTTTTCCCGAGTCAGGTCCTGAAAGTCCCGGTGAGGTCCATTCACTCCGTGGGGAGTCTTTTTTCTCTTCTGTATTCCCTGTTTTGCCCTGTTATTGGATCTTTTTTGAAGGGTTAGGGTTGCGGGTTCCGGGCATTGCCCGATTATTTGGTGCGGGCCGCTCTCCTACCCGCGTCACGAACACCCTCCCTTGCCTTGTCAGGCCATTTTTTTCTTTTCTTTTCCCCCCCTCCGTAGCGCGACGAGCTGTCCCTTCGTCCTTTCCCCGTTGTTTGCGATACCCGACAAACCGTGAGAACCCAGCCCTTTTACCACATCCGGCCCCCTTCCATGTCTTTTTTCTTCCTTTGGGGTCACCACTGCTGTCTCCTCGGCCTCTTCTTGTGAAGCGGGAAAGGACCCTCTTGCTATTTGCACACGGTGCTGGATCTGTTTCGCAGCCCGTCCCGATTCAATTACCCTAAGTTTTTCTTGTTTGGTCCCTTTTTTTTTTTTTTTTTCTTTTCCCAGCTTTGACCCTTGTGCCGCTTTTTTCTATTTTGGCATAACATAGTCGTGCCGAGGACCCCAAGCATTCCCCATTCCGGTTTTCCTTAGGAGCTGGGCCTTTCCTTCTTTTCCCCCCCTCTACTGGCTTCCTTACTTTTTCTTTTCCACCCCCACCTTACCCATCACCAAACCAACCTTACAAACGACTGCCCAGGCCGTTGAGCGCTTCCTACAACACCCCCCGTTTTCTGTATCTCTCCTTTCCCCCCCTTGTGACGTTTTCTCCCATCCCCGGACATCGCGCTTGCTGTCCTCTCTTTGCTCCTAACACTGAGGAAATCGAGACCACCAATCGCACAGCCCCGACATCCCACGGCAATCCCCTCTCTCCATTTCCCCCCTTTTCGTTCAGGCTCTTTTGACCGTGGGCGGGTAACGGGTGCCGACGTCAGCTGAGGTTGTTGTGTAGTCCGGCCACAACCATCGCTGTACAAGAGGCTTCCTCTCCCCCCCCCCTCCTCCCCCTCCCCCGAAATTCAGTACCTTGGTTTTTTTTTTTTTTTTGTTGTTTTCTTTTTTTTTCTTCCTCTTGTTTTTCTTGAAACCGACGGCCTGGCGTCAGTTCTCTAACAGCCTTGGCAGCCTCCCTGGTCGGCAGGCGACTGTTCCGGGCCCTTTCTTCCGCTTACAACTCTTTCTTCCTATTCCCTCTTCCTTTTTTCTCTCTATGTTTTCCTTCTTGCGCCCTCGTGTAGACGTGGCAGCACAGTTTACTCGTTCCTCCTGCCTTCCCATTTCTGGTCGTTGTTTTTAAGACGGGCTGGACCGCTGTACTTTCCATGCCTGAGGTTAAGGACCCCAACAAGATCCGAAACCCCTTTCTTTCCCCTTCCTTGTCTGGATTGGTTTTCCCCCCTCTGTTCCTTACGCTGCACGGCGATTTTTTTTTTTGTCCCAATCGAAGTCTCAGGGCTGACGGCCGGCTAAGATGGTACAGCTATGCCCCGATTAGTCGCTTTCTTGTTCAGCTTATTTCTTTTCTTTTCCTTTTTCTTTGTGTTTTCCGCGGATTTTTTTCCTCTCGTTTCGTGAGGCAAGTCCGCGCAGTTATGAGGGCGAACGCCGTCTTCCCTGTTTTCCGTCTTGCCCCCCATACGAAATTCTTACTTTCCCCTTTGTCTGGTTCCTCTTTTTTCCTCCTTCTTTTGAGTCGGTGTTCGCGTTTCTTGTTTGATGGTTCAATGTGGGGGGTTTGGCCTCAATCCTTCCGAACGCGCGGTGTTTTTTAAGCACTTCTAAGCCTCCTTTTCTCTTTTCCCTTTCCCTACCTAAAAGAGACAGGCTTTGTGTTAAGATACAGAGTTTTTGCACGAGTGATTGATTCCGAAAAATAGTTTCCTTAGTTAAACGCCACTCACCAATCGAGACACTCCCTACTTCATTCTGTTGGCCCCATTCTTGGTTCACAATTTTTCAGCCTTTCCCTTTTAAGTGTTGACAGGATCAATTCGTAACAACCCCATTCTGGGTTAGTAACCTCCCCCCCAAGACTCCTCCCCTACCTTTTTTGCCATTCTGGAGCTAGTGTCTTTTCCGGTTGGGTCCGTCCACCGTTCGGGTAGATCCTCCCAGCAAGGGAGAGGAAGATCCCTCAACCCGAGTCGGCGGATTCCGTTTTTCACAGTAGGAACCCCTTTTTTCTTTTTCTTGACTTCCATCTCTCCCTCTCCTCCAGAACGAACCACCCCGTTTCACCTCCCCCGTCACAACCAGCAGGTACTACGCGAAACCCGGCGAACTAAAGAACACATCCGGCTTCCCTTTTGGAGATACTCCTCCTCTTTCCTCTAATTCTCTCCCTCTTCACATTTCCCCTAACCCCTTCCAAAGTTGGCTCTTTCCTTCTTTAAATAGCGTTTCCCGAGCAGCACTTGCCGTCAAGCATTTTCTCGGCGGGACCTCCCCCCACCGCTGTGAGATCACAGCCCCCCCCTCATCCCCTCCTTAGAACGCTACTCCCTTCTGCGGGCGGTTTCCCCAGAAGTGGTGTTACCTTCAACAAACCCAGCAGCGGCTATCGTCTCCCACCCCGACACTTGGGACATCGGGCAGAGGATTCCCCTCCCCCCCTGCGGTTGGCATAACAATCCTACTCATGTCCTTGCAAGTTCCGTCGTCCGGGGCGTACATGTGGTGGCAGTACGGGGCTGCAAAAACATAATGACACAGGTGCAAATTAATGATACAAAGACCCATTAAACAGAGCTAAAAGCCCCAAAACTGAACCCCTCCAATATCTCCTTTTCCCTCCCCTTGATTGGCTTTTTTTTTTTTTCTGTCTCCCCCCCCTGTTCTTCTCGATGCTAAAAGACCCGTTTTTGAGAAGTCCCTCTGCCCAGGTCTTCGTAGTGGGTGACGGTTCCCTAAGCTGGCTATGTTGTTTAACAAGGTAGGGCATTTTCCCTTTTTTTTCCCCTTAGCTCTTTTTTCTGCCTTTCTCTTCTTAGGGAATGAGGTGTTTTTTTTCCTAAAAGTTCTCGGGTGACGCGGTGTCTGTGAACGCATTTAGACCCTTATTAGGGGAAGGTACTCCCCTCTAGCTTTGCCTATTCCCATCCTCCCGGTGCGAGTACCTTTCCATTAAAGTCTTGTTGGCGGCGCTGAGTCCCTAGTGCTGATTAACTTAGAGAGGTAGGTCTTTTCATTTTCTTTACAGGATGGCCCTTTTTTGCTTTGCCCTTGATTTGGATGCCGTCCCTTGATGCGAAAGAGTCTCAGAAGAGGATGTGCGCGCCTGCTGTGACCAACCGGGGCTTGGCGAGTACCTACTTTTTGATACCCCCGGTTTACGGGATCTGGTCGACTTCCCCCTCCTGTCCTTCTCCGTTTCGTTGTGAGGATTTACTCCAAGATTGTTACCTCTTCCCATCTATTGCCTCCGAATAGAAGTCCTTTCTTTTCTACGGTTTGCTTCTCCTTCCTCCATCCATTTTTTTTTTCCGAAGGTGCTCCTGTCGTCTGCAAGGGAATTTTCTGGATTTGGGATCGTGGCCGCTAACCTTCCCTCTCCTTCTTTCTTTTTGTGTTTCCTTTTTTTCCTCTTCCCTCCTTCAAGGATTTCGTTTGTTCGTATGGAACATGGCTTGATTCGGACAACAAGGCTGCGGTGCGTGTGCGGTTTTAATCCAGTTCTCCATACGGGGCTGTTTTGGACTTACCAGGATTTAAGGATCTCACCCCCCCCCCCTCCATCCACCCCCCCCCCTGCCCCCCCTCTCCAACAGAAACATAGTCCTGTTCTTCCAGGGCTTACCCAATCTTCGCCAATCCGTTAGAATGTTGCCTGGATCCCTCTACGAGAGTACACGCCCGTTATCGCCTTAAATGGTCCTCTATTGCCTCCTCCCTAATTTCCTACCCTTTAAATTTCTATCCCCTATCCAAGATTCCTGAAATATCAGGCCCTGCCCCGGGAGAGCCATAGATTGTCAGCCGATCTCTGCGGGCCCCACATTTTCTCATGATCGTGTTTTTCCTTTCCTTCCCTTCCCTTTTGACACCTCGTCCTTTCTGCGGTACGTCGAAACATTTTCTCTCCGTCTCCTCCAGCAAACCCCTGACCGTGGCCGAAAGGTGTGGGGCAGTGTTTGCGCTAAACTCCCGGTCCCTGGGACCGTCCGCGTTGTCCCCCCCGTCGCTGGAGGTTGTTCAGCCCTCTCCATGTGCACTTCCTCTTTTTTTTCCTTTCCTTTTCAGCGAAAAGGCGGCGCGGATGTTTCGCCTACCCCTATTTCCTCCTACGTTGGTTGTTTTCTGTCTGTTTACTGGAGACCGTCGTCAGTTAGCCCCGTCCTCCCTGCTCCCCTTTTTTTCTTCTTTTCTTCTTTCCCCTCCTTTTTTTTCCCCTCTCGTCCCGGCGGGCGGTCATCAGTCACCCTCTGACAGACCCCCTCGGGCCCTTCGTGGCTGGATTGTTGGTGTCGTGATCGGCTATTTGGCCCCCCTCTTTTTCTTAAACGACACCTTTTACTTTTCCTTCGACTCTTTCTTCCCAGACGAAGCGCTTCTTTCTGATTACCTTTTTGTGGTCCCTTCGAGATTTGTTCGGGATGTTTCGTTTCGTCTGTCTTTGATTTCCTCTTTTTTTTTGCTTCGACCCTTCCCTAGGTCTTCCAAGTCGTATTTCCTGAAGATGGGAACCGGCGGCGCCTTCTCGGAACCTTCCCATTAATCTTTTTTCTCTGTGGGTCTTACGGACTTTTCTTTTCCCTTTTTTTTCTTTTTTGTCGGTTCTCTTTTCCGGCGGTGGTTTTTTGCTCTTTTCAATTTTTCTGGAAGGTGTTATCGGCAGACGTACGGCCGGGTTGAACCCTCCATCTCCGCCAGTTTTGACTTTTTCCCGCACAAATAGCCCCAATCCTTTCACGGCTGGGTGACAGTCCCCCTCCCTTTCTATTCCCTCACAAGCTTCTTTCCTTTCCATTCTTGACCAGCAAAAAACCCCCTTCTCCTGAAAACCCCGAAGGTCTTCCCCGTAGGTGCGCGATGATGCCGATCTCATGGCCACCGCCCCCTGATGATATTTCCCCTCCATTTGGAGGTTCTCGTCGGAAATAAAAACAGGTCCCTTTCCAGTCAGTCGTTCACGCTAATTTCGGCGAGTGCTGGTTCCCTGGAACTGGGTAGGTCACCCCAGTGTTTGCAACGAATTTGCGATGATGCTTTTCCCCCCTTCTCTATTTGAAAGTTTAATTTCCCCCTTTTCCCCCTTTCTCCCCCGTCTTCTTTTTTTGAACGAACGGTCGCCCCAGCGCGTCGTCCGCTGCTACAAACGCACGCAGGCCCCCTCCCCCTTAACGACATTCCCCCTGTCACAATCCCCCCATATCCTAGAGTGCGAATTTACCTTCTCCTCGAGAGAATAGCACCTGATCTAGCGACTTTTGCCGACCTGGAACTGCCCGCCGGGGCGTTTAGGAACAGGTCCCCCCCTGGTGAGCAGGCCTTCTCCGACCGCTCCCCTCTTGTTTTCAAAAACCACGTCGCTCTTTTTTTTCTCGTGTCCTGCTCCCCACAAACGGATCCCCCCTGCACACCGACTTTGCCCGATGAATAAGCTCTGACTGAGCTTTTCCACAAACCTTCCCGTCCGATAAAAACCCGCAGCAAGCTTTAGTCGACTCCCCACTAACTGGACCACCTTTTTCCTTCTTTACTTCCCTAGAGGACCCACTTAGTTTCGCCTATGCCTGAGCGAAAGCACCCCCCTAACAGAACTATATATTTCCCCTTTCCGTGGTGTGATCGCTTTGGCTGTTCTTCTTGCTGTCCTCCCTTTTTTACTTTATGTTTTACACCTCCTTGGTGCTGAGATTTTGAGCGTGTCCAAGGTGCTCGCGGGGGTGTTTTGTCTCCGTGCCATGTCCCGTTTTTTCTTTTTCGGTTGAAACCTTTTTTTCTTTTTCGCTTTCTTGCCCTCCTCCCGCTCTGCATGCATCTGATACTGCGTCTTTGCGGTGTGGTCCCACCGCGCCGTCCCCAGTCGATCGGTTCTCTTTTTTTCTTTCGCCCGAGAATTATGGCGTCATTCTCGTGCATCGAACCAAGGCTATGTGTTCCCAAGGAACATCTCTTTTGTCGCGCTCAGTTCAGGCGATCCGTCGCGGCAGGCTGATTGATGAAGTCTTATTCACAGTGCCCGCGTCTTTCTCTTTTTTTTTTTAGGAGCAAGGTGGACCGGTTTCTTTTTAACGGTGTTAAACCTTGCTTGCTTGATTTTCTGGCGCGGACGCCTGTTCCGACTGGACCTACCCCTGTTCCCTCTTTCTTGGGAAAGTTTTTCTCCCTTCCCCTTTCGTTCGAGACAGAAGCTTTCCCTATTATCGTGAGGTTCCAACAGCCACGGTTTTGACCCAAATTTTCAACAGTCCCCCCCTTGCTCGCCAAATGAACTCCTCTTTTTCTTGCACGGCTGTATGACCTTTCGAGCCCGCACGAAATGGTGTGAAGCCGTGATAATTCGCTTCACCGGTACTTTTGGATCTTGTTCAGCCCTGCCTCTTTTCCCCGTTACGATAAGGTCGGTAGTTTTACGCAAAGTCAGTTTCCCTGAGTTCCCTTTGTCAAGCCTTGGATGGGATCAAATCGGCTGTCTGATGTTAGCCAACAAGCATGGGCCTCCCCCGTTTGTTCAACTAGATGCCCCCCTCACTTCTTCTTTAGGTGTTATCCCCCTGCTCTTTTCTTCTTTTTTTCCACACCAATCCAACACTCCCACTACTCACCCCCCTCCCTCAACATATACACACACTTCCCATAGAAGCGTTAGGCCGTGACTTTACCCCGACGTTCTTCCTTGTGCCGTTCTCCCTGATCGTCTCCCCCAGCTTTTCCCCCTGTCTCTCCGCCTTAAACATTAATTCGGGCAATGTTGGCCGATCGATTTTTTTCAGCAAACACTCGTCTTACCTTAGAACCACCTCTACGCCACTCTATCTCTCGCCATGCGGAGACGTCATCATTCGTTCCCTAGTCTTCGTTTTGGTAAAAAAATGTTCTATCCTTCAGTAATCCTTTTGAACCTGCCACATATTTCCGCCCCTGTGCAGCTTTACTTCTCTCTTTATCCAGAGGCGATTCCACCTCAGGTGTGGCCTTTTTTTTCTCTCCCAGAAGTTTCCCTTCACTCTCTCTCCACTACCCCTTTTGGCCCCTTCTTCCGGCGTCATCCTCAGATCCCACTTTTCCCTTCAGTCTCCCGGTATTACGGGGGCACATAGCTCTTCTGTCCGCCCCACCTTCTTAATAATCTGGTGTATTTTTTTCTCTCTCTTTTTTTAGTTTTCTATTTTTTTCCCCTCCCGTCACCCCCCCTTTGAATGAAGGCCCCCATTTTTTTGTCTTCCTTCGCTTTTGCTAAGGTGGGGCCTTCGACTCGTAACAGGACGGGCGGTTTACATGAAACAACCTCTGCAACTTAGGCCGTCGGTGTTTATTGCCGACGCCCCCCCCCTCCTTCCCTGGCCGACTACCTCTTTTTCCTTCATGAGAAGCAACCAATCCCTTCTCCTTCAAAATTTTTTTCCCCCCTATCCTCGAGTACTCTGCTTGCTGTTCCCTCCTTTGTACTTCGCTGTCGTCGGGATGGGGTGTTTGTTGTTCGGGTATCCTCGATTTCCTCGTTCGTGTCGCACCTTTCTGTTTTCGCTCTCCGCGAGTCCGGCGATGTGCGATCTTCTTGTGATATCTTTCTGTCGTTCCAGTTGCAAAATCAAGGTGTCATCATCCGGTCTTGAAGCCAGTTTCCCCCCCTCTTTCTCTCTTTGTTTTTAGTGTTTTTTTTTTTTTTTGGTTCAGTCTTTTTTTTTGATCCTCACTTCTCCACCTTGTCTCCGTGATGGACATCCAGTTGATGGAACAGCAACCTCACTCTTCCTTTGTGGGCCGCCTCCTCCCATCAAGACCCTTTTTCCGGCCTTACACTGTTTTCCCCTCCCCCCCCCCTTCGCAGCCCCCCTATTTGACGGGATATGGTCGTGAAAGGCGGTCTCCAACTCCAGCACTGCCCTTGCCAGCTTGAGGGAAGGATCCCAGTAACGCCCCCCATCTTTCGTGCCCTTATAGATGTTGACCATCCCCCACTTTCCATACAGACAAAGAAGGAACTAATTTTTTCCGTCTGATTATGTTGACTGGTGGTACGGTCAACCCCGTAGTAGATTAACCTCCCTTGAGGTCGGCAGATGCGGCGATCTCTCGACTTGACCGTGGGTTTTGACCATTTCCGCGCAGTCCAGCGTAACGTTTCTTTCCAGTTCTCCTTCTCTCACATCCCCTGTAGATTCTTTTTCCTCCCCCAAGTAACTGTCCCCATACGTTCCCCTCGCCCCCCCCTTCCCCTACCCGTTTGAAAAATCCCCGACGTCGCCAGCATCTGCAGCGCTTCACCAGCCGATCCCCCCTCCCTATTTGGTGAGCGAATGGAACATTTTTTTTCCTTCACATTCGCTTCTTCTTTCCTCCCTAGGTGGTAAGAATACTCCGCCCTCCGATCTCTTCGTTCACCTCCAAGGCTCCCTTCTTATCTCCTTTTTCCCTCTCCTCACCACACCAGTCATCCCCTCCCCCGACCGCCTCCCTAGCGGAGTGGCCCTCGTTTCCAACTTAAAGCCCCGAGTCGGGTGTCAGCACACACACCCGACGGGCTCTTTCATCCCACACTTCTCATCTTTTCCTAGGCCTGTAAAGGTCTCGGCGTACCCCCACCCGGCTTTGACATTTAAAACGAGCCCTCCAACACCAGACTCCCCAACTCTCTCTTTTCCTCCAATTTTTTTTTCTAGAGCTTTTTGGTTTGTCTCCTTTTTCCTCGGGTTTCACTCCTCTGTTTTCCTCCTTTTCTGAGCTCCGTGAAGCGATGAACATTAGAAAGGGTGTGCTCGCTACCTCGTGTGAGGTTTGTGTTGCTGGTGCTTCGGAGTAGATTTTTTTTTGAATAGACCTCCCAGCGTGCTTCCCTTTGCGGGAGCTGCGGTTGCGTGTTTTTTTTTTTTCCCGGAGGAACATTCTATTTTCCTCCCCTTGTGGAGGTTAACTCTGAGGAGCGGCTATAAAAGTGACTTCTGACGCCGATAGTTTTGGCCGAAGGAATTCTGCTTTCCCCCTTTTCGTGTACTTAATGTTCAGCTATCCAGTCGGGCGGAGAGGGCGCTATGAGGCCTGCGCTGGTTTTTTCAACGGTGAGCACGCGTGGTATATGGTGAGGCGCCGGGTGTCCGTTGTTTTATTTTTTCCCCGGGCTAGGTTTCCTTTTTTTCGCTAGACAGTCTCCTTTTTTTTTTGCCGCGCGACCCGGGTAAGGGAAAGGGGTTTTTTCCCCCCTGCCCGGCCCCCAAGAGTCGCGCCCCTCTCTTTGGTAGATATGCAGATCTCCCCTTGTGGTGTGCGCCCCCCACTTGTGGTGCCTAAACAGGTGCACTCCATCCCCTAGCTGCATTGCAGACCCTGGCTCAGGAAGTGTGGTTCTAACTCTTCTCCCCCGCAGATCTTTCTTTTTTCTCCGGTTACTTAGAGTGATTATGGGAAATTTCGGTGCTGGATAGCTCAGCGTATTTCCAAGGCCCTATCCCTCTTTCTTAGTTGGTGATGTATCCAGGTGTGTTCCACTCCTTTTCCCTGGTCTTTGGTGAAACGATGTTGCTTTAATCACATCGTGCACGATGGCTTTTGTGAACCTTTCGTTTTTGTGATTGTTTCCACTTCTTTCTCTCCATTGAGGATGGAAGGTGCTTATACCCCCCCTCTCCGGGAGCCTCTTGTAAACCCCCAGTGACCACTCAACTCCCTGACCACTACCCATAACGCCATAGAAAGTCTTTCTTCCCAGACATGATGATCCTTATTCTTTCGGCCTACCAGAAGAGAAGTTCACCCCCTTTGACAAAACCTCTCCTTCACCGCCCTACTCTTGGCCTACCTGCATTGGATTTTAGTTTTTCCCCCTCCTGATGACCCTCTCAACGTACCCTAGACAGACCTCCCCTTGACCAGCTTGTCTGAGTCTTCGGACTAGGGATTGGTTTCCCCACTCTTACCCCTCCGTCAGCTTTTTTCTAGGTAGTCGGCACGGTTACGTCCGAAGTCCGAAGCCGGCCCTTATTTTTCAATACGCCACCCCTTTGCCCGTCCCCTTTTTTTCTGTTGAGCGTCTTCCTGGTGAGTCAGAGGCCCCAGCACCGTCTGCCCCCTTAGTTCGGCGGCCTTCAGTGAAAGGTACGTTTTTTTTTGCCACAGTCCTAGCGATGCCCTTTTTCA
>Ga0179593_1327619_pt1 | contig 13632 bp, 14 predicted proteins | sample CZODoug2_1_08_16_FD_185931 | JGI IMG/M metagenome (GOLD analysis project Ga0179593, IMG submission 185931) | Vadose zone soil fungal communities from Angelo Coast Range Reserve, California, USA - CZODoug2_1_08_16fungal (PacBio error correction) | ecosystem: Environmental > Terrestrial > Soil >... | reverse complement strand
AAATTGTCCCTCCCTTTAATTGGACCACCGATCGTTTCCCTTTTCTATTTCCCAAGCCACAGGCGTGCGCAAGTCCCATCTCTTTAAAATTACCTTTCTCCTTTTTCATAAATATCAACAAAACGTCGTCTGAATTCACCGTTGTTCGACTAAATGACTGCCTCCCCAGCTTCCTATTCTGAGCGTAGTATTTTTAGAACCTTTTTCCGAACTCCACAAAGTTATTTTTATATCCCCCTGTTTTCTCAGTACCCGACGAACCCAGAACACCATCACCTGGTGACTCACACCTCGAAGTCACTTTTCCACCTTTGGACAACACTCCCGTGATCACTCCTCCTCAATTTTTAGGCAACCAAGCTCTGTTTCCCTTCTAGCGTCTTCTACGTCTTCTATCAACCCGTAGATAGCCCCCTCCTTATGGCGATATGCAAAAACTAACTTCCGCTCCGAGACCGACCCTTCCCCCTCTTTTCGCTTTTGTACGCGCCTTTTTATGACCCCATGGTCAATGCCAATACGCCCTCGGACTTTTGTGTCTTCCTTTTCTCCCCCCGTGTACTTTTCCTTTCTCCAGATGAGACCCATCGACCTCAGCACCATTGCCAGCACGCCGAGCACCGCTCCGTCTTTTTTTTTTTTTGACTTCAATTCCCGTGACCAGAACCCGTCTCCCCTTCATAGAGGGGCGGGCGCTTTCGATGACCCCGACCCGAGGCTTCCCCCTCCTCCCTTTGCTCGCGTTTGACTCGCAGCCCCGGAACTTTTTAGCACGCCGTCGCCGCACCCCCTGTTAAGAAATTGTCCTCAAAATGAGGGCCTTTGTTTGCTGGGGCTCTTCCCTTACCCCGGGTCCGAGACGTTGTTCACTAGACCGATTCCCCCCCCAACTATCGATCGTTTGAGTTAGGTGCAAAGTCCCTCTTCTCGTTACTAGAGTTTCGATTTGCGGGTCCTTGCGTCTCCTTTTTTTCTTTCTTTTTCCTTTCGCTTTCCAACAGCTTTTGCGCCGCGAAACTTAGCTTTCCTTATAGGCCCTATCGCGGGCATTTTCCCATTTCTAATTCGAGAAGGATTGTCCGGTGTGCTCCGCATACGCTCCCTCTTTTTTTTCTGTCGAGACCTCTTCTTGACCCTGATCAAAAGCCGGAGCGACAGGGATTAAACCTCCTTTCAGGCTATTGACACTCTCGTTTTCTCTTGCGCACTCTTTTGCTTTGTTACACTCGCCGCCCTCTCCTTCTCCTCAATAACGTTTTTTTTCGCAGCCAGACCGCGTCAAAAGTTCTATACCTTTAACGATTGTCTTTTCGCCTTCCCTTGCTAAACGTGATCGAAGGTTTATAGCAGTGGGGACACCCGTTTTTTTATCCCGTTTACCCTGTTCTCCTCCTTAGTCCCACTTCCCAAACCGGGCAAAGAATTTGTGGCCCCCCCTTTTTCACCTTTTGCGCATCTGGCGTTTTCTCAAGTCCTGTGCATTCTGAGTCAACTGTCCCTTCTTCGTTTGTTTCTCTTCTGTCGGCGACATCCGCCCCAGGACCTCTGCTGCCATGTCGGTGTGTTTCGTGGGTCCGGAATTGCCCAGTCACATCCTTGCATGTTCTGCTGTCTCTGGTCCTCTTTTGTCGCTGTTTCTTCCTTTTCTGACAGTAAGTCCCCGTTTCCCTTCCCGACCACCTTCCTAGTTTCTTCGTTGTTCTTGACCGCGCTTGTCTCAACACTTGCGGGCCAGACCCGCTCCCGAAAACCATCTTTTTCTTTGTATTTCTCTTAGAGTCATAATTTTCGCATATTGGCCATCCAACCGACGAATTCTTTTTTTGAGGATACGTCGCGCGGCTAACTCCGGTTTCTTCCCGATTTTCCTCTTCTCTTCGCTGATTCTACTTCATCTTATCCCAAAAACAAGTGACAAATGTTAAATCGCGGTTTAGTGCGGTTCTTTTTCTTGTTTCGCAGGTAATGGCTCTATATATTCTTCGCGTCCTCTTTTTTTTTCTTTCTCTCTCCTTCTCCTGTTCGTCTAATAGGAGCAATGCGCGGTCTGGGTGATTTCTTCGTGACAAGGCCTGCGAAGCTTCGGCCCTTTTTACCCTTCGGACCTTTCCCTCCCCGTCCTTGCTTTGGTGTTATATGTCTGGTCATGCCTTCGTTTTGGTCATCTGAACGGTGCTTTTCCTCTTCTCCACCCCGTCCTTTCCATCAGCAATCAAGTTTATTGGGCACCTTCCCTTCTCTCCTGCCTTGTTCGTCACCTGAAACTCGAAACGTTTTTCCTCTCACTTCCGTCATCGGTCTGTTTCGGTTCCCGGTTCCTTTTTTAAGTATTTTCCTCGCGCTTGCTTTAGCAATTCCTCCTTTCGTTGAGGGCAGATCAGTGCACGACCGATTGGCCCTCTTTGGTCGCTTTTGGTTGGGGTTCCCCTGAACTTTTCGTTGGGGGTGGGCGCTTATGGTCGGCCGTTTTCTCCCCCGGTGACATGACCCATTTGACCCCGTGGACTTTTTCTCCCATCTTCAGCTTTTTACGAACAGCTCTTTTTTTTACGTTGCGTCTGCTGTCATTTCGACATTCTTTGTAATTGATTTCGGACTTATGTTGCTTGGTATCTGTCTGTCATTTTTTGCTCCTGCAGGATGGCCTCGCGTTTCGCCCCCTTCCTTCATTCTCCTCTCCCCTGAAAAAGAGATTTCTCCGTTGAGCGCGCGAATTCGTGTTCTCGTGTCCGGCCACATACGATCTTTGGAGCAAACTTCGCGTTTCCCCCCACCTTCACAGCCCCCTTTTCCCTCCAGTTGTTTCACCTTAGTAAAACTCCCCCGAGGCCTCCGCTTTTCCGCCCAGCGAATCCCCGTTAAGAGTATGCTTCGGGGTTGTGTTTCCTTTCTCTTTCTCGACCCCCTTCACTCTTTCCTCGGCGGACTCCCGGCGGCACCCCGATTCCTATTCTTCCTCCTTTTTGTTGTTGTCTATTTCACTTCTTTTTTTTGTGTGATCGTAAGGGCACGGCCGCCTCTCGCACTCTCTCCGTATTGCTTCTGTCGGGCCCTTCTTCCTTGAACCACCTAGCCCCACCTTCCTCTGCCTTTTCCTCGGTGATTCTCTTGTCTTTAAGCGACTCTCTGCCCCCGCGGGTGACGACTTGTTTCCCCCCCTGCCTCCTTTCCCCATCGGAACTTTGTCTTTGTGTGATAACTCGCGTCGGTGCTTAGGACGCTTCTTTGGTTCCAACTAAGATCGCTTTGCCGGGCACCGCCTACCGGCGGGTTTCGCGCTCAGCTTCCCCTCTTTCCCTCCCTCCCTTTTCTGTGCGCAGTAGACTTATGAGCCTTTCGCGCCCGCTCTGCCGTTCCTGCTGAGCAGAAATCATCCCCCACCCATCGTCCTTCCCCGCCACCTCCTCTCAGTTTTGCTTGTGGCCGTACAACCCGCCAAAGGAACTCCATGGCGAAACTTGACAGCGGTTCCCCCCCCGGTAATTTCCCTGTTTTCCCCCTTGCTCCTCTTTCCCTCTCCAAGCTCTCCGAGTGGTCAGGCGTAGACGGCCAGACCCAATCCTCCTCCCCCCCCACGTCGCGAGTGTCTAGTTATCCCCCACCCCTTCCTCCTTCCGCCGACCTCTTTCCTCCCAATTCATTGCTCTTCTGTGATCTGCAATGACAACACAGACTTTGAGTGATTGCTCCTTACGCTGCCCAGGCGCGGCTGCCCTCCTCCCCCCGTCTTTTTCCCCCGCAAAACGCAAGTGATTAAACGGGGAATTGAGGCCTCTCCCCAGTTTGGGGGCGGTGGACAATATCGGGAACGCCCCCTCAGGGTTCCCTACCTGTCTTTTTTCTGTTTCACTCTTGTTCTGATGCCTCCAGGCTCCTTCCGAACTCCGTAACAACGGCGTGCCTTCCGACATATCCTCCCCAGTCGCATCCGGCTGTTGCCTCCAATGTCCCTTCAATACAAAACGTGCCCGGTCCCGTCATACCCAACAGACGGGTAGCAGTGAGCCGCCTCTGAGCCTCCTTCCTCTCTTTTGCTGCTCTTTTATTCTGCCCCGCAGCACCGACTCCCCCGTCTCTACACGCTCTTCAGTACCGCCGAACCAGAACCCCACCCCGGGCCCACCCTTTCCCCTACGTTCCCTTCCTTTTTGGAGTCTTAACATCGCTCCCCTTCACTATCAGCGTGATCTCAGCCGGGTTCTCTTTTCTCCTTCTCTTAAGTGTAGCCATGAGAAGGATTTTTTCCCCCTACCCGACTTCCTTCGTGATGTTGCGCCTTCTTTCGACAAACCTTATCTCCCCCTCCCTCCATATATTTTTTTAGACGTTCTGGCCGCTCCATTTTTTACATGCAGCTTCAACCGCCCTTCTTTCCCTTTTTCGTCCTTTCTCCAAAGGTCTAGTCCCTCCTCAGATTTTACCTAACCATTCCAAGAACGTACAGGGACCCTCCCCTCCTTATCCCCCTTGCTCGTGGTGTCCCGCAATTCCGTCCACTCACACGGCCGCCCCTTCTAGGGGGTCTTGCCTAGGGCTCTAACACCCCTCCCCTCTTCTCATGGCATCCTTTTTGACGTTGACTCGAATGTGCAACTGTCCATTTCGTCTGACCGCTCCGTGTTCCCCACTGTTTAAGTTCCCCAGGGCCCGCAAAATTGGACTTTTTCGTGTTGACTAGGAGTTTCTCCCCGCAAAGGTGTCTCGACCGTTGTCCTTAACCCTCGTCCGATCCCCCCAAACCGATCTTATTACGGGAGCGAACTTCCTCTTCCTTTCTTTGCCCAGTGGTTTCCTTTCGTTCTGCCTGACGACCACTTTAGGCGCCTCTCGTGTGCCTTTGGGTAACAAAGCCTCTTTTGTTCTACTGTCTCCTTTTTGAGATTTCCTTCCATCTGTTACATCGGTCCTTCTCTGCCCTTCCTTCCCCCCTTCTTTACCGCAGCCATATCTCTCTCTCCTGTTTTTTTGCAGAGAGCGTCTGCGTCCTCAAAGGAAACCTGCGCGATCGTGGGATACTTATTTCTTGCCCTAGGTCCTCCTACCCTATAGTCGCGTTTCCTAACCACTTTCTTTTTACCCATCTCTCCGAGCAGCTAAGGAAGCCAGTGTTTCTTCTCCTCACGCCCTCCCACCATTTCCTTTTGAAGCCAGTAAAATGAACTCGATCGTCCCTTCTAAACTATTCCTCAGGGTTTGGGGAAGGTCGGTCTTTCTTCCCTTTCCCTAGTTTCTTTTCTTTTCGTTTGAGTTTAACCAACCCACCCAGTACAAAATTGCCCCGCATGTTCTTTTTGCCTTCCAACGTTTTGCGCTCTTTTCTAACCTTCCCTGTCGACCACAATTAGAGTAAGTCATCGCGTTCCCCTTTCCTTCTCCCGCTCGTTTCTTGTGTTACCAGCCCGGTTTCCCCCACAATATGCCCTGGCGTTTTTTTGTCCTTCATCCCACCTTTAACCCGGAGGCCTGGCGTTTTCTTTCTTCTTTCCCTCTTTTTCCTGGTTTTTGCTGAGGACGTCACGTGTGAGCCATGCCGACACCCAAGGTCGTTCGGCGCTTGCTTGACCGCGTTTTAATAAAAATTTCTCGTGACATCCCCTTTTCCAACCTCCTTTTTCTGCTGGTTTTCCTGATCTGAATTCTTCCGCAGACGGTCTCCTCCCTCCGTTCTTCATATCTTTTTAGACTTAAGGTTTTCCTCCTTTACCTGATTCAAATCTCCCCGTTCTTCAGCCACGCTTATTTTTTACTGTTGTTCATCATCCACAAACCTGTTTTGTTCCGTGCCGTTTCCTCGGTTCTTTTTTCTTTGGTCCGGTTAACTTTCTTTATTGTGGACTCTCATGTTTTCTTGAGCGAGCATTTCCTTCGTTGGTGCTGGCGGGTCTTCTTCATAGTCTCGCCATCGTCATGCTGGCTCCGCCTTCGGCGTCCCTTTCTTTCTTCCGGCTTTTTTTATGAGTGTCGGCTTCGAAGCTTGTGATCGGTCAGTTTACATTCGGTCCCTTCCGTCCGCCTTGGCTGGCTCATCGTTCTTTGTTTTTCTCCAATTCTGACACGTGTGCTATAATTACACCCGTTTCCCCTCATCCCCATCCATTTCTTTCTTGCACCTTCTTTTTTTCTGCAATTTGTCTTGTAAAACGCGACTCCCTCGGCCAATGCCGTCATCTAGGGGTCTTCCGGTTGCCCCGATTTTTCTTGTTGCTGCTCTTTCGTTTAGTTACTTATTTAGTATGTTTGCCTTTGGATGATTCTGTCTCCCCTATTGGATACATCGGTAGGGCTTTCTTGGTGTCCTTCTTCTTTTTTTATTGGTTTTCGCTATGGTAGGGCTCTCAGGTGACCTTACATCGTGACGCCCCGTGACAGTATGATCCCCTTTTTTTACTTGTTGAAAGCCTTTGCTCCGTTTGTCGTCTTTCTTTTTTGTATGGTTGTGTGGTCTGCACGGGTTTTGGTTTTATCTTTTTTGTTTGGAGTGCCTTCCCTTCGCTTCCCTTCGGCTTGCTGAATGGATCTGACTTTTCTGGCTCATGAGACTGCATGAGCGTTGGCTCGCCTCTCTCTGGCACGTCCTACGCGACAGCCTGTTCTTTCTCTTTCTACATTCCTCCGGTGCGTTTTGCGGCCATACAGATCTGATTTGGAACCCCAGCAGGCTGCCGGAATATTTTTTTCCTCGCGCGTCTCACCCCCCCCCATTTTTTTTTCCCAGCGTTTATGCATTGGCTGTTCTTCGAACCTCTTTTCCCCCTCTGATTTGACGAGGTCGATTCAGCAATGAACCCTTCGAACGTCTTCTTGGCTGTACTGGTTGCTCCTTTGTTCATGTACCGACGACCTCCCTTCCCTCTGCGAGAGTCGGTCTCAGTCACGTGAGTGACTTATCTACAGTCCCCTTTTCCTTTCTCCCCTTCCTTCCCGTCTTGCAGAGCTGAATTAGGGTGCAGGAAAGCAGTGATTTTTCCCTCTTCAATAAATCTTGTGTGATGTAGGCTTCCAGGAACCCCTTATCCCCACCCGTTACCCTCTCTTTGCATGTCTTCGGTTTTCTTTGGAGATGACGCGGCGTCCCGTTTTTTTGACTCCTTTCTCTCAACTACCCCTAGTGCTGACGCGGTTGAGATGACCCGCGCTCTACTTCTCTGAGAAGATCGATTGAGGGAAATCTTTTCCCGGCCGCGGTTAGAGATCAAGTCTTCGTATTACCGAGACACATTCATCTTGCGTTAGCCCCCTCTTATGAGTCTCAGGCTCTAACCGCTCTTAAAGGTTGGAATGAGAACACCCATTCAGACCTGTGATACCCCTCCCGGGCTCTCCAGCCTTTCCTCGATGATTGGTCCAATTCCATCCAAGGGAATGTTCTCCATTACGCATCCCCGAACAACGCTCCAGGCAGGCTTGTGTCGCGATTCTTAAGTCGGTCACCTTCTTCACGCGGTATTTAACTGAGGCCATCTCTCCCCCCCGCCAGCTCCTTCCTCATCAACCCAAAGCCCGCGCCGCTGGTGTGTTCATTCATGTTTTTCCAAGCGCCCCCCCCCCCCTTCCCCCCCCCAGAAGCGGAGCCTGAGACAGTATTCCTCGCCAGGTCCACCCATATTGAACCGTTGTGGTACGAGCCCGAGGAGGAAGTCCCTTTGATTCTCGACCTTTGGCGCTGTGACGCCCCCGTCCTTTCTTTTTCCTGCATTTCCCCCCCCTTCACACTTTAAAGGTGATGAGGCCGCCGTCGATGAGAAGAGCAACTTTCGACCAAATCCTTGTTACCCACCCCCCCGATGTCCGATTCTACCCCCCTTCCCGGCTGTCTTTCCCCCGAAATCTTCACCATGTAAGCATCAACAAACCCTCGCCTCCTTTCACTTCATCCTCCTTCCGTCCCTCCCCGTTCACGATGATTACCTCCTTTAGGCGAGCTCTTCCTATCGCCAGCCCTCCTCTGGCCGAATGGAGAAAGTATTCTCTGTAGCCAGTAACTCGTACCCAGCCCAGTTCTTGCCCCCTCACGACGTACCCCGTCTTTTTTTTTTATGAACGTTCGATCATTGAACGCTCCTGCGTCTCTCGCACCTTGATGTCACGCTCTGTCGTGTAGCTTACCCCGGCCTCCCCCCCTTTATGCCTTAGTGTGGCTCCGTGCCGAAATACTCGTCCTGGACTTCCCCCCTGCCCGATCTCCGCCGTTCTTTACCCCTGACGTTTTCTTCCACGCGATCCCACTACGCAGACGCTCCTTCCGGCCTTTAGACCGGGTTCTTCTCAGCAGAATTCCCAAGCAGCCCCTTCTTAAGACATTTCCTTATCTGCCGTTTTCCGGTTGTGGCCCTTATTCACGGACACCCCGTTTTCCAACACGCGACCTGTCCCTAGTGTGCTTTTTGCCTTGTCGCTTCCCCCCGACCCGCATGCTTCCCTTTCCATGTTGCTTTTAGCAGTTGAATAGAATGGTTCCCCCATTTAGGTTCTTGGCATCCCCTCTTCTCCACCACTTTCAGGAAAAGGACCCGTTCCAATGGGGCCCTTTGGCTTGTTCCTTTGAACCCTAGTTTTTCCCCCCCTGTTTAGATACCGTTCCTCCCCCACCGACGATCCCCAAAACGATCGACGGGGTCTTTACCCTTTTTTTTTCCTAAGGTTTCTATTCAAAGGGTTGCAGCGGAGTATGCTGACGACCCCACTTTCTTGCCGTTCGAATTCTTTTCGATCTCAGTTTCCCCCGCCGCTTAGCCACTTAGAGTTTCTTCATAGTCATCAAGTCGAGAGGGTAATCTCCCGGTTCTTATCGCCGGTTGTTCTGCTTGTCCCTCCTTATCTCTCTTTCTTTCCTCTTTTTTGTTGAGCTTTATCAGGCTGCGGGGCCGGGCTCTCCTCCTTCTTTTCCATTACCTCCCTTTCTTTCGCCGAACTCTGGCGCCGTTGTCTCCCCCGGGCTTGTAACCGCGTCTTCGAGCAGTGAACGCAACAGTTTTTCTTTCTCAAGGCCCCCGCCTGGGCAAAAGGAAAATCTTTTTGACAGCGCTTCTTTCACCCCGCTCTTCCCCTTTTTTTTGAGGAGCGTCTTTTTTGTTTGTACAGGATCTGACACGTACCCTCCGAAGCGCACATCCACCCCTGGCCCCTCACTGCTGGCCATTTTATAACCAGGTTGCTCCCTTCGAGTCCTACCTTTTCCTTCCTTTAGTCCGGCTCGCCCAACATGGTTTTTCTGAGCGCTCGGGGTAGTTCCGTCCGACCCTGCCCCCTCCCCTCTATGCCCTGTTTTTTTTTTAGTGGTCCGGGAATTCCAAACGGAGCCTTTGATGGTTCTTGTGTTCCTTCTGTTGTCTGTTTCTTTTTCTTTTTTGAAGTACGTCACCGTTTTCAAAGAACAACCAAGGGGGTCGGATTTCATTCCCCTGCTGTTCCCCTCCACCCTTCGTCTTCCCAGCCGACGGCGACTCTATGATTTCCTTTTTCTTCTCGACCGCTTTGAAGGAGCCACCACGCGGAGATAGGTGTTGAGCGCCCTTTGGTTCTTCACTTATCCGGCCCCTGATGACTTCGTGAGCACGATACCGTGATCTTTTTCCCTTTACCTGTCCCTCCACCACCTTTCAAGGTCCGTATTCAGGCTTGAGGGAAGGTGATTGTTCTGGTTCTTTCAGCCTTGATCCTTTTGACTTCTACTTGATATTGCGCGATTCTTGCGGTTATCGACCATTCCCCTTCTCCCCCCATCGGTCTGTCTTTCAGCTTCAGGTCCTGGACTGGAGGTCATGACCTTCGTTTTATGGGTGTCTTTTTCTCTCTTTGTTATTCTGACCTGACTTCCTGTCCATAAGATATTGGGCGATCTCAGCCGTCTTTTTCCCACTATTGCGGGGACAAGTTTGCGCTTTTCCTAGAGACCAGCTTGCCAAAGTCCATCAATTTTCTTTGATTTCCCCCCCGGACTCTTATGACCGTGTCCACCCTACACTTTCATCACTAACAGGAAGTAATCGGAGTGTTCGAGGCCCAGCATGCGCTTGGGCCTTCGTCCTATCCTGAGGTAGTTTTAATACCGTCCTTTTCCGTGGTCCCTCCCATTTTTTCCTGTGACGTACCATGCTTGTATAATCTGGTTTTCCCGCTGGCTTTTTTGGTGGTCGGTGTTTCTTCTTTTGTGGGAGTCTTTCTGGCCGTATCCGTTCTGACCGTCTCGCCTTGTTTTTTTACCTGTATTCTCTCTCCCCCTTTCCCCGGTTAACTCCCAGTGAGGATGAGTACCGGTGTTTATTCGGTTCATAAAAACTTGATTTTTGTTTCTTGCTATGACCCCAGCTTCCTTTTTTTTTTGCTTTCCCTTTCTCCATGATCCATTGCTAATGAGACCTTGTTAGCTCGGGCTTTTTGCCTCTTTTTTTGCCTTTCACTTTTTACCGCTTTTCAGAATTCGCGTCCGCCGGACTGTCTTGTACCCGCCCCGCAGTTCGCGTTGCTTGAACATAGATCCTTGGAAGACCCCAATTTGCTCCCTTAATCCTTCGCGCTTTTGACACGTTCTCATCTTTTTCTTTTGACCGTCGTCCCCCAGCGATTTTGTCTTTTTTTCTGGACCAAGCGTTCCCGTACGCGTTATGGAGGCATGTCTTGTTTGGGTTTCTTTGTCATTGTATCGCCACTCCCCTTTTCATTGCCTTCGACTGAGTTCTAGGAAGGCTTCTTACTTTCTCCGACTCCCTTTCTCTTTTCATCCTTTCCTTTTTTTTTGTTGTTTTTATTCGTTTTCTCGTTCTTTTCTCTCCTCTCTCTCCCAAGCTGCGTGATTGTAGGGACTTTTTCATGAACCCCCTGCCCCCCCCACCTTGACGGTCCGCCCCTACCGTAACAGGGGATTCTTCGGGCTTTGAGACCGCGTCTTTAACATCGGCGTTGTGCCGACGTACGCTACCTCCGCTGAACTTTCACCCTTCTTGGTGCCCCCCTCCTCGCGGATTTGATTTTCTTTCCCCCAAGAAGGGAATCTTTGTGCCTTTTGCCTCACCCTTTAGTCGTTCGCTTTCAAGTTATTCGGCGACAATCGAGCACTAGTTTCTGTTTTTTTCTCCCTGTAGCTTTCCATGAGACGCGCTCAGTCTGCCAGTTTTGCATTTTCTTCTGAAATTTTCATAAGACATGATCTCTTTAAGTCGAATACCCGCGGCATCCCAGCCGCCTCCCCTCTTTGTCCCCTCGCCACCGAAAGCACGTCTGACAAGGAAATCCTGCCGAAACCAGTTCCCCTCCCTTCCCTCTTGGTTATTACGTGATCTATCAGGCTTCCTTCCCCGTAGCCAATTTTCTGTCCACTCGGACGGCCCGACAATAAGATCCCCCCCCGCGGCCTCAGTCCGCCTCCCCCACCCCAAATGGCCAGTTCGCGCCCATCTCATCCCCCTCCGAGCCTTCCTTGCCTCTTGTTTTCACGCGCAGTTCCGGAGACAATTCCCCGACTGAACGCCATTGGTTTCCGAGTCTCCCCGCCCCCCTCTTTTCCGGCTTTTTTCGGCTATTCTTTTTTCTGGTCTGTGGACAAGACGACAATTAAGTCGCGACATCATTTCATAAACTAAAATTTTTATTGGGGTCCACCTCTATCAGTTTGTCCCTCCTTCCGACAAATTGCGTCCCCACAGCCTTGGCAGACTGATGCCTATCCTTCCAATTACTCCCTTCGCTTGCCGCTTAAATGTCCATGTCCGCCTCCAGTCTTTTTTTTTTACGTCCTCAACACGTTCGGAAAGGGAACGCCAGTCCTATTCCTGACTGAGGTGTCGCAGTGCCGATTGGCGCGCGGTCTCGCAGCATCGCCGGGCTTCCCCCTCCAGTAGTCGCCTTTTCCTCTAGTCCTCGCGAACCATCAACAAAATCACGTTCCTTTTTCAACCATTACGTCTCTGAACCACCCCCTGTGCCTTTTGTGGATTTATGAAAAAGTCCAGCCCTTCCGATTCCGGCCCCTCATTATTTCCCTGCGACGCCTTAGTTGACCCTTGACGGCGCCCCCACCGATATAGCGGCGAGTGTGTAAAATATTCCTCTCTCCTCGACCCTTCTTTTTTGCCTGGCTTTTTGCACGAAGTGGTCTATAACAGATCGGGTCCAGACCTCCTCCTTGGGCTGTTTTCTTTTTCCAGGTCTCGACTCATTCCCCCACCTTACCCGAAGACCAGTGCACAGCACGTTAGAGGTGTTAAGGTGCCTGAGTACTCCAAGTCCCCCGACATTGCAATCTTTTGGTTGACGCGCCCCACAATTTCCCGAGTTGTCTCCCTCGCTCTTCCTTTCATGTGTTATTCATTGGAGGCACGTCCTACACTGTAAGAAAAAGGGCCCTCAAGTCATGTTTTGTTGGGGATAGTTCTTCGCACCTCTTTCGGTCTGAGAACGGCCCCCATCTTCCGGAGATTTTTTTCCCCCCCCCCCCCCTGCTCCATAGTTTAGATTAGGACTCCCTGCTCGTGAATCTTGCGGTTTCTTTTGCCCTGGGGGCCCCCTCTTGACGGCTTTTTTTCTTTCCCCCCCTTCCTTGACTGTTGCCTTGATCCCCACAAAGATTGTGCAACGGTTCACCCTGAATATTTTCTTCATAGGCCCTAAGAGAGAGTACATCTCTTAGGATTGTCCCTTTTTTCCTCTGCTTCTCTTCCTAATCCTCCGTTTGCGAAGATAGGCTTGAACCTGACCCAAGACGGAGACCATGGGCTTTCACCCGCGCGCCTGATGGCCCTTACCTCCCCGGCCCATTGCGCCACCTCGGTTTCCCCATTTTGTCACACCTCACATTTTCCCTTTGCGCACAGGGGACCGCTGCACCTTCCGACAGGATAGTCACGTCGTTTTTTTTCCTCCCTTTAAACGATCGATCGTTTTTGGTTTTCGTTTTTTTTTTTTTTTTGGACACTTTTACCTCTCTTGAATCCTCTCCCCCTCCCCAACACAGTCCCGGTCATTCCGGGCCTCTAACAGTGTTGCGATAGAGGCCCTTTACTGCTGGTGCACCACAATTCTTCGTAACGGTGGCCCATGTCCTTTGTTCTTTCTGCGCCATTCTTCACTTCATTTACTTTTTTTTGTTTCCGGGTTCAATTGCAGTCACACGGTTTTCGTTTGCGTTGTTCACGGTCTTATGTCCCTGTTTGGTCTTCTCTGCAGTACGTTCAAAAGTGTGCTTCCCATGCCGAAACCGGCGTTTGGGGCTTCTTGCCCCTGGTCCTCAAACATGAGCGTGAAGCTCTGAGACCATTATTTTCCGCTGTTTTTCGTATTTATTATCCCTTTGCCATCACCTCTTTATCGTGTTGAGCGCCGTCGTCCTGTCCTAGTGGCGAGGAGCAAGTCCGTTTTTCGAGATTCGCTGATCGTGTCTATCCGGCCTGTACTCAAAATTCCTTCGTTCGGTTTCTTTTTTCGTTTTTCGCGGAATGGAGAGCATTGGTTCCCTGGATCTTGTCCGTAGTGTTTCTGTGTCTATCGCCCTCGCTTCTGCCTGCTGCGCATCGTTTATTTTCGGACTGGCCGGTTTTTTTTTTCTGGACACACTTGCCTCAAGCTTGTTGCTTTGATTCGACGCGCCCTTTTTGGTTTTATTGAGTCTGCCGGGTGGCACCATCAGTACGGAATAAG